>ERZ778504.506-NODE-506-length-40147-cov-7.469695_pt1 | contig 40147 bp, 37 predicted proteins | sample MGYA00510046_ERZ778504 | MGnify/ENA primary metagenome ERZ778504 (study PRJEB29527, sample SAMN07138964) | mouse gut metagenome | material: feces | host: mouse | place: China:Nanjing | collected 2016-01-25 ...
GCATCTGTTATTCCCCCAGCTCAGCTGGGGGATTGATACTGTTTCATTCATCAAAAACACAATCCTCTCTGGTAAGCCATTCCTGATATAAGAAGTCCAGAATACCGAAGTTCTGATAAAGCAGCCCCCGCACCGTGTCCTCATCCAGCCCCTCCATATCCTCCACCAATATTTCATAGGAATTAACAAAGACTTCGATTTTATAGGAAGATTTATAAACTTCCTCTTTTGACTGCCGGAGAATGGAATCTTTAAAAAGCTGCAGTTCTATATGCAGACGCTTCAACAACAAATCTCTCAGTTCCTTTAAGTCCATATATCCGCCTCCTTACGCCGCCTTTACTTCAAACCGCCTGTAATGTGACGCCTTTCCATAATCCGCATAGATTTCCGGCTTCTCTGCTTTAATGCGCTGTGAATCAAGCCGCACGGAATCAACATTACCCCATGATACGCGGTAATGGCTGCTGGCCGCATACTGGTTCTCACCCATGAACAGCTTCACTTCCTGCTCAATCTGCTTCTGTTCCGCCTGCAGCTTGGCGATAAAGCCAAGTATTTCCTCACGCCTGCTTAATTTTTCATCAAACCCGACAAGTTTAACCGCGCCCGCTTTTTTGGCAGTGTGGAAATACTGCTCGATTACTTCATCACAGGCTTCGCTCCCGTCCGGCGGCGGGATGATTCCCGGAACCACATGGTTATTCCAGAAATCTTCTTCCATTCCAATCAGGCGGCTTATCAGCTCATCATCCCACTCTAACCTGCGGCATGTAAATTCCCTGCCTAAAATAACCGCCGCAATATACCATGTGCGCTTTCCCGTGACCGCCATGTAATGGTAGCACTGCATGACATAATGGAGCGGGATATGCCCGTCTGCCCACTTATCCGCATTGTAGGCGCTCGCTGTTTTGCATTCCAGCCCCGCATCCTCGCCCACAACCAGACGGTCAACATCTGCAATCATAAACGGATGCTCCTTACTCCGGTACATGAAATTGGACTTCCTGACCTTTAACCCTGTCGCCTCCATAAACCTCTGCGCGACATAATCTTCCAAGTCGTGGCCGATACGGACAGCCTCGTTGTCCTGCTCCTCCACTTCCTCACTTGTTTTATCATGGAATACTTTCATGGCGCTGCTGTACGGGTTCACGCCGCAGATTGCCCCTGCATCAGAACCGCCGATACCCGCTTTCCTTAAACGCAGCCATTCCAGATTACCAACCCCTGCCAACGATATTTTCTCAAACATAAAAATCCTCCAATCTTAATGCACCTGCGAATTTGGGCGCAAGCACAAATTTGCCCTGCAAAAAATTTATTTTTCACAGTATCTCCTTTCCTGCAAAGGCACAAATAATGAGGATGGCTAAGATTAAAATAATCCCGGCCATCCCCATTTTCTGTTATGATTCACTTATTTTCATTACTTACAAACGCTTTCCAATCTATGGATTTCTGCTTTACAGCATATATGTATTTCCAGATTCCGTTCCGTGATATCCATTTTTCCTGACTGTGGCCATAAGACCAAAAGAATCATTTTAAATCCCCAAATACACACATTACCTTTCCACAGAAAAACCAAGACAGAAAACTCCGTTATCCATAGCAGACACCACCTTCCCAACATAAAATTGTCCAAAACTTAATGACGCAGTTTTAAGCAGCCTTTACAAGCTGGTATGCCTTGTCAATAAGCGGATTGCCGTCAACGGTACGGGCAAACAGGTTTTCATTATAATTCGCTGTCCTGCGGAGCGGGCTGCTGTGTGTCGCAAAATCGGACACCGCATTAATGAAACGGTACGCATTGTTTCCCACCTTCTGCAGGTCAGGGGCGTCATAATACCGCCTCTCCATATCCTTGCGGAGCCGGATGATATTCTTGCGCTGGATGTCCGTAGGCTCCTTCTCCATTGGAAGGAGCAGTTCAATATATTCTTTCACCTGCCCGTCCGTTATCTTCTGCCTGCGGAGCTGTTCAAACTCAATGCTGAGGCAGTCCATATATTCCTCCGCCATGAAAAGCGTATCCTTCGCCTCCTGTATCTTGTCCTGAATGTTGCCTGTGTGAATCATGCTGAAACTTCTCTTAGCTGTGTTCAATGCCAGGTTCAGGGTATTGTTGCACACCACCCTTACCGGGGTAATGGCTACCTTTACCGAACCGGAGCCGTCATGTGTATTGCTGAATACAAGATAGGGGCTGATCCGCTCCCCCGCAATGATGTATTCCCTCGGAAGCCTTGCAAGCAGCCAGACTTTCTTCCCCTCCTGCAGTGACCCGGCGGTTTCATAACGGACGCCTTTTCCAAGCAGTTCATCCGTAAAGCTGAACGCATCCGTATTCTGCACCACCTTATAGCGGTCAGATACCACGCCCAGTACCTTCCTGTCCAAGTCCCGCACATTCGCCTTGTATCCCTCAATCGGTTCGTTGAAATCCGTATAAATCGGTTCCTGCACCACGTTCCAGTCCAGCCCTGCCAGACGGAGCGCCTCCGCTGATGCCGGGGCTTCCATAACGACAGTCCCCAGCCCATGCCACGGTTTCTCCCTTACACTGAACATTGTTTCTACTAATGCTGCCATACTTCATCTCTCCTTTTCTTTTTTATTTTGATATGTGATTTTTCATAGTTGCCGCAGATATGCTTTCCTGTCTCCTTACATTCCTGCTCACCGCAGGAGCAGCTTCTGGCCTCCTTCCCTTATGGAGCAGGCAAAACTATCCGCATCTGCCTGACCTTGCATAAAATACAGCCCCCGGCTTTGCTTCATGGCTATAATATACAATTACGAAAACCGGCTTTGTCTTTTTACGGCGCTGTTTTATCATCATAAAGATTTTCAGGCACAAAAATACCGCAGGCAGATGAGCCTGCGGCGTTTCCGGATTTTTTATACGTTCCTCTATGTTCCGCAATGCGGCTTCGAGGCAATTCCCCGGTCATGCACTAATATAATATACAACTGACAGCATTTATTTATCCGCCGTTCCTTCCATGCTTTCCCTGCACCTCTTCCTGATATATTCATAGACGCTCTGTACCGGAATTTTCCAAGTCCCTATTTTAAACGCCCTTATCTCCCCTGACTGTAATAATTTATACGCAGTGGTAGGAGAAATAAACAGACGTTCACAAAGCTGTTCCACTGTCAATAATTCATTTTCATCCGTTTCCATAAACATTTTTTATTATCCTCCATTTCCCGTTTATTCTTTATTTCCATGTTACCCGTATGGATTCCCCGATAAATAAACACAGAAAAAAATAATACGCGCTTCTGGCTGTTGCTGGTTTAAGAATGTCAGGCAAATATAATAATAAGGAGCACTCCGGCTTTCCGGAATACTCCTTTTCGTCTTAACAGTCTCCATATTCAATTTTTATCTTTTGGTTCTATATCTATGCTCCATTATCCGCCTTATCAGATACGCCTGGCTTTCAGGGAAACTGAAAAACAAACAGCCTGCCTGTTTTTTAGAACCAGAATAGAACCACAAAAAGACTAAAACGCTGGAAACCCGCATAAACACAGGCTTCCAGCGTTCCTATCGTCTATTCGAACTCAATCGTCCCCGGCGGCTTACTGGTCAAATCATACACTACCCGGTTAACCCCCCGCACCTCATTAATGATCCGGCTCATCACCGTCTGCAGCACTGCAAACTGTATCTCCGCACATTCCGCCGTCATAAAATCAACCGTATTCACGGCGCGCAGCGCCACCGCGTAGTCGTACGTCCGCTCGTCCCCCATGACGCCGACGCTGCGCATGTTTGTCAGCGCCGCAAAATACTGTCCGATACTCCTGTCCAGTCCGGCTTTTGCGATCTCTTCGCGGTAGATCGCGTCGGCGTCCTGCACGATGCGCACCTTCTCTGCCGTGACCTCGCCGATGATGCGTATGCCAAGTCCCGGCCCTGGGAACGGCTGGCGGAACACCAGTCTCTCTGGAAGTCCCAGCTCCAGTCCCGCCTTGCGCACCTCATCCTTGAACAGATCACGCAGTGGCTCGATGATCTCCTTGAAATCAACATAGTCGGGAAGACCGCCCACGTTGTGGTGTGACTTGATCACAGCCGACTCCCCGCCAAGTCCGCTCTCCACCACATCGGGATAGATCGTTCCCTGTGCCAGGAAGTCTACCGCACCGATCTTCTTCGCTTCCTCCTCAAACACACGGATAAACTCTTCGCCGATGATCTTTCGTTTCGTCTCCGGCTCTGTCACGCCCGCAAGCTTTCCGTAATATCGCTCCTGTGCATTGACCCGGATGAAATTCAGGTCAAAGTCGCCGCCAGGTCCAAACACAGATTCGACCTCGTCTCCCTCGTTCTTGCGCAGCAGACCATGGTCGACAAAGACACAGGTGAGCTGTCTGCCGATCGCCCGGGATAACAGCCCTGCTGCCACGGACGAATCCACACCGCCCGACAGCGCCAGGAGCACTTTTCCATCTCCGACCTTTTCCCTGATCTTTTTTACGGACTCCTCCACGAACGAGTCCATTCTCCATGTGCCTGCACAGCCGCAGATGCCGCGGACAAAGTTATAGAGCATCTTTGTTCCCTCAACCGTGTGCAGCACTTCGGGGTGGAACTGGATCGCGTAGAGCTTTCTGTCCGGACACTGCGCGGCTGCCACCGGACAATGATCCGTGTGCGCTATGGCAGCAAACCCTGGCGCGATTTTTGAAATATAATCAAAATGGCTCATCCAGCAGACCGTCTCCTGCTCCACACCCGCAAACAGCGGTGAAGACTGGTCCACATGCACCTGAGTCTTTCCATACTCACGCACAGCCGCTCTCTCGACATTGCCACCGAGCACGAGCATCATGAGCTGCGCACCATAGCACAGCCCCAGCACCGGGATCCCCAGCTCAAACAGTTCCTTTGTGTAGCTGGGCGCATTCTGCTCGTAGCAACTGTTTGGTCCGCCCGTCAATATGATCCCCTTAGGATTCATTGCCTTAATCTGTTCGATGTCTGTCTTGTAGGAATAGATCTCGCAATATACATTGCATTCCCTGACACGCCTTGCCACAAGCTGGTTGTACTGACCGCCGAAATCGATGACGATGACCTTCTCATTGGATAGTCCCTGTTCCATGGAAAATTCGTTTATCATATCCATTCTGTCTCCTCCCTTGTAATGATCTGACCGCAGATATATGGTTTATGGTATCACGATTGTTATATGAAATCAACAATTTTTGCTGTTCAACAGACGCATTGACAGACGATTCCATGTTTTATGGCTGCTGTTCACTCCGTTCCACTTTTTTGCCAAACCTATTCGTTCCTCAGTTTCATCGTCGATACAATCTGTTCCAGCTCCTCCACCTGGTACAGGGACACAGCCGCCGTCTCATCTGTCTCCTTTGCAAGCTGCTGGTTGGTATCTGCAATGGTCAGAACCGTCCCACTTCCTGATATGCCGTGTCGATCGCCTCCTTCTGCTGCAGCGTGATCCGGATCAAGTCATCAGAAATCTCCATGAACTCGTTCGTTGCCTGATTGACATTGCGGAAGGATTCCGCGGTATCCTGCGCAGTCTGCATCCCCTGGTCGATGGACCTTCTTGTCTTACCGAGAATCTCCCCTGTCTTTTCCAATGCCGACGCGGTCTGCCGGGCGAGCTGCCCGATCTCCTGGGCGACCACGGCAAAACCTTTTCCGGCTTCCCCGGCACGCGCCGCCTCAATAGAAACATTCAGGGACAAAAGGCTTGTCTGTGAGGATATATCCTCGATCAGCTGGCTGATCGTGATGATCACCTGCATGCCGCGATGAATGCTGTCCATCGTCCCCAGCATATCCTCCATCTGGCGCTGCCCTTCGTCCACGCGCTCTCTTGCCCTGTCCGCACTTTCTTTTACGTGCTGTGCATTCCTGTCAATCTCAATGGTCTTATCCGTGATCAACTCCACCTTTCCCGTCAGTCGCTTCAATGCAGCTGACTGTTCTATAAAACCGTCATACAATTTAGTCGCATACACTGTCATCTCGGAAGAATTCCGCCGAATGGCCTCCGATGCCTGACGAATCCGTTTCATCGTCTCGTTGAGCGAATCCGTGATCCGGATGATGGCATCGCGTATCGCCGCAAAATCCCCGTCGAAAGTTCCCTCCACATTCCTGGAATAGTCTCCCGAAGAGAGCAACCCCAGATAATCCGTGATGTTGTCGATATATATGGACAGACTGGCCACTGTGCTGGACAATGCCGTCGTGAGCACCTCCGCCTCCTGATTGCTGTCCGCAAAGATGACGTCGTTCTTCAGATTTCCAGCCGCCAGTGATGTCAGGCGATCCGCCGCGTGTGCCAGTGAACCGGCGATCTGATCCGCGATCTCAACCGTCCGCTTTACCGTATAGACCTGCAGCACCACGATGAAGAGGATGCTGATAACCACCGACCACATCAGCGTTCCCATAAAATCCGCCTTGGGCGCCGCAATCACCAGTGTCCAGTTCGTTCCGGTAACCGGGGAATACGCTGTATAATGCGGTACACCCTTTAAAAATATGGATTTCACATCCGTGCCAAAATCAAGCATGGCGTCAAAAATATGTTGGTTTCTGGCAGATGCATACAACTGATACAGATTTCTGACCTCTGTCATATCCGACACATTTTTATCCACAATGATATTTCCATCACGGTCGACAATATACGCAATTCCCCTGACTCCAATATGAGTATTCGACAGGACATCATTGAGCAGATCATATTTGTAGCTTCAGATAGAATACGACCGCCCCCTCGTCATCCAAAACCGGAATTCCCACGCAGATCTGCCAGAGTCCGTTCGCATACTCCGGGTTTCCGATCGTCAGATTTTGTGTCACAGTCAGATAATCGTAATATTCTTTTCCGATAATAGAGTCCGGTGCCTCCCCGTCTCCATACAGCTTCATCCCTGAAATGTTGTAACCGGCGATCCACACAAACTCCACCCGTTCCTTGCTCTGGTCGATCAGCTGCTGCATGGCCTCATCGGACTATCCCGCGTCAGCCCACTCCGGCTTCTGCACCATATTGTCCATCCGATCCGCCAGCAGATGGATGTTGGAACTGATATTCTGTGCTACGATCCGCGCCGTGACCTGCAGATTTTCCCGAAGCACCGACGACGTCGAGATCAGCGATGTAGCGATCATCAAAATGACCAGCAGGACTCCCAATATGACAGACAGCTTTGTCACATAACGGATGATGATATGTCTGATACTTTGTGTTTGCACCTTATTCGCTCCTATATAGAACATCCGCCAAACTGCGAATCAGAGCGTGTTAAAAAATGCTCCAGCTGTTGTGATAAACCGATGCTATTTTACCATATACTGGCTGTCTTGTGCAATCATTTCACAAAATCTCTCATGATGGATTACCCAGGTCACAGATCCGGCTGCACAATCGCTGTGCCAGATGCCGGTTATGCGTGATAACGACGATGCCCATATTCCGTCTCTGTGCCTCGTGGCAGACCACGCTCCAGACCTGTGCCTGTGTGATGACGTCAAACATGGCGCTGATCTCATCGCAGATCAGAAAATCCGCGTTGCTCGTCAGCGCCCGCGCCACGCAGAAGCGCTGCAACTCACCGCTGGAAAGCTCCCTCGGAAAACGTTCCAGCCACATGCGCTCAATGCCGAGCCGGTCCAGCAGGTCCTCCCGGATCTGCCCGCTCTCCTCCAGCACCCTGCGCAGACGCCAGCGGGGATTGACCGCCTGCTCCGGATGCTGGCAGATCAGCTGCACCGGACAGACACCACTCAGCGGAAGCACTCTCCCAGCCAACAGTATCTCCCCCTCCACAGGCTTCAGATAACCGGCCAGCAGCATCGCCAGCGTCGTTTTTCCGTACCCGCTCGGCGCGAACAGACCGACGCACTCCCCCTGCCCCACGCCAAACTCCAGATCCTTGAGCACCCACGGCTGTCTTGGGTGATAACGAAAACTTATCTTTCTGGCTTCCAGCTGCATACTACACTCCTTTTCCGTATGGCCTCTCCTAAACATATGCCTTTTTATAGAAACACTCTTTTTCAGATCGCATGAAAACACCGCACTTCCCCGCCGCGCAGCTCCCGCACAGGGGGCGCTTCCCGCCCGCATCGGGACGACTTACAGCTGCATCTCGATGCGAACAAACATCCTTCAGGCAGGCTACCCGCATACGGCTGAAAACCGGCAGTCGGCTCAAAACCATTCTGCGGCAGCGCCCTCCACAGCGCCTTGCTGTAAGGGTGGCGCAGAACATCGCCCCCTTCCCGAAAATCTGAAGCGTCTGCCGTCTCCAGCATCGTTCCGGCATAAAAAACGGCAACCCTGTCCGCAAACGCAAATGCAAGATCTATGTCATGCGTGATCAGGATCACCGCTCTCCCATCGTCAGCGATCTCACGAAACAGTTTCAGCGCTTCCAATGCCTGGTCGAGACTCATGCCCGGCGTCGGCTCGTCCGCGACGATCAGCCGCGCGTCCGCTATCATTGCCGTTGAGACCAGCACGCGCCGCGCCATGCCGCCAGAGAGCTGGAACGGGTAGAAACGCTTCGTTTCCACAGGAAGTCCAAGGCGCTGAAAGATCTTCTCTCTCTTATTTTCTTTCGCTTTTCTCTCTTTTGTGAGCGCTCTTCCATGCCCGTCCACCTGCGCCCCCACCCGCATCAGCGGATCCAGGAACGCAACCGACTGCGGCACAAGCGCGATCTCGGTTCCTCGGAGCTTTCTCTGCAGCTCCGGCGTCAGGAGCTGTCCCCGATAGCGCATCAAACCGTCAACAACGGCATTTTCCGGCAGAATGCCCAATATCGCCGACGCGAGCAGGCTTTTTCCGGAACCGGACGAGCCGGCGACTGCCAGCACCTCTCCCGCATGAACGCGCATGCTCAGATCCGAGATCACCTGCAGATCCTTCCGGTCTAAGGCGCCATCGTACATCTGAAATGAGACAGACAGACCGGACACCTCCAGAACAGGGATATCTTGCTTCCTTTCCATAAACACCTCTGTCTTAAACCTTTATCTAAAATCTCTTTATTAAATCTCTATCAAATTCTCTGTCTAAAACCTTTATCTAAAACCTAAAATCTCTATACTCAAACCGCTGTCACTGTCGCTTATACAGACCCTTACACGCTATTCCTGCGCACTATACGGATCGATCACCGAGCGCAGATTCTCCCCCAGCCGATCGATCAGCAAAACGATCAGAACAAGCAGAAGCCCCGGGAACACTGCCATCCACCACATGCCGGAAGAAAGGTAGCGCATACTCTCCGCCAGTATGATACCGATCGCCGGCTGCTCAGGCGCAAGCCCGTAGCCCAGAAAAGAAACGGATGCCTCGTGCAGGATCGCATGGGGAAACATCAGGATCAGCCCTACGATAAACTGGGGCGCCAGATGCGGCAGCAGATGATGCAGCAGGATCCAGCCGCTTGATTTCCCCAGACGCCTGGAAACTGCAATAAAATGCTGACTGCGAAGCTGCATCACCTCTCCCCGGATCAGCCGGGCAAGACTCGTCCAGTGCGTCGCCGCGATCCCGACCAGCAATCCCCTCAACCCTCTGCCAAGAGAAAATGAGATCAATATGATCAAGACAGTATGCGGAATCCCCATCATCAGGTCGATCAGCCAGCTGACCGCGCCGTCCACAGCTCTTGTCCCCACCGCTGCCGCGATCCCGACCAGAATGGCGATCACCGCACTGACACAGGACGCCGCAATTCCCACTGTCATACTGACCGACAAACCTTTCAGCGTGCGCAGCAGCAGATCCCGCCCCAGATTGTCTGTGCCGAACAGGTGCGCCCACGAGGGCGGCTGCCCCGAGCGCTGAAGATCCGTTCCCACCGCCTCCTCCGGGATCAGGCTGCCGGATACATAGACCAACACCATCAGGAACGTCAGAAATATCGTCAGCAGGAGCGCCTTTGTCCGCCGGTTCAATCCTTTCCCGCTCCCCGCCCGGCTCATTGGCACACCTCGCGAAGTCTGGGATCAATAAAGCCGTACAGCAGATCTGCGACCGTGTTTCCCACGCAGACAAACAGCGTGGAAAACAGTGTGATCCCCAGCAGGAGCGGCACATCGGAATTGAGTCCCGCCGCCGAGACTGCCGAGCCGAGTCCCGGATAGGAAAATACATTCTCCGCCAGCACAGAACCGCCAAAGAGCTCGGCAAAAGAGGCAAACTGCAGTGTCACCGCGGGCAGGACCGTATTGCGCAGGCCGTGGTGCCAGAACAGCGTCCACCTGTCCTCCCCGCGGGCGCGCGCAAACAGGACATACTCGCTGTTCATCACATCGATCATCTTCTGCCTCGTGTGAAGCGCGATATTTGAAAAGGACATCAGGCTCAGCGTAAACGCCGGCAGTGCCAGATGGTGCAGGCGCTGCCAGATGGTCACCTCACTGTCCCGCATACCGACCGGCACCGAAAAACCGACCGGAAACCATCCCAGCATCACGGCGAAGACCATCAGAAACACGAGTCCCAGCCAGAAGGTCGGCACACTGCCGAGCAGATAACAGATCTTCCTGATGCATCTGTCCTGCCAACGATCCCGGTTCATGCCCATGACGCAGCCCAGCGCGTAGCCGATGAGCCCCGAAAATACCCATGCACACAGCATCAATGCAAGTGAATTTCCAAACCGCTCCGCGATGATCTGTGCCACTGGGCGGCGATACAAGAGGGACACGCCAAGATCCCCGTGCATCAAAGCCGAGAGCCAGCTGAAATACCGCTCTGCCGGCGGTCTGTCCACACCCCAGTACGCTTCGATCTCACTCCGCTGTTCATCTGACACCGGCCCGATCCCCATGATGTACTGCTGCACCGGGTCGACAGGGGAAGCGCTCACCAGTGCAAACGAAATGACGCTGACCGCAAGGAGTAGTGAGCCCACGCGAAGCGCGTATGCCGCGATCCGTCTCAATATTTTCAATATTTTAAGCACGTTGTCTGTTCTTAACCTTTCCACTTTTCCTGCCGCTCCTGTCACTCAATCCTAGTGTTGATCTTCACTTCATGAATCACACACCCATTTCATAACACGCTTGTCATTTTTGCACATCTGCCCACTTCCACTCATGGAGATTCTGCAGAAGCGGCATGGAAGAGCCGTGCGGGTGGAGCTGCTGCACACCGATATCCAGCCCGTCCCGCACATAGTACAGATGGTCTATATTGACGATCCACACCCACGGACACGCGCCCTTCATGGATGTTCCAGCCACGCCGTCCCACTGGGCAAGCTTCCAGTTCCGATATGCCTCCTCCGTCGTCAGTGCCTCCATGGCTGCCGACAGATAACGGTCTGTCTCCTCCGACTGGTATCCCTCGGGATTGTAGAAATCATCCTGAAATGCTCCCCCGCTCTGATACAGGCAATAACTCTCATAGGGATTTGCAGCACCCCAGCCCATCATGACGCCATCAGAAAACATGCGCTTCGCCAGATCATCCCAGCTGGTTCCCTCCACTGTGATCTGGATGCCGATGTCCGACACCTGCTCCGCAGCGGCGAACGCGACCGCCTGGCGCACAGAATCCCCGCTGGGATACAGCACGGTAAATGCTGCCCTGATACCATCCTTCTCGACAACGCCGTCCCCATCCGTGTCAGCCCATCCCGCATCTGCGAGCAGCTTTCTGGCGCGCTCCACATCCGTCTCGATCACGACCTCCGGATTGTTCCACGGCATATTGTCATTCTCGGAATAGCAGGGTGTGGCAAACCCGTTCAGCGCCGCATCTGCCACCAGTTCACGGTCAATGGCACAGGCGACCGCCTGGCGGATCTCGAGATTGCAGGTCACGTCATTTCCGATCGGATATCCGCCCTCTGTGACATTTCCCTCCGCCGGAAGCATCGGCAGCGTAAAACCGCGGTTGTCAACAGAGCGGACGCGCGCAACGTGATAACCGTCGATCCTCGCATCCGCAAGCGTCGCCGCCGTCAATGCCACATCGACCTGTCCGGCCTGAACAGCGGCAAACGCGGCATCCTCCGTCATGAAAACGATCGCCGCTTTTTTTATAAAAGGGATTGTTCCGTAGTAATCCTCGTTTGCCTCCAGGATCAGCTGCTCCTGCGGGTTCCACTGGACAAATTTCCATGGACCGGAACCGACAGGCGCCGTCCCGTAATCCGCTCCATATGCATGCTCCGGGATGATCCCTACAGATGCGGCGGTGTTCAGAAACACGGAAGTCGGTCTGGAGAGGACAAATTTGACCGTCGTGTCGTTTACTGCCTCGATTCTCTCCACAAATGTCAGGTCGACAGAAGCCTGCGCCGCTTTTGCCGTCTCAAAGGTAAACACGACATCGTCGGCGGTGACAGCCTCCCCGTCCGTAAACTTCGCGTCATCGCGCAGCGTAAATGTCCACACCAGCCCCGACGCATCGAGCTGATAATCGACAGCCAGGTCCTCCTCAAAATGCATGTCGCTGCCATATCTGATGAGCGTGCTCTGGATCAGCGGTGTGTTCCCATGCCCCCATCCCTGGACAGGGTCCAGCGTGGCAGGCTCATCCGTGATCGCCACAATAACGGTGTCACGCTCCTGCGGCTCCTGCCGGCTGCCATCTGCGCGCCCGCGCGAAGCGCAGCCCGAAAGCATCCCCGTCACAGCTATGCACATGACTGCCCGCAAAACAATTCCGCTCCTACACGTCCGCTCCATAGAGGACTTTGATCTGCCACACATCATTGTCTTTCCCTCTCCTTTTCATAACAACTGCTTCAAGACAACTGCTTCTCGTCATCTCCCACGCCACCGCTGTAGCGGTTGATTTTTCTCATATTCACCCAAATTGAGTCAACGCGCGCCCGCAGATTTGTGCGCATCCGATCCACGATCTTCTCGCAATATCCGGCATAAAGCGACTCTGGGAGCTCTCAAAGCAGTTCCCCGCAAACATAAAAATTTCAGCACGATACTGTTCCCAAGTACAGCGCTGAAATTTATTATATCCCGAACCAATTATTTGCACAAGCCCGGGGGAGGGTTGTTGCCTTACATTATTTTTTATCAATCTGACGAGACCAGATCAGTCAGCGGTGCAAAACGGTATCCCATATCCTCCCACTTTGTCAGCAGCTCATCCAGGATCTCGCCGTTCGTCCGGGACGTGTTGTGCAGCAGCACGACCGCGCCCGGGTGGATCCGCGACGTGAGCTTGTCAAGAGCGGCTTCGCGGCCTGGCTGGTTCTCTGTATCCCAGTCCACATATGCCAGGCTCCAGAATACCGTGCGGTACCCCAACTGCTGTGCCATCCTGATATTCTCCGCGTTGGCTTTGCCCTGAGGCGGACGATAGTACGGGGACAGGGCTGTATCCGTGATCTCACCAAAAGTGTCTGCCACATCATCCAGTTCCTTCTGAAAAGCCTCCAGATCTGAGATCGTTGACATATCCGGATGATGATAGGTATGATTGCCTACCGTGTGCCCCTCTGCCACCATGCGCTTCACCATGTCGGGCGCCGTCTCCAGAAAATGCCCCACGACAAAAAATGTCGCCCTGACATTGTGCTTTTTCAGCGCATCCAGAATCGGCTCCGTGTTTCCATTCTCGTATCCACAGTCAAAAGTCAGGTAGATGACCTTCTCGCTGGCATCGCCCACAAAATAGGCATCATACCATGCCAGATCTTCCGGAGAGGCATTCCCGGCTGGCTGTGTGCCGGGTTCGCCAAAGGAAAGTCCCCAGTCCTCCGAGTTCAGCACCAGCTCAAAGCCTTCAGGAGGTTGTTTTTGTGCCGCAGCGTCTACGGACACATTGCCGTCCGTCTCACTGCCAGCGCTCTCATCACCCTGCAGGTCCGCTGTCTGAGAACCCGCTTCCGGTCCTTCCTGCTCCGAAAACGGATCCGGTGACAGATCCGCCAGGTCCATACTGATAATCGTCACCGGCTCTGCCTCATTTCGCAGTGTCTCCTGTGTGCCCGAACTGCCGCACCCTGCCAAAAGTATCGCCATCACAGCCGCACAGGATATGCAGGCTGTCTTTTTGCATCTTTGTTCTTTCACTTTTGTACTTCTCCTGTCCTTCTATACACATTTTACTGAACTGCCGCTCTCATTGTGTCACACTTGCGGGATCATCTCTGACCGCTTTCATTATAAAACAGGATTGCATCATAACTGTATCAGATTTGCATCATTTTTGTAAGATATCCAGCCTTTTCTTCAGATACTCATATCTGAGACGCTTCTCCTCCTTTGCAAAATGCGTCTCCCTGGACTGCCGGGGATTGCCCTCGTATACCAGGACCTCATCCCCAAACTGCTCGCTCGTCAGGTCAAAGCAACAGTCCCCGACCACGTTATAACAATGATAATTTCCATCCGGCCTGCGGATCCCGTACACTTCTCCGCCAAAGATATCCTGCGCCAGAAAAGCGGTGATGGAACACTGTCCCAGCGTCCTGTTCTCCGGTGTCCACTGACCGCGCATCCTCGGTGCACAGGTGTCAGCACACCAGATCTGCGACAGGGCATCGTACAGATCCAGCGGTGTCCTGATTCCTCTGTACCGGTCTGTCACTGCCTGCGCATCCGCCTGTTCCCATCCATAAAACGCATACTCTTTCATCTCTGTATCTCCTCCTGTTTTCTCATTTCAACTTTTCTCCCGCAGCCATAGTACGGCTCGAATATCTTTTTATTCTCCAGATACTTTCCCTGAATATGGCCCTGTTTCATGAATTGTATTATCCCCCAAAAGAAATACATTGTCAACCGGAACGAAGTGAACAGCAAAACAGGGGTCTGCAGTAAAATCGTCAGACGGGATCACCCTTCGATCTGAATATACCTGCTCTCCTCAACCGCAGGCTTTGCCTCCTTCTTCGGCACGCATACTTTCAGGATGCCGTCCTCAAACTTCGCCCGGATATCCTCCTGTGTGACCTCTTCTCCGACATAGAAGCTTCTGCTGCAGGTGCCGTAGTATCTCTCGCGGCGGATGTATTTGCCGTTCTCATCCTTCTGGTCATTGTTCTGGCTCGTCTCGGCATTGATCGTCAGATATCCGTTCTTGAGCTCCGCCTTCACATTCTCCTTCTTGCATCCCGGAAGATCGATATCCAGCTCATAGCCATTATCCGTCTCCTTGACATCTGTCCGCATGATCCCTGTAGAGGTATTGTAGCGGGAAGCTGTCCGCATCGGACGGGCAAAATCCTCAAAGAAATCATCAAACAAACTTTCTCCGAAAATACTATTCATCACATTTGAACTTGGTAATAACATAACTCATTCCTCCTATAATTTAATGTGGCAGCTTTGAAAAGCTGTTGTTTTATTTGTTATATATGTGTTATAACACACTTATTAGCACTCGTCAATAGGGAGTGCTAATAATTTTTATTAACAATTTCTAAACTGGCATTTTTATGTGCTCTGTGATGATTTAGTCTATCCAGAAATACCGTGAAATATGCTCCTCCATCTTGACTAATGTGTCTAATAGTATTAGACTATACTTGTCTAACGATATTAGACGCTTTCGATACATGCCACTATAAGGAGGTTTTACAATGGATGAAAACAGATTAGGCATGATGGAGGGACGCTTTGCGGATATCATATGGCAGTCCGCTCCCATCAGCACAGGCGACTTGATAAAAGTCTGCGAAACGCAGTTTGGCTGGAAACGCACGACGACCTACACGATGCTCAAGCGGCTCTGCCAGCGCGGCATCTTTGAGAACGACGGCGGCACTGTCATCGTCCTGATACCCAAAGAGGAGTTCCACCAGAGACAGAGCGAACAGTTTGTATCAGACACTTTCGGCGGCTCTCTCCCCGCTTTTATCGCCACGTTTACCAAAGGAAAAACGCTGAGCGACGAGGAGGCGGACGAGATCCAGCGGCTGATCGACAAAAGCCGGAGCAAAAACAGGCAGTCGAGTAAAAAAGAGTCCTCTTCCCCTACTCGCAGCGCCGAACATCCGTCAGCGCATGCTGACATTTTTCCTCTGGACGCCCGTGTGCATCAAAGTGAGGAGGAACGTCAATGACACTGGAATCTTTATTTGCAGCCGTGCTGCAGTTAAGCTTTTACGGAACGATCGGATGCGGCGTGATCCTGGTCTGCGCGCTCATCAATTACGCGCGGGCGCCCAGATGGATCTCCATGGCGCTCTGGGGGCTGGTCGCACTGCGCCTGCTCATACCGTTTCATTTTTCCTCCGCGGTAAGCCTGTTCCGGCTGGAGGGCATATCGGATCTCTCGTCACGGATCGACCGCACCCTTGATGACGGCGGAGCTTACAGGACAGCACTGGAGGGGAGTATCGAATTTGATCAGGCTGTCGCCGCCGGAAGCCCTGTATCCACCAGCCCCGGAGGCAGCCGGATGGCGTATTATTACGAGCGCGAAAACGGCAGGATCGCGCCGGCAAAAACAGCTGATGTGTCCTTTCTCGGCATCGGTTCGCGCGTGTGGCTTGCCGGCATGGCACTGCTTTGGCTCTGGGCAGCCATATCCTATGTCCGGCTAAAGCGCAGACTGCAGTTTTCCATGCAGCTTTACAGGGGCGTGTACGAGACCGATGCCGTCTCCTCGCCATGTGTCGTCGGGATCCTCCGCCCTCGGATCTATCTGATCCCTGGTCTGACGGAAATGCAGCGAATGCATATCCTGCTGCACGAGCGGATGCATATACGCTGCCTGGACCACATCTGGAAGATCGTGTCCTTTGCGGTCATCAGCGTACACTGGTTCAATCCCTTTTTGTGGTTTATGTACCGCATGTTTCAGGGAGAGCTGGAGAAAGCCTGCGACGAGCGGGTGCTCGCACGGCTCGGCGAAGATAAAAAAGAAGACTACAGCGAATCCCTGCTAGCGCTTGCAGCGGGCAAAAACTGGAAAAGGCCGACGCCGATCTTCTTTGGTGAAGTCAACATCAGGGGCAGGATCAGGCGGATCCTCGCCTACAAAAAACCAATGATAACTGTGTCCGTTGTCGTTGTCATTCTGTCTGTCGCGGGATGCGGTATCTTCCTGACGACGGCAGAACCCTCGGATGACGCCGCAGAAAACGCACAGGCTTCCGATCTGGCGGCAGATGAAACACTTCCGGCAGACAACGGCATGAACACGCCGGATACCCTGCCGGAAGCGTCAAACCACACGGAACCCGACAGCGCGTTCTCTGACAGAGAAAACGCGTCCGATGACGAGACCGGACTTGAACAAACGGAAGTTTACGAGGAAATAACCGACAATGGCATCACTTATCAGGCAAGATGGGGCGGAATCTACCGCATCGGGAAAGACGGCCGTGAAGAACAGCTTTATAACATATTTGCGGGAACAGAACCGCAGATGACGGTCTTTGAAGACACATTGTACTTTCGCACCGATCGATCTTACTACGACGGCGCGCTGGACTGGTCAGACAACACGATCCGATGGATCGATCTGAATACCGGAAAGACAGGCGACCTGCCATTTATACGCGACAACCAGAATATTGCCTTTTTCTCTGTCTATGAAGGGCTTGCCGTGATCCGCTACAGCACGCCGGATATCACGGATACGATCATGCTATACACCGATGAGGACACTGCCCTAAACGGCAAAAACATCGCACAGCTGTCCGGGACAGAGCGGCAGCAGCTCGGGCAGAACACCACACAGACCGTGCTGCAAAATCCCCGCACACTGGTCAATATCTCGCACCGGACCAGAGACCGGAACACCGCCTATCTGGACATCGACGGAGATGGAAATGCCGAAGAGATCATCCTGGAACCTTCTCAGGATCCCGAAAACATGGCATACCGGAATGAGATAGATCCGCTGTCCTGCTTCCGTCTGCAAGTCGGGAGCGCCGGAATAGAACGCTGGGGCGAAAATCTGTCCAATACGCTCTGGGCTGTCAGCTTTGACGGACGATCGATCCTGCTGGTTCTCTACGAAGACGGACCAAGCGGAGATCCTTATACACACTTTTACCGCTATCAAAACGATCAGATTATCGAAGCGGGCGGTTTTGCAGACGATATCCGCCTGTGCGGGATCAGTCCGGAAGGGATCATCACAAGCGCGATCCGACAGGATGTCGTACAGACGGACTGGATCACGGTGCGCTGGCAGTTTGGAGAAAACGGAATGCTGGAAGAAATACCGCAGGATTTCTATGAGTTTCAAAACAAAAACTGGGTAAACCTGTCCGAAGACCTCCCGCTGCACACTGCGGCCGAAAGCCCTGAGACTTTTGTGATCCCGGCTGCCCGATCGCTCCGCTTCCTGCAGACCTCCGCCGACTGGCGCTGGGTCCTTGTGGAAACTGACGACGGACAACAGGGCTGGATGCGCGTGGAGAATTTCGAGGTAATGGACTTAGAGAAAAACGTTATGGAACTATTTGACGGCTTAAATATGGCCGGGTAGATCTTCGGGTCCTCTGTATTCTCCTTAACCTTCATATCTCTCGATCCTGCACTGATGCCTTCTCTCTCCTGCTGGTGATTCCCTGTCATAGCTGATCCCCACCAGCAGGATCTCCCCGCCGTATCCGCTGACAGCCCTGGGATATCTCCTGTCGCGGATCTGTTCAATGGCACTTTCTGCGGACTGATCCCATTTCAGTTCGATGACCAGGGCTGGCAGCACAGAATCTTTTTTAGGAAGATATACAATGTCCGCATAACCAGCGCCTGCCGGCAGCTCCTCAAACATCACATACTCGTCGCCGTAACTGAAATACGCCCGTTTGATCACACTGCGCAGCGCCTGCTCATTGTTGTAATACAGCGGCGATTCCTCACCATGGATCTTCTCGATCTGCCGCGCAACCGCCTCCTCCCTTCCGTGAACCGTATCCGCGATAAGCTGTTCGCTCTCCCGCACCCGCCGAATGGTATCGTCACGCTTTACCTGCCGGATCGCTCTCGTAAATTCCTGCCGGATCTCCTCGTTCGGAATATGAACCTTCTGCGTCGTCTCATCATAAGTCAGATATCCCAGATGGATCAGCAGCGTCAACACATCATCCCTGTCCCGAAACGTCACCAGATCGTTCGCAAAACCTTTTGTATCCACCTTTGTCTCCACGCCGCCGACCAGATCCGCAGTGATCCTGCCCAGCCCGTCAAAGTCAAGACCGATGTAACCCATCAGACTCTCGGCGGCAGAGGTCTGTGTCCAGTAGGAATCATAATCATCATTGCGGATCGCCTCGATCACAGAATTCGGATTATATACCGATGAGATCTCCCGAAAAGCATAGCCGTCATACCATTGTTTCATTTTCTCAAAATCACGGCACTGATCCTGGCAGAGCCTCCTGACCTCACTTTCTGTAAATCCGACATACGCGCCAAACTGCCTGGGCTTGATCATGGTATACTCTTTGAAATCCGATATGGCTGACTGTGAGCCGTCTTTTTTTATCGGCAGAATACCGGTCATGTATGCCGCCGCAAATATTTTATTTGTCATGGCGCTGTTCTTGAACAGGGAACGCAAAAATTCCAGATATCTCCGCTGGTTGTCAGGCTGGCTCCCCGCCTCCCTGATCGGTGCATCCCACTCATCGATGAGCATGACAAATTTGTTTCCTGCCGCCTCCACCGCGTTTGCCAGTGTCGCCGCAAATCCCTCCACAACCCTCAGTTTGGGATACTGTTCTGTCAGTTCCCGAACGACATTTCGTTGAATATACGGCACGATATCCATATCGGAGGCTTCCCCGATCACCCCCGTCATGTCCAGATAGATCACATCGTACTGATTGAGATGCGTGCGATACTGCGCGTCGCTGGCAATCGCCAGATCATCAAACAGTCCGGAAGAATCACAGGTCTTGTCATAATATGCGCACAGCATTTGAGCCGCAAAGGATTTCCCGAACCGGCGCGGCCTGCTGATACAGGTCAGGCACTGCGGCGTACCGATCGTCTGATTGATCAGTCCGATCATTCCTGTCTTATCCACATACGTCCCGTTTCTGATGATGGTAAACCCTTCATTGCCAGGATTTAAATAATTTCCCATCGCATACTTCCCTCCCAGTCTTTCCTACTGCGCGATCCCCCTGCAGCGTCTGAGCCAGTTCCCCCGCAGATAATAGATGATAAATAAGATGGACGTCATCGACCATGTCAGCGGATAGCTGAACGCCACCGTGGAAACCTCGGGGCGCATGGGCACGACCACCAGATTCCAGAACACGCGCAGGACGCAGACGCCGACACAGGTCATCAGCATCGGCGGCACGGCGTCGCCGCAGCCCCGCGTCGTACCGCCCAGGATCTCGATGCAGATATATGTGATATAGCTTGGCGAGATCACCTGCATCATGCCAATCCCGATCGCGACCACATTCGGATCGTCCGTGAACAGATGCAGAAACATCCTTCCTCCTGCCAGCACCGTAACGCTCAGCAGTATACTTGTAAACGCCGCCATACCCAGACAGATGCGCACACTTTTCCGGATCCGGTCGTACTTGCCCGCGCCGAAGTTCTGTCCCGCAAAAGTGGTGATCGATACGCCATAAGCGCCCATGATCATCCAGAAGATGCCGTCCACTTTGCCGTACGCTGTCCACGCCGCGATCGTGTCCGTCCCAAAAGCGTTGATACTCGACTGAATGATCAGATTGGACGCGGAGTACATGGTAGACTGGATCCCCGCCGGCAGACCGATGCGGATGATATTGTGCAGGAGCACCGGGTGAAACCGGATCTCACCGATGGCCAGCCGATAAGAATCCTCCGTCCGCATCAGCGTTATGACCACCATGAGCGCGCTGACCACCTGCGAGAGCGCCGTGGCCACCGCCACGCCGACCACACCCATCTTTAGTATCGTCACGAAAAGGATATCCAGCACGATATTGACCAGGCAGGACAATATCAGAAAATAGAGCGGCCGCCTGGAATCCCCCACCGCCCGCAGGATCCCCGACCCCATATTATATATGAGGGATGGGATGACGCCGAGGAAATAGACCCGCATGTACACGGCAGACATCGAAAGGATCTCTTCCGGCGTGTTCATCGCGCGGAGCGCCATGCCTGAGAAAAGGATCCCAAGCACCATGATCGCCGCTCCGCCCGCGATGGAGAGCGCCATCGCCGTATGTACCGTCCGCCTCACATCATCCTGTTTCTTTGCCCCGTAATACTGTGCCAGGATCACCGTCGCGCCGGATGAAAGCCCTGTAAAAAAGCCGATCAGCAGGTTGATCAGTGTGGATGCAGGGCCGCCGACCGCCGCCAGCGCCTCCTTTCCGACAAACTTTCCCACGATCACAGCGTCCGTCGTGTTGTAGAGCTGCTGAAAAAACGTTCCGAACAAGATCGGGAAAAAGAAAAAGAGAAGCTGTTTCCAGATCACGCCCTCCGTGATCTGATTGGAGATCTGACGACCTTCTGTTTTCATATGTACCTCCCCTGTATCTCCCTGCGGGATTGCTCTCATTCAAACGCGATACTGTCAATGATCGCGTCAAACATTGGATCCGCATCATCGCCGAGCTCTTCATAAATATAAAAATCAAACGTAAAGAGAATGTCGTCTTTCTGTATCGCGACAAAAGTTGTCTTGCAAACATCACCGTAATCGTTCTCCTGCATCGCGACAACTTCCATCGCCGGAAATCCGCCGATCGTCTTTTCCTCGACGTCAAATCCATCCGCTGTGTACGACTCCATCGCCAGCTGCAGATCTACGCCTTCCTCCGGCAGATAGGCGTCAAAGAACAGCAGCGACATATCCCACACATTGTCATCCTCATATCTGGAAGTCAATGTGTACGAAATCTCCCCGTTCTCCGAGACATCTTCCATGTCCCACAGATACGGATAAGAGAAAGTGATCCCCAGCTCCTCCATCGTGCACTGCTGCATCACAGGCAGCGGGATCACCGGATCCTGCTTCATGGCTTCGTCAAGCTCTTCCTGCGTGATCGCAATATTGCACTCTGCCCCGGTATCCGAGAGGATCTTCTGCGCGAGCACCGGCGTCAGCGGCGCAAGCACCGAGAAATGATCCTGTCCCTCCATGATATAGCAGTGGATATTGTCATTTTCGGAAGTGCGCTCGATATTTTTCAGGTTCGACGAATTTCCGTCGCTTCCCTCGATCAGAAAAGTGGGCGTCTTCACACTGTCCAGCCAGTAGATCGGGGAGCGCATCCTGTACTCCTCCTCGTTGTCCGTGTCGAACGTGAACTGGCTGTTATTGTGGTACTCGATCTTGTCCACCGCACCGAAGCCAAACACTGCGCGGAATTTGTCCGTGTACTCTGCCGCGAGCAGCGCGCGTGTGCCGCCGGTACTGTGACCGCCCAGATAGATGCGGTCGGGATCCACATAGGGAAGGGACGCCGCGTAATCATAAGCCGACGCGATATCGTCCACCTCGCCAAAAAGCGCCTCATAATTGCCCGGATTGCCATTTCCCCCGCGGAAAGACGGGTACATCATCAGCACGCCTGCCTGCCAGAATGCCGAGCCAGTCTGGTCGTTATCCCACTCCGGATAGCACCATGGAAAATCGTCAATGCCGTTTCCCCAGCCGCCTACCACCCAGATGACCATCGGGTGTTTTTCGCCATCGCCGGGATCGCTGGACACATACGCTGCCAGGTCTCCGACTTTAGAGGAATAGTGTACCAGGTCGAAAAATCCCTCCGGCGGATCCGGGATCGGATCGTCGTCGCTGTTGTGCTCCACCAGCGTTGTCTGAAACGCGTCATGCGCCGCGGCAAAGCTCTGTGCCCCGGCAGGGTCCTCCGCACTGCTCTTCGCCTCCGCAGAGCTCTCCGTATCAGCAACGCGCGCCGTCTCCGCTCCCGTCTGCGTGGCTGCCCCGCTGTCCGCCGTATTTTTTGATGATGAACAGGCCGCTGTAAAGCACATCGCCGCTGCCATCACCGCCACAAGGAATTTTCCTGTCGTTTTGTTCGCCATAATCAGTTTCTCCTTTATTTTTTCTATAAAACATGTTCTGTACAGTCATTTTACCAAACAAAAGCATTAAATTCAATCCAAACCATCGCTCCCAGCAAAATATTTCAGCAGATCACGCGCTTTTCTCTGAACAATTCCTTAGATTACAGACTGCCGCCGGAATAGTCGATCTTATCCCGGATCTCCTGCATCTGGTAATCGAGCGCCTCGATCGAATCCGCGCAGGCTTTCAACTGCTTTTCGATCTCCTCTGTATTGTCGATATCTTTCTTATATTTCAGCTTGTGTTCCAGACTTGCCCAGAAATCCATCGCGATCGTGCGGAACTGTACCTCCGCCTTCACGTATTTCTTCTCATCCGGCAGAAAGACCGGAACGCTCAGGATCAGATGAAGGCTCCTGTATCCGTTTGTCTTTGGCGTCCTGATATAGTCCTTCTCCTTCAATAATATAATGTCGTCCTGCTTGAGCAGAAGCTCCGCCAGCCGGTAGATGTCATCGGGAAATGAACAGATCACGCGAAGTCCTGCGACATCCGCGATGCATTCCCTGATGTTCTCGATCGTGACCGGAAGATCCTTGCGCACCAGCTTTTTATAGATGCTCTCGGGCTTCTTTAGCCTGCTTTTGATCGATTCAAAAGGATTGCGCTTGTACTGCTCGGAGAACACCGCATTGAGCACCTTCAGCCTCGTCTCCATCTCCATGATCGCAGAGCGGTACTCCATCATCAGCCTGCTGAACGCCTCCGCGGTGCTTAACTGCTCCGCCTGTATCCTGATAATCTGCTCCTGCTTTTTGAGCGCCGCCGACTGCCTTTCGATCTTTTTCTCGAGCTGGTTCTTGCAGTTAAAAAGTTCGATCGTATTCCTCACTCTGTTTTTGACGATCGAGTCCACGAACGGTTTGTGGATAAAGTCCGCAACCCCCAGCTCAAAACACCTGTTTTCCACCTCGACAGCGTTCTCACCGCTGATGATCAGCACGGGGATATCGTCCATCCACCCGTTTTCCCGCATGCTTGTGATCACGTCAAAGCCGTTCACATCCGGCATATGCAGGTCCAGCAGAAGCGCTGCCGTCTCATCCTGACATTCCCGCAGCTTCTGCAGCGCCTGCTCTCCGTTTCCTGCCATCTCGACTTCATAATCCGTCTCGAGTATCTCCCTCAACAGTTCGCGGTTCATCTCCGCGTCGTCCACTACCAGTATCTTTTGCATCTGAAATTCCCCTCTATCTACGACTGCTTCTCCGCTTTCTCGATCACGCAGCTGTGCGGTTTGTCCGGATTCGCCTTATCATAATTGATCCCCACCAGCAGGATCTCACCGGCATAGTTTTCGAGTGCCTGCACATAATGTCTGTCCCTGATCTGGCTGATCGCCGCACTGGCAGACTTGTCATATTTTAACTCCACCACCAGTGCAGGCCTGCCCGTATACGGCAGCGGCAGAAAGACAACGTCCGCAAAACCTTTCCCGGAAGGAAACTCCCGTATCAGCCTGTAATCTTTCCGCGCACTGTAATACGCCAGCCCGATCGCACTGCCAAGCGCGTTCTCATCATTGTAGGCCAGGATCGATGCCACCTCCGTGTGCGCTTTGTCAAGTCCCTCTGCGACGCGCACCGCGTCTCCCCGCAGGGTATCCTCCAGAAGTTGCTCCGAGGCTTTCAGAACGCGCATGACCTCCGACCATCCCCCGACACTCATGGCATTCTCAAACTCCCCGATGATCTCCTTATTGGGAATAAACGCCTCCTCCGCTATGGAATCATATCCGAGATAGCCCAGATGGATCAGCAGCGTGAGCACATCGTCCTTTGTCCTGAAACTGCGCATATCATTCTGAAAGCTGCGCGTGTTGACCCTGACGCGCCCACCGCCAAGCATCTGCACGATATCCGGCCGCAATCCGTCGAAATCCATGTCGATATAGATCTTGAGCGCCTCGTATGTCTCCGTGGACGTCCAGTAATTAGAAAAATCCCGGCAAGTCATTGCTTCCACCACAGACTTTGGATTGTATATATGCCGATAGCTCTTGAACATATATCCGTCATACCAACCACTGGTTTTAGCAAAATCCATGTCATATTTTTCACATAGTCCCTTTACCTCAGTCTCTATAAAACCTGTATACTCCTCGAGCACTTTCTGATTGGTCATCGAATACTCTCTGAACATATTCAGCGCCGAGTGCTTTCCGTATTTTTTCACCGGAAGGATCCCTGTCATATAAGCAAGCGCGGCATACTCCTGATCCTTCAGGAGATTGCGCAGAAAATCCAGATACTGCCGCTGCAGCGCCTCCGACTCCTGCCGCTCACGCATCACGCAGTCCCACTCGTCGATCAGGAAGATAAACTGCCTGTCTGTCTCCACGTAAATCTCCCTGAGCGCGGCAGCCAGTCCCATCCCCTGTCTGTTCAGATATTCCCCGTACACTTTCCGCAGTTCCCGGAGCACTTCCTGTTCCAGATATTCTGTCACTTTTCCAGGCTCCGCCTCGATCAGAAACTGCTGCATGTTCAGGTAGATCACGTCATACCGGTTCAGATGCTCCTCAAAGGACCGGTCACGGGCGATCCGAAACCCCGCGAACAGCTCCCTCGAATCACATCCGCGGCTGTAGTAGGCGGCAAGCATCCGAAGCGTCATGGATTTTCCAAAACGCCGCGGCCTGCTGACGCATAGAAACCCTTCCTCTGTATTCAGATACCGGTTCGTGTACGCGATCAGTCCCGTCTTATCCACGTAGATCTCCGAGCGCACAGCCCTCCAAAAACCTTTATTTCCCGGATTCAGATAAATTCCCATCCTTGCGCCTCCCCCAAACATTTTCCTGCAAATTCCCGTTTCATCCAGTATACACCACTTTCCCATGAAGGACAATGCCCATCTCCCATTCGCGAACCCAAACCGGCATCTGGCGAAACTTTGCTCCACCCGGCAGCCTCCTGTGATATAGTGATCCCAACAAGCAATAAACCACAAATACACATTAGAAAAGGAGAAAACAGTATGAAAACGAAAAATATGATTTATTTTGGAATCTTGGTGGCAGTGCTGGTGATCACCGACTGCATCGCGGGAAAGGAACCTGTTAAATTCTGGATCTTTATGGCAGCACTGGCAGTCTCCGGCAGCATCTCAAGAAAAGAGCCTGAGCGCTTCCGAAAACTCATGACAGACACTTTAGGCTACACGATGAGCCTCGGACTCATATTGGGTTTTCTCGAAGTTCTTGCCCTCTACGGTATTGAGATCTGCGAGATTCCCTGGAGTCTCAGCCCGCTGGATTTCATGTCCGTGGTCTCGTGTCTGTTCTTCTTCTCGTTCATCTCAGAAAAGTGGACACTGCCGGCTCGTCAGGATTCAAGTGAGAAAAAATCCTTCTCCGCGATTAACCCGATGAAATGGTGGCGGTGCTGACAATGATCCTCAGTCCCGCAGGGCGGATGCATACTCCGCCTTCGCCTTGCGGGACAAGAGACACGTCTCCCCATTGTCAAGCTCTACCATGTTTTCTTTCAGCCGCACATTGCCGATCCTGGCGCGGTTTACCAGAAAGCTGCGGTGACACCGCCAGAACGTCTCCCCCAGCTTCTCCTCGAAATGATTCAGGCTGCTGTTGAACTCCAGCACCTCATCATCCATGTGGAGCACCAGCGTATGGCGGCTTCCCACCGCCTCAAAATACAGGATCTTCTGCAGCGGAATGTGGCGCACCGCGTCAAAGATCTTTATTGAACAATAATTATTCTTCCCGTCAGGCTCACTCATCAGCCGCTCGCAGATACTCTCCAGACACGCGTTCACACGCCGGGCCATCACGGAAGGTTCCCCCTTCACGATATAGTCCAGCGCTTCCAGCCGATACCGGAATGTCTCAAACATCATATCGCCGTGTGCCGTGATGAACACGATGAATCCTCTCGGATCATACTGCCTGAGCTTTACAGCAAGCTCCAGGCCGCTCATGTACCCCGGAAAGTCGATATCCAGGAAATAGATCGCCGGAACGTCCGCCTGCCGCTGCAGCGAAAGCAGCGAGACCGGATTGTCCACCACCTGCAGCGGTCCCATATCGCGCTCCATCATCATGATCTGATCGCCGATCAGTTTCCCAAGCTGTGCACTCACCGCCGGCTCGTCGTCGCATATATACACCGGAATCATAGTCGTTCCCCCTCATCATCCTACACCGGGATCCGCAGCTCCTGCACCAGATAGTCGTCCTTGATATAAGTGCGCGTCATGCAGTCCGGGCAGCGCGACACCATCCTCCGATAGCTCGACAGCCCCGTCCCGTGTCCTTTCCCTTTCGTAGTGTAACCACTTTTGGTAAGCGCCGCCAGATTCGGCTGCTCGTCATAGTTGTTGGCGACCGCTATATACAGTTCCCCTGCATCCTGTAATAGCACCACCCGGATCCTCCCATCTTCCTTCGATGCCGCCTCGATCGCGTTGTCGAGCAGGATCCCCTGGCAGCGAAGCAGATCCTCTGTCGACATCCGGACGCCTGTCACCGGGTTCATGATCTCGAGCGCGACCTGGATATGGCGCTGGCGCATCAGGTTCAGCTTCGTGGAGATCAGGCTGCGCACCGGATAGATCCGGATATTGGACAGCCCCTCCATCTGCCGGATCTCGCTGCCCAGCTTCTCATCAAAATACCCGCTGGTACGCCGCATGAACTCCTGGATCGCCGCCACGTCCCCCTCCTGCGCGGAGAGCGCCATGCCGGACAAAAGATTGGTAAAGTCATGGCGGAACGCGCGGATCTCCCCCTGCAGTTCCTCAAGCAGCGCCATGTGCGCCTGCTGCTGCGCGATCGTCTCCTCCTGCGCCTTGACCTTGTCCCTGCTCGCCGCGTACATGGCGCCAAACTGGATACAGAACAGTGCAAACAGGATCAGCACACAGCAGAACAGCCCATAGGAAAAATCGGTCGTCGCACCCGGGAAAAAACGATTCAGCAGCGCTTTCAGGTGCATCAGCAGGCAAAAGACCAGCAGCGAGACCGCCGTCCGCATCCGCCCGTGGAACAGATAGGCAAAATACTGCGCAAACTCAGACCGGTTCAGAACAAACACGATCCCCCCGGAAAAAAGCAGCGTCAGCATGTACGGCAGCAAAAGGGATGTCGCCACATAGAGATATTTCCCGTCAAAGACAGGCGAGTAGTATGACGCCGCCGCTGTCAGGAAGTCAAAGATCGTGTAGATCAGAAAATGTCCCAGCATCGCTGCACCGAGTGCCTCGGCCATCGGTACGCGATACCGCAGCCTGAGGATCACGCTGAAGATCAGTGCCACGATTGAAAGCCCCAGCAGCTCGAGCCAGTCTTCATCCAACACATCGAGCGCGATCATGAGCAGTACCACTCCCCACATGACCACAGAGTACCCCGCATAGTACACGGCGTACCACCCCCACCGCGGTCTTTCCCCCACCAGTGCCGTCGTCGTCCAGAAAACGGAAAACGCATGCACCGCAAACAATACAACTACTACAGAGATCCTGAAAACCAAAGGCATCTGTACCGCTCCCCCTCCCACATCCGTTACGATATCATGATACAAATTTTTTATACAAATAATTATAAAAACTTAGACACGGTCTGTCAACGCAATGAAGCATCACCGCCGTCAAAAAATGAAGTCTTTCATCGGATCAACCGCAGGTTGAGTCCAAATCAACCAATGATCACTTCACAAACCCGGCAAAATGCGGTATGCTTTTTTCAGCAGATGCACGACAGTCCTTCCAGATGCGCATATGGAAAAGAATTACGAAAATGCAAATATGATAATGGAATATAGGCTCCTGGAGTCTATAAAATAATGGAGGTTTTATATGAGTGAACTCAAAATAAGTGAAATGATCCGGGAACTTCGGACAGACAGAGGAATCAGCCAGGAAACGCTCGCCGATGTGTGCGGCGTGAGCATGCAGGCAGTCAGCAAATGGGAGAACGGGCAGTCCTGTCCCGATATCGCCTTCCTGCCGCAGCTCGCAGAGTACTTTGGCGTGTCGGTTGACTATCTCCTGTCAGGTCAGAACCATATAACCGGAAATCCAGACGATAATATCACTGCAAGCCTGTCAGAACAGGCACTCAAGGATGACGCTCTCTATATCATTCAATACAGAAACGGAAAAATACTCAACAGACAGCGGTGGAACACGGAACAGCCGCAAAGCAGGGACACGATCATCCGGATTCAGTTTGACGATGAATTTTCACAGCGTCAGACAGCGCTTCATGTAGAGATATGGGGCAATGCCGACATAGAAACGCCAGATGTGAATATGAACGTGTCTGCAGGCGGAAACGTCAACTGCGGAGGAAACATACAGGGCAATGTCAGCGCCGGGGCAAGCGTGAACTGTGATACGGTTGAGGGTCACGCATCCGCCGGAAGCAAAATAAAATGCGATACGATCGAGGGCAACGCCTCTGCCGGCTGCAGCATAAGCTGCAATACGATAGAAGGCGACGCCTCCGCTGGAACCATCTCCTGCGAAACCATTGAAGGCAGCGCAAAGGCCAGCTCACACATTGAATACAAAAACAGATAAAACAAGACTTTCCCTGCCGCCGCTCGACCCGTGCACTGCCTTCCCCTGCACGGGTCTGCGCATAGATAAACCGGCTGCAATGAACGATCAGTCAGCCTTCTCGATCACCCAGTAATCATAATAAGCTATGTTGTGATCCCCGACCAGCGGCTCCTCGGATCTGACAAAGCCCGCTTTCCTTAACGCCTCGATCCGGTCAACCGCATAGACCGCCGCCTTCGTGGCGATCTTCGGACATGCGAACCAGTCATAAAACGGCTCCGTGACAAGCGCCAGAACATCACAGATAAACGCGGTCTCCTCATGGCTTCGCGCCAGATCCAGCCGCAGGATGCCGCAGTTGTCATAATAGTCTCCCGCCCTCCTGTTAAACATCTCGATCGTCCCCACTGCCCTTCCCTGTGTTTTGTCAATGACCGAAAAGCGCACAAACCCCTTATATTCATGATACTCCATCAGCCAGTACTTGATCGTGTTCGCCATATCCTCCATGCTGCGGCAGTAAAAGCTGCTGCCATGGCAGTTGTCGCTGTTAAAAAACGGCAGTGCGAATTTGTCCCCGTAGACCTGCAGCAGATCCTCCGCATCCTGATCCCTGATCAGTCTGACCAACAGCTTCTCATTTTCCAGTGCGGGACACTTTTCAAAAATATCCATCATTTTCCTCCATCCTTTTCATAGTGCTCTCTCACCTCGTCACAGGTCGCCAGAATGCGGTCTATGACGCTTTGAGGTTCCAATACAGTGACATTGTTTCCAAAAGAAAGGAGTACACCATACCAGTAGACTTCCCGTTCCGGGGCGCAGAACCGGAACTCAAAATCACCGTTCTGATATTCCCTTGTGACTTCGCCGTTCAGGTATTCCCTGCACTTTGACCGGATCACCGCATTTCCGCGCAGCGTCACCGTGATACCCGTTCGGTTATCCTGCAGCACGATGTCCCGTTCCCCATGATCGACAGAGTACCCTCTGTCCAGAACTGCGATCTCCTCCATGCGGACTAACTTGAACATACAGTAATCCTGATGCCCAGGGTGAAACGCGACCAGATACCAGTTGTACCACTTGAATTCCAGACGGACAGGTTCCACCTCCATCTGCTTTACCGCATTCTCATTGTTCGTGTACCGGAATGCGACTGCCCGCTGCTGTCTGATGGCGCTTTCCAGAATCCTGATGGCCGCATTGACCTCGCGATCCTCATTTGCCACGCTGAAATCCACCAAAACCGAGGGGGCGTCGGCGTGTGCATATAAAGGCATCAGTTTGTCCACTGTCTGTTCCACGTCCTTGTCCGCATAGGCGCTCAGCAACGCGTACAGCGCAGTGATAATATGGTCATAGTCCTCGCGGCTGACCATCTTCCTGTCCACGACGTACGTGTCCATGATGCTGTACCCGCCGTCCGCCCCGCATGTGGACTGGATCGGAATCCCCGCCTGCCCCAGCGTCTCCATATCCCGCACGATGGTTCGCACGGACACCTCAAATTCCCCGGACAGTTTCTGCGCGGAAGTCTTTCCATGGCGCAGCAGATAATTCATGATGGCTATCAGACGGTCGATCTTCACGGTCTTCTCCTCTCTCCAGAGCATTTTTCAAACACGCTCTGATCTGCATTATAACAGAAGAACTATGACAGCATTATGTCATAGTTCCCGGCGTATCCCTCTCATTCTATTTTTTATGCACCTCATTATCGTAAATCCTGCAGTCTTCAGCCATTGCACATATCGCATCCTTGTTGCAGTCTGTCGAAGAACCGGCAGCATCAATCTCTACATCCCGCAGTACAATATTGTAGAGATGCGCACCTTTGGCGTAACCAAACAGTCCGGCCAGTTCTGCATCAGAACTTTTCATCGTCAGTCCGGTTATCTCATAACCGTTACCATTATAACTGCCGGTAAAAGGATCATTCTCTGTCCCTATCGGTAACCACTCATCAGATGATAATTGGATATCCGCCTGCTGCATATAATTCTTATCCCATCCAGACTGCCCTGCTGCCACGGCTCTCAGCTGTTCTTCTGTAAATACAAGATAATACGTTTTTCCCCTGAATGTCAATGTATCCATTTCTGCCGCCTCATTACTGAATGCCTCCGTATTCTCTGACGTCGCCCCTGATTCAGCTTTTGCATTTGTGCCAGTAGAAATAAGTACTGTTAAGATCATCAGAACTGTCAAAACCAAAGATATTTTTCTCATATTCTGCACTCCTTCCACACTCAATACTACCTTTCTCCAAAAATATTATATATCAATTTGCCTCAACAATCAATACTCCGCCAGGAACAGCCCAAACGGCATTCGACAACTCGCTCTTGAAAAATCCGTCTATTTTTTGTACACTATAGGAGACAGCATACACATTTTTATTTTACTGCAAGGGGCTTTTGAAGGGAGAATATAGAATGAAAAAAGCAATGAGCCAGTCCTTACTGACACTGATCCTGAACGGTATCTCCATATTATCGCTGATATTCCTGGTGATATCCCTGCTTTCCTACCGGAATGTGAACAATCAGCTCTATTCCGCCAATGAAGAGCGGTTTAACCTGACCTACAACGCCAACCGTTTCATGAACGGCTCCGCCTACCTGACAAACGAGGTGCGGGCGTTCGCCGCGACAGGGCTTCAGGAGCATTATGACAATTACTGGAATGAGGTCGATACGCTGAAAAACCGCGACAAAGGCGTCGCGGCGATGCAGGAGATCGGCATCACCTCCGCAGAGCAGAAAATGATCGACGACATGTACGCGCTCTCCAACCAGCTCGTTCCGCTGGAAGACGAAGCGATGAAGAACGTACAGGGCGGCAACAGATCCGCCGCCCTGGATTATGTGTACGGAACAGAGTACAATGCTTCCATCACCCAGATCAACACGCTGAAAGAACAGTTTCTGACTACCCTGGACAACCGGACATCAGAGCAGGTGAACAGCCTGCTGCTGCAGTCAAACCAGATCCGGATCCGCATGATCCTGGCACTGACGATCGTCGGCATCATGCAATTGTCCAACATGCTGCTCGTCCGGCTGAAAGTCCTGCGCCCTGTCATGGCCGTCAAGAAGCAGATGCTGGAGATCTCACAGGGCAACCTCTCCGCGGACTTTGCACTGCAGCCTGACACCTCCGAGATCGGCATGCTCGTGGAATCCATCCACGAGACCAAGCATGAGCTCAAAAAATACATCAGCGATATCGACACGACACTGTCGCAGATGGCGCAGGGAAACATGAATCAGATGATCGGCAATGATTACCGCGGCGAATTCCTGCCGATCCAGCGCGCGATGGGACAGATCCTGGATTCCTTCAACAGCGCACTGTCCCAGATCAACAGAACATCGGGGCAGGTATCCGAGGAGTCGGACAAAATGTCGTCAAGCGCACAGAACCTGGCAGACGGTGCCACAGAACAGGCGGCCGCAGTCGAGGAACTCTCGGCAAGCATCCAGGAAATATCCAAGCAGGTGAACAGCACATCCGAAGATGCCAACCATGCCAACCAGGCATCGGAGGAAGCCATGAAACATCTGATGCTGTGCAATGAGAAGATGGCAGCGCTGAGCGCGGCGATCGACGAGATCACAAACTCTTCCCGCCAGATCGGAGGCATCACCAAGGCGATCCAGGACATCTCCCTGCAGACCAATATCCTCGCACTGAACGCGTCCGTGGAGGCGGCACGTGCCGGCGAGGCAGGAAAAGGCTTCGCCGTCGTGGCAGGCGAGGTACAGAGTCTGGCGAACAAAAGCTCCGAATCCGCAAAAAATATCTCTGAACTGATCGAAAAATCGATCAAACAGGTTCAGAGCGGCGCGGCCCTGTCCGTTGAGACGATGAGCGCACTGACACAGGTGATCACCAGCGGAGAACAGTCCGCGGCAATGATCGAGCGGATCGCCTCCTCCGCAACGCAGCAGGCAGAATCCTTAGAACAGGTGACGGAAGGCATGCACCAGATCTCCGACGTCGTACAGACGAACGCATCGACCGCAGAGGATTCCGCCGCCTCCGCACAGGAACTGCGCCGAGGCGCCGAGAACCTGCGGGTTGCCGTGCAGAAATTCCAGCTGCGTCAGCGATGAATACATACTTTCCATCGCTGAGGCTCCTTTCCAGAAACGAGAAATTTTTCAAACACGCTCTGACCTCCGAAATTCCGAAGGCGTCATGTGCATATATTTCCGGAACGTGCGGTTAAAATAGCTGATATTGTTAAAGCCGGATCTGGTCGCGACCACGCTGATCTCGTCGTCAGAATGCTCCAGAAGATCCAGACTCTGCTGTATCCTGTAATAATTCAGATACCCAAAAGGACTCATGTTGGTCATGGTCCTGAACAGACGGCATATGTGCCCCCTGCTCAGCCCGAACTCCTTTTCAAGCTGCGCCAGCGTGATATCACTGTCGCAGTTCCTGCGCAGATACTCCATCATGGCTTTGACCGTCACAGTGCGGTGGTCGGAAGGATCCTCGGAAGCCTTCCGGTCATGCGCCGTGTTGGTCACCAGCAGATGCAGCGCTTCCAGCAGGCGTATCCTGACCGCCAGCTCATACGCGTACTCCCTGGCATGAAATGCCGCCCGAATGCTGCCAAGACATTGGAGCATGCAGCGTTCCCAGGGATCTGCCGGATCGATGACGCGGCAGGCTGCATTGCCGGACAGACAGGGCTCCAGATATTTCTTCTGCACGATATCATTTCCCATGCCGCACAGAAAATCCATATGAAAAACAATCGCAAAAAAATCCAGCCGTTCATGAAGCCCGCAGGTCAGCAGGTGGAGATGGTTAGACGGAATGATACAGATGGTATCTTCCCGCACCGGACAGACCTCCCCGCCCAGATGGATCAGCGCTTCCCCCTTCGTGATGACGAGGATCTCGACCTCCTCATGCCAGTGGCAGCCGATTCGTTCCTCGAAGGACGGGTCAGAGACGACATCATAGAGCATCATCGGAAACAACGCATTTCCGTGCAGTGTCGTCTCCCGCAGATGAGGGCTGTTCTGTGTACTGCCCCTGCCGGTCATCTCGCAAAACTCCTCAGATAAATCCTGTTTCTATCCGGATCATAAAAACACATATTCGTCGCTCCCCAGGGCTGCTTCGTGGGCTTCTGTATGATCTTTCTTATAGAAATCAGCAAGTCTCACAACATCGTTGGTCAATAGTCCGACTTCTCTTATTTTCATATCGTTCCTCTCCTGCACAAAAAGACTCTGGGAGACTATATCCCGTTCTTATTGATTATATCGCATATCAGGCACGAACACAATGTGAATTTGGTACTATTAAATGCAAATATTGTTCAAGATTTTTCGTGTGGAAGTGAATATAATACAATCATGACACTCCCGGAGTCTGCCCTGCACCTGCGCAAAGAGACTCCAGGTGCCTATTATCCATGAAACGGAGGAATCATCAAATGAAATTCTGGAAAGAAAACGGATCCCTGTGCTGGAAACATCAGTACGAGACTGTACAGATCACACCCTGGGGCAAAAACGCACTGCGCGTGCGCACCACAAAATATCCAGCCTTTACCAGCCACAACTGGGCGCTGGAGGAACCCATACCCGACACCGACGCCAATGTGTCCATCGAGATCGCAGACGACGGGCGCAGCGATGCTTCCATCACAAACGGACGCCTTTGCATCCATGCAGATGCCTCAGGCATCATGACCTTCTGCCGCGACGGTCAGAAATTCCTGAAAGAATATCACAGGGACTATGACCAGCCCTCCTGCCCGGAGAGCCGGTGTCTGAAGATCCGCGGAAGGGAGTACAAGGCGATCGCCGGCGGCGACTACACCGTAAAACTGCGCTTTGAGAGCAATGACAGGGAGCGGATCTATGGTATGGGACAGTACCAGCAGTCCTATCTCGACCTGAAAGGCTGTACGCTTGAGCTCGCACAGCGCAATTCCCAGATCTCCATCCCATTTGCAGTGTCCAGCCTCGGCTACGGATTCCTGTGGAACCATCCCGGCGTGGGAAACGTCGTATTTGGAAAGAACTACACCGAGTGGGAGGCAAAAGCGGCAAAGCAGACAGATTACTGGATCACCGTCGATGACACGCCCGCAAAGATCCTGGAAAATTACACGGAAGTGACCGGAAGGACACCCGTGATGTCCGAAGATCTCCTCGGACTGTGGCAGTGCAAGCTGCGCTACCGCACGCAGGAGGAAGTGCTCAGTGTAGCCAGAAAATACAGGGAACTTGGCATCCCGCTGGACGTGATCGTCATAGACTTCTTCCACTGGACCAGACAGGGCGACTGGAAATTCGACAAAGACTACTGGCCGGATCCGAAAGCCATGTGCGACGAGCTGCACGCCATGGGCACCAAAGTCGTCGTATCCGTGTGGCCGACTGTCGATAAAAAGAGTGAGAACTTCGGAGAAATGCTCGACCGCGGGCTGCTGATCCAGACAGAGCACGGCAGCAACCAGACCTATGAATTCCAGGGAGACTGTCTGACGATCGACCTCACCAACCCTGAGGCACAGGCGTATCTGTGGGAAAAATGCAGGAAAAATTATTACGACTACGGCATTGACATGTTCTGGCTCGACAACGCCGAACCAGACTACGGAGCCTATGACTTTGAAAATTACAGATACCAGCTCGGACATGCCCTGGAGGTCAGCAGCCTCTATCCCAAACTCTATGTCAGGACCTTTTTCGAGCACACCGGGGCGCTCTCCCTCGCGCGCTGCGGCTGGGCAGGAAGCCAGAAATACGCATCCCTGCTGTGGTCGGGCGACGTTCCAAGTACTTTTGAATCCCTGCGGGACCAGATCAGCGCGGGACTCAATATGGGTCTTGCGGGAATCCCCTGGTGGACGACCGATATCGGCGGATTTATGACCGACGACGTGGCGGACGAAGATTTTCGCGAACTGCTGCTGCGCTGGTTTGAGTTTGCCGTGTTCAGCCCGATCCTGCGCATGCACGGTGACCGCGGCCCTCACGATATCCCGCCGCTCTCCGATAAGGAATGGGGCGGAGGAAGCCTGTTCACAGGCCGGCCCAACGAGCTGTGGAGTTACGGCGAGGAAGCGTTCCGTATCATGAAAAAACAGCTGGATCTCAGGCTTTCACTCAGACCTTATATCGCAGGACTGATGCGCGAAGCGTCGGAGACAGGCGCCCCGCTGCTGCGGACCATGTTCTACGAATTCCCGGACGACCCACACTGCTGGGAACTGGAAGACCAGTACATGTTCGGCGGTCAGTACCTCGTCGCCCCGATCCTCCACGCAGGACAGCGCGAGCGAAGGGTCTATCTGCCCGCAGGAAAGTGGAAAAACCTGGCAGACGGCCAGATTTGCAAGGGCGCTGACGCAATCGTCTGCGCTGCACCGCTTGAACAGATCCCTGTATTTGAGCGTTGTAATCGCTCATGCCCCAACTGATCACGCACAAATAGATAAATCTGCTTTCTATTTTCTCCGATCCGTGATAAAATTGGCTAGTACAAGACGATGTAAGGAGATCATAAAATGTTTAGATTGTGGGCAAGAACTTTCAAAGACAACCATATGCTCAGGGATACAGTCATCTGCGACGAACGTCCTGAGACGCGCACCCATAAAGTGTTTGATGCGCTCGAAGCGATATGTTACCAGTTTGACCTCGGGAAACCGATCTGGCTTGATTCCAATATCACTGATTTCAGGAAACACAGTAAAACCCGTTTCTCGTCAGACAATTTTGTCGAGGAGATCGACTTTGACTATCTGGAAATACATGTCATTGAAGAGGACTGATCACAGTCCTCTTCTTTCTTTGTTACTGTTCACTCCGTTCCCAGTAACAGGTAAAAATCCATGCAAAATTTGCTTCGCAAATGGATTTTTACTTGCTGCATGTACGTTTTCGTACGGACTTAGCAGTAAATGCTAAGTCCTGTGTGAACAGTAACCTTTCTTTCACTATATCCAATTCTTTTTATAATTTTAATTGACTTTGAATATAATAAGGAGTAGTATTGTATTAATCAATATGTAGTTTTTAAAACTATGTTATATCTTATTTCAGTCTGCTTGTTGTCACAGGCATGACACTTGCAGCCCACAATAAGAAATACACCCTATATCAGAGGAGGAGACTATTATGACATTGACGATCAGGGAACCCGGAAGCGCGATCACACATTTTATCGCATGCCTTATGGCGGCGATTGCCGCCTCACCGCTCATCGCAAAGGCGCACGGCGGCATGACGGCAGTATCCCTTGCCATCTTCGCCGCCAGCATGGTCCTTTTATACGGGGCAAGCGCGCTTTACCACAGCGTCAATGTCACGGGAAACGTACTGCGCATCTTCCGCAAGATCGACCACATGATGATCTTCGTGCTGATCGCAGGCTCCTACACGCCGGTGTGCCTCATCGTCCTCGGCGGACGTATGGGATATGCACTGTTAGCCCTCGTGTGGGGCGTCGCCATCATCGGCATGCTCGTGAAGGCGCTGTGGATCACCTGCCCCAAATGGTTTTCGTCCATTATATACATCGCCATGGGCTGGCTGTGTCTGCTTGTCTTCGGCACTCTGTGGCATACACTGCCGCACGCGGCTTTTGGCTGGCTGTTGGCCGGGGGCATCATCTATACGATCGGCGGCGTCATCTATGCGCTGAAGCTTCCTGTATTCAACTCACTGCACAGATATTTCGGCTCGCATGAGATCTTCCATCTGTTTGTCATGGGCGGAAGCATCTGTCACTTTATCTTTATGTACTGCTACGTGGCATGATCAGCTCTGCAGCACTTTCATGCGGTAAAACTCGCCCTTCAGCTCCATCAGCTCCTCAAACGTACCGTATTCCACACACCTTCCATCCGCGATCACAGCGATCCTGTCCGCATCCCGGATCGTCGATAAGCGGTGCGCCACGATGAACGTGGTCCTGCCTTTTACCAGATTGTTGATCGCTTCCTGGATCATCTTCTCCGAGATGCTGTCCAGCGCTGATGTTGCCTCGTCCAGTACGATGATCTTGGGATCGCGTATGAGCGCCCTCGCTATGGCGATCCGCTGGCGCTGTCCGCCGGACAGCTTGCCGCCGTGCTCGCCGACCGCCGTGTCAAGCCCTCCTGGAAGACTTTCCACCAGATCAGTCAGATTCGCCGCGCGCACCACCTCCGCGAGCTCCTCATCAGTCACATGCTCACAGCCGTATGTGATGTTCTCCCGTATCGTCCCCGAGAACAGGATCGATGTCTGCGGCACGACCGCCAGATATCTTCTGTAGGTGCGCAGGTCGATCTGGCTCATATCGCGCCCATCGAGCAGGACTTTGCCCTCGCTCGCCATGTGAAAGCCGATGACCATGTTCAATATGGTGGACTTCCCGGCGCCCGACTCCCCGACAAAAGCGATCGTCTGTCCCTGCTCCACATGCAGGTTCAGTTGATTGAGAACCTTATTTTCACTGTTATTGTAATGGAAGCCGACCTCCTCAAAATCAAAGACGCCCTCCACATCAGACAGCTTTTCCTTCCCCTCGTTGTGCTCTACATCCTCCGACAGCAGCACTTCCCCGATCGAGTTCACAGACTCCACGCCCTTGGCGATGATCGGAAGCAGCGTCACGATCGCCGACACCTGGTTGACCACGGTGGAAAAATAGCTCTGGTAGAGCGTGATATCCCCCACCTGGATGCTTCCTTTCACGGCAAGGTATCCGGTAAACGCCAGACAGATCACCTGAAAGATCTGGAAGATCGCCCAGCCGACCGAGCCAAAGAGCGCCTGCACCACATCGAGCTGATACCCTTTCTCCGCCACCGCAAAGAGCTGGCTGCTGATCTTCCGCACCTCCTCGTCCTCGAGCGCATGCGCCCTTGTCACAGGCACAAGCTCTACCATCTCCATGACGCGCGCGGAGGTTTCCTCCATCTCTTTTCGAAATTCCCTGTTTTTATTCTTCATCACGTTTCTAAAAGACACCATCGTGACCGCCGCGATCGGCGCCGCGAACACGAAGAACACAAGGACAGTCTTGCTCTTGGAGCCTGTGACGATCAGCGCGACCCCGATATTGAGGACGATATTCAGTATATTGAGAAACATCTGTGTCGACAGTGTTTCCACCGCCTCCACATCACGCATGATCTTTGACTGCAGTCTGCCGGACTGCGTCTCCACATGATACGATATGGAGAGCTGCTGCAGCTTCCGCACCAGCGCCTTGCGGAGCCCGGTCTCCACATAGCGTGTCGCAAGGCTTTTGTAAGCAGTGTACAGATAATTCATAGGAACGTTGATCATGATCAGCACGCCCTCAAAGACCGTATAAAATATAATATTGCGCACAGTGTTGGGATTGTGCGCCGTCACGTCGTTGATGATATTTGCCGTCAGGATCGGCAGCACCCACACGCAGGCGTGCTTGATGAAAAAACTGACCACTGCCAGCACAAACTTGTGATAGTTCCCCTTATACAAAGATATCAGTATCTTCATCGGATGCCCCTGATGCCTCCTATAGCACTCGATAAACCAGGTCTCCGTGTCGATACTTTTTCTTGGCAACATCTTTCTCTC
>ERZ778504.518-NODE-518-length-39637-cov-10.529382_pt1 | contig 39637 bp, 35 predicted proteins | sample MGYA00510046_ERZ778504 | MGnify/ENA primary metagenome ERZ778504 (study PRJEB29527, sample SAMN07138964) | mouse gut metagenome | material: feces | host: mouse | place: China:Nanjing | collected 2016-01-25 ...
CACCTGTCCTGAAATTCCAGTTTCAGTCCGAAAATCAGTAACACTTCTCCTGAAATTTTTGACAGGGCTGCAGCAGTTTCTGTACTGCTGCAGCTGCGGGGCAGCCATGGGGTTCTGCAGGGCGGGGGATGCAGGATGAGGTTCTTTTCCTCTGGCAGCAGTTAAGATCCTGGTTTGTGATATAAGGCTTCATCTTTTCGTATGAAACAGCATGGATGTTTGTAAATGGAAATATAAAAAAAGGATGGTGCTGCCGCCATCCCTTTTTTTCGTATGCATCCCACTTTCCAGATTTTTTAGAATGCAGCTATTTGGAATGCCGGCCCGTCAGGTTCCGTATGCAGGCAGATAGAAGTGTTTTCAAGGAAATGGCTGGATTGTACACCCGGTGCTGTACAATCCGGCACCTGACAGGATATCATCTGTAATGCATTTGTATGAACACAGGCTGATTCCTTCTGCATCTGCCTGTATAACTGCATTCCAGAATTCCAGGCCATATGCACAGCCTGTCCTGACAGATTCATATGTTTTGCCGTTCATGGCAGGAACCGGATTCTGGGATACCGGTTCCCGCTGCTGAACGAACAGCAGAATCATGCGGTTTTCTGCATATTGCGGGATATTTAAGATATTTATATATCCCATGATGAGTCCGGGGGTCAGGATGGAATAACTTCCATTCTGCTTTCTTCCATACGCAGTGTCCACGCCTGTCTTTAGAAATCTTAAATCAATCATAGTACCGTCAGATGCAATAAAATCTATGCACTGTGAGGCAATGACCTGATCCTTTTTATAATTTGGATAACAGCGGGTGATTTCTGGCATTGAATAGCTGCCCAGGAAAAATTCTGCAGCATTTTTTAACAGCAGCGGGTTAATGCAGGTCCAGTCTTTCTTTTCCAGTTCCAGGCTGTCTGCTGACACAGCTTCGACCATGCATTTCATTTCCGTATTGCTGCATTTGCGGGCCAGGCATGGGATGCTTTCCCTTTCCACATGTTTGGGGCTTCTGCCAGGCGGAAATACCGCTTTATATTCTGTTCCGCTGATTACAGCGGTTAAAATTCCGGATTTCGTATATAAAACTCCTTCTTCCAGTTTTTCACTGAAATAATATTTTGCCATCTGTCCTCCTTCCTTTTCCTCCTGATTTTTTCAGTATATTTTATCATATACATCTTTATAGGGAGTATGGCAGAAATCCTGGTTTGATGTGCCGGGTGAATGCTGCCGGTAACAGCCATTTGCCAGGCCAGGCAGCAGGCAGGTATAGCGGCTGGAAAAATCCCAGGAAATACTGCTGCATCTGCAGATTAACAGGCGGGGGAAAAAGATGTTTCAGTCAAATGCGCAGGGATTATGTGAAGGAGCTGAGGGAAAATGACAGGTTGCAGGAAAGTATTTCTGGATCAGGATGCCCAGGCGTTTTGTTCCTGCTAAAAAGAAATAACAGCCTGCGGCTTGGAATGAAAGAATCCGGAAGCGGAAAAACGGCAGTGCGGATGCTGCCGTTTTTTTGCTCCAGACGGCTGGAACCGTGCTGGAATGTTTCCGCATCTCCATATTTACGGAGTTGTTCTGAAAATGAATGGCACCGGCTGCTTTTATACGCCGGCTGCCTGCCTGCTATCGAAAACAGAAATAGCGGCCCGTGCCTCGGAATCATCATAGCCCAGCATTTTTTTCAGGCGGCTGACGATTTCTTCCTCTGACTTTCCGTCTTCTCTCCCAAGGTATATTATGTCATTTTCCCGCTGTTTGTTTGCGTATTCAATTTTTTCCTGCTCATACAATCTGCCCACTTTTGTCATGCGAATCCACTCCTTTACCTGCCTGCTTGTCTCGGCATCAATTATTTTGTCTGCAAATACCAGCATCCCGGATAATACAAATAAACATTCTTTTTCACTGCGGATTTCCTTTGCAAGTGAAATCATTTCTTTCAATTCTTTTTTCTTGGTTTCCGTCCCTTTGTATGACAGGGGAAGTATGATAAACTCCATCAGTTCTTCATCTGACAGATGTTCCTGCGCCATGATTTTTCCGGAAATCCTTTTTTTAATTTCTCCCGAATCAAGGGAAGATAAAAACGCAGGCTCAATATGAAAGGAAAGGGCCCCTGCATCAAACACTGTCTCTGTCTGTCCGGGCAGCACATCTGCGGTATATATAACGGCCATCCGGAGTTTTACATTATAGATATTCTCTTTCCGGTACCGTTCCAGCACCCTTGCCATGTACTGCAGGTATTTTATGAAATTTTCTTTTTTATAGGAACTTTCGTAGTCTATAATGCATATCGTCTGGTCTTCCAGTTCAAAAATATGGTCAATACGGAGTTCGTTTGCAGAAATTTCCGGAAGGTTTGTCGGAAGTGCCCGGACAATCCTTGGAAGGTCCAGGCCGTAAACCCCAAGTGATTTGCTTTTGAAGTTCTCGGCAAGTATCTTGCTGACGATATCCTTATTCTGGTATGCAATAGACGGTTTATTTTTAGTTTCCATCAGCCAGTCTCCTTTGTCTGTGCTGCTTCATTTTCTTCATGCCTGCGGGCCAGTTTATAGAAACTGTTCGTTTTCAGTTCCATGGCTTCCATTGCCGCAACAGCAGTGATTTCTTTTGCCTTCCACTTTTTATAATATTCCTCCCAGTTATCCGGAAACTGGACAGGCGGCCTGCCGACACACCTTCCGGTTTTCCTGCTTATCTTTTTCCCGGATCTTTGGTCAACCGGCATTGCGGCAAACCCTTCTGCCTGCCGTTTGCGGATAGTTATCCTTTCGTTTTGTGAAATGGATGACAGAACCTCGATTAAAATATTATTGATCATGTCCAAAATCCAATCTTGTCCTTCTGGTACAGGTGCCATGGTTGTTGGGAGGTCAATAATTTTGACCCTCACCCCGATCCTGGAAAAATATTCCAGCTCTTTCTTTGCATCTTCTTTATTCCTGCTAAGCCTGTCTAAAGATTTAATGTAGAGAGTATCTCCTTTTACAAGTTTTCCAATCCCGATTTTCAGGGACTGGTATCCGGGACGGTCAAGATTTTTCCCAGAAGCCTTATCCGTAACAATCATCTCCTCTGATACATACTTCATTAAGGCCATCATCTGTCGGTCGAGATTTTGCTCCCGGCTGCTTACCCGTGCATAGCCGACTTCCTTTCCCAAAAAAAATTCCTCCTTTCTGTTTGTAAATATTCCTTGTATTTACAAACATTTATAAATTTTGCATTCCGTGTTTTACAAACAGTATTTGCGCTGTGCCAAAACTCTGTTTAAAAGCCTGCTTTTACAAACAGTATACCATAACACAGGGGGAATGTGTACGGCAGAAAACACAGATGCTGAAAAAATCCGGATTTGTTCCTGAAACCAGGCCAGCCCGGCAGCGCCCATCCAGGCATGGGCTTCTTCTCCGGAAAAATATTTGCCGTCTGGGAACATCCCGCTGGCAATGCAGCCATCATAGGAAAGTTTTCCGCTGCCAGATGGATTCTGGTTTTTTCATCAGTACCGCAGCTTTTTTTCGCTCCCTGTCGGCCCTTGCCTGCATTCGCGATCATGCTGTCAGCCAGACAGGCGTTTTGTTTTTTTGTGTTGTTCTTTTTTCTGATTTATTTTTTATATATACAGATTTTTGTATGGCTGGTTGTATTCCGGACGATTTTTTTCATGATTTTTTCAGGGACTGCTATACAGCCCTGTGTATAAGTCCTGCTCCCTGTACAGTGCAAAAAGATGGCATATTAAATTAGCACAAATTGGCTGTTCAGGCAAAAAAGAAGGCTTTGCGGTATGCATGTAACTAATATTATGGAATGGGTAACAGTTAAGGAGCTGTGATTGGCATTCTTGTACTGCTGCCAAAAGGGCACAAAAAGGAAACTGCCATTTGACAGCTTCACAACCGGTTTTCCTATGCCCTGTTACACTTTATATTTTCCAATAGTCTGTTTATTTTTTTAATGTCTTTTTGTCCTGCATCTGTCAATATTGTAAAAGAAATGGTATTGCCATTTTCGTTGTTTTCCACGCTTTCACTTATCTTTTTTTAATTTTCATGCATTTTCATCCTCTGTTTCTTTGACCTGTGAGTTTTGGATTTGTTCCATTAAGGAGAAATATTTCTGCTGGTACCTGTCTGCTTCTGCTTGTTTTTCAGCCATTAATTTCTGAATCTGTTTCTGATAAGATTTCTCGACTTGCAATACTGCTTTTTCCTGTGCAATCTGTAACTGCTCTTTCTGGCGTTCCAGGGCATCCGCTTCATGCTGCTTTAGATGCAAGACAGTTTGTGCGTGTGCAGCCTGTTCCTGCTGCATCTGTTTTTCCAGGTCTGACTGTTTCCGGATAATTTTTTCATGCTCCCGTTTTAGCTGTTCCAGTTCTTTCTTAAATGCTGCCGACTGTTCTGCAGATTCCCTAATGCCCTCGATTTTGACTTTTAGTTCATTACATGAATCCGTCAAGGCTTTATTTAGATTGTCTTTATCTGACAGCATGGACTGCAAATCATCCATTTTTGTATTATACTCATGATTCAGGCTGTCGATCACTTCATGCAGTCTTGCGTTTTCATCTGCGTGTGTCCTGGCTTTCATAGTGGCATCTTCTTTTACCTGCTTTGCTGCAGTTAATTTTTCTTGCAAATCCTGTATTACAGCATCTTTGGATGTTAACAATGCGTCAAACTCTGTTCTTACAGTTTCCGTTATGTTCTGGTTATCTTCCAGACTTCCCATATACATACGGGTAATAGCAGTGATATACTTTTCAAATTGCTCAATATCTGCTTTCTTTTCGGTCAATACAGCTTTGCCAGACTGAAATTCAAATGCTTCAATGAGTTTTGCAAGCGTTTCCTGCTGATTACCGCCGATTGTGTTTGATATTTCTTTGATTCTTTCTGCTGTTTCATCATCTATTCTAAACGATCTTGGTCTCAGTTCTTTTCCATCCGCCATGATATAACCGCCTTTCTGTAATACATTACTATGTAATACGCATACACTACATTTCAGTCTGGCATTAAAACCAAACTTTGCTTGCTTCCTGTTTCGTTCCTGTTGTAAATCTGAGAATGATATCCGGCAGACATTTTTCGGTTATCCTATATTGCTTTCTTCTTTTTGCTTCGGATATAAATATCCTGCCTTGCAGAGTTGCAAATTGTCTGTCTGCATTTAGTATAAGCTATCTAAAATTGGGTTGCAAGTTTTCTTTTGCTGCAGCAGTGCATAAAAATATGTAATACACTACAATGTATTACATATAAACTACACAAAAAAAACAGGCCTATTTGCATTTTGCTTTTTCATTGCATTTTTTCCGGAAGGACGGGTTCCAGAATTTCAAGGGGGATGGACAGAACGAATCCTGCACAACGAATAACCAAGAAAGCACCATACGGACTGAGGGAATTCGCATCCGGCTGCCGAAGGCGGGGGAGTTGTGAAGTTCCGGCTGGAGAAGCTGCAGTATCAGTGCTGGGGATGGATTACTCTGTGCCAGAATTCTATGCAGATTCCGGAGGCAGTAAGCCGGAATTCACGAAGGCTTTCCGTAAATCGCAGAAGAGGCTTGCGAAGCTGCAGAGCCATCTCAGTCAAAAGGAAAAGGGTTCGCATAACCGATGGAAGGCAAAGCTGCAAGTCCAGAAGCCTGCGCCTTGGGCAGTCCGTCATGGATGCGGGTTTTGGCACATTCCGCCAACTGCTGCAGTATAAGATAGACAGGAAAGCCGGATACATCCTTTATGTGGATAAATGGTACCTTCCCCAAAAACCTGCCACTGCTGCTGGCATATAAACAGAAGCCTGCAGCTCTCTGACAGGGACCTGGAAGGCCCGGTTCTGATTCTTTTTCCCGTCATGTTGAAAAGCAGGATGTCATAGATCAGCTGCCATTAATCTTCTCTAATTGACGAGTAAAATGAGGTGTGATAGGATAAGCATATTAAATATGTTTCTTGATTTTTATTGAAATTATTTTAACAAGAAAAGGAGGTTGTGAAAAATGTCAGAAATGATAATAAAAGGAAAAGAAAGTATAAAATTAAACTCTGTAGCAGAAATTGTTGGCGGCCAGATTTTAACCAGAGTGATAAGCAAAAACAATGACGGCACTTCCGTTCCAGTGCTGATGCCGAAAGCCATTAATTCTGGAGTCATATTAAAAAATAACCTGGGGGAAGCTATTTTAGAAAAAGATGTGAAAAGCGATAAATATACAAGAAAAGGAGATGTCGTCATCAAACTGTCCACACCATATGATGCGGCTTATGTAATGGAATCCGAAGAAGGACTCCTGATCCCATCATTTTGTGCCGCAATCAGAATTACAAACAATGAATTGATGAATGCTAAATATCTCACAGCTTACTTAAATACAAGTTATGTGCGGAATCTTCTTTCACTCATTGTATCAGATACAAACAAACCTATGATAAAAATAAACGATATCCGCTTGCTTGAAATCCCAAATGTACCTGCTCAAGACATGGAAGACATAGGGGAATCCTATGTGCTAAGCGGAAAAAAAAAGGAGATAATGCTGGAAATGATACGGGCAGAGGATAATCTGATGGAAAATATTGTTCTTACAAGCATAAAGGAGGCTATGAAACATGAGTAAGGAATTTGCAGATAAATTATGGGTTACAGTATACAATCTGCATGGCACGGTTGATATGCCAGAATTATGCAGGCTGATGATTTTTGCGATGTTTATTAAATATATTGATTTGGAGAATTCCATGGATGCAGGTGCAGAACTTCCATCTTATGATGACAAGTTTTCTGTTGGCTACCTGGCACTGACTTATGGTAAAATGGTTTCCATGGACCAGCTGGTAAAATATATACAAGGAATAGAAAAAGACCTGCTGCTCAATGATGGAATTGTTTCCAGAGAATTGGAAGAATTGCTGAAAAAATCAGAAACATGCCATGTACAGATGATTTTCAATACAATAGAAGAAACAGGATTTAAAAACAAGAACCAGTTATACGAGACAGCTTCGCTGTTATTAGAAAAACTATCTTATCAGCATGGTAATTTGAGAAACGATACATCTGCAAGCCTTTCACTCTGCAAGCTTGAAGGGCGGCTGCTGGAATGTCAGGATGGAATGTCAGTATATGATGGTTTTTGTGGAAACGGTCTTTCTGTTAATGAGGCAACGGATAGCGGATGCATTGTATATATCCAGGACATAAATAAAAGTGCTGTATCAATCGCATGTATCATGGTGCTGTTAAAAGGAAATAAGATAGGAGCTATCAAATGCGGAAATTCTTTGTCCAGCCCAATATCATTAGAAAAGTATGACCGCGTCATCTGTGAGCCTCCTTTTGTGTCCAGGAATGAAAGCTATGACTTTCCTGTTCCAGAAGGCAACTGTCTTTATCCAGAAATTTCTGATGATACAAGCATTGCTCTGAGACATGCCCTTGCACACCTGAAAGATGATGGAATTGCAGTCATCCTGGTTCCAACCAGCGTTCTTGTAAATTATAAAAGTCTATGCATCCGGGAAAAGCTGATAAAAACCTGCCTTGACGCAGTAATAGAACTTCCAGCCGGTGCAAGCCCAAATGCTGGGCCGATGGCAGCACTTCTGGTGCTGAAAAAGGACAGCAAAAGAAAAAACATTTATATGCTTGATGCAAAAAGTTTCTTTAAGAAAGTATGGAAAAACCAGATTATCATTAGTGATGAATCAATAAACAGGATTATTGAAATGTATAAAAAGAGAGAAATGTCCGAAGGCATCTCCATTAACCTGGATAAAAAAAACATTGAAAAAACCAAGCAAAACTTAAGTCCATCACAATATGTAGTATCAAATACTCTAAATGCTATCACGATAGGGGATACTTCTGCATACCTAAAAGAATACTGCCAGCTTGCCAGGCAGCTTGAAGAAGTTGATAACAGGCTGGATACCATTCGAGGCAGGTTTCTAATTCGTACTGACAAACAAGAATACTAAATAAGACGATGCAAATACACAAAATAACTTATTTAATCTAAAAAGCTTGAGGCTGTGCCGATGGCTTTTTTTATTTGTAAAATCATATTAAGAAAAATAATATCGGGCAAATAATGAATATCTAAAATATTTCATATAATATTTGAAATTTCTTTCAATTATTTTTAAAATTGATATAAAGTATTTTGCATATCTTCCGATAAAATATGTGAACATAAAAAATATTTCATTTAAAATATGTTATGAACAGAAATTCAAAAAAGAAATAAAAGATTCTGTAAGCCGAATTTTAGTTCTGTATTCATAACTGTTATGCCTGATATCATCAAAGATGGGAGTGTGATTTCAATTTATGGCATATAAAACTATAAAAGTTTGCCAGATGTGTGGCGGAGCTTTCTATGGTGGACCTGGACACTTTTATTGTTCAGCATGTGCAAGGGTTAAAAAATTAGATGCATTAATCCGAACACGCATCTGCCAGGAATGTGGAAACGAATTTTTAAGCTTCCCAAGCGCAAAACGGTGTCCTAAATGTTCAGTTGAAGCACAAAGAGAGAGACAAAGAGAATATAGGAAGCATGGTGTTAGCCGGCCGCTTGGCAGTACAGATAAGTGTATTGTCTGTGGCAAGGAGTACATTGTCAATGCTGGTTCGCAGAAATATTGCCCTGGCTGCCGCAGAGAAGCCAGTTTAAAAAAACAAAAAGAGCGCCATCGTTTAAAGAATGATTCAGCGGAACAACTGTTAAAACAACAAGAAAGACGCAGGAAATCGCAAAAAGTATGCGTATATTGTATGCGCATATTTAAAAGCAGCTTATCGACAAATGCCTGCTCAGAATACTGCAGGGAAGAAAACAAAAAGCTAAAACTCTACCAGTCTAAATTCAATCGGGGAATCAAATGTAATTATGAAGAGTTTTTAAATAAAAGGGAAAAGTACAGAAAAGAGGTATCGTTAACATATCCTGTATGTGACTTAGAAAAATTACAGATCTAACTTGTTTTGGAATGGAGCTGTAGATTCCAGTAATAATGTATACTAAAGGCAATAAATGATTATTGAATTATTAAACTGTATATATGGTTTTTTATTCATACAGGAAATAATTTTATAATAAAAAAATCAAAAGTCTCCAATAGGAGCAGAAAGGAATTTTTATGTCAAAATTTAAAAAAAAGAATGCCATTGCATTCACTGTAAAAACAAACTACAAAAAGGTAGACGGATTGGAAGAAATTTTTGACAAATTTGATGTCGAACCTGCCAATCCAGAATATCTTGTCACAGTGCAAAAAGATGATGAAAAAGAGGGCCGCTACATATTTGAGTTATATTGTGGCTTTGAACACTATGGAAATAAATTCTGGGTGGTTGGTATCCCATATGATGTAGAAAATAAAAAGGATATCAAAAAACATGCCATGTATCTGGCTCAGGACTATACTGATATAGACTGGGCAGAGGCCATTAAATGTATTCAATTGGATGGTTTTTCAATTCATTGAAAACGGGCATGCTGGCCAAATAGAATTTAGATGGTAAACACTACCGTTCTTTTTGCATGGCAATTTGGAATCGGTTTCCAAAGCACTTACAGATATAGCAAGCGAGGAACTTTCTAAGCTTTTGCTTCTCAAAATTTACATAAGACATCCATTTATTTGTATGGATGCTGCATTCGGTGATGAGTGTATCTGTCGTGATTATAGCAGGGAACATGATTATTTAAAGTAAGAAAAGTAAATAATTTCAGAAATACAAACAGACTGGCATTTGCCAGTCTGTTTGTGTATTGTAAACTGCTGCCTTGTTTCTTTCAGCTAGAATGTTATATATGTATTGGAGACCGTTTCTTGTTTTGTGTAAACATAGTTAACATAATATTTCATTAACATCCTAATTAATATTAACAAAATTCTGGAAACCCTGTCAAGGCAAGCTTTTCAGCCTTGATTGGATGACAGGATTTTGTACGATTGAAATGGATGTTATGTTAACCATACACAAAATTTGAAACAGTCTCATGTATTGCGCCTGACTTGAACTGTTTATAAAACAATTTCCATTTTTTTGTTCCCCATTTCGTTTCTCTTGTAAATTTACAGATGGTATCAAGCAGCATTTAACAGCTGGCAGACAAAATCTGGAAGATAAAAAACAGGGGCATAGGCCCCTGTTTTTATTATGCAGATCACCGATCCGTCCGCCACTTTATCCGGAATAGAGTCTACCTTTTGATCATTCAAATTTTGTTTTCTGGTATATCATTATTCTTTACTTATTCTGTCTTGCTTGACTCTTCATGATTTCCAGAAACAGCATTATCTGAGTTTATAGATGCAGAAACCGTTTGGTTGGATTACTTTGATGAACTTCCAGCATTCACAACAGTTACTTTCACAACCCCGTTTTCCACTTTTAATGCGTTTCCGTTTTCATCCTCAGCAGAAACAGTTCCATCCCGTTTGATTGTCAGCGCAAACTCTGCATCAGATTCCGTTTCGTCATACCCGTCAGGTATTTTCGTTTGTACAATCTTGTACTGGTTTTCAAATCCTCGTCCAGCTCCAAGTCCGGTAATGGTGTCGCCTGCATGGATGCCGCTTTTAAAAAGTTTCCAGTCTACAGATCTCAGATTCCCTACCGTATCTTGTGTATTTACCCGCTTCTGGTATAAGTCAAATTCTGCACCAGAAATGATGTTTCCTTCTGCGTCCTCATTCAGAACCTGCATAGATGCAGTGCGGATGACTGCTTCATAAGACTCTGTATTGCTGGTTCCTTTATAGGAATAGGATATATCAGTAGAAATCACGCTTTCAGATGCAAGCTGGCTGTCAGTTTTTACATCAAATTTTATAAAAATAGACTCATCGCGTGCATTTTTTACCCCCTTTTCTGCACTGAAATATATATCAGGACTGTAATACAAATCCTTTTTATATGCTTCATAGTCAAGCGGGATAAAAATCGGGCTTTTTTTAACATCATCAATAGTAATTGTGATAAAATTGTCAGATACATCAACCTTACATGCATCAGAAAAATCATTTTTAGTTGAAGCTCCAACAATTTTCATACTTCCTTCTTTATAAGATACTCCATCTGGAAGTGTATATTTTACAACTGCCTGGCAAGGAGTCTCATCTGGAACAAATGCCCATGTAGTCGGTGGGGTATTAAACGATTCAGCAATATAATAATTACCATAACATCCGCCTTCTTCTAACTCCATGCCATTATGAACCGCAAGCATAAAATCTGAAAAACACCTTCCACATCTTCCACAGCGGACATATCCTTTCACAAGTTTCCGGCTGTCTTCTTCCCAGTGTCCATAAATTCCAGGCTTAAAAGAAAACTGGGTTTTTATAGTAATGGAATCACCAGCAGATAACTCAGAAGTATAAATTCCATCCTCAGAATTAATTCTGGAAAAACAATTCTCAGAGTCAAACATGGATTTTGACAAATCAAAGCTTGCATTTTCAGAAAGCTTGCTGCCTGCAGAATCTGAGTTTGCTGTTGAACTCTGGGCTGCAGCTTTTACCTTTTGGTTTTTAAGTCCCTTGCTTTTTAAAATAGACTTATAAGTGCTAAGTTTTTCTTTTGGGACAGTCAAAACTGCGTCTGATGGTAGCCCCTTGAATGCATTCGCCCCAATACTGTTTTTTTTCAGAAGTTCGCTTTTAATCGTAATGCTTTTCAAGTTTTTGCAGTTATAAAATACCTTCTTTCCAATTTTCTTTACATTTTCGCCAATAGAAACCCGCTTTATTTTACTTGAATTTGCAAGGGCACTATCTTTAATCTGTGTGACATGATATGACTTGCCTTTCAATTCAACCGTGTCTGGAATATCTGCAACAGTATAGGCTTTTTCAGAAAGCCCCTCATATTGAACTTCTTTTCCGTTGATGATAGTATAACTGCCAGAGCCAAAACTGAAAACAGTTTTAGCAGCACACGCCGACTTTTGGTCAATGCTGCAGCACAAAAACAGCGTAAAAGCAGACATCAGAATCAGTGTCTTGAAATAATGTTTAAGCATATTCTTTCCCCTTTTCTTTTGAATATTTTCCGTTCCTTTGTTATTGTAGCATATTCTTGTATCGAATTGAAAATTTTTTACTGTTTTCAGCTTCATTCTGCCTCTTTCCGGAGTCTTTCAAAATATAGTAAAATTGCATTTTTCCTGTTATATCTAATAGCCACTATGCCTGAAAGAATTTTTATCACTTAGCACACGCCGGCTGCTGCGGACAGAGATGGCGTCAGCAGGCTAGGTTCACGCCGCCCGGAGCAGGATTTTTCTCCCATGCAGGATACCTGCTACCTACCAGTGAATCTTTCTTTCCCATCCAACTTCTCTATATCTTTGTCAGCCAGCACGCATATAGAAGAAACAGGCATTCCCCTTTTTCCGGAACTGCTGCCGGACCTGTATTTGCCCTGACGAGTCAATACAGGCATAATTGCTGCAGGAAACGCTTTTCCGGCAGGCAGCAAACAGATAATGAACAGACAATCCTGGCAGGAACTACAGATCCTGGCTTTAACCTCTGGAGCGCTTTTTTGATACGCCATGCAGCAGTCAGGCGGTGACAGGCTGCGTAACGCCTCTGTCCGGTTCTGCAGTCCTGCTTTCTGTACTGCTGCAGATAAATTCTTTCTGTGTCTGGCTTGAAGCTTTATGAGGCAGATCTGGCAAACAGGCTTATCAAACATGGCCAGAAAAAAACACCGCCCTTTGTACTTTCATGAAAGTCAGAACGGTGTTCTCAGTATTGCTTCCAGGTATATGATGTTTTCAGAATTACGAATGGAAAAAATAGATGCTGCTGACCTTTCCATTTTTAAAAGAATATTCAACCGGCATAAAAGGCCCGTATGTCAGGTTAATCACTTTCTTGTCATCCTGCGTGATGACACGCTGCTTCCCATACTTTTGTTCCAGATTTTTCTTCACTTTATTATAAGGCATCCCTACTTTGATTCCATTCAGCGCAGCTTTTTTCGAGGAGATTTCAATTGTCACGCTGTACATATCTGCATTGCTCATCCATGGCTCCATTGAAAACAAGAATCCTTTTTCTTTGTATTCAAAGGCATCATTATCTGACCATTCGACTTCATACTGTCTCGCCTTTCCAAATGCCTTTTTAATTTTTTTGTATGAAGCCTGTTTACAGCCTGATGTATCTGTATAATCCAGATTTATGTCAGCCGCTGCCAGCGTTTCTATAACTACCGTCTTTCCTTTATATTTCAGGGATAATTCCAGCTTGGAAGCTGCCTGTGCTGTAACCGGGGATATTGATGCAGCCATCATGGCAAAGCATACTATTACCGCCATGATTTTACATACCGGTGTTTTTCGGCTGTTCTGGTTCCCTGCTTCTGCATCCATTCTTTTCATTTCCATTTCTTTCTCCTTCCGTAGCAGATTCATTAATAGATTTTTTCTCCTTCCGCATTTGTTAATTGTTACAGGCATTTGCGAAACGCCATAACCCGCATAAATGCTGGATTCTTATTGTTATAAAATAAAACAGCTCCTCACTGGTTTATGGTAAAACAGAATTATTCAGAAACTGTATCTGCCAATCCGCCAGGAAAGAAGCTGGATCTGCATAACCCCCCCCTTTTTTTCTATACAATTTCCCTATCTGATATTTCCATCGGCTTTCTTTTCATGCCCTAAAATCCTGTTTTTGCATCAACCCCGTTGAAAAACCATTAATAACTGATTTATACCATGCTGGAATCAGGATTACAAACTTGTTTCGCAATTACCCATTATTAAGCGTTAACACACGGGAACAATCGAATTATCATATTGGAATCGGCCTGTTTTACAATTTCATTATATAACAGATGTTTATTTTTATCAACAAATTTTGTACAGATAATCCATTTCTGCCTTGCCAGAAACCCATATCCAACACCTTTTTTCCATCCGGCCGGAAATCAGGGCAGCGTACAGCCTGATCCGCGCCATTGTGCCTCTGCAATCCTTACTGCTGCCTCCTTTAATTTCCCGCTTTTTACCACCTCGGATAAATTTCTTTGGATAGAATGGAAAGTTATTTCAGAAGAAAGAATGCCGGCACGCATTGGCAAGACGGAAGATCCAGGAGAAAAGCAGGAACAATATTATATTCATCAGTTTTGTAGATGCTTTTTCTGCTTTGCAAGCAGAATACCAAAAAAATAATTCTGCATCTGTTTATCTAATAATCAAATTTAATATCATGAATTGTCAGATTATTCAAAACAGTTCTAAATAGTGATAGGTATTCCGTCCCAGGGGCTCCCATATACTCTTTATCCCAGCCCCAGGCTTCCAGACACCTTTTTCCAGAAACAGGAGGGCTTTCTTCCTGCCTACATGACATTTCATTATTACTGCTGTTCTTATTACATACTGCTGGAAAGCTTATGCTGATTTTCCAAAAAAGATTATGGCGTACTGATTAGATGCTATATGCAGAAACAGAAGATATGCGTTTGCAGGCTTTAAGGTACAGGCCTGGGAAAGGCACAAGAGAAGAAAAACTGCAGAAAGGAAGGACTATAGAAAGCAGTAGACAGGCAGCAGGAAACAGCATTGGAAGCATGTACATAAAAAGATATGCACGAAGCATTATGAAATCAGCATGCCTGCAGATGCAGCAGAAAATGAAATCAGAAATACATCTGTAGGCAATCCGGATATTGCCTATGGAAACCTGCATGATGCTTTCCAGTATGCAGGTTTGGTAAAGGATGCTTGTATGCATCAGTAAGGCAGCAGTACAAAAGTGCAGAAATTCCTTATTAACCTGATAGAGACATTCCAGAAGCAAAAAGGAATATAGTTTCCTGCCTGCTGAAATGTATTTTCAAGGGTAAATGATTCTGCCTGAAAATAATCTTTTCACGCACTGGATTCCGCATATGCCCATGAGACGCTGTATCTGCCCCATACAGGCGTTTTTTTATTTCATGCTTAGAACGGATAGCCTGCATACATTCCATTCAGATTCAGCCATCCTGAACCCCCTGTAATGTAAAATTCATCCAGTCCTCCCCCTGGCAGGCCATGCACCATGCATTACAGGACGGACATCCGCCCCTGCGGATAAAAATACGGGGACAAAAATATTTTCAAAAGAATTTCCCATATTTATTTCATGCAGATCCAAAGATGGAGAAATATTATTATCCAGCCCTTTGAATACAAAAACGGAATCATAAGAATTTCACAGATAAAGCACGCGGCAGTTTTTCTGACGCTGACAGAAAGAAAGGATGAAAAATGAAAATCAAAAACTTAAATATCCGTTCAGGCATTTCCGTTGCTGAAAAACAGCATATCCTGGCCAGTTTTCCATGCAATTCTGAATCCATATTTACGGTTACGGTGCCAGAAAGCATGACAGGAAGCAGCAGTGCATACCCCCTCAAAAAGTACAATCTGTTTGACTGCAGCTGCCTGCATACAGAACCATCTGAAACTGCGTTTCAAAAAACCATTGCATTTTCTTTGTTATACAAATCTTCCCTGCCAAATGATGAGTCATCTGCGGACAATACCGCCATTACTCTCCTGTGTAAAAGAAATTCTGCAGGATTTCTCCGGTATTTAACTGAATCCGGGTTTCAGATTGAGAAATGCAGGAGCGGCATCTATCATGTGGATATAAAAATGCCGGTTCAGATATTCATAGCTATCCAGTCGGAGCTGGACAGCAAAGCTTGCTGCCTGATGGATTCACTCCTTAAAAAGGCAGCAAAAGAATGCAGTGAAGACTTAAACTTTCCGGAATGTATTTTTCATACAGCAGAATCCTGAAATATACTGAAAAACCGCATAATACGCGGAACAGTGGAACGGAAGTTCCAGTTCAGCTATAAATGGAAAAACCTGCCGGGACATTTATGAAAAGGAACCTGAAAACAGGTTCCTTTTTTCTTCTGATGATGAAACCGATATTCCTAAAAGTCTTCTTAATAAAAGTCTTCAAATTCATATTTTCCCGGAAGCCTGTAATAAACAGGATAATCTGCAGTTTAACCGACCATACGGCTGCTGACACCGTAAAACAGTTCCCGGCTTCCAAGGCCATTTAATCCAAGCCAGCCTTTTTTGCCGCCTTTTTCAAACTGTACAAACCACTCATCTTTTGTATATTTTATCTTTTTTAATGTTAAAATATCATTCTTGTGAACCATATAAGATAAATTGTCCATAGCAGTATCTTTATATAACGCCAGGTCCCCGCCTATGGATTTATACTGGTTCTTTTCCAGCAGCTTCCCGTATCCGTCAGCATCCCCATATTCTGTTGTGACGGTACTTGTTACTTTATATGCAGCTGGTTTTAGTTTCAGCCTCCCGTCTTCAAACACATATGTCCCTGTCCATGAAACCCTGCCGATTTTATCCAGCTGATGGTAATACTGGATTCTGATTTCCGTGTCCGTGACCGTTTTGACAGATGCACCGGAAGCACTTTCATTCATATCCAGCAGCTTTGTTTCTTTTACAAGCTTTATCCGGGAAGGGTCATACCGGTAAAAGTAATCCGAGCCTGATACATCGCTTGCCCCAAGCGTCTGAATGCGGACAAAAATATCAGAACCCGACATTCTGATGTAATCCGCCCTTACAGAATAATCGAACGGCGGTTTGATTACGAGCGCTTTCTTTCCATTTACATATACAGATACATTTTTGATACAGTCATATGCATCGTATTTAACGGCCATTTTCAATTTTTCCTTTACCCCGTCCCCGTCGAGATCCACCTGGCAGGATTTTCTGCTGTCCCCATTCAGGATATCCATTTTTTTCACGGCTGCCTGCGCATGCATGGATGGCATAAGAAACAGGCACGCGAGGAACAGGAATGCCCCCGTCTTTAAAATAACACTTTTAATACTCATAAATACCCCTTTCCTTTCCGGATTGTTTTTGTTCCCTGTTTATATTTCCAATGAAACTGCAGCCTGGAGCACAGACTTAATAATTTATGCCAGCCTGCCATAAACAGGATACATCTTTTGTTTAAATAAATCAACAGAAATCTGTTCCATACCGGCAGCCGCCGGCAAGGCCCAGGTGAAAACCAGGAAACTGCACAGGGATGCCCTGGTTTCTGTCTGCACGGGCATTTCTGCAAAAAATGCATTCTGCATGAATGTGCTACCCTGTATGTGGAAGGAGGTGTTGTTTTTTTGCCAGACCAGAGGTTAGAATACATTGCAAGCAATCTGGATGCAATGAAAATCGGGCTTGATGAAACATTCCGCTTTCACTGCACAATGTGCGGCAAATGCTGCACTGGCCGGGAGGACATCCTGCTTTCCATGTCAAAGGAGCTGGATCTTTCTGCAGGAGAGCTTTTCCAGAAATACTGCGAGGCTTATATCGGCCATGATTCAAGAATCCCGATTGTAAGGCTGCTTCCAAGAGGGTCAGCCAGACGGTGCCCGCTGCTGAAAAACCGGAAATGCCTTGTCCATAACGCAAAACCAGCGGTATGCGCGATGTTCCCGGTTGGCAGGGTCCTGACCGCAGAAAACCCAGGAGAAAGCCTGCGGGATGTTTCAAAATCCAGGCTGCAGTATATTTTCTGCAGTCCGGGATGCGGGGATGGATCTGAAACACATACCGTGCGCAGCTGGCTGGAATCTTTCGGGATTCCAGCCTGGGATGAATTTTATTTCAGATGGCAGCAGGCCATACTGGACATGAGCCATCTTTTCAGGAACCTGGAAAAAAATGCGGGCCCTGAAACCATGAATACGGCCTGGACAGCAGCTTTTGCCGGCCTGTACCTGCATTACGACACGGCGGCTGAATTTATGCCGCAGTTTGAAAAGAATGCACAGGATTTTTTCGGAATGATGGAGTCAGCTTTAAAAGAATGGGACAAATGACGGATAACCGGAGATATACATCCTGGCAGAGAAAAAAATTACAAAATCCATGGAACGAGAAAGGAGGATGGCGCGGAAACGCCATCCTCCTTTGATTTCTTCCGGCTTTATCCGCCCAGTCTTATACCCTGCCGTGCAAGGATAATCACACGACAGGCTGTTTCATTACAGCCGCTGCAGCCTGCCGTGCCGTGCAGATTTCAGGAAGATGGACCATGAGATTTATCAAATCCAGGCTTCCAAAGGCAGGAAGCACGGGATCTCCCGCAACAGAATCAATATTGTACAGGCGTCCAATTCTTTTGCTTGCACGAATTGCAAAATATGCCTGTTCTGTCCCGCTATTTTCCCTGTACTGGAACGACTGCCCGACAATACGATATCCGTCTTTACCACGCCTTGGCGTCTTCATGACTGCATAACAGCAGCCGTCCCAGCCACACCCGATCCATTTCTGATAATCCATAATGCCATAATAAAAGTCAGCATTTCCAATCCACTGGAGTTCCCTGCTGGAACCTGCATGAAGCAGCTTTTTTGTGCTGGCTATAATGCTTTCATGGGTCAGGACAGATATGCCAGATTTAAAATCCGAAAAAGGAATGCCGCTGTATCTGAGGCAGGAATAGATGGCTTCTGCGATGTTATTATACATACAAAGATGTAAGGCTTGAAATATCCTGACAATTTCTTCTTCTGTAAGCCTGCCTTTGAATGATGCCTTATACAGATTTTCATTACACCCAAATACAAACTGGTAAGTAAAAACAGATCTGCTGATCTTTGCCATACCGAAAATCCTCCTTTTTTTATAATATGGCTATCATACCACCTGTACCATTTGTACCTGTTTTGCAAAAATACATCCAGGTGAACCTCAAAGATAGTTTCAGGCAAAAAATGTATGCGGCCGGTGCAGGGACTGCCTGTCAAAAAATACTGCTTTAACACCCGCCCTGGCTTACCATTTATTAGAACCAGAAAAACAGGAGATACGGATGGAAAGCTGATGCATCTAATGAATATCACAGGCTTGGAAATTAAAAAGGATGTATAAAAACAACTTCCGAGGCGGTTTCTTACGACATAATGGAGTTTCATTTTCGCTATAACGGAGTTTGGTCCACAGAAATCATGCTGTTTGGTGAGAAATTTTCTTTTATTAACAAGATAACAAGCCGCAAAGGCTGTATCTGTTCTCGCCTGACAGAACAACCTTATCCCATTCGCAAGTATTTCTGCTAAAATTCTAATCATTCCAAAATATGCTATACTGTCAGAAGCAGTACAAACTCACTGCAATTGCAATATTAAATATCAAAATTTAAGGAGGGTATTATGAAAAAAGAACAGAACCTGTTATACACTTATGAGGACGGCACAACAGAAAAAGTCGGCCTGGATATCAAGTGGTATCAAAATGGGAATTTATGTATCCGGCTCACAACCGATGAAAACGGATATCCGGAGCCATTGGCAAAGCTCACAGTAAACTGCGGAGAGGTGCTGCCTGAATATTATGCGTACTTAGATACAAACAATATCCAGAATGCAGAAAATTTTGTCATTCAGAACGGCCTTGGCGAATCTGTAGGCAGTATTCAGAGGAGAGGCTACTGTGTATATCCGCTTTATAAATTTTATGCGTCCGCTCTTCACAGCCTGTGTCCGGAACAGGCGGAAGAATATGAACATCGCAATGGTTAACCACTTGCGTAGAGACTATATGGCTGTTTTTGAGAACATATTTAATTTAGGTACTGGACATAGGAGAATCTTCAAAAAGAGCTAAAACATAAATTGTTTTTATTTGATGGTTATTATAGCTAAAGATAAATTACATTAAGATGGATAGTTATATGAGTTGTATATTTTACAACAGCAACTATGTATGTTGTATTGTTGTTATAATAACAACAGCTTATTATTATTATTATTATTATGGGTTAAAGAAAGCTGTATTTATGCGGTTTTTAAGGTTGTTTCTTACGACATAATGGAGTTCGTTTACGACATAATGGAGTTTTATTTACGCTATAATGGAGTTTATTTACGACATAATGGAGTTTATGGCAAAGGCTTTATTTACGCTATAATGGAGTTTATTTTACGCTATAATAGAGTCTAATATTTTTATTTACGCTATAATGGAGTTTATTTTACGCTATAATGGAGTCTAATATCTTTATTTACGCTATAATAGAGACATAATGGAGTTTATTTACGCTATAACAGAGTTTTATAAGCACCGTTATAGATGGTAGTAATAAATTGTGCCATTTATAATATACTTTTAAATATTATTTGGGGAAAATTTAACTATCTGGTAATGGAGAGTATGAATATTCGAGAGATACATAAAAAACATTCAATTAGAAAAAATTCGTACTCTCCATTACTGCGTAAATAAATATATAGTTAATTGAAATGATATTTTATTCTTGAAAATAGAAAATGGAATAGGTAAAATAAATACAAGAAGTGACAACATATCGGTATTTTCAGAAAGTGTGGGAACAAAATGATAAAATCGGAAATAGAAGAATACGAGGATTGTTTTATTACGACAGACTGGGTGAAAAAGTCAAATTTACTGATTAACCAAATAGGAGCTCGTAGTAGTCTTCTAGCAGAAAAAGTATTTCTGTATTCGTTGACCGTAATTGAGAAACGGGGACCTGGATTTATACTGGATTCAGATGAAGCAGAGTATTATAAAACATTGTATCGTAAGACAAAGAATAATTTTGCAGAAGGACTTGTATCGGTAATAAAAAATTCAGAATTTCGTAAAGCAATTAAAAACAATAGTGGTAGCTACTATACATCTATAGAAAAGATGATGAACACAGGACAGTTCCGAAAAAATTGGGACTCTTTATATAGAGATAGAGATATTATTTCAGAGATTGCTATTGTGGTGGGGACGGCATATGATAAAGAACGAGGATGGATATTTATAAAGTTTAACAGCGATGTAGAAGATCTGATATATGATTTGAAAAAAGATTATACAACGATTCCCGCTTCTGTCTTATATCTTTCAAATAGTGTTTATGAAGTACGAAGTTTTCAGATTTTTCGATCAAGACTTACATATATGCAGGCAGCAGATAGAAAAATAAAACGCCAGATACGCAAAGAATGTGTATTTATGATGTCTCCATCGGAGTTCAAATTTCAGTTGGGTATTAGTGGGATAGATTCTCAAAGTGCATCTCATCAGAAAGCAAAGGATGTATTGAAAATCAGCAATGATTATGACCTAGCAGAGAGCCTTTTACCCGCTGACGCAAAAGGAGAAGCAAGATACTGCGATTTAGAAAAGCGAATTTTACTAGGAATTTTTAAATCAATTAATGGTTTTGAAAAAAATAAGAACGATTCAATAAATGATTTTTATGGAAAAGTATCAACACATGGTAAGAAAGAGATTTACTTTTATTATAAACCTGTACGAAAGGGAAAAGGAGGAAAGGTGGTTAGTATTGAATTTACAGTTGGATGGGTCAAGGATTTGACTGTAGAGACAGAAAACCAAGAAGAAATGGTTTATAAAGATATTCTTGATTTGACGGAACAGTGTTTTGATATTATTCCTCAAAAACTTCCGGCAATAGATTATCGCTCAATATTAAAAGCGGCAGATTATGATATTAAAAAAATACGCAAGGCAGTTAGCGTATTGAACAAGCAAAAAAAAGTGAAAAGTGTGACAGCATTTCTAATTGCTGCTATTCAAAGAGATTATGAGTTGCATGAAGTGAGTTATAATGATGAACAGGCGGTTCATTCAACTAGACATGGAAGATTTCAGGATTTTCCTCAGCGAGAATACGATTATAAGGAAATTGAACAGCAGCTTGTGATGGATTGTATCCAACAATCAGAGGAAGCCTTAGAAGATAAAGATATTCAAAAAATGATTGAGGAGATTAGAAAACAATAGAAGTAAAAATATAGTAATTTATGGGTAATTATATAATCATAGGTGACACAGGATTATATAAGCATAGTGAGTTATTGAATTTTTTCGTAAAGAAACTAATAACTTTTAGCTTTTTGTATTGTTTAAGGAGATGTTTCGTGAAGTACATTTATATCGTTCCTATGGAAATATAGACTATGAAGACAGAAAAAATGAGCTGGTAGTTGTGGGATACGGAAAGGATATTTATGACGCTACTGATTCTCTTATAAGAGTTGTATCTGATGATTTAAGTGAAATGTCAGAATATATTGGATGTAAAACAACAGCGTTTGCTCCTGAAATTGTTCAATCGTTTCGTAAAGTAAAGAGGTACAAATTAGTTTTTAAAGAGGTGTTTTTAATTTTACATCTATGCATTTCTACCTTATATCCAAGAGATCGAATGTATGCAGAAGCAACAAAAATTTATAAATGATGGATTTTCTGGTGTTTTAATGGAAAAATTCTTGCAGGAAAAAAGTTACAAAGTATGATTAAATACAATCTCATTTTTAAATGGATGTTTTTTACCTAAACCGCATATCTGTAAATTTAGATTTTTTTACAAATATGCGGAAACAGGCTTCATTGTTAAAATTCTATTTAGTGTGTATCAGTTAATAATTTTTTATTTTTTAACCATTCAGAAAACATTATATTGAATTCATCTAATAAATCTTCTGGTACATCTATGGTAATACGCCTTGTTTTTATATCAGGTACATCAAAAATTTTTGCAATATCTTCTTTTAACATATTCTTCTTCATCATAGAAATTTTGGAACCTGTTAGTTTATCATTATAAGTGTCAAAAATCCATTTTTGCATTTCCAATGTATAATTTCCAAGTCTAAGCACTTGTTTTCTAGTAATTTTTCCTGAATAGTAAAGTTCCTGTAAAGGTTCATATATATTATTAGCAATTCTGATATTTTCATATAAAGAGGAACTTAGGATACCAAGTTCTTTTGCGACTTTATCCATTTGTTCTTTTTTAGTTTGGGATCTGTCGTAATTTTCTACACGGTTTCTACTGATTTCTACTTGTATTTTCCTAGGAAGCCTTGAAAAATCCCGATAAATATTTGTCCCATCTATGATTTTTATGGCTGCATCATCATTAAGTTCCTCTTTTTTATACACAATTGCTGGTACGAACTGATATTTTTCTATTTCTTTTGCATTTTGTCCAGAGGATAGTTCATTTAATATTTCTATGCAGATGTCTTTTCTGTTATGTCCAGCAAGTACCATGTATTCTGTATCGGTCTGTTTCCAAAGAACCAAAGGCTGTTTTATTCCATGTTGCAATATGGACATCTTCAATTCAAAATATTTATCAGGCTGGTTTTTCTTGAGCCTTGGATATTTATTCCAAGAATCAGGTGCATCTACGATCAAGTTGACATCTATATAGTGGAGTTTTATAGATTCATCATTAGAGTTATTTTTTAACTGCAATTCACCAGATACTAATGTTCTTGACACATCTTGGACGGCATTCTTTGAGTCTTTAACAATACCGCGTATTATATTTCTATCAATATTCCCTTTTTGTTTCGCCATTTTTTATCACATCCTTCTTTCTTTGACTCGCTCTAAAATTTCATCAGTCAATTTAACCATCTGTTTATTTGCAATACTTTTTGTTGAATAATATCCTAATGGCACAAATTCACGCTGCGAACTGTCTATATTTGCATCCATGTTAATGTAATTTTTAAATACTTTTCCAGGAGCAAGTTCCTCGATGATTTCCAATGAATCTGTAAATTTTCTTTTCATACGCATATCAACTTTGTTAAAAATCATCCCAAGAAGTTCAAGCTTTGCGTTTTCTTTTTTCATTTCTTCAATATTACTTAAAATGATAGGAAAAGATTTTACCGAAAATATGGGAGGTTCAAGTGGTACAAGTACATAGTCAGCAATTGACAAAATTGACATATTCAATAATCCAGCAAACCGATCTTCATCAATGATAATAAAGTCATAGTAGTTATCATTCATCACAGTCGATAACGCAGAATTCCACCATTTATTTTTCATATCCTCCGGATAATTAGATAAAATCCTTTCAAGTCCGTCACTCCTTGTAGAACCAGGTACTATATCAAGATTTTTATAATCAGTATGACATATATAATCATCTTTTTTGAAGTCTTTAAACATAGAAAATGCGTAAAAAAAACTTTTATCAGGAGAGTTCAAAAATTCCGGGTATAATACACTGGTCATATCGCACTGACTGTCTGTGTCTATAGCGAGTGTATTATACCCACGAGAGGATAGTTCATATGAAAAATTGATTGCTGTTGTTGTTTTCCCAGTACCACCTTTATGAGCCCATAATAGAATGATAACAGGTTGACTGAAACGCATTAATTTAGTATTTTTTTTTGCATTTTTTGTGCGAATATAAACATCATTTATAAAATCAAGCTGTTTTTTTTCTGTAATGGTTGAAAAATCCTGTGTTATTAGTTGTTCTAATGCCCATTGTTCTATTTTTACTGCTCGGCTCCATTCTTTTATATCCCATTTTCTTTTTTTTAGTATGGAAAGAATTTCCTTCTTTAAATCAATCATATGGACAGTCTCCTTTACTTGATTTCTTTTTTTATATTAAATTATTATTTTTTATATGTCAATGTGTGAAAATATTTTACTGAAAAATTATGCCGGGCATAATTTTTAGTGGAAATAGTAATGTGCAATTTTAAATTCATATACAATATAGTATACACTAGAAAAGATAGATGATTTTTAGCAGAAATATGAGGTGGGAATCACGATTTATTATATTCAAATAAATTATAAAGATATTACCCATTTTTGTTACAGGAAGGAAAACAATAGGAGATGGTTCTGCCAAGGCAGCAAGACATTTTTTTTATGCTGGTGAATGAAATAAAGACTTCTATGACAATCTGGAATCAGAGCCGATCTGTAATTTTGAAAAGCATATTATGATGTTGGGATAATTCAAAAAGTATATGATGTAAAATTAGATAGTTTTTGCAAATAACAACAAATAAAAAATATGTTATTCTAATATGCAGAAGCGGGACAGAACTGTAAAAATGACCGTTCCAGCTTCTATAACATGTCCTCCTTTTTAAATATAGAAAGAGCTGCTATAACAAGCAGCTCTTTTCACGCAGCAGAAGAAGAAAAATAGGTTTATGCATAATCATATTTACCGGGGCTGGAAAATGCCTTATCAGCCCTGATACATCGGTTATATTGCAAATCAGATACTTTCTGTCTGTAAGTACATTACAGCATTTCCATGCCGAGGTCCATATCTTTGCAGCAGAAACCCTGTTTCTTCAAGTCAGCAGAAGAGGCGGATTCCTGCAGCATCCATTTCAGCATCTGCAGTTCAAAACGACATGCCAGAGCTAATCCAAGTCTTCAAAGCTTCATAAACCCTTCTTTTGGAAACAGATTCCAGAATGGCACGGTCCAGCCCATGCTGGCGAATCAGCAGCAGGACAGCATCTGTTCCGGCCTTTGCAATTTTGATATTCAGGAAAATGCTGTCCGTAAGGAAATCTGCCTTCATGTTTAACAGGCAGGTATTTCTCCGGACAGGCAGGTCGCAGTCTCCCAGTTCTTCCAGCTGCCCGTATTCCAGGAAAAAACCTATGGCATCTTACAGCAGTGCCAGGTTCACGCAGATTCAGCTTTTCTTTTTTCGTTCAAGGGCTTCTATACAAAGGGCTTCAACTTTGCAGCCTGGGAATGTTGGAGATGTTTGTACAAGGCAGGGCATGCCATGCCAGAAAATTTTTTTGGGACATTAGGGCCATGGAATCTGGCTTCCAGGATGCCCCATGAACACAGACTGTTAATTTCCCGGATTTCCTGTATAGTATCCCTTCTGTAAGTTTTTCGCTGAAAAAAATATTTTCTCATTCCGTCTCCTTCCATTTCTGATTTTATTCTGAATGCAGGATACCACAGGCAGTGAAAGGACGCTTCTGGCATAAACTAAGGCTGAATAGAAATACTTTCCCAGTTATGCAGCAGCTTCTTCTGTACTGCAGCATACAGGGTTTCTCCATTCCGTTATGGAGAGGGAACGGTGGATGTGGCAAAAAGATTTTTCATACAGCCAGACAGAACCAGTTATTTGCATTTTTTTCATGGAGGCTATTGGTAAAAACTGTTTTCATGACATTTTCTGTAAAAATTCATTTTATAGGTATAAAAATATAGGAAGGTGATAAGTATGGAAAATGAAATAAAGGAAAGGGAATGCAGGTGCCTTTACGATTTTGCGGAGCATGCATTGGAAAAATACAGAAAAACGAGAATGGATGAATTAAATGAGATTTTAGAAATTCACTTTGCTGAGAGCAGGACAGCAAACTGTGAACTATCACAGCTTAATGATGTAGATATAAACAAACTGATCATTCACACTGCTATACACTACGCCGAAAATAAAAAGAGTTGGATCCAGTTTGTTAGTATGCTGCAAATTGCCGTAATTTTGGCCTCTAACGAGCTTGGCAAGAATTTCCGATCTTGCAACAATATGCAGGAAAACTGCAGAAAAACAGCCTGCAAATATATAAATATGCCATATACAGCAGAAGAAAAACATAAACTGTCAGAATGGATTAACCACCATAACAGCCATGATATGCAGATGCTTGCCGTGGATTTCTGGCTTACAGGAGGGATTTCAACAAAAGAAATTGCCGGATTGAAAAAAAAATGGATGCTGGATTCGGAGGGAAAGTACAACAGCACCCATCCAGTCGTTTTAAAAAAAAGCGACGCTCATTGGTATTTGCAGATGACTCAGAAAAGGTATGAAATTATTCAGAAAGCTTTAAAAATCCAGGAAAAAAAAGGTATTGAAAGTGAATATATTTTTGTTTCCGGAGAGAAAGATGGGTGGAAAAAACTCCCGTTTTTGTCCGTACAGAAAAGATTATCTGAGATTTGTAAAAAACTCGGCATAAAATATCATCCGTGTAAAATAAATGAAGCTGCTTCCTGGAAAATAGAATAAGCGCGGAAGTTCTAAACCTGTATTTTTAAAGGCTGCTTTTAGTACATATAATGCAAAAGGCATCTGCTGCTTGCGGATGCCTTTTTTTCTACATCAAAAATGGAATTAGACAGATATGTTTTTTGAGAGACGGATCTATGCAGAAAATACCATGCCGGATGCTGTGGTAGAGTTATGTAAGAATAAAAAGAGGGGGAGGAAAAATAATGGAAGAATTTAACATCCTAAATGTCATCCTAAATGCGGCTTTAACCACGGATTCCGGCGAAAGCCCTTATTTTGCACGAAAGTGTGACCGCCAAATAATTATAGAACTTCAAAATCTCATATCAAAAGCTGGGGAAAGCACGGAAAATCTTGCGGACAAGGATTCAGCGGTGAGATTCACAGAACAACATGCGGAAGCACTGCTCGATTGTATATGCAAGACGCAAAGAACCTATATGGAAATCGGCATAAAAATTGGCACAAAGGCTGTGTTACAGATTCTGGGATTATGAGGATGACGGAAAAAAATAGCATGACAGGATATATTTAGAGAAAGAATGCCAGGGAACCGGGATTTTGTTCCGTGGCATTCTTTTTTAATTGCAGCTTTGAAGTTCAGCAATCTTATCAGATATAAATTCTGCGGGAAGCATATGGGCCTGCCGTTCCGGACGCCTGGCATTCTTCCAGTCGCTTTCTTTAAATTTCCGCGAAGATCCGTTGTGCAGGTTTAACCATGCGCATTTTTCAGGGACGGTTTTCCCTTCAAGGGCAGGGATGTCCCATTTCCCAGCCCGGTAACCCATAACAGCGGATAAAAGGATGCTCCATTCCAGGTCTTTCACAATGCTGCCGCAGCCGTCTGTATCTACTTTTAAAAAGAAAGATTTCCATTCTGTTACAGTCCGCAGGCAGTCACACGATTCCTTCTTTTTACGGTACAGGCGGAATTCTGCAACCGTATCATAAGGGACAGTGTCAAAGTGGGCCATCTCATAAGTAATGCCGCAGACAGAGGGATAATCCGTTTTAAATGAGCTTCTGTCCGGTTTGCGTTTCATGTCAAAATCCATATGAAGACGCCTGGTTTCGGGGCTTACATGGAAATCAGCCCGGCCCTGCACAATATCTTTGAAGGAGGACCATTTCATATCTGTACATTTCACAGTACCGGTCCGGGATAAAACCTGGGTCATGAGCCATAACCGGTCTTCATAGCTGTCACTTTCATAACCAGATTTAGCACTGTTATGGGCACACACACCATGTCGGAGAAGGGAGATATTTCCTCTGGTTGTGAAGTTGATAAGGTCATCCTGATGGTGTTTTTCCTCCCAAAGCCCTGCATCTTTCCCGTCGGTCAGGAAAAGCCTTGCCTGCTCCATGCAGGCCCTCAGACCGTACAGATCAAGCCCGGCAAGCACATTGTAAGGGCAGTCACTGATAAAACCGTCTGTTGTAACTGAGCAGGACATATAACCAAACCCGTGGAGCTGGTTCTGGCAGGCGAGAAGCGCACACTGTACGATGGCGGTTGTCATCATGGCTGATACGGGGTTTGTAATCGGACTGCAGCCCAGGTCTTCCATTATATCATTGTAAGCTGACCAGGTATGTTTCTGAATCACATTCTGCGCAGCTTTCCCATATCCAGCATTCACCATCAGCTTTAAGATGAGGCTTTCAAGTGATTTCTTCCCGTGTTCCGCTACAGCACGGTTCCGGTCCAGCACAAACTGTTTAACGGCATATGACAGGCTCCGGCTCTCACACATGCCTGCTGTAAAAAGGCTGTTCAGGAAATATCCGTTTTCACAGAAAACAGAAGCGCCAAGCCTGAGCGCAAGGTATATGTACGGGCCGGCAACATAGACACCATCCAGCCCGTCAGAGCTTTTCGGGTATACAGGCACCCCATCAACATTCACAGGGATGCAGGGGAATTTTACGCTGTCAGGGAAATGGAAGCGGCAGTACCCAACGAACAGGGCAGCAGGGTTCAGGCCGCTTCCGGAAGACTGGAAATCCCGGATATCCATAGCCCTGTCCTGGATATGGAACCGGACCGGGTTTTCCCAGTCAACATCAGGCACAAGGCACATAGCGGTCGGATAAGCATTGCGCAAATCAAAATCATGGGTTTCCATAGGAAAGTAACCAACTTCGGAGCACCCATTGTACCCGCCGTGATAAGCCTGAGAGGCAAAATGCTGTATGGTGTTCGCTTTATCAGAAACCGGCTCCAGGCTTGTACTTTCACAAAAACCAGGACGGTCCCGGAGTTTTACCTTTCCATGTGAAACTTTCACAAGCCCGCGGTATTTCCGGTTGAAACCATCCATATCATCCCGGCCAATACACAGATATTCCATGATATTGCCAAGCATGACAAAGGCGGCAGAAGAAGTGATGGTAACAGTCGGCTTATTATTCCAGCCATACAGGGCAGATGCATACAGCAGGCACACAACACTGTCAGTAGAAGCATACTCAAAAAATGTTACAGTATCATTCTGCAGAAGCTGCAGTATATGCTCTTTCTGTTCATCAGCTATTTCAGTTTTGGGTATACCTACAACATCACCAAGATTCTTTAATTTTTTCATCCCGGCAGGAGCATGGCACATTGTGTCAGCAACGGAAAGGGAAACTGGATAAACAGCTGTGTTATTGACATTTTTAAGGCTCTTAGGTGCAAGACGCACGGGCTGCAAGCTGACAAGGCCGCCCTGCACCTCCGTAAGACGCCTCAGAATATAATCAGCCCCACTGAGACTGGTCAGATCAGCTTTCCCGGAATGGCAAACAAGCGTGACGCGGATGGTTTCCACAGATTTATAATCCAGGAAAGTATGAAAATAGGACCAGTCACGGGAAGCCCTATTCTTAAAAGCGTCAGGCATATCCGAAATACGCTCATGGCTGAATCTGCCATCCGCATCATAACCACGGTACACATATACACAGTTCGACCGTGCCTCCAGCAGGCTGCCCGTTACAGTGACAGAAGCCTTTCCATCAACCCATGCATCACAATACGCGTATTTCCTGATCCTGCGGACATCAACAGGCTTCCATCCCAGGTAGTCAAGGATGAATCCGAGAGCGGTGCTTAAATCAAGATTCCTGCATCCGTCTTTTAGAAAGCATGCTTCAATCAGACGCCCGCCCCATACAACAGAAAACTGCCAGGACAGCATGGAGCGCCTGCCGGAATCCAGGTTTTCCCATTCGCTGTCAAACCCGATCAGGATGCATGGGCTGTCAGGGCGCGCTGCCCGCAGGGACGGGTAGCTTTCAAAATCAGCAAGCGCAGGAAGCCCTACATTTGAAGATCCAGCCAGGGTCGGGGAACCCTTCTGGGTTCCCATAGGGAACCCTGACCCCGTGTCTGGATCTCTCTGGCTGCAAGGGTTTGTGATATCCTTTTTTGACGACTTTTTAAAAAAGTCGTCAAAATTCCGGTCTCTGACAAATACCAGAAACCCTTCTGCCTGCTTTAATTTTCCATTGCTCCGCGTCTGGCCGAGCGGTACTGCTTTCCATCCTGCCTGCTGCAGTTCTGCCTGTTTAAGCTGTATATGTTTATACATAAAAAATAAATACCCCCGTTTCAGTATTTTGCCTTGCTGCAGCCATGCTGTTTTTTTTTTTTGCATGTTTCCTGTGCAGCAGCTTTTTTGTGGTGCTGGTTTTATGCCTGGGGCATAATGCATACTGAATATGGGATTTTTTCCATCTTCTGGAAGCCTGGGATGGTATATTTATGAAAAAAATGTACAGTTTTTTTTGCGATGTGTCTGGACGCAGGCTTAGTAAGGGAACGCTTCCTGAAATAACCCTCGTTTATTTTACTGGCTGATTGTGTGTGTGAAATCTTTTTTTTGCTGTTTATAACGGATGCGGGCAGATTGTATAATTAACTTATCCTGTTATAAGGTTTCTGTAGAAAGGAACGCCCTGTAATTGTTGGATGCCTGCTGTCATCTTCTGGGGGGGGGGGAGCGGGGGGGGCTGTAATAAATACAGGGGGGGGGGTGGTTAAGCATAAAGGAAGGAGGATGTGTAAATAGGACTTGGAAAAGTGTCATTTTTGTGGGAAAGGTTTTAGCAAAGCCGGACGGTTAATCAGACCGCCTGACAGTGATATTTATATCTGCAGGCCATGTGCCCTGGGACTATTCAGCCTGGACTATGATGGCTGCTCCGAGGAGCATCAGGATGCTGCTGGAGAATGCATGGGTAATACAGGAAATGGTATTTCTGTAAAAGAGGATGCCAGGAGAAAGGCTGCAGACAAAAAGTTTCAGGAAGGAGACAGCATCAATGGATAAAAATACGGCAGAAGAATTTCAAAGGGAGAACCGGCCCGCATGGTTTCTTGGATTATGGTCTGCAATGCCTGTGGAAGCCCGGATTGTCAGGATCTGTGGAGATGGAAGTGCTGGGTGGCATGCGGAAGTTGATTTTAGTTTCGGGACTGCATATGTCTGTCTTGACGATATATTTGAGTCGAAAGACTGCCTGATAGCAGCAATGTATGAGGATATACAGAAAAAGACAGCAGAAATTGAAGCGGTCATACAGACAAAAGATGACTGTATACGGTTTATGTTCTCACACCCTGTATCCAGTGCTGCCGAATATACAGACCGGACAGCCCGCCGTGCCATACAAAAAATTGCAAGGAAGCGCTGGAACCTGGAGTTATAATAGATTCCTGGAGAAACGCATTGCCTGGATGAATTGGTGGGCCCAGTCTGGTTCTTTATTAGGAAGCCTTCGGGAGCAGAAATTCATGGGAATGGAAATATTACAAATATTATAAAAAAAAAAAATCTGGCAGTTTTTTTTCTGCCAGATTTTTTCTGCCTTTATGTAAAGTGTCAGTCATATTCTTTCTGTATAGTCTGAAACGGTTTAGAAGCTCAGCTGTATGGTGACTGCTTTTCTTAGTTTTATTCAAAATGCATTATTTCTAAAGACAGGATTTTCATCTTATATCCTCATACTAAAAATAAATATATACGGCGCGGATCAGCAGCAGGGTTCCTGAAAACCCTGCCAGGAAGCTGGCGGAACCTGCTATAAAATGAATGATATTGTTTTTTTCGTATGCCTTGCCTCACCCCCATCGGATATATAGGATATATTTGTAAACAGGCTTTCAGCAGGAGTTTGTCCCGGCGTGCTGTTTTCTGTTTTTATTATAACGCTGGAAAAGTAAAGGACTGCATGGCGTAAATGAATGTACTGTCAGGTGAATGAAAGGCTTTTCTTTCCATCCGCCTGGTTTCTTTTTTTGCAAAATAAGAAAAACCAGGCTTTGTGTATAATGTAAGAAAAAAAAACGAGGGAGGAAAAGAATATGGATTTGGCCAGCCAGGTGCATCAGGCTCTTGCGCGCATGGAAGATGCGCTGGAGAAAAATGAAAACAGGACAGTATTCAGCCTGTTCCGAAAGGACATCATTAAGATCCTGTGCGGTGCAGGTGTTTTAAAAGTCTGCAGCCCGTATTATTATAAAAACGGAAATATAAAAATGGATAAGGTGGCAGGGGAACTGGAGGGTGCTTTTCAATACTATTATTCCGGGAATGGCTGCCTCCGTTCTTTGCGGCCGCATGGAGAGTCCTTCGCATGCGGGAGGCGGACAGCATATTTCCTGGAGGAAGTAAAAAAACTTCTGGGCCTGTTTGCTGAAAACACGGTGCTGGACCCGTGGGAGATTTTCAGAAGTTATATGGATAGTAATTATTTTGATCTTGAAAATTATCTGGACAGGGCAGGTGTATATGCATTCCCGCATAACCGTCATAGCAGGGAGGTGACGAAAACCGCATTGGAGCCGTATGCTGAAAAATACTATGGAACTTTAGATGCCGGACAGTTTGCTGATTTGTACCAGGCGCTTGACCGGGTATATACGACATATGGGTTCCCGTTTAGCTGTACAAATAAGGGGTGGTTTTTTGAGGGGTATGACAGCCTGTACAAAAAAGTGTTAGAGGAAGGTGTCTGGACGCTGCGGAACCTGTGGGCGCATGAACCGGGTGACTGGCTTTTAAAGCAGATGGGGCAGTATCCTGCTATTGAATTATCCTATGCCGGTCTGGTGAAAGCGCTGCAGAATCCCCGGAATGAAGCGCTTTTATGCCGCATTTTCCCATTCCGTTTAACGGGGGACACTTTACAGGCTGGATGCGGCATAAATCCGGACGGCTGGGAGGTTTTTATTTTTAAGGTTTCAAAAGTACTGCACTTTGCAGAGCGCTGCAATGGGAGAAAAAATGTGGATGGGGAACTGGCTGGTGCTGCTTTAAAAGAGGCATCTGAAATCTTGAAAACGGTACGGTGCTATATGGACAGCGGAAATCTGCAGTGATCCGGGCATCACCTTGGATCTTTGCGTTATAGCAATATAATTAAATATGAAGCTGGAATAATGGGAAAAAGTGCCTTTGAATTTTATTCTGGCCGGCCTTCCATATTAATAGTAACTTAAAATGAAAAAGAATAACGGAGGATATAAATTTTGGCGAAAATGAAATTAAAAGAGTTTGGAATGGACGACCCTATGGAACGGTTATTTTATGAAAGACAGGAATTCCGAAAGAAAGCGTATGCCAGACGCGAAAGGCGCAGGCATGATGCCGTCTGCCAGCCTGGCAGATATGGTTTTTCATATACGGCTGTGGCTGTGAAATAAATTCAGGGAAGAATATTTTTGATACAAAACGGCTCTGTACTTACGGTACAGGGCTGCTTTTTTTTGAAAAACCTGTTTTTTGCATTTCAGAGAGCAGGATAAAGGGCAAAATATTAAAAAAGGAGCAGAAAAATGCATGAAATTATTCCGATTGGAAAATTCCCGAAGAAAAAAGATTTTGGAAGGCCGGTTTCCGATGCAGCAGGTTATCAGGGCATAGAAGCTGATTTTAAGGAAAGATACATGGATGTTTTACAGAGTGCCCCGGAATTGCCCGCTGCACGGATAAAATATTTCTGCAGCGTGCTTTTACATCTATGCGCAGAAGAGGGATTTGAAACAGAAAGCCTTGCATTTGATGATTTTTTTTGCTTTTATGCTGAAATTGATAAGACAGTTTCAGACTGGTGCAGCCGCGACCGGAAAACAGAAGAAGCAGAGTGTGAAGTGGAAGATGAATATCCGTTTTTACAGATTGAAATAACAAGAGAAAATGCCTGGAAGGTTCTGGTGAAAACACTTTTGAAAATCGTATCAGCCAGCCCGGAAGAAAGCCCTGCCGCAAAAAAAGAATTTCTATGGCATCTTGTCAGGCTGTTTGAGGTTTTCAGAGTTTACACAATCTGAAAACCCCAGACAGCCTGTCTTATAAAAAGGCAGGAGCAACAGGGAAAATAAAAAAAGCATAATATAAATGGTTCGTACATTTTTTTGCGCCTTAAATAGTTCATATTAATATAGAAAATTTTACTATAGAAGGAGCTGCGGAAGAAAAATGAATAGCTTAACTAAAACAAGAAAATGCGGATGCCAGTATTACAGTGTTTTTTTTGATAATCATGGGAATGGCTCTGTAAAAGCAGATTTAAAAAAGCATAACGGTACAGTGCGGAAAAAGAGTTCCAGGAAAGAAGAACGGATTCTGGATATGCAGTATGAAAGCCTGGGGATAGATACAGGTATGACCGGCTTGCTGCAGTAAGGCTGTATCAGGATGACAGTATTACTTTCCATATTATTCACAGGGTAAAAAAAGGAGGTTTAAGATGCTTAGAGACATCAGGGAATATTTTACTGAAATAGAACAGGAACAGATGGATAAACTTATAAAAAGGGCTTTGTCCCGTATGGAGCAGCATGAGAGAATACTTGCAGGTTCAGAACAGTGCCAGAATTCCGAATGCCAGAGCGAATTTTTGGAAGATGTGCCGGGTGGTTACAGAATCACTTTTCCAGATGAGGAAGAATTCTATGCATTAGAGAGGCTTCTCCAAAAATTTTGCAATTTTTGCCTTAGATTTGACCTGTGCCAATGCTCAAAACATCGAGATAGAAGAAAAAGAGCGTTTTATAAAGAATTGCTGGATGCTGATGACCCGCTGAATGCAGAATTGCCATTCTGATGAATACATATCCGCCGGATGATGCATAGATCTATGTGCTTCTGACAGATGGGATTAAAAGCGTGACTGACAAAAAGCTGAACACGAAAAAAGACAGTACCTGTAAAGGATGCTGTCTTTTTTGCGTTCCGGATTAAAAGAAAATAATCCAGGCTGTGGCATTAATTATGATTTGAGGTATCGTAAAAACAGGTCTGTTCATAACTATTTCTGCGATATAGATATTGTGTTATTGCTCCCTGTTGCGCCGTTATCTTCTGCCAGGAGCGGGAACATTTGGTATTCGTCTGCAATATCTGATAATAACAATAAAAAGACAGGGAATTACCCTGCCTTTTTACTATATAATACAAGATTATTTTCTATTTACAATATTAACCTTGATAATCCCGTTTTCCACATCCAGATTTCTGTCCGTAAAATCATTAACCGCTGTTACAGTGCTTTTTTCTCCTTTTTTCGTCTGGATGCCGATTGTAAAGCTGTATGCAGATGCCTGCGTATATCCAGAAGGTGCGGAAACCTGAACAACCCTGTAGCCGTTCGTCCTGTTTTCCCAGCCCATGCCGGCTCCCCTGTATATATCTCCAGCTTTCAGTCCTTCTGCAATCTTTACCCATTTTGCAGTCCCGTAGGAAGCCCCTTCCTTGAATTCCGGTTTTTCCTGATACAGATCAAAAACTGCCCCGTCCAGGCTGTTTCCATCCATGTCTGTATTGGAAATCTGGATGCCGGCTGCATGGATTTCTGCAGTGCCCAGATCAAATTTCTTTTCCCTGTCTTTGCAGATGTAAGAAATGCTGGCAGATACGGTATTATTATCCAGCGAAACAGTCTCATTCATCATAGTTTCAATTGTCACATTGATAGGCATTCTGTTTCCTTCTTTATTTTTATTATCCGCCTTGTAAGCATATGGGTTTTTGATGTATTCCTCATAGTTAAATGGCAGGTAATATTCAGGACCCTTAATATCAGGAATCGTTACCGTGACATTCTGCCCGGAAACATCAACCTTATAAGTGCTTTTATCTACTTCGCCCTTAGTCATGTGAACCACTTTTGCACTTCCCTCCTTGTAGGACAAAGAATCTGGAAGCACAAAGGAGTAAACCGCCTTGCATGGTGTGTCGTCTGGCACGAAATAAGATTCTGGATAGCTGTCTTTTGTGCCAAGATGTGCGTTTCCTCCGCCACAGGTAGACAATATCCAATGGATTCCAAGCATTTCATCACAGCAGAACCATTCCCCGCATACACCACATCTCAAATAAGCACCGCTTCCCTGCTTAGTCTTCCATGTACCATAAACATCTGGATGGAGTACAAGCCCGGCTGTAAAAGGAATGGCATCATCTGCAGAATATTCTTTGGAATCTCGGATGGCGTGCTTTGCTGTATAGGCAGGATTTTCATCAGACCAGTCTCCAATCGTAAAGGAAACCTGGTCTGTTTCATTTTCCTCAAAGTCTGATGGTTTAGTGCCTTCATTTGGTTTCAGGGCATCCCCGTTTCCTGTAATTTTCTGTCCTTTTCCTGTAATCCCCCTGCTTTTCAGCAGCGATTTATATGCTGAAAATTTCTGTTCCGGGACAGTTATAGAGACTGTCGGGCTTATTTTTTTGAAAGCATCTGATTTCACAGAAGATTTTGTAAGATTTTCGGTTAGTATTGTAATCAAATGCAGGTTTTTACAATTTTTGAAGGCCCGTTTTCCGATTACTGAAACATTTTTTCCTATTATAAGCGTTTCCAGTTTTGTGCTGTCCGCCATTGCGTCCGCTGCAATACTGGTTACTTTGTACTGGATTCCTTTAATTTGTACAGTGCCAGGGATTGATAAAGATGTTACATTTTTTTTGGAAGTGCCTTCAAACTGAACTGTTTTTTTGCTGAGTATGGAATACAGACAGTTATCAATACTCTTTTCATTATTTGTCTTTGCCTCTGGAAATGACAGGGATGTTAATAGAAAAACTGCTGCCAGTGCAAAAACCAATGAAATTCTAAGTTTTTTCATATCTTTTTTGCTCCTCCTTCTGATTTGGATATGTATTATAGTAAAATGAATTTTCATGTTACCTGGGGTTAAAGTATGGATTCCATGAACAAACCACGGAATCTTTGCTGATTACCTGTAGGATGCAACGCCCGTTAGTTGTTTTAAGGTGTTTCAGTTGTGAAAATCCTGTTTCCGGATTTTGCAATCGGGCTGATGTTGTACGAAAGCTGTGGGAAGCAGGCATCGGGGCAGTAATCTTCTAAAATAATGTTTTAACATGTTTTCTCCTCTTTTCCTTATATTTTCAATTCTGTTAATATTGTACCACATGATTGACAAATTTCGACAATATTCTGCAAAAATTTTTTTGTTTTAAGACAGGTGGTTTATTTTTTAATATCGGAACTGGATAATCTGTTATGCTATGTATTTGTTAAAAGGATTGGAAAGGATTTCTGTTATAAAACGGGGAAGTATGATGTAAAGCCTGGGTATCAGGGGAATGCGTCTGTAATAGTATGTTTTAGTATTACGAATTTACAGATAGCTGGAGATCCGGGGGAGGGAGGTGTTATAAAAAGTGTAATAAGTTATACACAATTTGCAAATAAATTACGAATGGCTATAAAAGCTCATGCAACAGGCATCATTAAGATTTATGCATTGTGGAGCAACAGGCATCACATAGATTGAATTTCAGGCATCGCATATCGTCAGGCATCACATGAAGAATTCATAGCAGGCACCACCAAATATCAGCATCCCCAAGTGCCATCAGATATAAAAAACATATATTGAGACATAAGAAGGGAATAGATGGCCCGTTTGCAGTAAAAATGCCGTTTGCTCGAACCGGACAGGAGAGTTTTTTGGAAGAAATGGTGAATAGATGACTGATTCAGATGTTTCTGATGACTGAAATTAGTGTATTATGTGATGCCCGATTTTCTGGTTAATATGATGCCTGATTTTCTGGTTAATGTGATGCCTGTTTTTTCTGGTTAATGTGATGCCTGTTTTTTTCTGGTTAATATGATGCCTGATTTTCTGATTAATGTGATGCCTGATTTTCTGGTTAATGATGGGCCGTTTATGCTAAAAACTTTCTTGTATTTTCGAGATATAATGGTTTTGTGATTTTAATGTAAGTTTTATAAGAGGAAATTTTATACAGGATTCATGCAGTCTGTAAATGGAGAGGAGGCTGAGTCACAGGAAGAAGCGTGAAACCAAAAATGAGGGGAGGAGAATGGAATGGGACGGCCAGAGATGTGGCATGTTTTTGCTGATAGTAAAGGGGAGAGGTCATGCAGTTACGGACTCTCAGAAGCGCTTGCATTAAATGAGCAGGGCGAAGTAATTCAATTCTGTAAGGGGAAAACCGAAATCCCTTTAGAGGAATGGACTGCAGAGGAGTTTGGCAGGATAACAGCCTGCTGTCTTGCAATGTCTGGGATGGAGCGGCTGCAGAATTTGCCAGCGGCCATTTTGCAGGCGATGCGGGAGTGTGGAACAGAGGAAGAAAAAGCGGTGCTTGTAATGAGAAAAATACTGGATGAGATTATGAATTTGAATTTCATATGATGATGCCTGAAATTACAGATTATGTTAAGGAGGATGAATGGGAAAAGGACACATAGGGAGTGGAACCATTCCGGAATCTGAAAAGAATGGAGCAAAAATACTGCTGGCCATGGTTTTTGAAAATAACAGCAGTGAAGAGCTGCTTATCCGGGCGCTGAACGAATTTGATGATGTTTATGGGGAGGACATTCCAGGATGGCTGCAGTTTTTATATGATTACATTGGAAGTTTCGAGGGAAACGGGACGAAAATGAAAGTAGTCAGGAATTATGCAGAAAAGCATCAGATAGAAATAAAGGATGTACGGGAATGATGCAGGCATCAGGAATAAGAGAAAAACAGCAGGTGCAGGCATTCCGGGACTGCTGCTGGTTTTCTGGATCGGGATGCCCCGGCGTTTTGTTCCTGGTAAAAATTGTTTAGGTGTGTACTGTATCCTGGGGGGGGCGGGATTCATGCACGGCTGCTGCAGTTATCTTTGCATATGAAGTCCTGTAAGCGGCAGGACGGAATTAAATGTGATCATGTGCCTGGTTTCTGCGGTCCTGAGAAATTTAAGGATATGGGATAAAATACCAGCCCTGTAATGCTTTGCAGGGCTGGCATACTGCTTTCTAAAGATATTCTTTTGAAGCTTCTGGGCTTAAATGATACTGTTCCTGAATTTTAGCCAGGATTGTCTGCTGCGGTATGCCCAGGTTTTTCAGGATTGAGACCGTACCCCTGATTCCTTTTTCTCTTTCCTCAGCCCTTCCCTCGGCCCTTCCCCTGGCTATTCCTTCCGCGATGCCTTCTCTTTTAATTGTTTTTGCTTCATATTCCAAAACCTTTCCGCCCATAACGGCACTCACTCCTTTCCTGACAGACTCGTGCTTTGCTGCGATGTGTTCCAGTACTTTTTCCGACATATCTGTAATTGTGCATTTCTCATATTCACTGATCTCCCCGCATTCTGCCAGCCCTTCCAGCCTGTTCCTGATTTCAGCGTATTCCGCCTGCAGGCCCCTCAGCTTTG
>ERZ778504.527-NODE-527-length-39129-cov-6.697471_pt1 | contig 39129 bp, 30 predicted proteins | sample MGYA00510046_ERZ778504 | MGnify/ENA primary metagenome ERZ778504 (study PRJEB29527, sample SAMN07138964) | mouse gut metagenome | material: feces | host: mouse | place: China:Nanjing | collected 2016-01-25 ...
TTTTACAGGATATAGAGTTATTTTATAGCGTTTTCAGTCGACTTTCACTTTTGCGGCGGCCTGGCCCGCACGCAGCACGTAGATGCCGGGGGCGCAGGGAATGAACGCGCTGTCCTGGCCGTCGGCCACGCCCACAAGGCGTCCGTCGATGGAGAAGAGTTCCACTCTCACACCTTCGAGGCCTTCGACAACTACACCACCGGCAACGCCATTGGCGCTGATGTTGCCCGGAAGCGCGACACCGGATATGCCGCCAAGCGCGGGAACGATGCTTTCCGAGAGGCGCGACTCTCCGCAGTTGTACACAGCGGATACCGCGAGGCTGTCGGTGGGACGGCATGCGACACCGGCTTCGGGAGTGGCGACGGGCGTTTCGGTAACCCGCTTTCCGTTGCAGTAGAGGTGGTAGCCCTGCAGCTCGATATCGTCGGGTATTCCGTTGCCGGGAATATAGGTTATGTCGTCGATACCCATGGCGAACTGGTCGACCGAGGTGCAACGGATTGCGAAGTATCGGGCACCTTCGGGGAGTTCGAATTTGAATTCAGTCCATTCTCCGGGCACTGTGCCGCCGTCGAAGAATTCGAAATCGGACGGATGTGGCGATTTTTTCGACACCATAACCTGGTAGCACTCATCGCCGTAGGTGAATGAATTGAGGCTTCGGGCCATGAAGCTTATTGTCTGAGCATGTCCGCTGAGAACGGGCGAAATGAGCCAGTCGTCGTTAATACGGTCTCTGTCGGCGAAAGATACCAGGAACTGATGTCCGGAGCTGGGACGCCAGGTAACGTCGTCTTCGCCCATCTCGATGCCGAGCGCCCAGAGGTTGAACACCTGCCATGCCTTCGGTGCGCCGGAGTGGGGATAATACATTCCAAGTAGAGGGAATGTGCCTTCCTCGCCTTCGTTGTCGATTACCGACCATTCGCCGATGTTGTCGATGATGAAAGGCTCGTAGCTCTCGAAGTCGTCGGTCACAGGTATCTGAGCCGGCTGTTCGGGAATCAACGGCGCGCTCCATGCCAGATTGCATGATTCATTGCCGAGGGAGGTTACATGCAGGCCGGTTGGCACGGGATAGAGCGGCAGGTTGTTGCGGGTCACTTTCGAAGCGTTGTCGTTCTCGGGATTTTTGTCGGCAGAATACTTCACAGTGGCAGTATATACCGTGCTGGGGTCGTGGCCCAGTCCGACGGTTTCCTCACACGCCATGTCGACGGACTCGTCGATATCCAGACCGCTGAACTCCTCGCTCTTGAGCAGTGCCTCGCCACGGTATATCTCCAGGGTGAAGCTGCCTGCAGGATTCTCGCCGCGGTTTGTCACTGTAGCGGCAATCCGCAGGGGCTGACCTTCGTAACCGAGCGAAGGAACATTGATGGAAGCCTCCAGGTCGTGGGTGAATATCTGGCGCACGCTTATCTTGTCGACCAGCAGCACCGACGAAATGTCGCCGGCCTTGGCCTTGAAGGCAATCTGCACACGGTCGAGATAGTTGAATCGGTCGAGGGGCACCTTCACCTGCTGCCAGTCGTTGCCGGCACCTGTCATGTCGATTGTCTGCAGCTCGATCCAGCGGCCATCGTTTCCGCAAGCCTCCACTGTGAGAGTATGTGTGGAGTTGCGTGCCATAGTCCAGAATTCGAGCACAGGGTGCTTCGAGGGGGTGAGGTCGATGCATCCGCTGTAGATGCGGGCTACGTCGTCCTTCTTGTCGGGCACGAATATCACGGCACCCATATCGTCGTCGACAGGGCTGTAGGAGCCGAAGTATATGTCGTCCCAGAGCGACCACATGCTTCGTCCGCCTGAAACGGAAGCCACGCTCCACAGCTGGCCATAGTCGGTCATGCCGTCGGCAAACGACTCGCTGAAAGGCAGCTGATACGGCGCTCCGCCAAGTACAAGAGCATTGCTGATACCAGCCTCGGCAGTTCCCTGGTCGTTGGCTGCCTGAACCATGTAGTTTACAGTGACCTGACAGTCGCTGGAAAAAGTATCGTCGATAAAGGCGGTTTTACCGGTGACTTCTATCACCTCCGCAGAGCCGTTGAGATAGCGGGCCACGATGTATGTCATATTTTCGGGGTCGACATATCCTCCGTTTGCGCCGAGCGAATGCTCCCAGGACACGAGTATGCCCTGCGCTACAGGAGTGGCGGTAATGTTCGCGGGCGCTGCCGGAGCATCGGGACCGGTAAATACCGTTACCTCGGCACCGGGGCTGCGGCCTGTGGCATTTGAGAAATACACTTCCACGATGTTCTCGCCGACTTGGGTGTTTTCGAGAAGCACAGTATATGCGGCTCCGGCCTCAGGATTCTCTATGGTCTTGAAAAGCTTATGGTTTAGGAACACCTCGGCCTTGAGAAGCTCCTGGGAAGGAGTTCCGTCGAGCAGAGCCACGGGAGCGCTGAAACGCACAGTAGCCGAATTGAGCCCCCATGGAGCTGGCACAACCTCAAGGTCGTCGGTCGGCGCGGGCGCACCGAGCAAAGCACCGTCGATACGGATGTTGTCGATCGCCAGAAGCTCCATGTCGGCTTCGCTCATGGCGTGGAAGCCGATGTTGTAATCGCCGGTTTCCTCCACAGTGAGCTTCACGGTGTATTCAAACCACTGGTAGCTTTGTTCGTTGAGCACTTTTTCCGGCTCGAGGACAGTCTGGGTCATCGCCGTCGATACCGGTTCCTTGCCCAGTCGTACCTCCAGCATCTCGGGATAGAGCACCTTACGTGCCGATGCGCTGAACGACAGAGTGTACTGCATTTCGCTTTCGAGATGCACGCCGGGAGTGAACAGCCAGTCGTCCTTGGGGTCGAATGGCGTGTATGTGCACTGCATGTACTGTTCGGAATAGCCGTCGTAGTATTCCCATGTGGCCTTGTCGTTGTTGGAGTCCTCGATGGTGTAGAGAGCCACGGCATCGGCGGTGGCGAATTTCTCGCTGTATGGAATGCCGAACGCCGGACCTGCGATGAATCGCTCCGAAACAGCCGTGGCGCCCTGAAGGCCGGCTGCGGAAGCGGTGACCTCGGCATATAGGCTCGCGGGCTGGGTCAGTGAGAGGGTGTGTGCTATCTGCACTCCTGTTGCGGCAGCGGCCACCTCAATGTCGCCGGGCTGCAGCACCACCTTGTATGTCACGGCGGCGGCATCGACAAATCCACCGTTGGCGCCTTTGGGCCCGGGAGTCCAGGAAACGGTGACATCGTTTCCCTTGGCCACGGCAGTTACAGCGGCGGGCGCGGCCGGGGTGTCCGGGCCGCTCCATGTTGCCAGTCTGTTGACAGATGCGGGCCCTCCGGCACATGAAAGCGCGGCCTCCACAGTCACGGCACCCGGTGCGGCGATGTTTACGGTTTTGTCGACAACGCTTCCGGCTGCTGCGCTACCCGAGGCAAGCGACACGCCACCGGCGGTTATGGTGTAGTCCACATTCCCGGAGAGAGCCACGCCTGCATGTGTGAGGGCGGGTATGGTGAATGTCACACGGGCATTACCCTGCGCGTCGGTGAAAGTGACATCGAAATCGGCCAGCAGCGCAGGAGCCTCGTCGGGAGTAACGGTGTATGGCACAAACAGGTTGCACATGTTCTCGCCGGCAGGGAAAGCGCGGGCTTCGGAAGCCACGGCAGTCGAGGTATCGATTATCCACAGCTTCTCATGGCCGAAATAGTTTGTAGTGGCGAACAATGTCCCGCTGTCGAAGTCGAAAGTCGCGGAAGGCGCGTCGCCCCACCGTATATATCCCATGTTTCCCACAGATGTGCGTGCGCCTGTGGTCTTGTCGACCTTGAAAAGATAAGGATAATAGTAGTTTCCCAGCGATGGGTCCATTGCCACCATCCATATTGTGCCTTCGGCATCTGCGGCTATCACATAGGCCTGACCGGGGAGAACGGAAATTCTTGTGACCGCTCCCGTAGACAGATCGAGCTTTCCAAAACTGTATTCGTTGTCGTTGTTGAATATGCCGAAACACGTTTTCGACACAGGGTCGAAAGTGAGGTCGACACTACCGAGTTCACCGTCGATATTAACGGTAGCCACCGCACCGGCACTCCAGTCGGCGCAATCGTATTTCTTGATGGAAGATGATACCCAACCGCTTTTAACGGCATAGTAATATCCGTCGGTTGCATAGACACCGCCGTTGCTGTTGCTCACACCATAGTCGGCATCGACCAGCAGGGGGGTAAAAGTATTGTCGCTCACCGAATAGCTGTAGATACCCGGCACCGCTGTCATGGATCTGTTGTTTGTAACCTGACCATAGATTACCGTTGCCGGAAGCTCCGGGGCGGCAACAACCGGTGCCGCGGGAGCCGACTCGCCCGTCAGGTTCAGCTCACCGGTGGTCCTGAGGCCTCCTGGCAGCCCGGCCACACCCCGTGCTGCAGATTCATGCAGGGGCACACCGGCGTCGGCGTACACGGGCGCCAATGCCGCCAGCATCACCGGAACAAAGTAGTGTAAGAGCTTTCTCATAGATTGATGGTTAAATAGGTTTTTACGATATCAAAACGGCCGGGAACAGCATACAAGCCGATATTGCAATGGAATGATTGCAAAGGAAAGAATAATCAAAAGAATAAAATTTGTACTATATCAAAACAAAATGTTAAATCCTCCGTCTCACGACGTTTTTTATCCTATTTCAGCAATTCCTTTTTCAGTCTGCTCAGATACGACTGTGTTATGTGGAGATATGATGCCACCTTTCTCATGGATACCTTCTCCATTATTTCGGGGCGGTTGTTGACCAGCGAGAGGAACCGCTCGCGGGCATCGCCGTTTATCACGGCATTCTTTTTCTCATAGAAGTACATCTGGCACTGTGCCATGCTCAGCGCCCAGCGGCTGAACTCGTGGTACTTCTCCACCATGCGGTCGAAAGCGCTCTTTGAAATCCGCAGCACCGCAGTTTCGCAGCATGGTTCCACCTGGTAGTAGGCAGGCTGGGCGAAATAGTAGCAGTGGCTGGAGAATGTCATGGTTCCGGGCAAAGAGAAGTATGCCACTTTCTCCTTCTCACCGTCGAAATAGCTGTGGCTCAGAATACCCTCCTTCACTATGAATATGTCGGGGTCGACCTGTCCGCTCATCACCAGCACATCTCTGGCATCGAGGTGTATTTCGACAGCAAGCCCGAGAAACTCGTCGAGTATCGGTTCGGGCAATCTATAGTTACATTCCAGCTGCAAGAGTCGCTTTATCTTCTCCATAGGTGCAAAAATACGAATTATTAGCCGGTTACAAAATTCATTCCTTGCGCGCCGGTGAAGGTTGGATAATAGAGCGAACCAAGCTTCACACTCACCTTGTTCAACTCGTGCCGAAGGTGCGTATTAGAACTCTCTTACGTAAGGATTGATTATTGGGTTGAAATCAATTCAACATATTCATCAAGTGAGCGTTGTAAGGCCTCTTGCGGTATAAGCATACGTTTATATCGAGTTATGAGCGTTGGACTCATACTACGGTTCAACGCATATTCCACCACATGGCTGTCGGCTGTTTGACATAGTAATATCCCAATGCTTGGATTTTCATCGCTACGTTTAACATCTCTATCCAATGCTTCAAGATAAAACTCCAATTGACCAAGATCGGATGGCTTAAATTTCCTGCTTTTCAGCTCTATAGCGACAAGACAACGCAATCCTCTATGATAAAAGAGGAGATCAATCTTAAAAGTAGAGGAGCCAACAGTTACAGGGTATTCACTCTCAACAAAAAGAAAATCTTTACCCAATTCCAAGACAAACTGCTTCATATGTTCCAATATGCCTTTATGAAGTTGTTTTTCGCTATGCCTTTTTGGAAGATTCAGGAAATCAACAAATGCAGTGTCCTTGAAAAGGATTGGCATGCCTGCATATTTATCCTTCAATCCCGAAGAAAGGTGATTTCTATCACCCAATAAAGATGTGTAAGTATTATTTTCGATACATCGCAATAATTCTTTGTTCTTCAGTCGTTCCCTGCTTGCGTAGAGAATATAGAACAATCTTTCTTCGCTTGATTGACAGTTCGCAAGAATTGCCAGATGATTGGTAAATGTGGTAAGTGTCAGTATTTTGGGTAATTGTGCAGTTTGAAACTGCACAATTTCATTGACCGAAGACGAAATCGCCGGTAATTGTGCAGTTTCAAACTGCACAATCTCATCGAACCCATACTGGCGTATAATTGAGCAAAAATCGGGCGACGAGTATCCTTCATAAAAGGATACCATGTTATATAAATTTCGTCTACTATATCCTTTCAGGTCAGGATCTTTTGTACGAAGATATTCGGACAGTTGCATTACAACCTTAGCACCCCATTGATTCGAATTCAGCCTCTCTGAGATGTATCTGCCCACACGCCAACTCATTATCAGTGATTCTTCATTCACACCCCTGGACGCTTGTGAACGATGGAATTCAATAATGTTTTTTATTTGAGCAAAATCCTGTTCAAGAAATTGGTTTGTTGAATTGCCCTTGATATTATTCGATAAAGTGTCCATATGCAAAGTTAATAATTTATTGGCAGATAGGAGCTATTCAAGGTGACTGTGTCCGTTTTCGTACACAAATCGATTTATAAACCACTGATTATCAATATGCATTGACAAAAGATCGGAATTATGCGATTTTTGTGATGCAAAAACGAACCTACAAATCGAACCTATAGATGGACCGCCAAATCGACAAAAAACAACTCGCCGGCGAAAGGCGCCGCCGCTACCTGCGCCACACCCTCTGGTGCGCCGTCGGCACGGGTGCCCTGCTTGCCCTGATCTTCCTTCTCGGAGGAAAGAGCGTGAAAGCGTCGGACCTCAACATGGGCACAGTCACCACAGGACCGCTGGCGACCTCCGTGGCCGCATCGGGCAAGGTAGAGCCTGCCTTCGAGCAGATTGTGAGCTCTCCGGTGGCTTCGCGCATCCTCGAGATATACGTCCACGGCGGCGACAGCGTAGCCGCCGGGCAGCCTCTGCTGCGTCTCGACCTCCAGGAGTCGGAAACACGCCTGCAGCAGCTCGCCGACGAGCTGCAGATAAAGCAGAACGAGCTTTCGCAGCTGCGCCTTGCCAACCACACGGCTCTCTCCGACCTGGAGATGCAGATAGAGATAAAGCAGATGGAGGTGGCGCGCATGCGAATCGAGGTTGACAACGAGCTGCGGCTCGACAGCATAGGCTCCGGCACCGGCGAACGCGTGCGCAAGGCACGCACCGAGCTGGCCACCGGCGAGCTGCAGCTTGAAGGACTCCGCTCGAAGCTCGCCAACGAGAGGCGCCGCCTTGCCGCCGCCGAGGAGGCAACGGCCCTTGGCGTGGGCAACTGCCGGCGCGACCTGGAGATGATGCGCCACACCATGGAGCAGGCCCAGCTGCCGGCACCGCGCGCCGGCGTGCTCACATTCGTGAACACCACCATAGGCGCCACCGTGGGTGCCGGCGAGAAACTTGCCGTTGTGGGCGATCTGAGCAGCTACCGGGTTGCCGGCGAGGTTCCGGAGGGCAGCAGCTTCCGTGTGGTTCCCGGCGCCGATGTGGAGGTGCGCATAGGCAGCGAGCGCCTTACGGGCACCGTTGAGTCGGTCGAGCCGCAGTCGGTATCCGGGTCGGTGCCCTTCAAGGTAAGTCTTGACCAGGCCAGCCACCGGCGCCTGCGCCCGGGAGTGCGTGTGCAGCTTTATGTTGCCTACGGTTTCAAGGACTCGGTGCTGCGGATTCCCTATGGCGGCTACTACAAAGGCCCCGGCGACTACACACTCTTCGTGGCCAGGGGCAGCGACGCCCTGGAGCGCCGGAATGTGACCCTGGGCGAAAGCAACGCCAGTTTTGTGGAGGTCGTGGCAGGCCTCACTGCCGGAGAGAGCGTGGCGGTGAACGACATGAAAGACTTCGAATCATACAAATCCCTCACCATAAAACATTGACAGCAATGGCAATAATCGAACTAAACAATATCGGCAAGGTGTTCCGCACCCGCGAAATAGAAACCACGGCACTGGAGAACGTGAATCTGAGCGTGGAAAAAGGCGAATTCCTGAGCATCATGGGACCCTCTGGCTGCGGCAAGTCGACACTGCTCAACATCGTTGGCCTGCTCGACAATCCCACCACAGGCACCGTGCGCATAATGGACACCGACTGCGCCTCCCTTTCCGACACCGCGCGGGCACGCTTCCGCAACAGCAACCTGGGCTTCGTGTTCCAAAGCTTCCACCTTATTCCGTCGCTCAACGTGGCCGCCAACATAGAGCTTCCGCTCGACTACCGCAGCGATTCCGGCCAGCGCCAGGAGCGTGTGCGCGAAGTGGCCGAACGCCTGGGCATAGCCCACCGCCTGAAACATCTTCCCTCGCAGCTCAGCGGCGGCCAGTGCCAGCGCGTGGCCATAGCCAGGGCTATCGTGGGGCGCCCGTCGATTATCCTGGCCGACGAACCCACCGGCAACCTCGACTCCCGGATGGGCAATGAGGTGATGGACCTGCTGCACGAGCTCAACCGCCGCGACGGCATAACCGTGGTGATGGTGACACACAACGAGGAGCAGGCACGCCGCACCGACCGCATCGTGCGCTTCTTCGACGGACGAATCATAAACTGACATCAGAAAGCGGAGATATGAAAACCAAACTACTACAGATATTATACGACATGCGCACCCAGCCGGTGATAGCATGGGTGACCGTGGCGGGCACAGCCCTGTCGATATTCCTGATCATGGTCGTGCTGATGATGAAGAGCGTAACCCTGACACCGTTCGCCCCCGAAAGCAACCGTTCGCGCATGATGTACGCGCCCTACATAGATGTACGGATGGGAGAGAACAACAGCAGTTCGGGGTGCATGTCGGGAGAGATTGCGCGGACGCTGTATTCCGGGCTGGACAATGTGGAAGAAATCTCGCTGATGGATCTCGATCTCAGTCCGGTGAACGTGAAAGGCACCAGCGGCGAACGCTTCGTTGCCAACAGCCGCCGTACCGACGCCGCTTTCTGGGAAATCTTCGACCACAAACTGCTTTCGGGCCGCTACTACACTCCCGAGGAAGTGGAGGCCGGCACAAAGGTGGCCGTAGTGAGCGAGGCCACCGCCCGCCGCCTTTTCGGCACAGCCGATGCCATTGGCAAGACCATGCAGGTGGATTTCGTGAACCATATGGTGGTTGGCGTGGTTGCCAACACCTCGACTCTTGCCACCATAGGCAGCGGCGATGTGTTCACACCCATCAATGTTCACTCCTCGAGTGACTACCTACCGGAAATGGGCGAAATCTCAGTGGCATTGCTTGTTTCCGACGGCGCCGACCGCGATGCCGTCCGGCGCCAGGTGGAGTCGCGTTACGCCCAGGTGAATTCCGCACTCGCCTCCGAAGGCAAATGGATCGAGTACCACAACTCACCCTTCGACCACAAACTGTACACAACTGTTACAGTCTATTCCAACACCACCCCCAACGACAGCACAGCCGATGCCATCGACGCTCTGATCTATGCCCTGCTGCTTCTTGTTCCAGCCATCAACCTCAGCAGCATGCTGCACAGCCGCATGCGCCGGCGCGTGAGCGAGATTGGTATCCGGCGCGCCTACGGCTGCACCCGCGCACGCATAATAAGCGATATCGTGGGCGAGAACCTTATAGTGACTGTTATCGGCGGCATAATAGGCATAGCCGCAGGCACTCTGTTCGCCATGTTCTACGACGGACTGTTCACCGACGCCGGCGGCGAGGCCGTGCGGCCGGCATTAGGCATGCTGCTGAACCTACGCACCATAGGTGCGGCACTGCTTGCCTGCCTTGTCCTGAACGTGCTCAGCGCCTCGCTGCCGGCATGGCAGGCGGCACGCCTCTCGCCGGTGCAGGCCATCAACAGCGCCACCAACATTAACAAATAAGAAAGCGACAATGAAACGCAAACTCATACAGCAAATGCGCAACGAATGGCGCAGCAACATATGGATGATGGTGGAACTGGCCATTGTGGCCATTGTGGTGTGGGCCATGTTCATCATCATGGGCGCGATGCTCAAACTCAAGTATTCGCGCACCGACTACCCGATGGACAACATATACATAAGCTATATCGAAACCGTGCCCGAAAAATCGGATTCCTTCACCCCTTATCCTGAGGGGAAGAGCTACAGTGACGACCTGCAACGCATAATGGACGTGCTGCGCAACAATCCCGAGGTGGATATTGTGGGAACCGGCGGCAACGCGCTTCCATATTCGATGAACTACCATGGGAACAGACTCGAAACGCGTATCGACACCTCCTTGGCCTATTACAGTGGCAACATACGCTATATGGACGGCAACATGGCCCGAATCATAGGCCTGCAAGGGCTGCAGGGCGAGACCACCGAAGAACTGGCAGAAATGCTCGACCGTGGAGAGTTTCTGATATCGGACTACGACATCGCACATAATACTGAAACACAGGAAAAGGATCCTTCGAGATGGAAAGGCAGGCAGGTGAACTTCAGCAGGGATTCAACTCGGGTGTTCACTGTGGGTGCGGCAGTCCGTGGCTTCCGCCGCTACGAATACGAACAGCTATACGGCGGCATCATCATACGTCCTGTGTCCCAAGACGAGGCTCCCTGGGAAATTGCCGTGAAAGTGCGCCCCGGCCGCGGCGAGGCATTTATGGAAAGCCTGCGGGCTTCCGACCTCGAAGCCGGCAATGTATATCTGGCGGGGTTTCAGAGTCTGGATGACCGCAGGCATGCAGTAAACCTGCGTGCGGACACTTCGCAGCGCAATATGATGGCATGCGTCCTGTTCCTGCTTGTGGCGGTGTTCCTCGGCTTCCTGGGGTCGTTCTGGTTCCGCACCCAGCAGCGTGTGCCCGAGCTTGCCATCCGCAAGGTCAACGGCGCCACCTCCGGCAGCCTCTTCCGCCGGCTCATAAGCGAGGGTCTGCTTCTGCTGGCGGTGCCGGCAGTCGTGGCCGGAGCCACAGGCACGGTGCTGCTATGGAAAGCGGACACTTCGGAATATCTTCCGGGAATCGCCGACAACGGCCTGTACGCCATCGCATTCGTCGCCACCATTGCGGTGATGGCTGCCATGATAATCGCCGGGGTGTGGATGCCTGCCCGCAAGGCAATGGCCATCCCGCCCGCCACAGCCCTGCACGACCAATGAAACAATTCTTCATGCTCGCCCTTGTGGCCGCCGCCTCTGTGGCGGCCACCACAGGGGCATACTGCGCGGAAAGTGCCGATACGATGGCTCTGAGCCTGCGCGAGGCCATCGACATGGCACGCGTGCGCAGTGTCGACGCCGCCGTGGCCCTCGACGAGCTGCGCACCGCCTACTGGCAATGGCGCACTTTCCGCGCCGACCAGCTGCCCGAGCTGGCAATAACGGCGAAGGCGCCGGCCTATGCCAAGCAGTACAGTTCCTACATGAACGAGAACGGCGACTACAGCTTCGTGCGCACCAACACCCTGCAGGCCACCGCCGAGCTTTCGGTGAGCCAGAACATACCTCTTACCGGAGGCCGGGTGTCGCTGGTGTCGTCGCTGGACTTCCTGCGGCAGTTCGACAGCCCTGCCCGCAACCGCTTCATGAGCATTCCCGTGGCCATAACCCTGGAGCAGCCTCTGTTCGGCACCAACGACATGAAGTGGGAGCGCCGCATAGAGCCGGTGCGCTACACCGAGGCCAAGGCGGCTTTCCTGAGCGCCACTGAGGATGTGGCACGCACTACGGTGGACTACTACTTCACCCTGCTGATGAGCCAGGCGAATGTGGAAATCGCCGCGCAGAACCTGGAGAACGCCGGTCAGCTATATGCCGTGGCCCAGGAGAAGCGACGCATGGGCCAGATAAGCAAAAACGACCTGCTGCAGATGGAGCTGAACCTGCTTGAAGCTCAGGCGGCGCTTACCGACAGCCGCAGCACCTACAAGAGCGACATGTTCCGCCTGCGGGCTTTTCTGGACCTTGACGAGAACACGGTGATTGTGCCCGTGGTGCCGTCGGCGGTGCCTCATGCCGAGGTGCGCTTCGCCGACGCTCTCGACAAGGCTCTGACAAACAACAAATTCGCCCGCAGCATACTCCGGCGGCAGCTCGAGGCCGACTACGAGGTGGCGCGCGCAAAGGGCGACCTGCGCGAGATAAACCTTTTCGTGCAGCTCGGCTACACGGGCACGGGCAGCGAGTTCGATGCCGCCTACAGCCGTCTGCGCTCCAACGAGGTGGCCTCGGTGGGATTCTCGATTCCGCTTGTCGACTGGGGCAAACGCCGCGGCAAGGTGAAGGTGGCCGAGAGCAACCGCCGCGTTACCGAATCGGAAAACCGCCGCCAGACCATGAACTTCAACCAGGAGCTGTTTATTCTTGTGGAGCGCCTGGCAAACCAGCAGGAGCAGCTGCGGCTGGCCGACCGCTCCGACGAGATCGCCCAGCGGCGGTATCTCACCAACGTTGAGACATATATGGTGGGGGCTCTGTCGACGCTTGAGCTGAACGACTCGCGCCTGACAAAGGACAACGCCCGGCGCGACTATGTGAGCCAGCTGTACAAGTTCTGGCAGTACTGGTACCAGTTGCGCTCGCTCACTCTCCACGACTTTTCGACGGGCAGCGACATCAACGCCGACTTCGACCGCCTGTTGAGGATGTGACAGGCAGGAAAACGCTATATTTGCACCATGATTCTCATAGTCGACGACGACAAGGCCATACGCCTGTCCATAGGGCTTATGCTGCGACAAGGCGGCATGGAGTCGGTTGCGGTGGCAACCGAGCCGGAAGCCTTGGATGCTGTGCGCCGCCCCGATATGGAACTGGTGATTCTTGATCTCAACCTCACCTGCACCACCTCCGGGCGCCAGGGCATCGACCTGCTGCGCAAAGTCCGCATTCTGGCTCCGGCGGTGCCCGTGATCATGCTTTCGGCATGGGGCACGGTTCCTCTGGCGGTGGAAGCCATGGGCTACGGCGCCGTGGATTTCGTGACAAAGCCGTGGGCCAACCGCGACTTCATGGCCAAGATACGCAAAGCGCTCTCCGATGCCCGCGAAGCCGACGAGCGCAGGCAACATGTGCCCACGCTCGCCGATGCCGAAAAAGAGAGTATCAGGAAAGCGCTCCGCATGGCCGACGGCAACCTGAGCCATGCGGCGGAGATGCTGGGGATTACCAGGCAGTCGCTCTACCGCCGGATGGAGAAACTCGGCATCAAGTGAGCCGGCGGGGCACCAGCGGCTTCACGGGGAATTCCGAGAAGAGGGTCTGCACGGCTTCGGCGATGCCTTTGAGGTTGCGGAACTGCGCCTGGCCGTTGTTGATTATCGTGGCCACCGATGCCGAATAGAGCGGCAGCTTGCGGTCGATGTTCACGATGTCCATGGTGAGCACTCCTTCCTTGTATATTCCGGTGATAACGCGCGCATTGGCGTAGTAGCTGCTCCAATACACGTTTCTTGGGTAGATGAAGAATGGATAGTATCCGTTGTAGTAGGGCCCAGCGTAGGGTGCGTAGCCCGGAGGGAGTGCCGGTTCGGTCTGTATCTCGCGGTGTATGGTGATGCCTATGTTGATGAGCATGGGCGACGAGGGGTCTTCGGTGAAGCCGCGCTCGAGCATCTGCTCACGGATGGCTGCGGCGATGTTGTAGTATGTCACCATGGCCATGCCGGGAGGCAGGCGGCCTTCGTCGGGAGTCACGATGCGGAAGGTGTGGTAGTCGGCAAGGTCGGCATTGTTGTAAGTCTCGCTGTTCACCAATGCGAACGGGCTGCAGCCTGCCATAACCAGCGCCATAACCAGCGCGGCGAGAGAGAGCATTTTTTTCATATCAGACAGAATGGTAATCGGTGAAACGTCGTGTCAGGGATGAATTTACAACACGGCGCAGGCGGTCGAAGTTCGGCAAATCCTAAACATGCTATAAAAAATGCTAAGAAACCGGCCCGGATTGTGGCAGAATCACTATATTTGACTCACATATTTGGAATTGGCTTCACACTTAGATTTACCATGGAGCACATCACAGACCTTTTCATCCACATCATAGGGCAGACACCTTCGATCGATATGGCAGAGTCGGAATTCCGTCGCATGCTTGTCGACGATGCTGAACTGCGCAAAAGCTACCGCGAATACTGCCGCGAGACAGGCAGTTCGGAAAAGCACGGTTTCCTGGACTTCTGCGAGGAATACATGCAGGAGCAGGACAATGTATGGAATTCGTTGAACGACTACGACAATCAGGAATGAACGATATCTCCCGGCGACGTCTTCCCGCCGAATGGGAAGCCACAGAGGCCGTGCTCATGGCATGGCCACACCCGCAGAGCGACTGGGAGGCGATTCTCGAGGATGCCGAAGCCTGCTTCGGTGCCATAGCCCGCGCCATAGCGCCATATGCCCGTGTGATAGTGCTCGGGCCTGACATCGAACGTATCGGGCGGCTGCTGGCCGACATTCCGGCAGGACGCCTTGTCACCGTTCCCTATCTTGGCAACGACACCTGGACCCGCGACTACGGACCAATTACCGTGGAGACTGCCGACGGTATGCTTCCCCTGGATTTCCGCTTCAACGGCTGGGGGCTGAAATTCGCCGCCGACCGCGACAACCTCGCCACCCGGCATATCGACTCGCTTGGGCTTTTCCGCCACAGCCCGGCCAACTGCCTTGGCTTCGTGCTCGAGGGCGGCTCCGTAGAGAGCGACGGGCAGGGGCTGGTGCTCACCACCGACAGCTGCCTGATGTCGCCGAACCGCAACGGCGGCATGGGCAGGGAAGAGATTCTGGAGGCTGTAAAAAACTATCTGGGTGCGGAACGTGTGGTGTCGCTCGCCAACGGCGAACTCGCCGGCGACGATACCGACGGCCACATCGACACTCTGGCGCGCCTGCTGCCGCCCGGCGATGTGATTGCCTACACAGGCTGTGCCGACCCTTCCGACGAGCATTATGCCTCCCTCAAGGCCATGGCCGACGAGCTCCGCGCCATGCGCACGCCGTCGGGCAATCCCTATCACCTGCTGGAGCTGCCTCTGCCGGATGCCGTCTACGACCCTGACGACGGCCACCGCCTGCCGGCGACATATGCCAACTTCCTGATTGTGAACAACGCTATAATCCTTCCGGTGTACAGGCAGCCGCTCAAGGACCGTATGGCTGCCGATATTCTTTCCGCGGCATGCCCGGAACACATTGTCGTTCCGGTGGACTGCAGCGTGCTCATCCGCCAGCACGGCTCTCTGCACTGCTCTACCATGCAACTGCCTGCCAACACTCTTGCAATATGACCGAAATACTTAAAACAGGAATAATACAGCAGCACAAAAGCGCCGACAAGGAGCAGAACCGCCAGCGCCTTGCCGCCGAAGTGCGCCGCCTTGCCGCCGAGGGTGCGCGGCTGATTGTGAACCAGGAACTCCACGACAGCCTCTACTTCTGCCAGACAGAGAACGTGGACCTGTGTTCGCTCGCCGAACCTATCCCCGGCGAAGGAACAGCTTTCTATTCGGCGCTCGCCGCCGAGACTGGCACTGTGCTGGTGTGCTCGCTGTTCGAGCGCCGCGCCGCCGGGCTGTATCACAACACCGCGGTGGTGTTCGATGCCGACGGCAGCATCGCCGGCCGCTACCGCAAGATGCACATTCCCGACGACCCCGCCTACTACGAGAAGTTCTATTTCACTCCCGGCGACATGGGATTCGAGCCGATTGACACTTCGGTCGGCAGGCTGGGTGTACTCGTGTGCTGGGACCAGTGGTACCCCGAGGCCGCACGCCTGATGGCTCTGGCCGGAGCGCAGATACTGATTTATCCCACAGCCATCGGCACTGAGAGCAGCGACAGCCCCGAGGAGCAGGAACGCCAGCGGCAGGCATGGATAACGGTACAGCGCGGCCATGCCATCGCCAACGGGCTTCCCGTGGTGAGTGTGAACCGCTGCGGCCACGAGGCCGACCCGTCCGGCGCCACCGGCGGCATCACCTTCTGGGGCAGCAGCTTCGTTGCCGGCCCTCAGGGAGAGTTCCTGTTCCAGGCGCCATCGCAGGGCGAATGCTCGGCAGTGGTGGATATCGACATGGCACGCTCCGAGCAGGTGCGCCGCTGGTGGCCTTTCCTGCGCGACCGCCGCATCGACGCCTACGGCGACCTCACCCGCCGCTTCCGCGACTGACCACACAAGGCAATAAAAAGCAATCAAGCCGGGGACCTGGAGGTCTCCGGCTTGATTGCTTTTTTGCTTACGTTCAGCGGCGGATTTTCCACTCGACGCCGTCTTTGGTGTCCTTGACGTCGAATCCGGCCTGGGCCATGCGGTCGCGGATGAGGTCGGAAGTGGCCCAGTCGCGGTCGGCTTTGGCTTTGGCCCGCATTTCCAGAAGCAGTTCCACGGCAGCCCGGTACGGGGCGTCGCTGTCGGCCGAGGCGTCGGCTGTATCGACAGGACGTATGCCCAGGATGTCGATTAGCCATGTATCCATGAATCTGCGCAGTGCGGCGATTTCTGCTTCGTCGGCGGTAGCAGTGCCGTCGTTGATCTGGTTGATTATGCGTACGGCATCGAAGAGCACGCCGATGAGGACGGGTGTGTTGAGGTCGTCGTCCATGGCTTCGGCAGCGCGCGCCTCGAGGTCGGCCACGCCGATTCCTCCGGGATTGGCGGAGGCTTTGAGCGTGGACAGACGCCGGTAGCCGTCGAGCATGCGGTCGAGGGCTTTTTCGGCGGCCTGCAGGGCTTCGTTGCTGAAGTCGACAGTGCCGCGGTAGTGTGCCTGCAGGATGAAGAACCGGATTGTCATGGGTGAATATGCCTGATCCAGCAGCTCGTGGCTGCCGGTGAAGAACTCATCGAGGGTGATGAAGTTGCCGAGGCTTTTTCCCATCTTCTTTCCGTTGATGGTTATCATGTTGTTGTGCATCCAGTAGCGCACCGCAGGGTGGCCGTTGCAGGCTGTGGACTGAGCTATCTCGCACTCGTGGTGCGGGAATTTGAGGTCCATTCCCCCTCCGTGGATGTCGAACACCTCACCGAGGTATTTCTCGCTCATCGCCGAGCATTCGAGGTGCCAGCCGGGGAATCCTTCGCTCCATGGCGACGGCCAGTGCATTATGTGCTCCGGCGCGGCTTTTTTCCATAGGGCGAAATCGGCGGGGTTGCGCTTTGCTTCCTGGCCGTCGAGAGAGCGTGTTGTCGCCAGCAGCTCGTCGATATTGCGGCCGGAGAGGCGTCCGTAGCCTTTCTCACGGTTGAATTTAGGCACATCGAAGTAGACGTTTCCGTCGCTCTCGTAGGCGTATCCTGCCTCGAGGATTCTCTTCACATATTCGATCTGTTCGATTATGTGGCCTGAAGCGTGCGGTTCTATGCTCGGGGGGAGTACGCCGAGAGCGTCCATGGCCCTGTGGTAGCGGTCGAGATAGTACTGTACCACTTCCATGGGCTCGAGCTGCTCGAGCCGCGCCTTCTTCGCCACCTTGTCCTCTCCGTCGTCGGCATCGTGCTCGAGGTGTCCCACATCGGTGATGTTGCGGACATAGCGCACTCTGTAGCCCAGATGGCGGAGGTAGCGGAAAAGGATGTCGAAGGTAATGGCCGGGCGCGCATGTCCCAGATGGGCATCGCCGTAGACTGTGGGGCCGCAGACATACATGCCCACCATAGACTCATGGAGGGGCTTGAACATCTCCTTCTGGCGGCTCATGGAATTGTATATGGTGAGCATGGCGGCGGTATCAGGCTTCGAAGGGGTTGGGAATGCCACCGGGGGTGGGATTGCCCTTAGGCTGCTTGCGTGATATTTCGCCGAAAGTCTTTTCGTAGTTGGCGATGTTGTCGCGGAGTGCGAACAGCAGGTTCTTGCAGTTCTCGGGGGTCATTACCACGCGGCTCTGCACTTTCGCCTGAGGCATGTTGGGAGCCACGCAGATGAAGTCGAGGAAGAATTCATTGCCGGAGTGGGAAATCACGGCAAGGTTGGAATAGTGGCCGGCGGCCACTTCGGGTGTGAGCTCTATCTTGAGTTCTTTCTGAGGATTCTTTTCCATTTTCGTATGATATCAGTTGTTTGGTTTTAAAGAGAGCCTGTCAGGGGCGAGGGAGTGGGAGTGCCGGATGCTTTCTCGAACAGAGCCATGGACTGGCTGGAAGTGGAGTTGTAGAACACCTTGATTCCTTTGCAATCCGGGCGGTTCCATATATCGGCGATGCTCCAGGAGCCGTAGAACATGTAAGGGGTGTCGACATATCCGGTATAGGGGCCGAAGATAAGGTGTAGTTCGGGATATTCGCTGTCGGCGGTCTTGCTGTCGAGGTACATTTCGACTATGGCTTTCTGCGAGCCGAGCGCGCCGCTGAACTGGATATTGATGAACTCGCCGGAACGGAATAGCGAAGCCACCGACACCTTGTCGGAAGCCCAGTCGGCAGTTTCCTCGGCTGTTTTCTTCTGCACGGGATCGCCCTTGCCTTCCACGTTGGCAGCCGCCGCGAGAGTGATGGGGCCGCTGACATACTGTGTCTGGCTTTCGTTGGTGTAGCTGATGAGCACACGTGTTCCCACCTTGAAATCGACGGTTGACAGTTTCTGGGGAGTGGTGTATGTTACCAGCTCGGAGTCGCCGTTCTTGCGCACGGTGAATGTGGAGCCGCTGGCACTTTCGGCATCATAGCTCACGATGTCGAGGAAGTAGACCGTGGAGCTGCCAGGTTCGCTATTGTTGCATGAGGCCAGTCCGAGAACCACTGTGGCCATGGCCAGCATGCGCATGATTTTCTGTTTCATCAAATGACTATGTTTATTATTAATGGTATTGCTTATGGTTTCCGTTCCGGGCCGGTTGTTTCACGCCTTTGCCGTTGTTCCGACGATTTTGCCGTCGGCCATCCTCACAATGAGGTCGGCATCGGCGGCAAGCTGCTCGTCGTGTGTCACTATGGCGAATGTGGCACCGAGTCTGTCGCGGAGTTCATAGAAGAGGCTGTGCAAGGCCTGGCGGTTTGTGGAGTCGAGGCTTCCTGTAGGCTCGTCGGCGAGTATTATCTGCGGATTGTTCACCAGCGCCCTTGCCACAGCCGCTCTCTGGCATTCGCCTCCCGAAAGCTGGTCGGGACGGTGGCCGGCACGGTCGGCCAGCCCGAGGCGTTCCAGAAGGTCGGCTGCCTTGTTTTCGGCCTCCTTCCTGGCGGTGCCGGCAATCATAGCCGGCAGGGCCACGTTTTCCAGCAGAGTGAACTCCGGCAACAGCTGGTGGAACTGGAAAACGAATCCTATGTTCCGGTTTCTGAAGCGTGAGAGCCTGCGGTCGTTCATGGCTGTGACCTCTATGCTGTCGTAGGTTACCGAACCACCGGCCTCGGGGGCGCTAAGGGTGCCGAGAATCTGGAGCAGGGTTGTCTTCCCCGCCCCGCTCGGCCCAACGATTGCCGTCACCTTTCCCTGCGGGATGCAGATGTCGATACCTTTCAGTACCTCGAGGTCGCCGAAGCGTTTGTGTATGTTCCTGGCCTGCAGCATCAGCACTTGCCGTCGCAGCCGCAACCGCAGGCGTCGCCGCCGTTGTCGTGGTGGCAGCCGCATCCATCACCGCAACCTTCGCCTTCGTGGTGGCAACCGCATCCGCAGCCATGCGCGGGGTGCAGTTCCTCCTCGGTGGGTTCGCGCACCAGCTCCACACTGCCCTTATAGTGCACGCGGTCTTTTGCCAGCGGGTGGTTGAAGTCCAGGCGCACATCGGTGGGCGTGAGTTCCACCACCACACCGTCGATGCGGTAACCGTCGGATGTCATCAGCGGAATGAGGGAACCGGGAGCGAACATCTCCTCGTCGAATTTTCCGTCGATGAGGAAGCGGTCGCGTGGAAGAGTCATTATCTCTTCGGGGTCGTATGGGCCGAAAGCGTCCTGTGGCTCGGCGTAGAAATCGAAAGTGTCGCCTTTCTTCAGTCCTGTGATTCGGGTCTCGAGAGCGGGTACGAATCCCGGGGTGATTCCGAGAATGGCGCAGTCGGGTTCGTCGGCATCGACTTCATGGACGAGAGTCTCCGAGCCGTCGGAGTTCACGCGGAAGAGGCTGTAGACTATTTCGAAGTATTTGCCGGGTTCTATCTTAAGATTCTGCTCGCTCATAATTTATTGCTGGTTAGGTTCGACAACACGGAGGCGTTCGCCGGCATCGTCGACAATGGATTTGAAATATCGCTGGTTGTATCCTCCGAACTCGGGCTGCACGGGCATGCCGTGGGGGTTGCGTTCGAATTTTCCGTCGGCTTCCTTTTTGATGTTTCCGTCGAGATACTTAACAAGAAGATAGTCGCCAAGGTTCTTGTAATCGGAGGTTACTGTGGCGGCGGTGGCCAGAGTGAGTTCGCGGAGAGCGTTCTGTGCGGCAGCATAGTCGGCGCCCGCCAAGGCTTCGGCCGCCGATTCCACATCGGCCTCGGCCTTGCCCTCGAGGCGACCCTGGACGTTGCGGATATCGGGAATCATCTGGCTGTAGCGGTTGTATGCCTGGTTGGCCACATAGTTGTTGACCCAGAACATCGACTCCCAGGAGAGATTGTAGAGGTCGGCGGTGGCACCGTCGAGCGACGGCGGCACAATGTCGGTGGAGTTGAACACGGGCACGTAGACGCATGTGTTGGCGTCGTCGACACCGAACCACAGGATTCCCCTCATGGCGTCGTGGCGTGCGGCGTTCATGTCGGCCACGAAGGAGAAGCCGGTCTGCTGTGTGGCTATGGCACGTTCGTGGGTGTATTCCACACCGTCGACGGTGTATCCCATGGGGCGCCAGCGGTAGGGGCTGTCGAAAGGCCCGGCGCCGATGTCGTTGGTCATGTCGAGGACAGTTCCTTCGAAGTGGTCGCGCATCATCCATTTGAGGTCGTTGGCTGTGAGTTTCCTTTCGGGTTTCACCCACAGAGGCAGCGGCTCGCCCTGTCCGCGGAGAATCCAGTTCTCATAGGTGTCCATGGTTCCCTGGGGAGCGAACTTGCGGAAGTATGCCCACACGCGGGCGTCGCAGCCTCGCAGCGCACCGGCATCGGTTACGGCATAGGCGCGGGAGAAGCTGAAATCGCTGTCGGGACCGCTGTAGTAGCCTTTCGCACGGGCGAAGTCGATAACATCGGGGGAATAGATGGTGTTAGGGTCGTCGAGGGGGAAGCGGTGTATGCGGCTGTGGTTGGCATGTCCGCTGATGTATCCGTCGGGCACACGCCTTGCCACCCATACCGCACCGGGATTGTCGGCACCCTTGCCGATGAGTTCCATCACCCACACCTCGTCGGCATCGGCTATTGTGAACGATTCGCCCGATGAGGCATATCCATAGCGGTCGACCAGCGCTGTCATGGTGTCGACGGCGGCACGCGCTGTGCGGGCCCGCTGCAGGGTTATGTATATGAGCGAGCCGTAGTCGATGGTTCCCGAGCCCTCGAGTTCGGGGCGTCCGCCCCATGTGCTCTCGGCGATGGTGAGGCCGTGCTCGTTCATGTTTCCGATTGTAGAGAAAGTGTGCGGCACCTGGTCAATCTCGCCCAGAGGCTTGCCGGTGTCCCACTCCACGACTTTCCTTTTCGCCCCCGGGGCATGGTCGGCAGCGGGCTGGCGGTACAGTTCGCCATAGAGGGTATGGCTGTCGGCGGCGTATGTCACCAGAGTGGACCCGTCGGCAGTGGCGCCTTTGGCCGCGATGAGGCTTGTGCATGCGTCGGCAGCGGCATATGTGCCGATACCGAGGAGAGCTAAAAGAAGTCGTTTCATTGTCATCATAATTATTAAAACGGCGATTACTGTACTTTTATTATTCTTTTAAGGACAGGATACCACAGAAAAGCCTCTACCGGAGCGTTTTCGATGCTGCGCAGCAGGCGGGAGTATTCGGCGACCTGGCGCCGGTGGCCTGCACGCGGCTCGGAGGTGAACTTATAGTCGATTACGGCCAGCGATCCCGCAGTGGTGCGCACCACGCGGTCGGGGCGAAAAGTCTCGCCGGTGGCGGGGTTGTAGATAGAGCGTTCGGCGAATACCTCGGCGAAGGGGTCGAACCAGCTGTCGGCCTCGGAGCCGCCTCCGGCGATTGCCTCGCGCAGAAGAGCGGCGTATTCTGAGGCCTCGCTGTCGGATATGATGTTGGCCCGTCGCAGCCTTGCCACGGAGGCGTCGAGGTCGGCGGCACGCTCCATGCCTGCGAGAATGGCGTGGAGGTGGTTTCCGCGGCGCGCCGCCAGGAGCATGGCCTGTGTGCCGTCGGGGGCGTCGGTGATTTCGGGAATGTATTCGCCGCCGGTGTCGATGGTTTCGGAAAGTTCGTCGTCGATGCTTATTATCTCGCGGGCATCGTCGCGGTAGACCACATCATAGCTCGGCGGCGGAACCACGGGCACGGGGATGCCGGCAGCCTCAGGCACGGTGGGCGCGCCGATGGTGAGCTCGGTACGAGTGTTGTCGCCATCGGTTACAGCTGTTGTCTCCAACGGCATGTAGAGCGGTCCCTGCGGTGCTTCGGTGGCCAGGGCAGCGGCGATGAAAGCACCCATGTCGGTGGCGCCGGAGCGCACACAGAGTTCTCGCCCCGCACGGGTGAAGGCCACATATGCAAGGTTGACATTGTCCTGGATATCGGCCTTGTGGCAAGCGTTGCAGAAATCGGCGAAGGGAGAGATGCCGTTGCGGCAGAGCACGTCGTTGCGTGAAAGGGTGACGCGCACGGCCGGGGGCACCGTCGCGGGGTCGAAATCGCCCATATCCTCCAGTCCGGCTGTGGGCAGCCATATCTCGGAGTCGCGGATGGTGGTCCAGTCGGCGAATGGAATGTGCACGCAAGGGCGCTCGAGGCCTTTGGAGGAATGTATTGTCATCACCTCCACTGCATCGGTGTCGGCGGATGCCTGTATGGCCCAGCGGTGCGCGTTCCTGTTGTAGGCATCCACAAAAGCGCCCACCGACGGGTCGGCGCTGTTGCAGTGGTCGATGGCCAGATCCTGCAGGGCGGCGATATACGCCTGCTCGGTGCTTTTTTGGGTGTCGCTGAGACGGTAGTGAACGATGGCTTCGATGAGTGCCACCACGTTGGCCGGATTTTCGGCTCTTATCTGCTCGATTTGCCCGCGGAGGCTTTTTCCGCCACGGTCGCTGTCGAGTGCGGTGATTATTGCTTCGGCGGCAGCGGCACCCTGACCGCAGAGGTAGTTGAAGCGCGAATTGAAGGCGGTGATGTCGTCGGCGGTGGCATAGCGCGGTTTTGCGCCGGGTGCTTCCGGGCTTTCGCTATGTTCCGGCTTGCGTTCGGCATACGACCGGTCCACCATGGCGAGCATGCCCATTATGGTGCGCACCGCCGGCGAATTGCCGAGCAGCAGAGCCTCGTTGCTCAGCAGACGTATTTCGGGATGGTGCTCCATGAAGTACGTGATAATGGCCACACCATTCCTGCGCTCGCGCACAAGCACCATTATGTCGCTCCAGCGGTATCCGGCGCTGTGCTGGCGGAGGATGTCGGCGGCAAGGCTCTCATATACCTCCTCGACAGGCGGAGGTGTGTGGTCGATTACGATCTTCACCATAGCAGGCGCGTCGGCCAGGCGGGCGGCGGGCGTCTGCGCCACGGCCTCATATCCGCTGAGGCCGAGGTTCGCGGCCATGTTGGCGAACAGGGAGTTGTTGAACCTCACCAGGGCACCGGAGCTGCGGTGGTTGGTGTTGTCCTCGGGGAGCTGGCCTCGCAGTGTATGGCTGGCGGGGAAATCCCGGCGCTCCACCACGCTGCCCAGCAGCTCGGGGTCGGAATTTCGGAAACGGTAGATGGCCTGCTTGACGTCGCCGATGATAAGGTTGTCGGAGTCCTCGGCAAGTGCGTTGGCCACCAGCGGCCTCAGGTTATGCCACTGCATGTGGGAGGTGTCCTGGAACTCGTCGATGAGCAGGTTGGTGAGCTTCATGCCGAGGCGTTCGTAGATGAATGGCATCTCGGCGTCGCTGATTATCCTTGCGAGGAGTTCGCCGGTGTCGGAAATGAGCATTGTGTTGTTTTCCCGGAGGAATTCCCCGAGGATGCCCTGCACCATGCCTATGAACTGGAGATTCACCGTTCCCTGCGCCATTCTGGTGAGAATCCGGCACCGGCCGAAAGCGTTCCATGCGCTACGGAACATGTCAGTCGCCGCCTCGGCTATGGCCACGGCTGTGGCGGGGTCGGATTTCTCGAGTTTTCTGCGTATGTCGGCCTTGAGCACATCGGCTGGCGCAAGCGGCTCTCCGTCGTCGACAAGGGTCTTCACGGCTTTCAGGGTGAAGGTTCTGGCGTTTATCGTTTCCGGACTGGAGGCTATATCGCGTGCTCTGGCGGCCACGGAGCTGTTGAGGGTGGAGTCCACACCTGCCGCTGCCGCCGCTTCCAGGAAACGTGCCGCGGCTGCTGCTGCCATCTTCCGCTGAGCGCCGACGGCTTCGTCGATCTTCCGGCAGAAGGCATCGGCCAGCGTGCTGTCGGCGAGATACCGTGCCATCTGCTGCGACATGTTCTGGAATTTCTCGTCCATGGCTCCATCCATCGCCGAGGCGAGGTCGGAGAGGATGTTTCCTCCACGGTCGAAGATATTGTAGCTCTTTCCCTGCCCGAGGTTCTCGAGCATGAAGCTCCGCACCCATGCGAAAAGGCGGCGGTGGCTCCGGTCGGGCTCGTAGTTGAGGCGGTCGAGCATGAGCGATATGCTCTGCCGGATAATGTCGAGGCGGTCGAGAGCCAGCTCGTAATCGCCCTGGTGGTCGATTTCGCGGGCGAAAGTGCGCAGGACGGTCTGGAAGAATGAGTCGATGGTGCTCACGTTGAATCCCGAGTAGTCGTTGAGCAGTTCGGAGAGTGCAGCTTCGGCGGCTTTGCGCAGGCTTTCGCGGGAACAGCCGAATGCTGCTGTGAGCGGACCGGCATACGCGCTCTCGGGCGTATCGCCTCCGGGATGGGCTGCCAGCCGGCTGATTTCGCGTATGATACGCGATTTCATTTCCGTCGTGGCCGCGTTGGTGAATGTGATGGCCAATATATTTCGGTGCCGGTTCGCCAGCCGCGGCGGCACGGCGCCGTTGAGGCGGTAGGAACCGTCGGCAAGCTTTATGCCCAGGAGTGTCTTTATGTACTCCAGGGCCAGTGTGTATGTTTTGCCGGAACCGGCAGACGCTTTATATATCGTTAGCATTGGCCGCTTGTCAGAATGCGTTTTTCTCGCCGTGGACCGCGTTGAGGACAGTGCGGATCATAATCTTTATATCCAGCAGGAGGGTCCAGTTCTCGATATACCACACGTCGCATTCCACACGGCGTTCCATTTTCCAGAGTTCGTCGGTGATTCCCCTGTATCCGTTCACCTGAGCCCATCCTGTTATTCCGGGCTTAACGGCGTGGCGGACCATATAGCTGTCGACCAGGCGTGTATATTCCTCGGTGTGCTTGAGCATGTGCGGTCTCGGGCCGACGACGCTCATGTCGCCTTTCCATACGTTCAGGAACTGCGGCAGCTCGTCGATGGAGGTTCTGCGGAGGAAATCGCCGATTTTTGTCTTGCGGGGGTCGTCGGCGGTTGCCTGCGCGGAGTCGCTTGTGCTGTTCACCTTCATAGTGCGGAACTTGAGGCATCTGAAAGTGCGTCCGCGATAGCCGGTGCGTTCCTGGCGGAAGTAGACAGGCCCCGGCGAGCTCTTCTTTATGGCTATGGCCACGGGGATATACACCAGGGGATAGAACAGGAGGAATGTGCCGCTGACAGCAAGGTCGAATCCGCGCTTGACAATGCGGTTGAAGCGGCTTTTCATGGGGTTGTGCCGGATGGAGAGCACGGGCATCTGCCCTATGTTGTGGAGCTGGAACTTTCGTGAGAGTGTGCGGGGTATCTGCGGCACATAGTAGAACTCGGCCACATTGTCGTCGGCGATCTTGAGCACTTTGGAAAGAGCGTCGCTCTGGCCTGAGAGGGTGAAGAAAATCTGCCTCACGTCGTGTGTGGCCATGAAGTTTTTCATGTCGTCGATTCCGCCGCGGTAGGATCCTTCGAATCCGGGGTCGAGGTTGTCGTCGAAGCATCCGAGGATGCAGTACCCGAATCCGGGGTCCTGCTTCATGGCCTGCACGAGGCGCATTGCCGTAGGCCCGGTTCCGACAATCACCACACGGGTGAAGTTGTAGCCGCTGCGTCGGTAGCGCTTGAGGATGTAGTGCCCCAGCAGCATGACCACGAGCATCGACGGGGTGAGCATGGCATAATACACGGCGTAGACTCTGGCGGCGAGGTCGACATGCATCACGGCCATCAGCGAGAGAAGAGCCGCGGCGTGGATGAGCACGTCGAGAAGTGCGTTGCGCATTACCCTCTCCATGGCTATTGCACGGCCTTCGTGCGTTCTGATCTTGGCGAGCCATATCGCCGGCAGGTATGCCACGTTGACACACAGCCAGGTTTCCCGCAGTTCGGGGGAGGCTATGTTGATTTCGGGAAATATGCACAGTACGATAAGGAACACGACGTTCACCAGGACGATGCCGCCGATGTTGAACAAGGTGGGAATGAAACGTCCACGTCCGGAGTTTCGTTCGTTTGAGGTCATAGACGTTGGCATTTGCCGCACCCGGCCGGCAAAGGCGGCGGGGTGCGGCAGATGGTTTAGCGGGGTATTCTGGCGTCGAGGACTTTCACTTTTTCAAGCAGTTCGTCGATGTCGGCCTGGAGTCGTTCGATGCGTCGTTCCATGTCTCTCACCAGGGAGTCGCCGCTCTTGGACTTGGAGGTGAGGAATCCGAGGTTGTTCTGGTAGGTGCGCAGTTCGGCGCGTCGCGCCTCGACGATTCTCATCATGCGGTCGCGTTCGCGGAAGAGTTTGTCGCCGTCGCCCTCGAGGGCTTCGATGTCGCGGCTGAACTTCTCGCGCCGCGCGCCGCGCTCGGCGAGGTCGAAGTGGCGGCGGACAGCATCAAGGGCGTCGCGGTATGCCTCGAAAAGTTTGTCTTTCTCGCGGAAAGGCACGTGGCCTGTCTGGTTCCACTGGTTCTGCAGCTCACGCATTGCATCGAGAGCCTGCGCTTTCTCCGAGCCGTCGGTGGTGAGCGCCGAGAGTTTTCCTATGATTTCGCGCTTTGCCTTGAGGTTGGCTGTCTCTGTCTGGCGTGTGGAGTTTCCTGCTTTCTTCTTATTCTCGAAGAAGGCGTCGCATGCGGTTGTGAAGCGTTTCCAGAGGGCGTCGCTGTATTTTTTTGGCACGGCTCCTATGGTGCGCCATTCCTTCTGCATTTCCACGAGCCTGTCGGTGGTTTTCTTCCAGTCGGTGCTCTGGGCGAGTTCCTCGGCTTCGGCGGCGAGCTGCTGCTTGCGGGCGAGGTTTGCCGAGAGTTCCTCGCGGGTGTTGCGGAAGAAATCGGCCTTGGCGGCGAAAAATGCGTCGCAACGGCTGCGGAAGCGCGCGAACAGCTGGCGGTTGGCTTTTTTGGATGCGAATCCCAGAGTGCGCCACTCGGCCTGGAGTTCCATCACCTGCTTTGTTGCCTGCTCCCAGGCGTTGAAGGTCTGCATCGTGGCAAAGTCAATGGCCTCGAGGCGTTCGCAGAGTGTTGTCTTGGCGGTCTCGTTTTCTGCCTCGCGGGCTTTGCGCTCTTCGAAGAATGCCTGGTAGCGCTTGTTGATTTCGGCGGAAGCTTCGCGGAAGCGGTTCCAGATGTCGTCGCGCAGTTCTTTAGCCACGGGGCCTATCTGGCGCCATTTGTTGTGGAGGTCCTGGAGGCGGCGGTATGCGGCGATTACGTCGTCGTCCATCGCCAGTGTGCGCGCCTCGGCCAGCAGCGCCTCTTTCTCGGCGAGATTTTTCTTGAAGTCGTAGTCGCGGAGTTCCTTGTTTATCTTGAGGTTGTCGGAATACTGCTCGCGGGCTTCCTGGAAGCGTTTCCAGAGTGCTGTTTCCTCTGTGGGGTCGACTTCGCCGATTGCGTTGAACTCGTCCTGCAGCTCGCGGTAGCGGGGGAAGGTGCGGTTGACGTTGTCGGTGTCTTCGGCCAGTGCGGAAATCCGGGCGATTATGTCGTTCTTCCGTGCCAGGTTGGCGGCACGTTCTTCCTGCAGTTTCGCAGCCCATGCCGCCTTGCGCGCGCGGAGTTCGGCAATGGCTGCGTCGAACTGCTGGCGAAGTGTGGGCTGGCCGTTGTCGTCGGGCTCGATTTCGGGCTGTTCGTCGGCAGGGGTGGTGTCGTCGCCGGCAGGTCTGGCGACGGCTGCGTTTTCGCTATGGAGCATGCTGAATTTCTGGCGCAGGCGGTTTATGTCGTCCGAGGAGAACTCCGAAGGTTCTTTCTCAAGCAGCTCGAGGACAGACTGCAGCAGCGACTCTTCGGTGACAATCGTATGTTCGGCATGCTGCTGCCGCTGGTCGTTGTTCTGTTGCTGCTCTTCGAGCGCCTGTGTCTGTAGGATTTCGGCCTGGCCTTCCGGATCGGCGGCGAAGTCGCCCGCTTGGGTTTTGATTCCAGCTTCGGAAGCGGTGTCCGTAGCTTCGGCAGGATTCCGGTCGGAGTCGTTTGCGTTCAACTGTGCCGGATTGGGTTCGTGCATGTCCATGATAAGAGGTACTTTTAGGGTGTTGGAAGTCTTTTTGGGACTTTATGCGCCAAAAATAATAAAAATTCTCATTATTGAGTTTAGCGGGAGCCGAAAATCGCAGTTCCGATTCTCACATGAGTGCTTCCGGCTTCGATTGCCGCCATGTAGTCGTGGCTCATGCCCATGGACAGGATGTCGAAGCCTCTGAGGTCGGGGCACGCGGCGACGATGCGCCTGCCTGTTTCGGCTATGGATTCGAAGTCGGCTGCCACGCGGGCCCGGTCGTCGGTGTTGGAGGCCATTCCCATGAGTCCGCAGATGTGGGTGGCGCGGAGTGTGTGCCAGCGGCCGGATGTGAAGAATTCAAGAGCCTCGTCGGGTGTGAGGCCGAACTTTGTCTCCTCTTTGGCCACATGCAGCTGGATGAGGACCTTCTGCACGATTCCCTCATCGGCGGCGGCGCGGTCGATGAGGTCGAGGAGCTTTGCCGAATCGACGCTTTCGATGAGGTCGATACGCCGTGTTCCCACAAGCGCTCGCACTTTGTTGGTCTGCAGGTGGCCGATGAAGTGCCAGCGGATGTCGGCGGGCAGCTGCGGAATCTTGGCAACGATTTCCTGCACACGGCTTTCGGCGAATATCCTCTGGCCGGCGTCGTATGCCTGACGGATTGCTTCCGCGGGGTGGAACTTCGACACCGCCACCAGGCTCACGTGCTGCGGCAGTGAGCCGGCTACGGCCTCGAGGCGGCTGGCTACGGATTGCATCAGTCGACTACTTTCATTTTATATACGTCCATCAGAGGAGTTTCGGAAATCTGCACGATTTCGTAGTCGGCCAGTGTGTCGGCCATTCCTTTGAGGAGGTTTTCGTATGCTTCCTTGAAGTTGGATGCCTGTACCAGTGTCTGCTGGACGGAGCGTTTTTCGGAGGCGGTCTTTTCGTCGATTGTTATGAATGCCACTTTAGCCATATACCACCTGTCGCCGCCTTCGAAGAAGAAGATTTCGGCGATGCGCGTGCGCTTTACGGCGTCGACGGAGAACTCGCCGGAGATGAACGGGCGCTGTTCTTCGGTGATTCTGGCCTCGGCCTCGGTGAAGGACAGCGCGTCGACCAGATAGGGTTCCGAAACTTTCTTTGCGGAGCCGTTTTCCTGTAGTTTATCGTATTTTACTTTGCATTCAAACCAGTTTGCCATATGTCATTATAGTTTTTAGAACGCACAAAGTTACTCAAATAATTGTATTCCGACGTGCAACCTGGCACATCGAAAAAAATGCCTCAACCCCCGCAGGGAGTCCTCGATGGGCCGCTGCGGGGGCTGATTTACGGATATGCAGGTTTTGCCGCAATCTATTTCTGGCTGCTCCAGCGGCGGATATACTGGCGTATGGCCGTGAGCGGTGCCGGCGAACCTGCCACGGGCAGGGCCGCGCGGAGCCATTCGCGGAGTTTGGAGGGGCGGCGGGTGTCGTTGATCTGCGAGGGGTCGTCGTAGTCGACGTGGTGGTAGACTTTTATTTCACGCTCTCCCTTGATTGCCGCCAGTGCGTTTTCGGCCAGCGACTTGAGTTCGTTCTCTCCGGGATATACGTATATGTTGGCAATGAAACTCACATGCTCCGCCACAAAGTCGGTGATGCGTTTGCTGTGCGCCATGCCGCCGGTGATTAGGATGGCATCGACTTTTCCTTTGAGCGACACCGCCATTTCGCCGATTTCCTTGGCCACGGTGTAGCACATGGCGCGCAGCACCAGCATGGCATGGAGGTCGCCGTGGTCGATTCTGTCGAGGACTTCGGGGACGCTGGTGGTGTTGAGGTGCGCTTTGAGGCCTCCGTTGCCGTGGACCATGCACATTAGCTCGGCCTCGGTGTATTTTCCCGAAAAGCACAGGTGCACCAGCGGGCCTGGAGGCAGGGAGCCGGAGCGCTCGGGCGAGAATGGTCCGCAGCCGTCGAGGGCGTTGGTGGTGTCGATAACTTTGCCGTGGCGGTGGGCGCTCACGGTGATGCCGCCGCCCATATGGCAGACTATGAGGTTGAGGTCCTCGTATTTGGTGTTGCTTTCGCGGGCGAAGAGCCTGGCCACGGCTTTCTGGTTGAGAGCGTGGAAAATAGACTCGCGGGGCAGCTCGGGGACACCCGATATGCGTGCGTAGGGCATCATTTCATCGACCACCACAGGGTCGGCGATGAATGCGCGGACGCCGATTTCGTCGGCGATTTCGCGGGCGATGAGTGCCCCGAGGTTCGAGGCATGCTGCATCTTGGCATGATGGAGGTCGTAGACCATGTCGGGGTTTACCTCGTACACGCCGCTTTCGACGGGTCCGATGATGCCGCCACGGCCGATTACGGCGTCGATGGTCTTGAGGCTGATGCCGGCTTCGGAGAGCGCGGACTCCACAAGGCCTTTACGCCATGCGAACTGGTCCATCACCGAGGGGAAACGCTCCAGATCGGAGGGGGTGTGCGCCAGGGATATGTTGAAGACGGGTTCGCCTTCGTCGTAGACGGCCACTTTTGTGGAAGTGGAGCCGGGATTTATTGCTAAAATGCGATGACTCATTGCGTTGTCAGTTAATGCAGGCCAGGGCTATCGAATAGAGTTTTGTGGCGGAGGTGTCGCCTCGCGATGTGAGCACGCAAGGCACCTTGGCGCCCACCACCATTGCGGCGATTTCGGCGCCGCCGAAATGCGTGGCCGACTTGAAGAACACGTTTCCGCTCTCGATATTGGGGAACAGCAGGCAGTCGGCTTTTCCCGCCACCGGCGAGCCCTGCACTTTTTTCTGGAGGGCGACTTCAGGATACAGCGCCACATCGAGCGACAGCGGGCCGTCGACAACCACTTTGCCGAGCTGTCCGCGGTCGGCCATCTTGGCGAGAATGGCAGCTTCGGTGGAAGATGTCACCGTGGGCAAAACCTGCTCGGAGGGGGCGATGCATGCTATCAGCGGCTTCTCGATGCCGAGGCTGGCGGCAGTGCGAGCCAGATATTTCAGGAGCACAGTCTTCTGCTTGAAGTCGGGCGCGGGGATAACGGCCACGTCGGCGATGCACAGCAGACGGGGATAGTCGGGAAGCTGCACCACCGAAACATGGCTGAGGACGCCCTTGGGGGGCACCAGGCCTGCTTCCTTGTCGAGGATTCCGCGCATGTACTTGTCGGTGCTCACGAGTCCTTTCATAAGCACATCGGCACGGCCTGAAGCGACGTCGGCCACGGCCATACGCACACAGGCCACATCGGAGGGTTCGTCGACGATGGTGAACTCGGCGGTTTCGACGCCGAGATTGCGGCACTTCTCTACAATCTTCGACTTTTCGCCATAGATTGTCGGCCGTGCGATTCCTTCCCGCCAGGCGGCGGCCACAGCTTCGAGGGTGTGCTCATCCTGGCCATAGGCAACGGCCAGACGCCGGGCCCCGCGGCGGCGGGCTTCCTCGACGATTTGATCCAGTCGGTGAATCATGATTGTGTTCTTTATGGTATGGTTCGGGCCACCGGGGGTGGCTGCTGCCACAAAGATACGCAAAAGAAGTGAATTAAACGGTATGCTTGTTGCCGTGTTCCGCAAAGACTGATTTCGGAAACTCAGTCCGGAAACTCAGCTACGACCTAAATGCCCTCTAAGGAATTTACTCCAGAGGTGACCAACGGCATTCTCCATCGGTTCTACCCACTCTTCCGGAGCAGTGCCTGTGCCCGGCTGCCGAATCAGAAGGAAGTTGCTGTAATGGCGTTCATTGTCGTTCGGGTAGCTTCTCCAGTTATATTCCAGATGCCATCCTACAGTGATAAAAAACAGACGGTCGTACTGGCTGGTATTCTCACTGAACACAAGTTCGGAAGCGAAGGGTTCCTGACACTTCACCTCGAGGTTCTCGCGGGTTTCAGTAAACGGAATGAATACCCATATATTCTTTACACTGCCGGAATTATATGTGGCTTTCGGCCACGACATCAAAAGAAGGTCCTTATTAAAAATGGTTTCCTGCAGATGGTCGTCCAAACACTTTCTCCAGCCTAAATCGCATATGAAATCAGTCGGGGGAGAAACCGGTGGATGTCTGAGGGTTTCGGGAAGCTCTGTCCTGAGGCGACACACCCCCACATTGTAGACTGAGGCGGGTACATCGAAGTCGAGACGAACAGTTTCACCTTCGGCCTTCACTTCGCGATAGAAGTGCGCGCCACGCTCTCCCAAAGGCCCTGCGTCGTAGGGATTACCATCTATCACATCTATGAAGAAATAGCCATATTCTTTGTACAGCTCTATCTTCCGCAGATCTTCCTTGCTTCTGGAATTACGGTCGGGAGCCGGCGCCGGCTCGTCGCTGCTGCAACCGCAAAGCAACAGCAGCGGAAGCAATATGTACAGTATGTGTTTCATATTCATTCTATTTATTTGATTCCAGCATAGCGAACACGTATGTAATCATGGGTTATATTATCATCGTCATCAAGCGTTCTGAATGCATTATCTATGTAATAGCCATTGCACTTACCATCCCATCCCCAATTCATATGAATATACTTATATGGCTGATTGTGTGTGCTCTGCAGCACCCATCCGTCATCAGGGTCGATGTACGCCATATCGCTTCTGCGGGTATAATGTTGAGTCTGAATAACATATGAAATATATCCATCGGCTATCCATGCATGGCCTGCCTGTTCAATGATATCATCTCCGTTCATCAGTGCAATACCATTATCCAGAGTATTGCAAATTGACCGAAATTCATAGTTTTGCCAATCGGATACTCTGTTGCCTAATAAATTCTTGGCAGTACTCAATATATTTACCGTCGGCGTTGAAGTCACGAAATTACCTTTATAGATAGAGTTTGCCCTGTATCCGATTTCACGGCCAAGTTTTGCAAGTGTTCCGTGTGCTCCGCTATTGCCACATATGGGATCGCATACTTCATCTTCAGAACCTTTATGCACCTTTATTATTCGCCAGTTTAGAGTCTCGGTACCGGCTCCTAAGTCTGGGCATGTGTAGGTTATTGCAGAAGGAGCTTCACAATAAGCCATTGCCATGGCAATAGCGACAGGAACACAACCCGCAGAACCATTAGGACATAGACTTCCTAATGCAATTATTTGTCCCCAGAGTGTGTTCGCAGTACGCGGCGACACGCGTTCATCATACAAGCGATTGTGAACGAACTTGCTCTCGTCTTGTTTCTCGAAGGGAGGAAAATACCCATCCCCAACAGATAGGGAGTCTTTTTTTATGCGATTTGATGTCGTTGACAGAAAGGAGTCGAATCCGGGATTTCCCGCATTGACAGCCTCATCGAATGTTCCGTCGTCGATTACTGCAAGAACCGGAGTCTCGGAAGCGGGGTTGGAGGAGATTAGTGCGAAGCCTTTCTCGTTGTCATACTCGACTACGTACATGAACGTTTCATCGGAACGGCTTGGTCTTCCGCCTACTACTCTCACGCCACCGTTGCGGGCGATGCGTCCTTGTGTTCGCGAATTAACGCCATCCATCTGCGCTGCTATATCATTAGCTATTTGCACAGCATCGGCTGCTGATAGGAATTCCGCCACCTCTTGGGTCGGAGGCATCAGTATCTCTCCGTCCATTTCGGCTTGATGACAAGCAGCCATCGGAAGAAGAGCCAACAGATAAAAGAATACTTTTTTCATAGAACCTGGCATTTTTCAGAGGATTAGTTAGGTGTGCGGCAAATATATGAAATGAGAACATAATAAACAATGTTTTAATCATTTTTTTGAAATTAATTAACGCTATTTTCCACATAGAAAGTGGAGCCAGGCCGGATCTTATCGGCATATGGCTGCGAATATTGATTAAACTAACTGCCAAAGCCTACTTAAACACATTTCTTCGAGTTCATGGCAGGCACAAAAAAAACCGTTTCCCCGAAAGAGGAAACGGCTTTTTTACATTATGGATACCGATCAGCGGATCGCTACTTTCACTGCACGCGAGCCGATACGGACGATATACGCACCGGGCTGCATTTCGACAGTGGCTGTGCCGTGGACACGTACACGGTCAACAAGCACACCGTCTATGCGGTATACCTCGGCATCGGTGTCGCCCGAGAGGATGATCCGGCGTCCTGAAACCACGACATTTACATTGTCGCCACCGGCAGCTATATCACTGACGCCGCTCTGTTCGCCCAGTGCCGAACCGGTGAATATAGCGTGGACAGGATCGCACCAACGCAGCTTGAGCAGATAGTCGCCTTCATTTTCGATTTGCGCGGCAGGATAGTATTCGTTGCCATGTCCGAATCCATAGCGCAACGCACCGGTGTCCGCATCAAACGACAAGTATCCGCTGCTGGTGATTATACCGTCGTTCTCAAGATTATCCGGCGAGTACAGCTCAACCTTTATGGAACCGTTGGTCTCAAGGTCAAGGACACCTGGATAGAGATGCAGCGAGTACCATACAGCGCTGTTGCTTGCCCACTCGGTACGTGGGAAATCATATTCGGTGGGTGATCCGGCATTCTCTATCACGATGGGGTTGGTCGGCAGTTCGCCGGGGTCGGCCGGACGGCCTTCAAACGATATGGTCGCATTATTTTCCATCTTCACAAGAACGACTTCGAGATAATAGGTATCGCCGGCGACTGCGGAGAATGTCAGCGGGAATATATCACCGTTAACCCAGTCCTTCTCGGGCACGACATAGTCGTTGGCCGAATTATGATACAATGTGTAGCCGCTGATGAGCCCCTGCAGGCCGTCCTGTCCGAACTCCTGTTTGAGGTCGGTGGTGATTGTGAGCTTCAGATCCTGCTCCGGCTCATATTTGTACCAGTACACTCCGGGGCCACCAGTCAGCTCGACACATCCGTCGGTGGGAATCGCTTTCTCCATGCACTCGCCTTCGCCGAGCGGCGTTTCGGACAGTCTGAAGCCGGCACCTTCGGGTACTGTGCGGAATTTGAATGTGAACTCTCTATCCTTGGCATTCTGAACGCGGTAACCGCCGTCTATGGGCAACACGACGCAGCGCTTGCTGTATTCATCGTCGCGGGCCATATTGACCGAAGGTTCGGGGCAGCCTTTTTCGGGATAGATATTCACCCATCCTTCGTCGCTGCCTTTAAACCGGTAGTACAGCAACTGGCCTGCCTGCATCTCGTTTTCGCCGATTTTCGCTTCAAAAGGCCAATATGCAGTTTCGCCCTGCGCGCCCTTTTTCACATTCACAGTGAACGGTATGGAACAGTCTTCGTCGTGAGATGTCCAGGTGAGCACATAATAGTTGTCGGGCGCCAGTTCAGTGTATCGCAGAGAAGTCTCGCCTTTGGCAACGTATCCGTATCCTTTGGAGCGTTCGGAAAGAGTGACCGAAACCTCGTTCTTGGGCTGATAGTCCGATTCTACGGTCAGAACCATACCCTCTTCTCCTACCGGCTCAATCATATAATAGTAGGTACCGGGATATTCGGGAGTAGTCATTTGGTAGCCGGGAATCACCGCATAGGCAGTGTAGAAATCATCATACGGCTGCGGAGACATGAACTTGATTTCGAACAATTCATCGGCAGCGGTGTCCTGTGGCTTGAAAATCTGTATCAGACAAGTCTGTTTGGAAATGACTTTGGTACGGAGTGCGAAATTCTCATAAACAGTGAAGTCGTAGTTAGGGTCATTGCACGCACGGGAAAGGGATATATATCCGCCGCCGCTGAGGCTTGCCGATGATTTTATTTCTATATTATTGTCGGGCGCATCCTTGTCGATGGTCGGAGCTTCGATAATATAGTAGTATTTCCCCGATTTCGCGGGCAGCCGGTTCGCTCCCACACGCGCGGCAAAAGGTCTCTCGCAGCTGCTGCCCTGCTCGTAATTTGTCTCGGTGACCCATATCTTTGTGCTGGACGATCCGGCTATGCGGAATATGTAACTCTGGCCACCGCTGACATCTACCGGCCAGATGTATGAACCGAGCGACGAAGCATGTGTCAGTACGGGAATATTGGTCCATTGCGGATTTTCGCCCGGCAACGCATACTCGATAGTCCACGGATACCAATCGGTGAATATATCGAGCGTGCAGTCTTTTTCGGGTGTATATTGCGCATAGGAATAGACCATAGCATCATTGTTCAGCCCGTACAGAGGCAACAGCTTCCATTCGCTTCCGAGCGGCAGAGGATTCTCGAAGGTGGCCAGAGTATGGTCGCCGGGAGCGGTGGACATATTGAACTTCATCTTGTCGCCCGGGCCGTAGCCTGCATCGTGGTCGGCTTCGATGAGAACATTGTACTCCACATCTTTCTCTACAATGAACATATTGTTGGTGGAGGTTTCGTAGAACCAGTTGTACACCGATTTAAGAAAGGCTCCGTCCTTTTCCTTTACCGTGACATAGAAGGAACGTATGTCGGATGTTATGGTCACAATCTCATCGGACGCAGGTGTATAGCTGTAATAAACAGCCTGTTCCGGATCGATTTGAAATGTGAACTCGTTCTCCCCGTTTACCAGAGGGATGGGGTTGTCGACCGTCTGTGCCAACGCTGGCAATGCTGCGGCACACAGAATAGCGGCAATCAAATGCTTCTTCATACAAGAAGGGTTTTATTGGTTTATTTACATACGCGACTGCCGGCATTCAACGGCAATCCGCGGTGTTTTTATCTTCGAGTTATAAATTCGGGATAAAGAAAGTCAACGACGCCGCAAATGTACTACTTTTTCTTAATTTCAAATATGTTTTAAAACATATTTATACAAAACATGGGATTCAGCTAAAAACATTCACCAACAAAACCCTATTTCCAACAAATTTTCAATGAAGATAAATACCTGTGGAACTGCATGCTATCTCAGCAGCGAAATCAAGGGCAAGGCTTCGTGCGATGCCGACAGAACAAGAGGTCGCGCATTTGTAGGGTCAAGAGCCTGTTTAATGTACGACCTCTATGGTATTGTCCGGATTACTCCACGGGTGGGGAATAGACGTAGGCTCCGAGGTCGGGAGCGGAGCCTCGCGGGAGGCCGTAGGAATCGCAGGCGGCCTGCGGCAGTGTGAGTGCGGGATCGGCGGCGCCGATGGCCGGTGATTCGGGGCGCAGGCGGTAGTCGAAGATATATTCCTCGCGGATGGTGTAGTACAGCGGGTCGACGTCCCAGAGGCATGCCAGGAAGTTATCGTCGTCGGTGCCGGCGCCTTTTATGAGGGTGTTGCGGATGAATATTCCGGTGCCGGTGAGGTCGCCGTGGGAGAATCCGGCGCCATTGCCGTAGACGATGCTGTTTGAAATGTCGGCATGCAGATATGGGAGGCCGGAACCGTCGTCGAGACCGGTATTCCCGTCGCTGCTGAGGTGTGAGAATGCCAGTGCGGGGCCGTCAAGGACGGAGAAGAGGTAGTAGTTGGCGAATGTGCAGTGGTTGAACACGGCTTCGCCTCCCCGGAGCGATACCAGGCCGCCTCCGCCCTCGGCGAACTCGCAGCCTGTGGCCTCGACGCGGGCGTGCACGGACTCGAGAACGGTGTATGCGGAGTTTCGCAGGCATGAGTTGTGCAGCTTAAGGTCGGTGAGGCCGTCGCCATCGCCGACAATGGCCACTCCCTGCACTGTGTTCTTTATGTCGGTGTGGCTAAGGCTGTTGCCATGCGAGCCGGGTGTAAAGAACACGCCTTTCCACTGGCGCGACATGATGTCGAACGATATGTCGCCGACTACGTTGCCGGTGCGGTCGCCGGCGAGTGTGACCCTCTGCTGCGGCGTTCCTTCGGAAACCAGTGTTCCACGCACTATTAGCGATGCCTTGTCGTGGAAACAGAGCGTTGTGCCCGGTTCGAGGGTGAGAGTGGCGCCGGGAGCGACCACGAGCGAGTCGAAAATCTGCACGGGCAGTTCGGCGGTTATGGTGGTGTCGGCGGTGAGCGTGCGTGCTTTCATGCGGCGCACGTTCTGGCCGCTGGCCTTAAGAATCATGCTGCCGGTGACTCCGTTGGTGGTGAAATCGAGGCTTGCCTCCATGACCACCGGAAGGGTGGAACTGTTGGGCGGGAGTGTTGCCGCCACGAATACGAAGATGGAATCGCGGCTTCGTATCTCCATGTCGGTGAAGGACTCCGCACTGATGCCGTCGACGTTGACACGGAACATAGATGCGTTTTCGCCGCTGATGCGGATATTGCTTACGTTCAGCGACTTGCCATGCGGGTTGCGGACGACCGCCGATGCTGTTGCCGTAGGCTCACCGGTGAACACGATGCCGAGGTCGATGGTGTCGGTGGAGAACACGGGCTGGTCGGCCGGAGCGGTGGTGAATCCGTCCTCGATGCAGGCGGATGTGGCCATGAGCAACGACAGTGCGGCGAGTATGCTGGGCAGGTATTTCATCGTGGGTATGGAGAGTGTGATTGTGTGTTGATTATTAACGATTGACACTCACGGTTTATTGCCTGCCGCCGCACGCGCCGGACAATGCAGTTCCGGCCGGCAATGCGCCGCTGCGTGCGCATTGCCGGCCGGAATAATAAATTCTTTTATCCGTGGATTATTCGAACGAACCCATTTTG
>ERZ778504.529-NODE-529-length-39075-cov-7.242978_pt1 | contig 39075 bp, 39 predicted proteins | sample MGYA00510046_ERZ778504 | MGnify/ENA primary metagenome ERZ778504 (study PRJEB29527, sample SAMN07138964) | mouse gut metagenome | material: feces | host: mouse | place: China:Nanjing | collected 2016-01-25 ...
TAATTTCAATAAAACTTATGAGTTTTATTGAAACATTAAAGTAGGATTGGAGGTATTTTATGGCTAAAGAAATGATTGCAATGCTGCTTGCCGGCGGTCAGGGCTCACGTCTTTATACATTGACGCAGAAACTGGCAAAACCTGCAGTTCCGTTTGGGGGAAAATACAGGATTATTGATTTCCCGCTGTCGAACTGCGTCAACTCAGGGATTGATACGGTAGGTATCCTTACACAGTATCAGCCGCTTGTACTGAACGAGTACATAGGAAACGGACAACCGTGGGATTTGGACAGGCTCCACGGCGGGGTTCATGTGCTCCCTCCTTACCAGAAGGCAACAGGTTCTGACTGGTACAAGGGAACAGCCAATGCAATTTACCAGAACATTAATTTTATAGAGCGGTATGACCCGAAGTACGTGATTATCCTTTCGGGTGACCAGATTTGCAAACAGGATTACAGCGATTTTCTGAGATTCCATAAGGAAAAAGGCGCGGAGTTCAGTGTGGCGGTTATGGAGGTGCCATGGGAAGAGGCGGGCCGCTTCGGGCTAATGGTTGCCGATGAAAATGATAAGATTACGGAGTTCCAGGAGAAACCAAAGGAGCCGAAGTCCAATCTGGCATCCATGGGTATCTACATTTTTAACTGGGACATTTTGAAAAAATATCTTGTTGACGACGAGAATGACCCGAATTCTGCCAATGATTTTGGAAACAACATTATCCCCAACCTGTTAAAGGACAACAGGGAGATGTATGCATACCGTTTTGACGGTTACTGGAAGGATGTAGGAACCATATCGTCTCTCTGGGAGGCAAATATGGAGGTCCTTGACCCGGAGAACAGCGGTATCAACCTGTTTGATGACGACTGGCGCATTTACAGCAGGAACAGCGGTATGACGGGACACCGCATCGGTGAGAATGCCGTGCTCGAGAACTGCATGGTTACGGATGGATGCAGCATTGACGGTGAAGTAAAGCACTCTGTACTTTTTGCAGGGGTAAAGGTTGAGAAGGGCGCCGTGGTGGAGGATGCTGTCATAATGGGCGGCAGCACCATTAAGGCGGGCGCGCAGATTAAACATTGTATTATAGCGGAGAACGTAGTGATAGAGAAGGATGCTGTTGTCGGCGCCATGCCTGAAGGGGATACAAAAGGCGTCGCGACAGTCGGCTCGAACGTGACGATTGGCGAAGGCGCTGTAGTAGGGCCGGAGGCCATGGTTTCAGATGATGTAAAGGGAGGTGACAGGGTATGATAAATTCAAATGCTGATTCCGCAATGGGCATACTGTTTCCAAACAGCTATGATTCGTTAGTGCCGGAGCTCGTTACCGAGAGACTGATGGCATCCATACCGTTTGCAAGCCGTTACAGACTGGTGGATTTTGTGCTGTCCAGCATGGTAAACTGCGGCATTGACAATATTTCACTGATTGTAAAAAGAAATTATCATTCACTCATGGATCACTTAGGCTCCGGTAGAGAGTGGGATTTAACACGCAAAAAGGGCGGTCTGAACATTATTCCTCCCTTTGCACAAAAGACAGTAAATATCTATAACGGAAGAGTTGAGGCGATTGCGAGTATCATAGATTACCTGAAGCGCCAGAAGGAAAAATATGTCATTATGGCTGACACCAACATAGCAGTCAATTTTGACTTTAAGGATTTGCTGCAGCAGCATATCGACAGCGGTGCGGATGTGACAATCGCATACACCAGGGAAGACATTCCCAAGGCTCTGCGTGACATCGACGTAACAAAGAAGGATTTGTATTATACACTCGGTATCGCAGAGGACGGCAGGGTGCAGAAAATCGTGGTGAATGACAAACAGGGCGGAGAAAAAAATGTCTCCATGAATATCTATGTCATTGAGAGAGAGCTTCTGATGGATCAGATCAGACAGGCATATGTCAACGGACTCACTTATTTTGAGCGCGATATTATCTCGCCTCAGCTGGATAAGCTGGTCGTAAAAGCGTACCGCCATGACGGTTATTACGCGCGTATTCTTGACCTGAACACATATTTTGCAGAAAATATGAAAATGCTGAAGGAAGAGAACGTCAATGCACTCTTTGCGCCCAGTCCGATTTACACGAAGATTCGTGACGATAACCCGACAAGATATGCGGTTGGTTCCCATGTCAAAAATGTCATGGCGGCAGATGGCTGTGTCATCGAGGGCGAAGTGGAAAACAGTATTCTTTTCAGGGGCGTCAAAATAGGGAAAGGTGCAAAAGTAAGAAACTGTGTGCTGATGCAGGACACTGTGATTGAAACCGGCGCGACAGTGGAACATGCAATCACTGACAAGAATGTGCGGATTTCATCATATAAGGAATTAAAGGGAACGGAGTCCTTCCCGGTTTTTGTCGAGAAGCGTAAACTGGTATAGGGATAATATTTGAAATGGTATAGAACCGGCTGTCCTGCTGACTGGGACGGCCGGTTTTGCCATGTGTCATTTTATTTGTACAGGGGCATACGGATGAAATACGCCAGCAGGGAAGATAAATTTTTTCTGTTTGATTGTGGCGGATGGTTAATGTTTGGCGTTTTTTCTCCGATAATATGATTAAAGAGAAGGAGATTGAAACGGTAACGGAAAATCGTCTGGTGGTATCGAGCAAGCGGAACGGAATCTCTGCTGGCAGGCTGGTTCGGCGTACGGTCGGCTGGTACGAAAGGGAAGTAACTCTGATAATGTCAGGCAGGAAAGGAAAAACACAGGGTAATGAAACTTCATATTGCAAAGTAAAATAGTGTCGCTTCGAAAGGCAGAAGGGCACTATTTTGTTTTGGAAAAATATTTTGGCGAAATTGCATGAAAGAAAATGCCATTTGGGAAACAGAATGGTATAAATTTACCAAAGATAAAATACTTGTGAGAGTTTTTACATTTCGAGTGGACAGCAAAATAAAATTTTGATAGAGTTACAGTAAGGAACTGTCCAAAAATAACTTTTAATATTACTTGTCTTTTTCTCCGATAGCACCGCTCAAAAATCAGTTACATAGCTCGCTATGCGCCTGATTTTTGAGCGGCACTCTCGAAGAAAAATCCTACGCACTATTTAAAAGTTATTTTTTTACAGTTCCTAAGCACTTCAAAATGACCGGGGAGGAGAGGAAGAAAATGCTGGATGAAAAAGACTTACAGGCGATTGCACAGCTGATGGATCAAAAGCTTCTGCCCATTGGAAGCCGTTTGGAACGTATCGAAGGCAGGCAGGACCGGATGGATGTCAAGCTTGACAGGATAGAGAGCAGGCAGGACCGGATGGATGTCAAGCTGGACAGGATAGAGAGCAGGCAGGATCAGATGGATGTCAGGATGGACCGGATGGAGAGCAGGCAGGACCGGATGGACAGCAGGATGGACCGGATGGAGAGCAGGCAGAACCAGATGGAGAAGCAGATGACGGCGCGATTTGATTACCTGATGGAAGCAATTGCAAAGGTGGATCGGCGTCTGGTTTACAATACGCAGCTGTTAAACAAGACAGACAAGGAAATTATGCGGGACATGGATATACTGCGCGCATAGATGACGGAAATAGGAATCTGGGGGGATAAGTTTGTTTCAAAAAAAGGAAGTCATATACAGCGAAACGATTGGCGTGTGCGTGGTGGACGATATTGTAAAGCTTGCAGACAGCAGGAAAGATACATATAATTATTATCTCCTGCGTTCCGTATTTGATAAGGCAAAAAAGGCATATATCCCTGTCGAAAACCATACAGTGCAGCTTCGGAATCTCATAACGCTTGATGAGGCACTATCTGTTCAGCAGGATGAACAATTCAGTGAGCAGACAGAACAGGTAAAGGGTGAAGTCCGGTATGTGATTGGGAAGTCTGGAAAAGTATTGTGATAAGGCGGAAAAGTCATTTATGCTAAAACAAAGTCGGTTTATGGGTAAAAATGACGATTAATTGTCAGATAAATTCAAAAACTCTATACAAAATTGCTGATAAGTCATGGATAAAGTGCCAGTATTGAAAAAAATAAGGATAAGCTATTGCAATTGAATGAAAGAAGTGTTATCATACAATTACACAGAAGAAAGAGGAAATAAGATACAAAAGATTAAGGTATTAAAGTACAAAAGAGCTTTTGTAAAGCATTTGATACAGTTCCATCAGAAAGCAAATGCAGGTTCGGTAACCGGTAACCAATCAGAATAAAGGGTATACTTAAGAAAGGAGATGAGTCCCTTGGCAGAAGTAGAAACCTGAATCTAACAAGTAGAAATCCCTTAATAAAGATGAAAGAAAGAGATGCGGCTATCAAAATAGCAGGGCAATAGAAATTAAGCAGTGTATTTCGAGAAAGAAAGTTAGAGAACAGGGAATTGCAAAAGGTACGATGTGGTCGTTGAGAAACCGAAGTACAGAGAGAAAGAGAGAAGAAAAAGAATAAGTACGGATAGAGGAATCCGGGAAAGAGGAAAAAATTGAATAATGCATCTAATTAGGGCGGTCGTTATATCATTCAAATTAAGAAGGTATGGCGGCCGCTCGTTTTTATGCACATGGGCGTCCGGATGATATATGTCAGCAAGCTGACGGACACCCGGCGCGTGAGCAGGGAAGATAAATTTTCCCTGCTTGATTGCACATGGGCACGTTAGATAGCGCTTTTTTCAACGGATTGACGGGAGATAAAAAAGATGGCACAGATGTATTTTACAAGACATGGACAGACAATATGGAATGTGGAGAACAAGATTTGCGGCGCCACGGACATTGCACTGACAGAGCTTGGACGCAGGCAGGCGCAGGAGCTGGGAAGAAAAATACAAAATGACAGGCTCTGCATTGACGAGATATTGTATTCGCCGCTGATGAGGGCGAGGGATACGGCGCTGGAAATTGCGGGGATTACGGGGATCCCGGCAAGGGCGGATGTCCGATTAAAGGAACAGAACTTTGGAAAATATGAGGCGACACCAAGAAACGGCGAGGCATTTCAGGAGGCAAAGAAGTGTTTTGTCAATCACTTTGACGGAGGGGAGACGATGCTTCACCTTGCGCAGCGCATCTACAACCTGCTTGATGAAATCAGGGAGGAGTCAGGCACAAAAACGTACCTTCTGGTGGCACACAACGGAATTGCAAGGGTAGTGCACTCCTATTTCCATGATATGACCAACGAGGAATATTCTGCATTTGGCATCAGGAACTGTGAGATTCGGCGGTATGAATTTTAGGAAATGTAAAAAACTGCCTTGCGGCAGTTTTTTTATAGGAAATTGCGGCAATGTAGACCATTTAAACAAAAAGCGAAGCTTTTTGCTAGATGAGCGCGCTGGCGCTCATCTTTTTTATTTTAATGGCTTTGCACCAGCTTTTTCTTGCATTTTTTCGACCCATGCCTTGAACTTTCCCTTTTTCTTGCCAGGAGCGGCATTGAGCTTTCCGCGGATGCCTTTTACATCCGTGATGTAAATGCCGCTGACAGTGGCTTTTATCTCTTTCTTGACAGGAATCACGTCGAAGATGGCGGCATCACAGATTAAGGACAATATCTGCGGACCGACCTTTGCCTTTACAATGGGAAATTTGGCACGGCGCATATACTTGGGGGTCTGTTCCAGGACAGCGGCAGGCAGACCGGATTCTTTTAGTTTTAATTTTTTCTTGTCGATTATCAGCATGGTGACAGTCTGTTTGGCAGCCTCTATCTGGGCTTCCTGCTCCGCCTGCTTTTTCTGCATTTTTTTTCCGATAAAATAAAGCACGACCATTGCCACGACCAAAACAATTAAAATAACAATTAATACCTTTGCAAACATCTGGAATCATTACCTTTCTGGATTGAGATTTTGTTCTAATCTTTCATCATTATTTTACGCATAATGATAAGATATTGTCATATTATGGATTGTATCATTAATTTCTGGAAAGTGCAACAAAGTCTGATGATTTCGTTGTATTTTTATATTGTTGATGTTATGATATATTTTAGTTACTGTTTATGCACATGGGCATCCAAATGAAATATGTCAGCAGGCTGACGGACGCCCGGCGCGCGAGTAGTGGAGAAGGTTGTTCCCCTGCTCGGTTTCCAATGACAAAGGCGCATGAATGAAACGCTTTGGGATGCCGCTTTGCGGCTGCGGTAGTATAAATAAAACAGGGAAGGATTAGGATGTATGAAAAAGAAGTTCGTGCTGATATGTATGACGGGAATGATGGTGCTTGGCTTGTGTGCCTGTGGGGACAAAAAGACAGGGCAGGAGCAGACATCGCAGACGGAGACAGATACGGCAGATACAGCTTTGTCGGAAGAAGATACGGACAGTGAACCGCCGACAGAGACGGAGACAGAGAAGGTAAGTGACAGACCGGACTATGTGGGATTTCAGGATCTTGACATTGAGAAGTATGTTACGCTTGCTGACTATAAAAATTTTAAAGTAAGTGCGGTAAAGCCCGCGGTGGATGATACTGCCATTGAGAGCTATATCAACAGTTCCCTCCTTGTAGGAAATATAACGGGCAGGGCGGTCCGGGAAGGCGATGTCGCTGACATTGACTTTGTCGGCAAGAGAGACGGGGAAGCTTTTGAGGGAGGATCGGGTTCCGGCTATAAGCTTGGAATCGGAACAGGTTCCTTTATTCCCGGCTTTGAGGACGGGCTGGTTGGCGTGATGCCCGGTGAGACGGTTGACTTAAATCTGACGTTTCCGGAAAATTATACGCAGAATCCTGACCTTGCGGGACAGGAGGTCGTGTTTACCGTTACGGTCAACAGCATTCAGGGCTCTGCCGAGTATGCGACTGTGACAGAAGCGGAGATGAAAGAGATGGGACTTGCTTACCAGACGAAGGAGGAAGTCTGGGAAGCCGGGAAGAAGGCCGTAGAGGAGCGGGCTGCGGAAACGTTTGCGGCAAATTCTCAGAATGCCATTGTGCAGAAGCTCGTGGAGGAAAGTGAGATCCAGTCAATGCCGGACTACCTTGTTGAGGAGGAGGCACAGAATTACAATCATTATATGAATTCCCTGGCGCAGTCCATGTATGGCATAGGGCTTGAGGATTTTGTGGCAGGCGCTTATGGGATGACGATGGAAGAGTATAATGAACAGCTCGATGAGATGTGTACGGAAGTGGTAAGGCAGTATCTTGTGATGGAAGCGGCAGCAAGGGCCGAAGGCATAGAGATTACGGACGAACTGATTCATGAGCAGGCGGATGGTGAAGCAGCAGAGTATGGCTATGCATCGGGCAGTGAACTGATTGACGAGGTAGGATATGCGACATACAGAATGTCAATCGTACAGGAGAAAGTGATTGGGCGGCTGCTGGAAATCATAGATGTCGAGGAGGAGACCACACAGGCAGCGGAATAAAACGCCCTAGTACTCCATCTAGTTAGAAATTGGAGCATTAGTACATCGTTTCCGCAGATAAAAAGTGTTTGTGAAAAGGGGAAAATACGCATGAAAAAACAATACAGACGTCTGGCGGCAGCCTGTCTTTGTGCGGCAGTACTTTTTACCACATATGATATTTGGGGTACCCATGAGTTTTACCAGGTACAGGCTGCAAAAAAGGATGACTTGAAACAACAAAATAAAGATGACCAGGACAAGCTGGATGACGTGAATGACCGAATGAATGAGCTTGCCGAGGAACAGGAGGGGATTGATGCGGAAATAACGGCGCTGAGTAATGATATTGCCCAAATCATGGCGAGCATCAGCCTTCTGGAAGAAGAAATCGAGGCAAAGAAAGCCCAGATTGAGCAGGCAAAGCTTGATCTTGCGGAGGCGCAGCGGGTGGAGCGGGAACAGTACGAGTCCATGAAAGTCCGGGTAAAGGCGATGTATGAGAGCGGGCAGACTTCGTTTCTTGACATTATTTTTAACGCATCTTCCATGGAGGATATGCTGAATAAAGCGGATTACGTGGAGAAGATGCAGGAGTATGACCGCAAAATGTTCACAAACTATCAGATTGCAAGGCAGAATGTCGAGGACTTAAAAGAAAATCTGGAAATTGAAGAATCGGAGCTGGAGGCGGCGCAGGAAGGGCTCCAGGAGGAAATGGACAGCGTGGAGGAGGCAAGGGCTGAACTGGAAACAATCAGTGCCGACTATGCTGTGCAGATTAGCAAGGCAAAACAGCAGGCAGAGGTGTACAAGTCGCAGATTAAACAGAGAAATGCCCAGATAAAGCAGATTGAGGAAGCGGAGCGAAAGGCAGCAGAGGAGGCAGCGCGCAAGAAAGCGGAGGAAGAACGCAGACGCAGGGAAGAAGAGGCGAAGAAGAACAACAGCAACAAGAACAATAACAGCAGTACCGCCAGCAACACGACACCCCCGGCTGCCGGAACGGCATCCGTCAATAAGGATGCCATTATGGCGGCAAAGGGAGGCGCAAAAGGAAAAGAAGTCGCAGTATTTGCCTGCGGGTTTGTGGGAAATCCGTATGTGGCAGGGGGTACAAGCCTGACAAACGGCGCGGACTGTTCAGGTTTTACGCAGTCGGTTTATAAGTCGTTTGGCTACAGCCTTCCCCGCAGTTCCACCTCACAGAGAAGTGCCGGCAGGGAAGTGAGCTATGCGGATGCAGAACCAGGGGACATTATATGCTATCCGGGACATGTGGCAATTTACATAGGAAATGGAAAGATTGTCCATGCCAGTTCGGCAAAGACCGGAATAAAAATCAGCAATGCACTTTACCGGGAAATTTTATGCGTGCGCAGAGTGGTATAGAAAGAACATAGCGCCGTACAATAATACGAGGCGATAGAAAGCCTGTAATCTTAAGGGATAATGGGAAAATGTGATATGGATAAAATTTATGGATGTGGATGATTTTAAGAAGGTAAATGACACCTATGGGCATCTTTTTGGTGACGAGGTGCTCTCGAGACTATCTGAGACCATAAGAAGCGTAGTTGATGCACGCGGTGCGGTTGGACGTTTCGGTGGTGACGAGTTTATGATTGTGCTTGACGGTGTTTCAGACGAGGAGATGCTCCGCCGCATTTTAAAGACGGCTTCCAAAAATCTACAGTGGACGTACAAGGACTATGTGGACAGCGTGCCTGTTACGACTTCCTGTGGTGTTGCAAAATTTCCAGATGATGGGGACAGTTTTGAAGACCTTTTCAAAAAGGCAGATAAGGCGCTTTACATTGCAAAGGCAAAGGGAAAGAACCGGTTTATTATCTATGATGAAGCAAAACATGGTAGCATTGTCACGGAGCGGGAGTCTGACAATATTGTCGGAATCAAGGCGATTGCAAGTGAGGGCAAGAAGGCAGATGCAATGTCGGAAGTAGTGCTGGCGCTCCATAAAAACGGTGTGTCGGCATTGCCAGATGCAATGGAAAAAATAAGGACGTATTTCGATGTGGACGGAGTGACAGTCTATCAGGGAGCGGATTTGCACAGGGTTCTCACGGCAGGAAGATATGTGAATCCGGTTCAGGGGCTGGACTTTATATTGAACGGAGCTTACCTTGATTTGTTTGACCAGCAGGGTGTGTGTAAGATTGGAAATATTGAGAAACTGAAAAACAACCAGAAGGAAGCGTATAAGCTGTATGGACTTCAGGAGTGCAGGGAGCTTGTGCAGTTTATCGCATACAGAAATGGAAGCCCCATGGCAGTTGTGGAGTTTGATTATTTCAACAGGATGCCGAAAATAGGCGCTACAGACAAAGGGCTTATGACGATTGCCGGAAGAATGATGGCAGAAACGGCATGTGATTTCAGTTACAAGGAAAGTGGCAGCTAAGGACAGGAGCTGCCACTTTCCTTATGGCATTCACGAAACGCTTTAGGCTTCGGCATGCTGGTGTGCGTATTTTTCGCGGGTGGCAAGTCCTCCCCTGATATGCCGTTCGGACTTGTTTACATCCAGCACTGTCCGTGCCTGTTTGGCAAGAGTGGGGTTCACCTGCATAAGCCTTGAGGTAACATCCTTATGTACCGTGGATTTGCTTACGCCGAACGCCTTGGCAGTCTGACGTACAGTGGCGTTATTGTCGATGATATAGACAGCAATATTGATCGCTCTTTCTTCAATATAATCTTTCATAATCTTGAAAAGGGGTCTCCTTCTGAATCATTTGTACATTCTATGAGAAGATGGCAGAGAATATGAATGACATGATGGAATCCGTCAATGGTGGTTGCATGTACGGTTTTATACGGACTTAGCAGTAAACGCCAAGTCCTATGTGAATGGTAACCAACGAGCTTCTTAAAAAACTAGAAATAGATTGTATAAACTTGACATTTTTTACAAGATGCCTTACAATGGAGAACACAAGTTTGATGAGGAGGGAATTCCAATGATAGAAGTCAGCCATATTTCAAAGGATTTTGTCGCACCGAAAAAATATCCGGGACTGCGCGGGGCAGTAAAGGGTCTGTTTTCCACAGAAAAGGTTATAAAGACGGCGGTGGACGATATCTCATTTTCGATTGATACCGGTGAAATTGTCGGTTATATTGGAAGCAATGGTGCAGGGAAATCCACGACCATTAAGATGATGACGGGGATTCTGGTGCCGACGAAGGGAACCTGTACCGTTGCGGGCATCAATCCAAGCCGGAACCGAAAGGAAAATGCACAAAATATTGGTGTGGTTTTTGGACAAAGAACACAATTGTGGTGGGATCTGCCGCTGAGTGAATCCTTTACAATCCTAAAAGAAATTTACAATGTGTCAGATGCGGAATACGCCGGGCAGATGGAATTCCTGAACAGGGTACTGGAGCTGCAGGATTTTTTTGACAGGCCAGTGCGGACACTCTCGCTGGGACAGCGGATGCGTGCAGATTTAGGTGCGGCGCTCCTGCATAACCCCAAGGTGCTCTATCTGGACGAGCCCACAATCGGACTGGATCTGGTCGTGAAGGACAACATCAGGAAGGCAATCAGGGAGATTAATGAGAAATACCGGACAACCGTCATCCTGACAACGCATGATATTGGTGATATTGAGGAGCTGTGCAGCCGCATTATGATTATTGACGAAGGCAGGAAAATTTATGACGGTTCGCTTGCTGATTTAAAAGACACCTATGGAACCAGGAGAAAGGTTTCCATGGAAGTAAAACAGCCGGAGAAGGCAAAAGGGCTCCGCCTGCATGAGATTCTGGGAGTGCAGGAGACTGCGTGTTCCATGAGCTTCAGTCCGGAAAACAGTATGCTCTGCGTGACGTTTGACAAGCATAGGCTGCAGGTGCCGCAGATTCTCTCGGCGGTCATGGCAGTTGTCGAGGTCAAGGATGTACAGATTCAGGAGACAGAGCTTGCTGAGATTGTAAAGGAAATTTATAACCATGGCGTGGGAGGGAAAGCATGAGAAAGCGTTTGCGGATTTATCTGCCGTTTGCGGCAAATGAGCTGAAACGGCAGCTCGCTTACAAGGGGGCATTCTACTTGTTCATACTGGTGAATCTGTTTGGATCCTTCATCAGCTATTATCTGTGGATGGCAATCTATGGAAGCTCGGAGAAGGCAGTGATTGGCGGGCTGACGCAGAAAGAAATGGTGGTCTATGTCTTTATGGTATACGTCACGGCATCCATTGTCACGGCATCGATTTCAACCATGGTCAGTGACGATGTGGTGAAGGGCACGGTTGCGATGAACCTGATTAAGCCGATAGATTACCGTCTGAGCCTGATTGCCATGGCTTCAGGAAATATGGCTTACCGGTTTCTGGTTCCGTCCGTCTTTATCTGGATTGGGCTGGAAATCTATAAAATAAAGGTACTGGGACTGGCACCTGTCACCGTTATGGGGATTTTCCTGTATCTGACAAGCTGCATCATGAGTTTCCTGATTTACGTGCTGTTTGATTTCTGTTTTGGAATGCTTGCTTTTTTTACAACCTATATTTTTGGGATGCGTATGGCGAAGGACGCACTGCTGAGCTTCCTGACAGGGCAGCTGATTCCGATAAGTTTCTTTCCTGCCGCAATGCAAAGGGTGTTTGACTTTCTGCCGTTTTCATCCATGGTCTATACGCCGGTCATGATTTATCTGGGAAAATATACCGGGGAAACGCTTGCGTTTATGATGCTGCGGCAGGCAGCGTGGGTGGTGCTCTTATATGTGGCGGGCAGCCTAATCTGGCGTCAGGTGACAAAACGGCTGATTGTTCTTGGGGGTTAGTACGAAAACATTTGTCCGGCGGAAAGGAGAAATATGAATACAGTAAAACGATATCTGCGGCTGTACAGGGTTCTGGTGACGCAGTTTTTAAAGACAATCATGCAGTCGAGGGTTGATTTCCTGATTGGACTGCTTGGATTTTTCTTTACACAGGTTATGGGAATCGCTTTTCTATATCTGGTATTTCAGCAGATTCCGAGCTTACAGGGATGGACGCTCGACCAGCTGATATTTATTTATGGTTTTGCGCAGATTCCGCGGGGAATCGACCATCTGTTTACGGACAATATCTGGCTTGTGGCATACCGCCTGGTCATCAATGGGGACTTTGACCGTTACATGCTGCGTCCGATGAACATCTTTTTTCAGGTCATCGCGGAGAAGCTGCAGCCTGACGCGCTTGGGGAGCTGCTGATCGGAACAATCCTTGTGGTGCGTTCCCTGACAAAAGGAATTGTGATTGTGGATGGGCTGCACATTGCATTGTTTTTTGTCTCCATCTTTGCGGGGGCATTGATTTATACGTCCATCAAATTGTTTTTTGCATCGCTTGCATTCTGGCTGAAAGTGAGCGGCCCGTTTTTGCAGATTGCCTATGACATGGCAAATTTTGCGAAATATCCTACGGAAATTTACTCAAAAGGAATCCGTTTTCTGATTACATGGGTCATACCGTTTGCGTTTGTGGCGTATCTGCCCGCCAGCTTTTTTATGAAGGCGGACACATCCGCAGGCGTGGTTGGCATTGAGTGCGGTATCGCCTTTGTATTCTGGTGGATTGCGTATGCCGTGTTCCACCGGGGGACGCAGGTTTATGAGAGTGCAGGAAATTAAGGCGTGTGGACAACGGGATATTCCTGTTAATGAATAGAGGACATTTATTATAGAAGGCATTCGGCGGACATGGTTTGGCCGAGTGTCTTTTTTATGCACACGGGCGTCCAGATGAAATATGTCAGCAAGCTGACGGACGCCCGGCGCGCGAGTAGTGGAGAAGGATATTCCCCTACTCGATTGAAAAAAATTGTTACGGGCAGTGACGGTTTTATAATTTATTAATAAATAAAATGAAAAAGATTGTTGACAATAAAAACTGAAAGTAGTAAGTTAGTATATGTAAATATTAGCACTCCATTATAACGAGTGCTAACAAAATAAGAAATTTGGCATACCATATAATTAAGAAGGGAGCGTGGCAGATTGGATTTAGACGAGCGAAAGCGAAAGATTTTGCAGGCAATTATCCGCAATTATCTTGAGACAGGAGAGCCGGTAGGAAGCAGAACCATTTCCAAGTATACGGACTTAAATCTAAGCTCTGCTACAATCCGCAATGAGATGTCGGATCTTGAAGAACTGGGATATATCATACAGCCGCACACGTCGGCGGGGCGCATTCCTTCCGATAAAGGTTACCGCCTGTATGTGGATCAGATGATGATTGAGAAGGAGGAGCAGCTCAGCCAGGCAACGCAGGAGGTAAAGGAAATGCAGAAAATGCTCCTTGACCGCGAGGATAAGATGGAGGCAGTGCTCAAGCAGATGGCAAGGATGCTTGCCGCCAACACAAACTATGCCACAATGATATCGGCTCCGCAGGTCAGGGGAAACAAACTCAAATTTATACAGCTTTCCAGGGTGGACACAAGGCAGCTCTTGACAACGATTGTCGTGGAAGGCAATGTCATCAAGAATGAGATGATTTCCGTGGAGCAGATGCTTGACGACGAGGCGATTCTGAAGCTGAATATCCTGCTAAACACGAATCTGAACGGGCTTCCAATCGAGGAAATCAACCTGGCAATGATATCGAACCTCAAGCAGCAGGCAGGCATCCATGCTGGAATTATTTCGGAAGTGATGGATGCGGTGGCAGCAGTCATTAAGGATGGTGAGCATGTAGAGATTTATACGAGCGGAGCGAACAATATCTTTAAATATCCGGAGCTTGCCGATAACCAGAGGGCGAGCGAACTGATAACAACCTTTGAGGAAAAGCAGATGCTGACTGAGCTCGTGCAGGACACCCTCACAGACGAAACCGGAACGGGCATACAGGTTTACATCGGCAATGAGACGCCGGTAAAGACCATGAAGGACTGTAGTGTCGTGACGGCGACCTATGAACTTGAGGAGGGCATGAAGGGCACCATCGGGATTATTGGTCCGAGACGTATGGATTACGACAAGGTAATCAGTACATTGAAAACGTTGAAAAGCCAGCTCGATACCATCTACAAAAAGGACGGCGGGCAGACTTGACCCAATATAGTAAAAAAATTTAGAAAGGAAACGAGTGGTTGTGGAAGAAAAGGAATTGGATGAACAAATTGTAGAGGATGCAAATCCGCAGGATACCGATCCGGACAAAGACGTAACAGCAGCAGAAGAAGACAATACAGAGAAAAAGCAGGACAGTGAAGAACCCGATGACAAAAAAGAGAAAAAGAAATCGTTTTTGGGCAAGGACAAAAAGGAGAAGGCAAACAAGCTTCAGGAAAAGATTGATGAGCTTGAAGACAAAGTGAAGCGGCAGATGGCAGAATTTGACAATTTCAGAAAGCGCTCTGAGAAAGAGAAGTCTGCGATGTTCGAGACCGGGGCAAAGAGTGTTGTGGAAAAGATTCTGCCTGTTGTGGATAATTTCGAGAGAGGACTGGCAGTTCTCTCCGAGGAGGAGATGAAACAGCCTTTTGCAGAGGGGATGAACATGGTCTATAAGCAGCTGATTGCAGAGCTTGAGAAGCTTGAGGTAAAGCCGATTGAGGCAGTGGGATGTGAGTTTAACCCCGAGCTTCACAATGCAGTGATGCAGGTGGAGAGCGAGGAGTATTCATCCGGCATTATTGCACAGGAGCTTCAAAAAGGCTATACGTATCGTGACAGTGTGGTGAGACATAGTATGGTGGCGGTTGTTCAGTAAGGCGTATGTTTAAAAAATAATGAGATTTTATAGATGATTAGGAGGAAAAAATCATGGGAAAAATTATTGGTATTGACTTGGGTACAACAAACAGCTGTGTGGCAGTTATGGAAGGTGGTAAACCCACCGTTATCGCAAACACAGAAGGAGCGAGGACGACACCTTCGGTTGTGGCATTCACAAAGACAGGCGAGCGGCTTGTCGGCGAGCCGGCAAAGCGCCAGGCAGTTACGAATGCGGAGAAGACAATTGCCTCCATCAAGAGGGATATGGGTACGGACAATGGCAGGACAATCGATGGAAAGAAATATTCCCCGCAGCAGATTTCTGCAATGATTCTCCAGAAACTGAAAGCAGATGCAGAGAGCTATCTGGGCGAGACAGTGACAGAGGCGGTAATTACGGTTCCGGCGTACTTTAACGACGCACAGCGTCAGGCGACAAAGGACGCAGGCAAGATTTCCGGTCTTGACGTAAAACGTATTATCAACGAGCCGACGGCGGCAGCGCTTGCATATGGTCTCGACAATGAAAAAGAGCAGAAGATTCTGGTATATGACCTTGGCGGCGGTACATTTGATGTGTCCATCATCGAGATTGGCGATGGTGTTATCGAGGTTCTTGCAACAAACGGCGATACACATCTTGGCGGTGATGACTTTGACAACAAGTTAATCCAGTGGATGATTGACGAGTTCAAGAAACAGGAGGGCATTGACCTTTCCGGCGACAAGATGGCAATGCAGCGACTGAAGGAAGCGGCGGAGAAGGCGAAGAAGGAGCTTTCCTCTGCAACGACTACAAACATCAACCTTCCGTTTATCACAGCGACAGCAGAAGGACCCAAGCACTTTGACATGAACCTGACAAGGGCAAAATTTGACGAGCTGACAAATGACCTGGTAGAGAGAACGGCTATTCCGGTGCAGAATGCGCTTAAGGATGCAGGGCTTTCTGCGTCAGAGATTGGTCAGGTATTGCTGGTAGGCGGTTCGACACGTATTCCGGCAGTACAGGATAAGGTCAGACAGCTGACAGGCAAGGAGCCGAGCAAGTCACTTAACCCGGACGAGTGTGTTGCAATCGGCGCTTCCATCCAGGGTGGTAAGCTTGCAGGCGACGCAGGCGCGGGCGAAATCCTCCTGCTTGACGTTACACCGCTTTCACTCTCCATCGAGACAATGGGCGGCGTTGCGACAAAGCTCATTGAGAGAAATACAACGATTCCTACCAAGAAGAGCCAGATATTCTCGACAGCGGCAGACAATCAGACAGCTGTTGATATCAATGTCGTGCAGGGCGAGAGACAGTTTGCAAGGGACAACAAGTCACTCGGACAGTTCCGGCTGGATGGTATCCCGCCAGCAAGACGTGGTGTTCCTCAGATTGAGGTTACATTTGACATCGATGCGAATGGTATCGTAAATGTTTCTGCCAAGGATCTGGGTACAGGAAAGGAACAGCATATCACCATTACGGCAGGCTCCAACATGTCAGACGAGGATATCGAGAAGGCAGTGAAGGAAGCGGCAGAGTATGAGGCACAGGATAAGAAGCGCAAGGAAGCAATTGATGCGAGAAACGATGCAGACTCCTTTGTATTCCAGACGGAGAAGGCACTGAATGAGGTCGGTGACAAGATTGACGCGTCAGAGAAGTCATCCCTGGAGGCTGATTTGAATGACCTGAAGGCATTGCTTGAGAGCACAAAGGATACTGAAATGACGGATGACCAGGTAGCAGAGTTAAAGGGCAAGCAGGAAGCATTGATGTCAAAGGCACAGAATCTCTTTACAAAGATGTATGAGAATATGCAGGGGGCAGCAGGCGCGGCTGGACCGGACATGGGCGGCACAGAGCAGGCACAGGATGCAGGAGCGGCAGCAGATGACGTTGTAGACGGCGATTACAGGGAAGTTTAAATAACGAAAAGTAACTCTCAGGCTGTAAAAACGGGCTGAGAGTTACGAAGCTTCGTTTGTAAGGACACCAAAAAACGGTGTTCTTTGCATGTGGATTGTATATATAGAAAGGCATGGATGATCATGGCAGAGCAAAAGAGAGATTATTATGAGGTATTAGGTGTTGAGCGGGGCGCGGATGATGCCAGTATAAAAAAAGCATACAGACAGCTTGCCAAAAAATATCATCCGGATATGAATCCGGGTGATGCTGAGGCTGAGAAGAAATTCAAGGAAGCATCAGAGGCCTATGCCGTATTAAGTGATCCTGACAAGAGACGCCAGTATGACCAGTTTGGACACGCAGCATTTGAGGGTGGCGGAGCAGGCGGATTTGGCGGCTTTGATTTCGGCGGGGCTGATTTCTCTGATATTTTTGGCGATATTTTTGGTGATTTCTTTGGCGGTGGCAGAAGCAGCGCAAGGAACAATGGACCCATGAAGGGTGCGAATATCCGTACCAGTGTGCGCATCAGCTTTGAGGAGGCAGTCTTTGGCATTGACAAGGAGCTGGAACTGAACCTGAAAGACACCTGTAAGACCTGTAATGGTAACGGTGCGAAGCCTGGAACTTCACCGGAAACCTGCCATCGCTGTGGCGGACGTGGCCAGGTTGTGACACAGAGCAAGACACCGTTTGGCATTATCAGGAATTCTCAGATATGTCCGGACTGTGGCGGTTCCGGAAAGACGATTAAGGATAAGTGTCCGGATTGTCATGGCAGCGGATATATTTCCAGCAGAAAGAAAATACAGGTGTCCATTCCGGCAGGTATTGACAATGGGCAGAGTGTACGCATCCGGGATAAGGGCGAGCCTGGTGTAAATGGAGGACCGAGAGGTGACCTGCTGGTGGAGGTTGTCGTTGACAGGCATCCGATTTTCCAGAGACAGGATATGAATATCTTCTCCACGGTTCCGGTATCGTTTGCGGTTGCTGCACTTGGCGGCGAGGTGCTGATTGACACGGTGGACGGCAGGGTCGTGTATGATGTAAAGGCAGGCACACAGACCGATACGCGTGTAAGGCTTCGCGGAAAAGGCGTGCCTTCCCTTCGAAATAAAGATATTCGCGGAGACCACTATGTAACACTTGTCGTACAGGTGCCGGATAAACTTTCCGGTGAGGCGCGGGAATTGCTTCGCCAGTTTGACAAGGAGACTGGAAACAGCCTGGAAGCAGTGAAAAACATGGAAAAGAATGACCTGAATGAGGATAAGGACAAAAAGGAAAAGAAGCGGAAAGGTTTTTTCAAATAATATTTTAAGATGGCAATAGGGACTTCTGTATGATAAGATAATATTCATACAGAAGTTTTTACATTTATTGACAGACTGAGAAAGGAGCAAGGTTATTTTTATGAAGTGGAAAAAGTTTACAATAAAGACGGTGACGGACGCGGAGGACATTATTATCAGCACGTTATATGACATCGGGCTTGAGGGCGCACAGATAGAGGACAAGATACCATTGACGCCGCTGGAAAAGGAGCAGATGTTTGTGGATATTCTGCCTGATGGGCCGGAGGATGACGGCATTGCATACCTGAGTTTTTTTGTGGAGGAAAGTGAAGAGAATCCTGTTGATGCGGACGAGATGGTGGCGAATATCAACAGGGAGCTGGACGATCTGCGAAATTTTATGGATGTAGGTGAGGGAACGGTCATGGTTTCCGAGACAGAGGATATTGACTGGATTAACAACTGGAAACAGTTTTTCCACCAGTTTTATATAGATGATTTGCTTGTCATTCCCTCGTGGGAGGAAGTGAAGCCTGAGGATAAGGACAAGAAAATTCTGCACATCGACCCTGGAACGGCATTTGGCACGGGCATGCATGAGACGACACAGCTGTGCATCAGACAGCTGAAAAAACACATTACACCGGAGACAGAGCTGCTTGACGTTGGAACGGGAAGCGGTATTCTTGCGATTATTTCCCTGATGTATGGGATTTCACATGCAGTCGGGACAGACCTGGATCCCTGTGCTGCGGAGGCGGTGCGGGAAAATATGGAAGCGAATGGAATTGCTCCGGAATGTTTTGAGATGATGATTGGGAACATTATTACGGACAAGGAAGTGCAGGATAAAGTCGGCTATGAAAAATACGATATTGTTGTGGCAAATATTCTTGCAGACGTGCTTGTGCCCCTTACGCCGGTGGTTGCCAGGCACCTGAAACCAGGCGGCATATACATTACTTCGGGAATCATTGACAACAAGGAACAGACGGTGCGGGATGCCATGGAAGCCGCAGGGCTTGCAATCCTTGAAGTTACCCGTCAGGGCGAATGGGTCAGCATAACAGGTGAATTGGCTGGTGAGACAGCTTATGCAATATAAAGGAGAGCTATATGTACCATTTTTTTGTGGAGCCGTCCCAGGTTTCTGACAGAAGTGTCACAATTGTGGGGGACGACGTCAATCATATCAAGAATGTAATCCGGTTGAAAATTGGAGACGAGGTAAGCATCAGCAATGGCACTGACGGCAGGGATTATCGGTGCGGTATTATACAGATAACAGATACGGAAGTGCTTTGCGAGGTACGCTTTATCAAGGAGGACGGCGTGGAGCTGTCCTCCAGGGTATATCTTTTTCAGGGTCTCCCCAAGGGGGACAAGATGGAGCTGATTATTCAGAAAATGGTGGAACTTGGTGTATACGAGATTATTCCTGTCGCCATGAAACGCTGTGTGGTAAAGCTTGATGACAAAAAGGCAAAATCCAAAACAGTACGCTGGCAGGGGATTTCCGAGGCTGCCGCAAAACAGAGCAAGCGCGGTGTCGTGCCGAGAATACAGGATGTAATGCACTATCAGGAAGCACTGGAGTATGCAAGGGACATGGATGTGAAACTCGTTCCCTATGAAATGGAGGGTATTCTGGATGGTGCGGCAGGCATGGAAGGAACCAGAAGGCTCATTGGCAGTCTGGGGAGCGGACAGCGGATTGCCATTTTCATAGGGCCGGAAGGCGGATTTGATGAAAGTGAGATTCAGGCGGCAGTTGCCCTTGGAATGAAACCGATAACCCTGGGGAGACGGATTCTTCGCACTGAGACCGCGGGAATGACCGTGATGGCATGGATTATGTACCAGCTGGAGAAATAGTGCTGTCCGGGAGGCAGTGATGCAACTTTGATGCAAAAAATATGCCTGTTTGATACAAAAAATATGCAATTATGATGTTTTCGCATTGTACCATATTTATAACAACAATTTAGCTTTCATTTGCGGGCTCTGTGTATGACAGGAGGGCAAGGGCAACAGGACAGTTACGGAGGGCGGCAGATGGGGCTGGATGGTGAAACAGAAACGCAAATGTTGAGAAAGGTATGGTACAGTGAGATGAAGAATGATAAAAGACTGTTATGTTTTCTGGGTGTACTGCTTATGGTTATGATGCTTCCGGCACGGTCTGTCCACGCAGAGGAGGGCGACGGTGAAGGAGATAAAACAGGTGCGCCTTATTTTTATGTGGAGACAGACGATACTTCCGTGGACAGCTTTCCCTTGAAGAAGACGAATGTTACGGCGGATATCAACGGCATGATAGCAGATATCCATGTTGTGCAGTCATACGCAAATGAGGGGAAGAAGCCAATCAATGCCTGCTATGTGTTTCCGGCATCCACGAAGGTGACGGTGCATGGGATGCAGATGGAGATCGGAAACCAGCGGATTACTGCAAAAATCAAGGAAAAAGAAGAGGCCGAGGAGGAGTTTGAGGAGGCGAAGGAGGAAGGAAAAAGCGCTTCCCTGTTATCCGAGGAACGGCCAAACGTATTTACCATGAATGTTGCCAATATCATGCCGGGGGACAAGGTTTCCATTGACCTTCATTATACGGAGATGATAACGCCGACAGACGGAACGTACCAGTTTGTCTATCCGACAGTTGTCGGACCCAGGTATATCGGGGAGATTATTGATGACTCCGGAACGCGTGAGGAATGGGCCTCGACTCCTTATCTGCCGGAGGGGAAGACATCGAAGGATGTATATGATGTCCGTGTAAATCTCTCCGCGGCCGTTCCGATTACAGAACTGGAAAGCAGCTCCCATGAAATTGCAGTGCAGTGGGAGGAGAATACGAAAGCTGCCGTATCGCTTGCGGATTCGTCCGACTATGCAGGCAACAGGGACTTTATCCTGGATTATAAAATGACAGGGCAGGATATTTCCACAGGATTAATGCTCAACAAAGGGGAGGATGAAAATTTCTTTATGCTGATGGTTCAGCCGCCGGAGCGGTGCAATATTGAGGAAATTCCGCCGAGGGAGTATATTTTTGTCCTTGACATATCCGGATCCATGTGCGGTTATCCATTGGACACGGCAAAGGAGCTGATTAAAAACCTTGTTTCCGATCTCAGGGAAACGGATACCTTTAACCTGATTCTGTTTTCCGGCGGTTCAGAGCAGATGTCTGAGAAGTCTGTTCCTGCAAATTCGCTGAATATCAAGAGGGCAATCCGGCTGATTGACAATCAGGAGGGTTCGGGCGGAACAGAGCTTGCACCCGCACTGCGGGATGCCATCGCAATACCAAGTGAGGAAAATGTGTCACGCAGTATTGTTGTGATTACGGATGGCTATATTTATGGGGAAAAGGAAATATTTGAAATCATTAATGACAATATTGGCGATACCGATTTCTTCTCGTTTGGAATTGGCAGGGGTGTAAACCGGTACCTGATAGAAGGAATCGCGAAAACCGGACAGGGAGAGCCCTTTGTGGTAACGGAAAAGGAGGACGCGTCAGAGACAGCCGAACGCTTTAAAACGTATATACAGTCCCCGGTGCTGACTGACATTCAGGTTGATTTTTCCGGATTTGATGTCTATGACGTGGAACCGTCTGTCATGCCGACCCTTTTTGCAAAACGTCCGATTGTCCTTCTGGGAAAATGGCGCGGTGAACCGGCAGGAACGGTGCAGATTACAGGAAAGACAGGAAACAGTGACTACAAACAGACCATTTCCCTTGCGGATTTGTCGTCGTCCGGTGAAGTGGTTACGCTGGAGGGCAATGTGCTCAGCTATCTGTGGGCACAGAAGCGGATGGAGCGCCTGACGGATTACGGCTTAAATGATGAGGAACCTGACGTGAAAGAAGAAGTGACGCAGCTGGGTCTGAAGTACAGTATGCTGACACCCTACACTTCATTTATTGCAGTGACAGAGACCATCCGGAATCCGGAAAAGGACAGCACGGATGTTGACCAGCCGCTTCCGCTGCCGCTGGAAGTGTCAAACTTTGCAATAGGCGGTTACCTGTTTGGTTCCGAGCCGACCGATCTGCTTCTGGCAGCGGTAGTGCTTCTGATGATTTTTGCGCAGCTTCCGTGCGTGAAAAGATGTCTGCGGAAGTGCTTCGGAAACTGACAGGAAACACACGGGGTATCATAATGAAAAAGAACTTTTGGATATATATTCCGGCAGTCCTGCTGGTACTTGCGGTCAAAATATTTTACCGCGCGGCAGACAGTGACAGCCTGTTATGGATTCTGGCTCCCACCACATGGTGGGTCAGGATCCTGAGCGGGATACCATTTGCGTACAGCGCGCAAGTGGGTTACGTGAGCCATGCGTACCGCTTCATCATCGCCCCATCATGTTCCGGCGTGCGGTTTTTGCTGCTGGTGTTTGTCATGCTGGTATTTTCTTACACGCATATGGCGGCATCTGTAAGGAAAAAATACTGCTGGATGGGATTCAGCGCCATATTTGCCTATGCTTCCACTATTTTTGTCAATGGGATAAGGATTACGGTCTCCATTTATCTGCCGCTGGTGCTGAAGGATGCAGGCCTGATGTCAGGCTGGCTGAATGCGCAGCGCCTTCACACCATAATCGGCACTTCCGTTTATTTTTCCATGCTGTTTGTCGTTTACGGAATTGCCGGAAAAATCTGCAGAAGGCTGTTTGCCTGCACGGAAGCACAATTTCCGATGCCATTGCGCGAGGATGGCAGGAGGGGGCAGAAAAATAGCAGATGCCTTACAGCACCGGTATTTTGGTATTTTGTGATGGTTCTGGGCATACCCTTTGCCGGAAGGCTGTACCGGAATGACTGGGCAGGCTTTTGGCAGTATACGTTTCTTGTGACAGGGGTGTGTACATCTGTAGTGATGGTATCTTTCATATGTTGTAAACTCTGGAGGTTGAAACCATGATGTTTCAACCTCCAAAGTTTTTATTGCAGGAACGGCAGCATTCTGCTATGATGGAATATGTCGTAAAAGGAATTCTGAATGCGCACAAAATTTGGAAAAAGCGCATATTTTATATATATGATTGCGATTCTGTGTCCGGCCGTGCCAGAGGCTGCTCATGGAATGGCTGTAAAATACGTTTGAAGGTGTGAATATGATGGAAGTTTATCTTGACAACTCGGCGACCACCAGATGCCTGCCGGAAGTTGCTGCTCTCATGACACATATTATGTGTGAGGACTATGGGAATCCCTCGAGCCTGCACAAAAAGGGCGTGGAGAGCGAGAAGTACGTGCGTCATGCAAAAGAAGTCATTGCGAAATGTCTGAAAGTACAGGAGAAAGAAATTCTTTTTACATCAGGCGGAACGGAGTCGGACAATATTGCCCTGATAGGCGGTGCCTACGCAAACTACAGGGCAGGGAGACACATCATAACGACCCGGATTGAGCATCCGGCAGTGCTGCAGCCCTGTGCGTACCTTGAGGAGCAGGGCTTTGAGGTAACCTATCTGCCCGTCGATGCAAAAGGCGTCATCCGTCTTGCCGACCTTGAGAAAGCGATGACCAGAAATACCATACTTGTGTCAATCATGCACACAAACAATGAGGTGGGTTCGGTACAGCCTATTGAGCAGGCAGGGGAACTGATTAAACGCATGAACCCCAACACGCTGTTCCATGTGGATGCGGTTCAGGGATTTGGAAAATTTAAAATATATCCCAGGCGCATGAACATTGACCTGTTATCGGTAAGCGCCCACAAAATACACGGTCCAAAGGGTGTCGGATTTTTATATATCAGTGAAAAGGCGAAAGTAAGGCCGATTATCTACGGTGGCGGGCAGCAGAAGGGGATGCGTTCCGGTACGGAAAATGTCCCGGGAATTGCCGGCATGGCGCGGGCGGTCGAAGAAATTTTCGTTGATTTTGATGCGAAAATCAATTATCTGTACGGATTAAAGGAACAGTTCATAAAGGGCGTGCGCATGATTGACGGCATCCGGATAAACGGTCCTGAGGGAAGGGACGGCGCGCCGCATGTGGTAAGTGTTTCCATTCAGGGAGTCAGGAGCGAGGTCATGCTCCATGCTTTGGGGGACAAAGGAATCTATGTGTCAGCGGGAAGCGCATGCTCATCCAATAAACCGTCCGTGTCTGCCACACTGAAGGCAATCGGTGTCGAGAAACAGTTCCTCGATGCAACGCTCCGTTTCAGCTTCAGCCTGTACACGACGGAGACAGAGATTGATTACACTGTGAAAGCCTTGTGCGAGCTTGTGCCAATGCTTCGGCGCTACACCAGAAAATAAAACGAAAAGCAAATATAAGGCCGAAGGCTGGACTGTTATAACGATTTGCAGAAAGGAAGAATATAGGATGTACAAATCATTTTTGATAAAATACGCAGAGATTGGCGTGAAGGGAAAGAACAGATACATTTTTGAAGACAGACTCTGCGAGCAGATACGTTATGCACTGAGACGGTGCGAGGGCACATTTGAGGTGACAAAGTCGCAGGGGAGAATCTATGTCAATGCGCTGTCCGAATTTGACTATGAGGAAACCGTGGAACAGTTAAAGACTGTGTTCGGCGTGACTGGAATCTGCCCCGTTGTCCATGTGGAAGACGAGGGCTTTGAAAAGCTCTGCGAGGATGTTGTCTGCTATATGGATAAAGTTTATCCGGATAAACACTTCACGTTTAAGGTGGAGGCGCGCAGGGCGCGAAAAAATTATCCGAAAAACTCCATGGAAATCAATTGTGATATCGGGGAAGCGCTGCTCAGGGCATTTCCTGATATCCGGGTTGACGTGCACAAACCGGATGTCATGCTGCGTATTGAAATACGTGAAAAAATATATATTTATTCGACCGTCATCCCCGGACCCGGCGGACTTCCCATCGGGACAAACGGAAAGGGCATGCTGCTTTTATCGGGCGGGATTGACTCGCCAGTCGCAGGGTATATGATAGCAAAGCGCGGTGTAAAGATCGATGCGGTGTATTTTAGCGCACCGCCTTACACCAGTGAACGCGCGACCCAGAAAGTGATAGACCTGGCAAAAATTGTCTCCAAATACAGTGGACCCATCAGCCTCCACATTATCAATTTTACCGAGATACAGCTCTATATTTACGAAAAGTGCCCGCATGACGAGCTTACGATTATCATGCGCCGCTACATGATGCGTATTGCGGAGGAGCTTGCAAAACAGGATGGATGCCTGGGACTGATTACCGGAGAGAGCATCGGCCAGGTGGCGTCACAGACCATGCAGTCCCTGATGGCGACAAATGATGTCTGTACCCTTCCGGTGTACAGACCGCTGATTGGATTTGACAAGCAGGAAATTGTGGAGGTTTCGGAAAAGATTGACACCTATGAGACTTCGATTCTTCCTTATGAAGACTGCTGCACGATTTTTGTCGCAAAGCATCCGGTGACGAAGCCGAACCTCAACGTGATAAGGATTCATGAGAAAAATCTTGAAGAAAAGATTGACGCGCTTGTCAGGACGGCGCTTGAGACAGAGGAGATTATCGAGATTGCATAGCAAGCCGCGCAGGAAAAGCCTTTGTCCTGCGCATAAAAAGCAAAACAAAACCAGGTACATGATGACAGTGTACCTGGCAAGTTTTTGGTTCGTCTCAATATTGAAGACTGAGATTTAAGCGCAAATGCTTTCGCGGATGCGATACGGCTATGTATCGTCATTAAACCAGATAAGGCTTCAGTACTTCCATAACCTCGTCTGTGCCGCCCTCAGCATGAATATTCAGATCGATTGGCTTAGATAAATCCAAGCTGAAGATACCCATGATTGATTTTGCATCAATAACGTATCTGCCTGAAACAAGGTCAAAATCATAATCGAACTTTGTGATATCGTTAACGAAAGATTTTACCTTATCAATTGAGTTTAAAGAAATCTGAACTGTTTTCATTCTGACTACCTCCTTTTATTATACCTTCCTTTTTAATAATAAAGGCAAACAGTGGAAAAGTCAACCAAAGATAAGAAACAGTTGTCATGAAAATTGCTGAAATTATGCTAAAAATATGTACAAATTGACATTGCCGCCCAAACCATGCCTGAAAAATTCGACAGGACATGCATGTGGCAGGCATGATGCACAATGAAAGGATTATTATAAATGAGAACAGTAGCGTACCATAATCTGGGCTGTAAGGTGAATGCATATGAAATGGATGCCATGCTGCAGGCGCTGCGCCAGAATGGGTATCAGGTTGTGCCGTTTGAGGAAAGGGCGGATATCTATATCGTAAACACCTGCACGGTGACAAACATAGCGGACAGAAAGAGCCGCCAGATGCTCCATAAGGCAAAAAAAACGAATCCGGAGGGAATTGTCGTGGCGGTGGGCTGCTATGTACAGTCTGACACGCAGGCAGTCGGATCGGACAGCGCGGTTGACCTGATGGTGGGGAATAACAGGAAAAAAGACCTGGTGGCAATTCTTGAGAATTATTTCGAGGGTATCAGCCAGGAGAGCGTGATTGACATCAACCACACGGCGGAGTATGAGGAAATGCGTCTGACCACGACGGAGGAACATACGCGGGCGTATATCAAAATACAGGATGGCTGCAACCAGTTCTGCACATACTGTATGATACCATATGCGCGGGGGCGTGTCAGAAGCCGTAAAAAATCAGATGTCATTGAGGAAATAAAAGGGCTTGTCAGGACAGGATATAAGGAGTTCGTGCTGACAGGCATCCATATCAGCTCTTATGGCATGGATTTTAAGGGGCAACAGGAAAATCTGCTCACGCTGGCACAGGCAATTGACGGAATAGACGGTGTGGAGCGGCTTCGGCTGGGGTCGCTTGAGCCGCGTATTGTCACGGGGGAATTTGCGGAAGGCCTGGCGAAGCTGCGCCATATCTGTCCACATTTCCATCTGTCACTGCAAAGCGGATGCGAGACAGTGTTAAGGCGCATGAACCGCCACTATACACCAGAGGAGTATCTGCGGGGGGTGGAATGCCTGCGGCATGTGTTCGACCACCCGGCAATTACAACGGATATTATTGTAGGATTTCCGGGCGAGACACCGGAGGAATTTGAGCAGACGAGGCAGTTTGCCGCTGACGTCCGCTTTTATGAGATGCATATTTTCAAGTATTCCAAAAGAAAGGGTACAAAGGCAGCGGTCATGCCCGGACAGATTCCGGAGGGGATAAAGACACAGCGCAGCGGTGTGCTGCAATGCATGGAATTGCAGGATTCAAAGGACTTCAGGGCGTTTTATGTCGGCAGTGACGTGGAGGTGCTGTTTGAAGAAAAAAAGGAAATTGGCGGACAGGAATACTGGGTGGGACATACAAGGGAGTACGTGAAGGTGGCTCTTTTAAGCCGCGATAACAGCCATGAAGGGCCGGAATATTTGCAAAACAGGCTGATATCAGGAAAAATCATGGGATTTTTGCAAAATGATGTATTAATTATGGAATGTAAATAAATGTAGCTATTGAATTTTGTGTAAGATTAAGTTATTATAGTAATAACAGTGCAAAAACGGAAACCCGCCGATTGGAAGGAGCATAAGAATGGAAGATTTGACACGCACACAATTTATACAGCTGACACCGGAGGATCTGGGAGAAGTGACCTCGGTGAAAGATGTGATCGCTTCTGTGTATGCTGCCCTGACAGAGAAGGGGTATAATCCGGTCAATCAGATTGTCGGCTATATTATGTCGGGAGATCCGACATATATCACGAGTCATAAAGGGGCGAGAGCCATGATTATGAAAGTGGAGCGGGACGAGCTTGTGGAGGAGATGCTCAAGGCATACATCAAAAATGCAGGCTGGCAGTTACAGTTCAGACCCTGACATGCGGACAGCTGATATAAGGAACCGAGGAAGAAAACAGTAACAGGGAAACTGTTATATTTTAGGAGAAGTACATGAGAAAAATGGGACTTGATTTCGGGTCAAAGACAGTGGGTGTCGCCATCAGTGACCCCCTTCTTGTCACGGCCCAGGGAATTGAGATTGTACGCAGGAAGTCTGAGAATAAGCTTCGCCAGACACTGGCGCGAATTGAGGAATTAATCACTGAGTACGAGGTGGATGAGATTGTGCTTGGCTACCCTAAGAACATGAATGATACAGAGGGGGAGCGGGCAGAAAAGACCCTTGCCTTTCAGGAAATGCTCGAGAGAAGGACAGGGCTTGATGTACAGCTGTGGGACGAACGCCTGACGACAGTAGCAGCAGATAAAGCGATGATGGAAGCCGGTATAAGACGTGAGGAGAGGAAAGAGCACGTTGACAGGATAGCGGCAGTTTTTATTTTGCAGGGTTATCTGGATTATCTGAAAAATAAGGAAAACGGCAGTATTGCGTTTTAGAAAGGTTTGGGTTTGCGATAATGGAAAAAATTACCTTTACGCCAGATGGGGAAGATACGGCAGTTGATTTTTACGTGCTGGAACAGACAACCATCGGCGGGGTGAATTATATTTTGGTAACAGATGCGGAAGAAGAGGAGGATGGCGAGGCGTATATTTTGAAAGCCAGTCACGGGGCAGATGAAAATGAGCAGGTTTACAGTGTGGTAGATGATGATGATGAACTTGCTGCTGTCGCGGGCGTCTTTGAAAATATGCTGGATGACATCGACCTTATCTAAATATTTATAAGGAAACGGGACGGTATCCGGTTACGCGGAGAAAAACGTTGCAGGAGGTAAATTTTGAAACAGAACAAAAAACAAAATATGTCAAAGCTTAAGATTATTCCACTGGGAGGTCTTGAGCAGATTGGAATGAACATTACTGCCTTTGAGTATGAAGACAGTATTGTTGTGGTGGACTGCGGTCTGAGTTTCCCGGCGGATGATATGCTGGGTGTCGACCTGGTGATTCCGGATGTCACATACCTGAAAAACAATCAGGACAAAGTGAGGGGATTTGTGATTACGCACGGACACGAGGATCATATCGGTGCGCTGCCGTATGTGCTCAAGGAACTCAATGTGCCGGTGTACGCCACAAAGCTTACGATGGGGATTATCGAGAATAAGCTGACGGAGCACAACCTGATACACAATGTGCGCAGAAAGGTGGTCAAGTTCGGTCAGAATATCAATCTCGGATGTTTCCGGATCGAGTTTATCAAGACAAACCACAGTATTGTGGATGCGGCAGCGCTTGCCATCTATTCACCGGCAGGAATTGTTGTGCATACGGGTGACTTTAAGGTCGATTATACGCCGGTATATGGCGATGCGATTGATTTGCAGCGCTTTGCAGAGCTTGGAAAGAAGGGCGTACTGGCATTGATGTGTGACAGTACGAATGCCGAGCGGCCGGGTTTCACGCCGTCCGAGAAAAAGCTTGGGCCGGTATTCGACACATTGTTTGAGGAGCATAAAAAGACACGAATCATCATCGCCACTTTTGCTTCCAACGTCGACAGGGTACAGCAGATTATCAATACGGCGGACAAGTTTGGAAGAAAGGTGGTTGTCGAGGGTCGGAGCATGGTCAACATTATTGAGACGGCTTCCAACCTGAACCGCATCAGCATACCGGAAAACACGCTGATTGACATTGAGCGTCTGAAAAACTATCCGAAGGATAAGACAGTTATTATTACGACAGGAAGCCAGGGAGAGAGCATGGCAGCGCTCAGCCGCATGGCGAGCGGGATGCACAAAAAGATTTCCATTGGAAAGGGAGACACGGTCATCTTTTCATCGAGTCCGATTCCGGGAAATGAAAAGGCGGTTACCAAGGTAATCAATGAATTGTTCAAAAAGGGCGCAGACGTGATTTTTCAGGACACACATGTGTCCGGACATGCCTGTCAGGAGGAAATCAAGCTGATTTATACGCTGACAAAACCAAAATATGCGGTGCCGGTGCATGGCGAATATAAGCATTTAAAGGCGCAGGCAAAGATTGCAATGGATTTGGGTATTGACAAGGATGATGTTTTTATTTTACAGTCAGGCGATGTGCTCTCGATGGATGAAGACAGTGCGAGTGTCACCGGAAAAGTGCCGGTGGGAGCCGTGCTTGTGGACGGACTTGGTGTCGGGGATGTCGGAAATGTTGTGCTGCGGGACAGGCAGCACCTTGCGGAGGACGGTATCCTGATTGTGGTCATGTCGCTTGACGCCGGGTCGGGAGAACTGCTTGCAGGACCGGATATTGTATCGCGTGGTTTTGTGTATGTGAAGGAATCGGACGAGCTTCTGGAGGAGGCGAGAAAGCTGATTGAGAAGGCAGTGATTGGCTGTCTCAAGAAAAATATTACCGACTGGGGCAAAATTAAGGGAACCATTAAAGATACGCTAAGCGAATATGTATGGAGAAAGACAAAGAGACGCCCAATGATACTCCCGATTATTATGGAGGTATAAAACTAACCGCATCTAAGGCAGCAAAATACGCAGCCTAAGATTTGCTAAGTTTTAAGGAGAACGCAGGCGTTCTCCGGTAATTATAGTAAACGTGGAGGAAAGTTATGAATGTAAAACAGTTATTGGGAGCCGTCTCGGCGACAATCATTAAGATTGCAGTTGCGGCGGTGGTTATTTCCGTGGTGTTCCGCCTTGCGGTGTACGCGTATGATTTTGGATATAAGGTGTTTGCGGATGTGCCTGTGAGTGAGGGAGAGGGCAGGATTGTGAATGTGGTCGTGTCTGCGGGGCAGTCCAGCAGGGAGCTTGCAAAGATACTTGAGGAAAAAGGACTGATTGAGGATGCAAATGTGTTTTATATTCAGGAGAGGCTTTCTGACTATAAGGATAAGCTGAAGCCAGGCACGTATGAACTCAGCACGGCAATGAATTCCCAGCAGATGCTCGAAATATTGTGTGATGTAGAGGAAGAAACAGAGGAAAACTGATAAATGGTAATACGAAATCCGGTGCGGATTGTGGTCAGAACACAATTGGCACCGGATTTTTTGGTGTATAAAACGAAAAATTTCGCAGATTTTCCTGTTCTGCGAAATTTATAAATATTTTCTTTAAAATACTTAAAAAATACGATTCTATAACTTTATATCGACAATAGTTTACCACGTTTTAACCGAAATGACAATTCTTTTTTCAAAAACATAAGGCAAATGGAGATAGCAACATATGGAAGCGTCAGTTTCACGCAAAAAAGACCCTGAAAAATGGATTTTTTTTAGGGTCTTTTTTGTGGTCAGTCAAACTCAGTTTGCTTACATGATAGCAAAGCACAATTACTTTTTTTATTAAATTCATGGTCTTTTTTGTGGTCACCTCAAAATAGTATCCTTTATAAATCAGGCTTTTTGCCACTTTTCGCAGAACAGGAAAGTCTGCGAAATATTCCAAAAAAAATCTTATACAATTTTTCTATATAATATATCAAATAGCGAAGGCAATTTGTGAAAAATGACAAACCGTCTGGATGGGTAGAAGAAATGTCCACTGACAACACCATAACGAAAACAGTCTGGCAGTATAGCGAACCGTTGCCGGAGGAGACAATGGAGTTTCTAAAAGGCATTGCCCTTGATTGCTGCAAGGTCAAAAATTATGTTTACAGAAAGTATTCAGGAATCAGAAATCTGGACAACCTGACACCGGTTTACGGCATTCTGAATGAGATGCGCCATTGCGGGCTGCGTGAGCAGTTAAACCTTCCGGCGGTATATTATGAGCTTGCCATAGCGGATGCCGTCACCAACATTAAATGCAGCTGGGGCACCGTGAAGAATAAGGTTGGCGAGTGCGTCTCGGCAAATGAGAATCTGAGTGATGATGACCGGAAATATTTGCGGACGGTCTTAAAGATGGGCGGCGTGTACGCTGCTATTTTAAATCGTCAGGAATACGAGATGCCGCGAAATGCAGCGGGACTTGATATTGACGTAAAACGGCTGAACAATCTGCTGTGCAGGCTGACAAGAAGATACCTGACACAGCCCAGGACAGAACGCGCGGATTCGTTCCGCATCTCGCCCAACGGATATTCCTATAAGGATGGCGCGATGCGCATTGTCTGCAGGATTCCGAGAAAGAGAATCTCCATTCCGCTAAAAGACAACCGTACCTTTGACAGGCAGATTCAGGTGCACATCCGGCAGAATGATGTCATGCTTGCCGTGCCGTTTGAGTCCAGGGTAAAAAAACATGAGGATTACGCAGGCACGATTTATGTCCATATTGGCAGTCAGAATATGTTTACACTTTCAAATGGCCACATATACGGACCGGCGCTGGAAGATTTGACAAATCCGGAAACGGAGCGTCTTGCAAGGAAAAACCGTGAACGCCGCAGGATGTACAATGCTTATGCGCAGAGCACTGAAAGCGGAAATGTGCATAAGGCAGAAAAGATAGCAGCCAACAACCTTGGAAAGTCCAAGTATGACAGGCAGAAAGAAAAGGAAAAGCTCCGGACGACAACCTTTATCAACGCTGAAATCAACAGGATGATTAGGGAGGAAAAGCCTGCCCGGATTGTGGTAACGAAGCTGGTTACCAGAAACAGGACAAAAATATATGCGAAATCTGCCAACAGAAAGCTGACCCGCAATTTTCACGGATATATCAGGCAAAGGCTGGCATATAAGTGCAGTGTCCACTCAATTGAATTTGTTGAGATTCACGCAGGCGGAACTGGCAATATCTGTTCTGCGTGCGGTGCGGAGGGAAAAAGGCAGGGAAGGGAATTTGTGTGTGAAGGCTGCGGGCTGCATACCACAACAGCCTTGAATATGGCAAAAAATATACAGCAGAAGTGTGAGCGGGCGACACTGGATAAAAAACAGGATTAAGGATGGGTGACATGTATCAGTCTGGGAATAAATGATCGGATGATGATTTTACCGCAAAGCGGATTGCAGACGGAGTACATTGACATAGAGGATCCGGCGAGCCGGATTGCTGCATCATTGCGTGCAGGGGAGCAAAAAGTCGGCATTGGCTAAGCTGTCATGTCGGGTTACGACATGGCGCTTTCGGGTATGCCAGGACCGCAGCTTATGCGGAGCGAAGTTAAATTTTGCGCAAGCGCAAAATTGACAGACAGAGATGTCCCGATAATGCGTATGATAATAAAACGAAAAGTTTTACTAATGTCTGCAAAAAAACTTAGACAAAGAAAAACTAAATTTCGTTTAAAAGAACGGCAAGCCGTTCTTTGCGATAATGGAATTAAAATAACTGATTGAGGGAGACTATGAGAAGGGCACAGAAGCAGCAGGCAGAAGAACTGCTCAGGCAGATGGAAGAGGCGCAGGAGCAGATAAAAAAGTTCATAGAACAGGGCAGGACTCTTTCGGCAGCAGAGCTTTTGGAGGAGTGCCAGAACGGTGGGATTACGATAGGGACGCTCATTGAGAAAACAGAGGGCGACGGGCATCCTGCCGTATTATTGTTGGAGGAATACTGTGAACTGGCATATCAGTTTCATGAGAAACTGGTAAATGGCAGTGACAGAGAAATTAATAGCAATAAAATATCCAAGTTATTGAGACAGAAGCTAATCAAGGTGGAAAACAGCCTGAAAAATGACATACATGTCAGGATTGAAGCAGTGTTCCTGCCATACAAGGCGAGTATGTGGGATAGCCTGGAAAGTGTCTGGAAAGCTGCGGATGCGGATGAATATTGTGACACATATGTCATTCCGATTCCATATTATGACAAAAATCCAGACGGAAGTTTTCAAAAGATGCATGATGAAAGCAGTCAGTACCCGGCGTATGTTCCTGTCACAAAATACGATACATTTGATTTCGGGGAACATCGCCCGGATATGGTTTTTATACATAATCCTTATGATAATGCAAATTTTGTCACGAGCGTACATCCATTTTTCTACTCGGAAAACCTAAAAAAATTTACGGACTGTCTCGTCTACATTCCATACTATGCAACGACGGGGGGAATGGCGGATGGGCAGTCGCTATGTCCGGCATACCTGAATGCCGACTACATTGTCATCCAGTCTCAAAAGTACCGGAAGTTTTTTGACAGCCGGATACCGGATGATAAGTTTCTTGCTTTGGGCTCACCTAAATTTGACAGCGTCATACACAAATGCCAGAATCCGCCGGAGCTGCCTCCTGAATGGAAAGACAAAATGACAGGCAGAAAAATATATTTTTATAATACAAGCATTGGGGGGATGCTGGCAAATACAGATGGGTTTCTTCAGAAAATGCGGTATGTGTTTGATACCTTCAGGGGAAGGGATGATGTCTGTCTTTTATGGCGTCCGCACCCGCTCATGGATTCATCCTTTGATTCCATGCGGCGGCAGTACAAAGCACAGTATGACGCACTGAAAAGGGAGTATGCCGCGCACAATATAGGGATTCTGGATGAGACGCCTGACATAGAAAACGCGATAGCGTTATCAGATGCGTATATTGGTGATTCCGCGACAAGTGTCACATCACTGTTCGGGGCTGCCGGAAAACCGCTTTTTATTCTGAACAATCATATCAATACGCTGCCGGAAAAGGACGACTGGCGCGGCGAGTGGCTGCTTCCCCAGTTTGACATATGGGGAAATGATAAATACATGGTCACAAAAAATAACCAGCTGTGGATATCTGAGAATTGTGACTACCATTACAAATTTTATATGGATCTGGGAGACGGGTATTCCGGTGGGGAATATTACCTGATTGCAGTGGAAATTGGAAGCCGGGTATATGTGCTGCCACGGAATGCAAGACATCTTCTGGTGATAGAGAACCAAAAGCTGCGCAGGATTGATTTTCGGGAAGATTACACCAGGGCAGGCGCGTTCTATGACTGCTACTACAACCAAAAGTATATTTTCCTGCTTCCGTACCGGTACCCGCATCTGGTCAGGTTTGACGTGGAGACAGAGCAGGTTTCTTATCTGACAGGAATCGACCAGTTTCATGTGCGGAATATCAATGGCGAATGGAGCAGGGGCGGCGTGGCGCCGTATGGGAACGAGCTTGCCTTTGCCTCGCCGGCGGACAATCAGTTTTTGTTTGTGGATATGGATACACTGCGGGTGAGGACACTCGCGTGCAATACAAAGCGCTATACCGGAACATTTATGATGGTGCCGGAACATGATAACCTGTGGCTTTTGCCGATGAGGGGAACGACTGTGACATGCTGGAATCCTGAAACCGGCGATGTGGCTGCGTACAGCGGCGTCCCGCAGGATTTTCGGTCAGTGAGATGGCCGGAAGAAATCGAGTGTGATGAAAAGCCGTTTGGCAATATCTCGTTTTCGTATGAGGGCGGAAAAGAAACAATAGTGTTATCACCGAGCTGGGGCAACATGTATTTGTCCCTTGACAGGGATTCCGGAACGATGGAAGAATGGAAAATTCCGATTGCGAGTGCAAAACGCGGAAAGAACGGATATTTTGTGTCGACATACATGGGATGCTTTGCCGATATGTATGCAGCGCAGGGGAAAGCGCATCATCTGATGTGGAATGACCCGGACCGGAAGCTCTATGATGTCAATATAGACACAAAGGAATATAAGGAAATCAGCATTGAAATGGATTATGATGATTTGAGGGCACATATGCCGGGCTTTGCGGAAGTGTCTGAGTGGATGCAGTACTGTCTGAATGAAAGTGCGTTTCAGACGCTAAGGGATTTTATCGGGAACAGGATAACGAGAAACCAGTTTGACAGGGAAAGACAGGCAGAGATATTTGGAAAAATAAACGCAAACACGGACGGAACATGTGGCAGAACGGTCTACCACACGGTGAAAAAGAGATTGCAGGAGCGTTTTTATGATTAAGGTAATAACATATGGAACATTTGACCTTCTTCATGAAGGGCATTACAGGCTGCTGCAGAGGGCAAAGGCGCTTGGGGATTATCTGATTGTCGGTGTAACGACGGAAAAGTATGACATGGAAAGAGGAAAGCTCAATGTAGTGGATTCGCTTATGACGCGCATTGAAAATGTGAAAAAGACCGGGTTTGTGGACGAGGTCATTATTGAAGAGACAAGCGGCCAGAAAATAAGCGATGTGCAGAAATACCATGTGGACATTTTTACAGTTGGTTCTGACTGGGCGGGCGTCTTTGACTATATGACCGATTATTGCAAGGTTGTTTACCTTGAACGCACCAAAAATATATCCAGCACGATGCTGCGGGAGAAGAACAGACGGATTCAGAAAATTGGCGTGATTGGGACAGGCAGAATCGCTGAACGGTTTATGCCGGAGGCGAAGCTTGTGAGCGGAATCAGTACGCAGGGTGTGTATAATCCACACCTTGATAGCGGCAGAGCGTTTGCACAGAAGTGGGAGATTGCTTCCTACGCAGAAATAGAATCATTTTACGAAGACGTTGATGCCGTCTATGTGGCGTCGCCCCACCAGACACATTATGACTACATTATGGAGGCGCTTGCACATGGAAAGCATGTCCTGTGTGAAAAACCAATGGTGTTGAAAAGGCAGCAGGCAGAGGATGTCTATGCATATGCGAAAGCGCACCAGCTGATACTGTTTGAAGGAATAAAAACGGCTTACTGTCCGGGATTTGAGAAGCTGCTCGGCATTGCTTGCAGTGGAACCATCGGGCATATCCGATATATTGACGCCTGTTTCACAAAGCTTGAGGGAAAGGACAAGCGGGAACTGACGGACAAAAAATATGGGGGAAGCTTTACGGAGCTTGGAAGCTACTGCCTGCTTCCCATCATAAAATTATTCGGAACAGATTACAATGACATTCATTTTGATACCATACAGGATGAGAATGGGCTGGATGTCTTTACCAGGGCTTCCCTGACTTTTCCGAGGGGAATCGCGACCGCTGTGTGCGGTCTGGGCGTGAAGTCGGAAGGACGTCTGCTGATAGCAGGGACAAAGGGATATATCGTGGCGGAGGCGCCGTGGTGGAAGACAACTTACTTTGAAGTCCATTATGAGAATCCAGGCCAGGTCGAGAAGTATTCAGAACGTTTTCTGGGAGACGGGCTCCGTTATGAGATCAAAGATTTTCTGAATATGATGAATGGAAATGACAGGAGTGCATTTAAGCTGACAAGGAGCGAGTCCATTGCAGCTGCGGATATTATGGAGAAATTCATGGAATATGAGAACAGGATTTGAAGCGGCTAAAAAGTATGCAGAAGTTTGGCTATTACATGGGGGTTGACATGAAACTATGGGCACACAGGGGATGCAGCCAGAGATATCCCGAGAATACGCTGCTTGCATTTGAAAAAGCGGCAGCGATAAGGAATCTGACAGGAATCGAGCTGGACATTCAGCTCACAAAAGATGGGGAGCTGGTTGTCATCCACGATGAACGAGTGGACAGAACCACGGAGGGATTTGGCTTTGTAAAGGACTATACACTGACACAGATCAAGCGGCTTCACATCTGGGCAGGTGACAGCCCGAGCCAGCAGATACCTACAATCGGGGAGGTGTTTGATTTGCTGGAAAACCGATTGCAGTCAGGATTGAAACTGAATATTGAGTTAAAAAATTCGCTCTGCCCATATGATGGCATGGAAGAAAAAATTGTTGAACTGGTTCATGTGCGCGGACTTGAGAAAGCAGTCGTGTATTCTTCTTTTCATGCAGGATCCCTGGAAAAGCTGAAAACACTTGACGCAGATGCGGCGCTTGGAATATTGGACAGCAAGGCTTCCGATTGCTTATATAAAATAAAAGGAGGATGCGGCGCGAAGGCGCTCCATCCTTTCTGGAAGGATATCGACCTTTCAGCAGAACAGCTGCAGGCATACACGGTGCGTGCATGGATGGGCGGGCATCTGTATCCGGAAAAGCCGACAGGCACAAGACTGAATCTGGGAGCGCTTGAGGCACAGGGAATCACGGATTTGATACTGAATGAGCCGGAAGCATATCTGGAATAGAATGAAAGGCTATTGGACATTGACAATTTCATACTTATATCAGGAATTTTGCGTTGATGTAATACCGCTTTGCTTGCTAAAATGCCATTTTCATGATAAGATGAAGAAAAGTGAAAAGGAGGATTTGTATGCAGGCAGGAAACCACGAACGAATTCGGGATGAAAAGATTAATGGGGAAATATTTGACATGTCCCCGGCGCCAAATTTTCGTCATAGTGCCATAACAAATAATATAAATTGTGCTATTAAGGCAGGATTAAAGGGCAGTCTGTGTATGGTATTTATGGAAAACATAGACTACAAGTATTCTAAGGAAAGTGATGACTATCTTGAGCCGGACATCATTATCTGTTGCGACAGAAACATGATAAAGGGAAACTCCTACTATGGCACGCCTAAATTTGTGGCAGAAACATTAAGTCCCTCCACGGCAAAGCGTGACAGGGGAATCAAGAAGGATATCTACGAGAAAAGCGGCGTGGAGGAGTACTGGATTGTATCGCCTATTGAAAAGGCTGTTGAAATTTATTATCTTCGGGATGGAAAATATGAGATTGAAGAGTCTTACATTCTGGATGACGATGAGACAAGTGAGGATTACAATCTCAGGCAGGAGATCACACTGCGGGCATTTCCGATTACGATGACACTTGAGGACATATTTGCATTTTAACGGACTGTGGCCGCCGTGCGTATACTATGGGTGGCGACGGATATTGATTTTGCATATAGAAAATAAAGGACTGATATAAGTATGAAAGCGGTTAAATACTTATGTCAGTTTTTTTATGCGCAGCCCCATGCAGGGGAAATGTGCCGCTGAAGCGGCGCATGGGGCGCGCAGCGAGTAGGGAAAGACTTCCCTGCTCGATTGCACATGGGCGTCCAGATGAAATATGTCGGCAAGCTGAC
>ERZ778504.531-NODE-531-length-39027-cov-8.272118_pt1 | contig 39027 bp, 31 predicted proteins | sample MGYA00510046_ERZ778504 | MGnify/ENA primary metagenome ERZ778504 (study PRJEB29527, sample SAMN07138964) | mouse gut metagenome | material: feces | host: mouse | place: China:Nanjing | collected 2016-01-25 ...
CATCGTAACTGATACCATCGGATTGTTTCACATACTTCATCGTTTCAAACTCATATAGTTCCTCATTCCGGTAAATGGACTTGATACTCCTGCGTACATCATACTCAAACACACCGAGCATATCGGCAATTTCCGGCAGGGTCATCCATACGGGGACATCTGGCACTACGACTGCACCCGTTTCACTGATAGTAATAATCCCTCTTTTCATTATACACACTCCTTTAAAAAACTCTTTTCCACTTTTCCCATATCCCGCATAATAGACTGGTCCAACACCTTGGCATAATGCTGTGTCATTTTGATATTGGCGTGTCCGAGAATCTTCGCCACATTCTCCATACTCACCTCATTGGCTAAAAACACGCTTGTCGCTGCTGTATACCGAGCAACATGTGTCGTCAGCCGTTTCTGAATCCCGCATAGGTCGGCAATCTCTTTCAGATAGGCATTCATCTTCTGATTACTCAACACCGGGAACAAGACATTTTTCGCCACGCATTCGGGACAACCCGCATACTTCTCAATCAACCTTCGGGCAGGGGAGAGAACAGGAATATTGCACATCTGTTTCGTTTTCTGCCGGGCTTTCCTTATCCACAAGGCCCCGTTGTTGTCTTTTACAAGATGCTCCCGGCTAAGCTGGTATACATCCGAGAACGCCATACCGGAAAAACAGCAAAAGGCAAAAACATCGCGTACCTGCTCCAGCCGTTTAATGGCAAACTCCTTGTTCATCAACACCTCTAATTCTTCCTTCGTAAGAAACTCCATATTCACTTCGTCCATCTTGAAATGAATGCCGTAAAAAGGGTCCTTTGTCATCCACTCATTGGCTAAGGCAATGCGGATAACCTTTTTCAGATTCTTCAAATGTTTCAGCGCGGAATTATTCCGGCAATTCATGGTAGTCTTGAGCCAGTATTCAAAATCCCGGATAAACTGCCCGTTCACTTCATTCAGAAACACATCCTCCCGATGATACTGCGAGCGGATAAACACCTTTAAATGCCGGATAGACGTTTCAAACTTCTCCACGGTAGCCGGGGAATACTCCTTTCCGATTAATCCCCTGCACTTCTCGTTATGCTCCGCATATATTTCTAATAGTGAACGCTGCACTTTATCCCGTCCGTAGAACCTGTCCCGGACAACGGTAGCGGATATTTCCTTGCCGTCCATTTCCAGCTCGCGGTGAATCTGCAATATTTTAGCCCGTACAGTTCCGATATAGTAATTAAGTTCCACAGACGCCCGGTCTTTCCCTTTGGAACACTCCTTGGCTTGATTCCACAGCTCTGCCGGAACACTCCGTTTAATCATAATCTCAGCTTTCTGCTTGTTCACTGTGAGGCGCATACAGATAGGTGCCTCACCGTTTTTCAGCAATTTCTGCTTCTTGATGTAAAACAAAACGCTGAATGTCGAACGTCTTTTTTCTTCTCCCATGTTTTCATTTTTTTTAATGGTACAAACTTAGGTTTCTTTGTTCCGGACGTCGATACGCAAAACGTTGTAAAACAGAGAAGAAGAACCTAAATCGTTGGACTTTTCCGGGAAGAAAAAAGTCCAACGATTAAGCCCGTGGCAACTGCCGGATTCGGGTACTTTTTGCAGGGGTGAGTGGAAAAAGAAAAAGTCCCAAAGTATTAAACTTCAGGACTTTTCTTGTTTTTTCGTCTTCATTAAGCGGTGCGGACGGGACTCGAACCCGCGACCCCAGGCGTGACAGGCCTGTATTCTAACCAGCTGAACTACCGCACCAGTTCTTTTAGGGAGGGCTATCATTTGATAGCGGTGCAAATGTAGAATGTTTTTTTGAGGTTTGCAATAGTTGGAGTGAGAAAAAAGAAAAATATTTAATAAAAAAGGGAATGAGGATTTTAAGTTTTTGATTAACTTTGGCGATAGCTATATTTGCTAAATAGGTGAAAGCACATGGATGTTTTTGGCTATAAAATTAATGTTAACACTAAATTATTAATAATGAACGTACCAGCAGGATTAAATTACACCGAGGAACACGAATGGATTCGTGTGGAAGGTGATGAAGCAGTCGTAGGAATTACCGATTATGCTCAAAGCCAATTGGGGGATATTGTTTTTGTAGAATGCGAGACTGTAGGGGATGAATTGAAGGCAGGAGATACTTTTGGAACAATTGAAGCTGTAAAAACGGTATCTGACCTTTATTTACCGGCAAGCGGAGAGGTTTTGGAGTTCAATGAAGCATTGGAAGACCAACCGGAGTTAGTGAATAAAGATCCGTACGGTGAGGGGTGGATTGTTAAAATCAAATTAAACGATAAGGCTGAATTAGATGGTTTGTTGAGTGCTGATGCTTATAAGGCGATTATTTAATTTCAGGTAAAAATCATGAAAGCTGTATTTCTTTAGAGGAAGTACAGCTTTTTTTGTTTTAGGTTTGTAATATTTATGTCTATTTTAGGAGAACTTAGTAATTTTTTTTAATTTTGAGGTGCATTAGAAGAAAGAATAGTTTTCTTTATATGGTGTGGGAAGGGAATAGGAAGTCGTACCATTTATAATTATTTAAGTTATGACATTAATCAAATCAATTTCCGGAATTCGGGGTACAGTAGGGGGATGTCCTGGTGATAATCTTACTCCGTTGGATATAGTTAAGTTTGTTTCTGCGTATGCCACCTGGTTGAAGACTGGTGCGGGCAAAAAGAAAGCGCGTATTGTATTAGGGCGGGATGCCCGTCTTTCCGGTGAGATGTATGCGAAACTGGTGTCTGCCACTTTAGTAGGACTGGGGCATGATGTCGTAAATATAGGAATGGCAACGACTCCTACGACGGAAATTGCGGTGACTGCGGAAAAAGCGGATGGCGGTATTATTTTGACAGCCAGCCATAATCCGAAGCAATGGAATGCCTTAAAGTTGTTGAATGCTGACGGAGAGTTCCTCTCGGCTGCCGATGGGGCACAGGTATTGGAGCTTGCTGCAAAAGAAGATTTTGAATATGCCGGAGTGGATGAGTTGGGGTGTGTGGTGGAAAAGGATTATACGCAATATCATATTGATGAAGTTTTAGGTTTGAAACTGGTAGATAAGGAGGCAATAGAGAAAGCTCACCTGAAAGTTGTGGTGGATGCCGTTAATTCTATCGGAGGGGTGGTGATTCCCCGTTTGCTGAAAGCATTGGGAGTAAATGACGTGGTTGAATTGAATTGTGAGCCGACGGGAAAATTTGCCCATAATCCCGAACCTATTCCTGAGAATCTTACCCAGATTGCGGCAAAAATGAAAGAATGCCATGCGGATCTGGGTATTGTCGTTGATCCGGATGTAGACCGTTTGGCGTTAATCAGTGAGACGGGTGAGATGTTCGGAGAGGAATATACTTTGGTTGCTGTTGCAGATTATGTACTGAGGCATACACCAGGGAATACGGTGTCTAATTTGTCTTCTTCACGTGCATTGAGAGATATAACGGTTGCTGCAGGACAGGAGTATAATGCAGGAGCAGTGGGGGAAGTGAATGTGGTGGCTAAGATGAAGGCGACTCAGGCAGTGATTGGTGGGGAAGGGAACGGGGGTGTAATTTATCCGGAGAGTCATTACGGCCGTGATGCTTTGGTGGGGGTCGGACTGTTTCTTTCCCATTATGTTGCCAAGGGAAAGAAAATGACAGAGTTGAAAAAAGATTATCCTCAGTATTTTATTTCTAAAAATAAAATTACCCTTTCGCCTGAGATGAATGTGGACAAGATATTGGAAGGGCTGAAAAAGAAATATGCTAATGAGAAGGTGACGGATATTGACGGGGTAAAGATTGACTTTGCGCATGGCTGGGTACATTTGCGGAAATCCAATACGGAACCGATTATCCGTATTTATTCAGAGGCGAAAGATGAAGCTGCTGCCAATCAGCTGGCTGAGGAAGTGATTGCAACTGCAAAGACTTTATTCTGAGATTGAGTGGGATTTATGCTTCACGGGACGTGGTGTGACGGAGCAGAAGGAATATTTGCCGGACAGAACTCTCTCTGTCCGGCAGGTTTTTATATGGCCTTATTCAACATACAGGACTAATCCTTTCAGGTATTCTCCTTCGGGATGGTAGATGCTGACCGGATGGTCTGCTGGTTGTGTAAGCTGATGGAGAACGGAGACTTTTCTGCCGGTGTTGGCGGCAGCCGTAAATACGGTTTGTCGGAAGAGTTCTCTGGTCATGACCTGGGAACAGGAAAAGGTAAAAATGATGCCGCCGGGTTTGATAACTTCAATGCCTTTCCGGTTGAGTTTTTTATATCCTTGGATGGCATTGTTCAGGACGTTCTGATGTTTGGCGAAAGCTGGCGGGTCCAGGATGATCAGGTCGTATTTATTATACGAATCTTCCAGGAATCTGAAGGCTTCCTCTGCGAAGGCTTTATGGCGGGTGTCGCCCGGAAAATTTAGTTCTACATTTTGATTGGTCAGTTCAATGGCACGGGCTGAGACATCCACAGAATGTACTGACTCGGCACCTCCGCGCATGGCATAGAAGGAAAAACCTCCGGTGTAGCAGAACATATTGAGTACTTGCTTGCGGTAAGCATATTTTTCCAATAGCTTTCGGTTTTCTCTTTGGTCAATAAAGAAGCCGGTTTTTTGTCCTTCAAGCCAATCCACGTTGAATTTCAGTCCGTTTTCGAGGGCTATAAAGTTTTCTGCTTTCCCGTATAGATAACCGTTTTTAGGTTCGATGGCAGCTTTGTAGGGTAAGGTCCCTTCTGATTTATCGTATATGGCTGTGAGTTGCGAACCTAAGACTTCTGATAATGCTTTGACAATATTGTTTTTTTCGAGGAACATTCCCACGGAATGGAATTGGATTACAGCCACGCCGGCATAGTAGTCAATGACCAGGCCTGGCAGGTTGTCTCCTTCGCCATGTACCAGCCGGAAGACATTGTTGTCCGGGGTGGGGGTTAAACCAATGGCTTCTCTTTTTTGGTAGGCTTTTTCAATTCTTTTTTTCCAGAAAGAATAATTTATGGGTTCGTCGGTAAAAGTAAGTATCCTGACTGCGATAGAACCGATTTGGCAATGGCCGGTGGCTAAATAGCGATTGTCGGAAGAGTAGACTTTTACCAGTTCTCCTTCCTGCGGATGGCCATCTGCCCGGGCGATGGCTCCGGAAAAAATCCAGGGATGATACCGGAAAACAGAACGGTCTTTGCCAGGTTTGAGTATAATTTTATTCATGGAACAGAATGGTTGGTTCTGTTGCAAAAATAGATAAAATATGACAGAATTTCATAAAATTCCGTACATACAGATTGAAAAAGGTTGTTGAATACAGTAAATTGACGGAACTTTAAAGTTTAAATATTCAGGAAATGAAGCTTTGTATTTTTAATTCTGCGGAAGAGGTTTTGCAGTGTCTGAGTAAGAATCTGGCATCTTGTATGGAAAAACACGATGCTCCTTTTCATTTGGCTCTTTCCGGGGGCAGTACAGCCCGGATGATGTTTGAATTTTGGGCGGAGAAGTGTAAGGGTAATATTCATTGGGAGCAATTGCGCTTTTATTGGGTGGATGAAAGGTGTGTGGCTCCTGATGATGAGGAAAGTAATTTTAAATATGCTGAGGATTTGTTGTTCAGGCCGTTGGGTATACCTGCAGAGCATATCTGTCGTATTCGTGGAGAGGAGAGACCTGAAATGGAAGCGGAGCACTATTCGGAATTGGTGAGACGGTCATTACCGGATTTTTCTGGTTTGCCTCGTTTTGACGGGATTATTTTGGGTATGGGAGAAGATGGTCATACCGCATCTATTTTTCCGGAATGTCCGGAATTGCTAACGGACAAACGTTGTTATGCGGTAACCCGGCATCCTCAAACCGGTCAGAAAAGAATCACCATGACCGGCACTTTGATATTAAATGGAAAAAACATCTGGATGCCTGTCGTGGGTACACGAAAAACTGCTGTTTTGCAAAAAGCAATTTCCACTACCTGGCCTGGAGATTGGCCGGTTGCTTATATTATTTCCCATGCCCGTGAGGTGATTGTGTTTACGGATTCGGGTATCGAACTTTAAATGCATTTTGCATTCACTTTTGTTTTATAATTTAATATTAACAACTGATGTCCGCCTCGCATTACAGGCTATTTCGGGAGTGAATACAAAATGCATGCATGGTTTTAGCATTCTAATAATTCTTTGGCTTTTTGCAGGATGGTGGTGTCATCCAGTTTAACAATACCTCCATTGGGTCCTTGTTCGATATGTAGTCCGACGGCTTTACCTTCTTTGTAATGGTCTCCACCGAAGTAATTACGGACTGTTTCTACGGAAATCCCCAGGTCGTCAGCAATTTTCTGCATACTTCCTGAAGGTAGCATGTCTTTGATTTTTCTCAATTCATTGAAAGTAATCATTGTAGTCATATCTCAAAAGTTTTTATGGTTAATCAGTGGAATAAATATAGAATTTAATTTTATAACAAACAAATAAAACGTTTGCGGAAAGTGGATAAAAAGTAGAAGAGAATTATTAAATGATTGAAACAAAATAGTTTGCAAAGCCGGATGGAAAATAATTTTTCTGCCGGCGTTCTTTTTTGTATTTTTGTGGCTGAGGGGTGGAGTGTTTTAATCATTTTTAATGAAGGTAATATGGCTTTTAGGGATTTGAATATTAGTAAACAGATACTCATGGCTTTGGAAGAGGCGGGTTTTGAACAGCCTACTCCGATTCAGGAACAGGCTTTTCCGGTTATCCGGTCGGGAAAGGATATGATAGGAATAGCTCAGACCGGAACGGGAAAGACTCTGGCTTATCTGATACCTTTGTTGATGAAGTTGCATTATGCCCAGGGGAGTTATCCGAGGGCCCTGATTATTGTTCCTACCCGGGAGCTGGTGGTACAGGTCTGTGAAAGTGTGGAGTTGTTGACGGAATTTATGGACCTCCGGTGTGTGGGGATATATGGTGGGACGAATATCAGGACGCAGCAGGCTGCTGTGTATGAGGGGACGGATGTGCTGGTGGCTACTCCAGGCCGGTTCATGGATATTTATATGAATGGTATTATCCGGACGAGTCAGGTTAAGACAGTGGTGGTGGATGAGGCGGACCGTTTGATGGATTTGGGGTTTATGCCTCAGTTGAGAAGTATATTGGAAGTTATTCCGGAGAAGCATCAGACTTTGTTGTTTTCGGCTACTTTTTCTGCGACTATAGATGAAATGGCCCGGGAGTTTTTGGCTCCGGCTCCGGTGAGGGTGGAAACGGTAGCTCCGGCTACTCCGGTGGAACATGTCTCTCAATTGAGTTATGAGGTGCCGAATATAGCGACAAAAATTAATCTTTTGAAGTTGTTGCTGGAGGATAAGGACGTGTTTTGCAGGGTGATGGTTTTTACGGAAACCAAGAAGAATGCAGATCGTATTGTAGAAAAACTGGGGGATTATTGGAAGGGAGAGTTGAGTGTGTTGCATTCCAATAAAGCCCAGAATTCCCGGTTGAATGCCTTAAAAGCTTTTAAGGAAGGAAGAACCCGGATTTTGGTGGCTTCGGATGTTGCTGCGAGGGGGATTGATGTACAGGAAGTTTCGCATGTTATTAATTTTGATATACCTTCTATCCCGGAGGAGTATGTACATCGTATCGGGCGGACAGCCCGTGCGGGTAGGGAAGGGACAGCCATTAGTTTTGTGAGCGGCAAGGAAGAACCCCGCTTTGAAGCTATAGAGATGTTGATAAGTCAGCAGATTGTACGGGCTGAATTGCCGGAGCATCTTGAGATTTCAGATCTTCTGATGGATGAAGAGAAGGTACAGACTGCTAATATTGTATATCAAAGAGGCAGACCCCAGGGGGGAGGTGCTTTTCATGCAAAATCTGCCAAAAACAGTAAAACACCCCAGAAAGTCCGGATGAACCGGACAAAAGAAGGAAGAAGGAAAAAGAGATAAGGGGGAAAAGGTGGTCTGTTTTAAGCAATTTTTGTGTTTTTCATTGCTTCGGCTTTTATAATCTTCAAAATTTTGTCTGCTTGCAGCTCAGAGGTGATGTACAATTCCAAAATTTTTTGTGCCAAAAGACTGGCGGGTGAGTCTTCCCGGCATTCTGTTGCGGCTTTGTTGATGAGGGTGGTCATGTTGTCTTTAAAAGCTACGGTGACCGTCCAGGCGTTTTCACTCAGATAAAGCTGCTGGGAAAGGTTGTATTCAAACTCCTGTCTGATTTCATTTAATAGTAACAGTTGGTATTCTCTGCAAGAGGATGTTGAGGACAAAGTCCGCGGAATGAGAGAATCTGCTTTCAGGCGCTCGATCAACAGGATGATGCGCTCGTAAGCCAACAGTTTGAGATGGAGAAGGGTTTGGACCGGAGAATGGTTTGCTTCCGGTTGTGATTGTTTTTTAGCGGATAGTTGTATGTATTTGTTGACTAATATTTCCAGTAAGGAAACGGTTTTCCGTAGTAACGGATACAATAAAACGGTGAAAATGACTATGGGGATCAGCAGATAAAAGGTTGCATTCATAAGGTTTTCTTGTTTCTGCAAATATAAGAGATATGCTTTATTCCTAAAAGTTTATTCTGCATGTTTTTTAGGTCGACAGGATATTGCCCGATATTAGCCTGATTGCTGGGGAAGAAAGAAGGGGTTGTTTTGGATTTTTCGGATTATTTTTTATTTTTGCAATCGTATGCGAAAACAGCAAAATAACATATTGCCGTTAAATCATCTTTTCCTGAATATTAAAAAACGGGACGAGTTCAATTTCTGAACTTTGTCTTTTTCATTATCACTTTTTATACAGAGGATTTCATCCAGCCATTTCTTGGGTATTATGAGTTGGTAGGTAAACCGGACTCAGAAATTATATTTTTAAATTTAAAATGATAAATATTATGGAGTTACCATTTGCAGAATCGTTTCGTATTAAGATGGTGGAAACCATCCGTAAGAGTACGCGTGAAGAGCGTGAACAATGGATCAGGGAAGCAAAATATAATCTTTTTAATCTGAAAAGCGATCAGGTGTTTATTGATTTACTGACGGATTCCGGAACAGGGGCAATGAGCGATAAACAATGGGCGGAGTTGATGCTTGGAGATGAGAGTTATGCCGGCGCGCGTTCCTATTATAAGATGAAGAATGCCATTGAGGGTATACTGGGATTTGATTATTTTTTGCCTACCCATCAGGGACGGGCTGCCGAGAATGTACTTTATTCCACAATCGTCAAGGAGGGAGATGTGTTGCCGGGTAATTCACATTTTGATACTACCAAGGGGCATATTGAATTCCGGAAGGCATTGGCGATTGATTGTACGATTGATGAGGCTGCCGATACCCAGTTGGAAATTCCTTTTAAAGGGAATATGGACCCTGCTAAACTGGAGACTGTGCTGCAGAAGTATCCGAAGGAAAAGATACCTGCTGTTGTGTTGACGGTAACGAATAATACGGCTGGCGGACAGCCGGTGTCTATGCAGAACATCCGGGAAGTTTCTGCTTTGTGCCGGAAATACGGAGTGAGTCTGCAGATTGACTCTGCCCGGTTTGCAGAGAATGCTTATTTTATCAAGACGCGGGAAAAGGGTTACGAGAATAAGACCATCAAGGAGATTGTGAAGGAGATGTTTTCTTATGCTGATATTATGACTATGTCGTCTAAGAAGGATGCTATTGTGAATATGGGTGGTTTTGTGGCATTCAGGAGTGAGGAGTTGTGGAAACGCTGTCAGATGTTTTGTATTATGAATGAGGGTTTTATTACTTATGGTGGGATGTCCGGCCGGGATATGAACGCTTTGGCGCAGGGGTTGGATGAGGGAACGGAGTTTGATTATCTGGAAACCCGGATTAAACAAGTGGAATATCTTGGTACAAAATTGGATGGATATGGAATTCCTTACCAGCGGCCTGCCGGCGGGCATGCTATTTTTGTGGATGCGAAGAAGATTTTAACTCATGTGCCGAAGGAGGAGTTTATCGCTCAGACACTGGGTGTGGAACTTTATCTTGAAGCTGGTATTCGCGGTGTGGAAATCGGTTCTATTCTGGCTGACCGTGACCCTGTGACCCGCGAAAACCGTTATCCACGTCTGGAGTTGTTGCGTCTTGCCATTCCGCGTCGTACTTATACCAATAATCACATGGATGTGATTGCCGCTGCATTGAAGAATGTGTATGACCGTCGCGAATCTGTTACGCGGGGATATGTTATTACGAAGGAGTTTCCGATTATGCGCCACTTTACTGTGGAACTGGAAAAAGCTAAATGATGGTGGAATTGTGATTTCTGATTCCCGGTAATTTTTATTACCGGGAACTGAAAATCATTATTTGGGGGTTAGAAACTGATGAAACCGCTTCTAAAGATACCCGATTGTGAAGTGGGTACCAGTATTCCTGAAAAAGTCAGATTGTTGTTGTTCATCATCGGATAGACGGTTGCGTTGGCATAGTTGCTGGAGGCGCTCAGGTTAACGATGACCTGTGCTGTTAAAGCTGTGCCGTTGACATAAAAGGAATAGGTGATATTACCATGTTTATCGGTGTTACTGGTGATTTGGGAGGGGGTGCCTTGTACAGTGATGCCTCCGAGCCCGTTAGGTCCTGCAATGCCGTTAAAGGCCAATTGGACGTAAACCGTATTTCCTTTGAATTGAATGAAATTGGTGTTGTCAGATACGGGAATTGCTGCTCCCCGCGGACCGTACAGTGTGTTTGCCATCAGGACCCAATTCCGGTCTTTCAGAGCTTCTATTGCAGCTTTAAAGGCTTCCTGGTCTGCTAATTCCCTGGCTTTTTTACGTTGGTCTTTTTTGAGTTGCCGGATTTGTTTTTTGGTTAATTCCTGGTAGTGTACCGGTGTTTGGTTTTTAGGGGTCTGGGCCTGACTTTCTCTTGCAGGCAGAAATAGTGCCGCAATTAAGAGCAGAAATAAGAATTGTTTCATAACGAATCGTTTTACTTGGTTGTTTGTAATAGTAGTGTTATGTTTGGTTGATATTGATGTTTGTTTACTGTCTGTTCATTTTTACAATATACGTGCAGTTTTTACTTTAGTTTTGGATATCCGTTATTTTTCGTTATTTTGTGAAATAAATCAATATGGTTTCTATGCAAAATTTTTTATATGCTGTCTTATTATTGCAATTCTTTATTGTGTTTCCGGCTTTAGGTCAGGATTTTTCTGCGAAAGAAATCAAAGTGAGGGCGGCTGACGGCGTGGAAATGGGTGCGACTTTGACCTGGCCTGCAAAAGAAATTCGACCTAAGGCTGTGTTGGTTCTTGCTACCGGTAGCGGGATTCAAAATCGCGATGAAGAGATAATGGGTAAAAAACCTTTCAAGACGCTGGCAGAATTCTTATCCTCAAATGGATTTGCTGTTTTAAGGGTGGATGACAGGGGTTTTGCCAATCCCGGGGATGCTGAAATTGCTACTTTTGACACTTACACCGATGATGTTGCTGCGGCTGTGTCTTTGGTTGATTCATTATATCCTGCGATTCCCGCAGGCATAATCGGACACTCTTGTGGGGGGGCTTATGCTATCCGCATTGCTGCCCGTAATGGCGGTGTGGATTTTATTGTGACGCTGGCGGCTCCGGCATGGAGTGGTGATTCTCTCATTATATCACAATCCCGGACCATTGCGACACAATTGACCGGACGTTGGGATGGGGAACAACTGCAGAGACAAATTATGGCTATTGCTAAATCGGAAGAGCCTGACCTTTCAGCCAGAGAGAGGATCGTTGAGGCTTTTCATGAATTTGCGGGAGTGACAGCTACGCTTCCCCAGGTGCAGCAGCAGATACAACAACAAGTATCGGGCATTTTATCTCCCTGGTACCGTTCTTTGCTTCGTTATAATCCAGCCGGAGATATAGCTTCTGTAAATATACCTTTCCTGGCTCTGAACGGAAGTAAAGACATGCAGGTCCTGGCATCAAATCTTTTGACGATAAAGGAATTGAATCCGAAAGCAGAAACGCGGTTAATTGAAAACCATAACCATCTTTTTCAGTTTTGTCAGACAGGGATGATGCAGGAATATGCTACTTTGCCGGGGGATTTCAGTGACTTAACCCTGCAAAGCATCCTGGAGTGGTTAAATAAGATTGTTAAGTAGCAGTGATTTTATTCCGGCCTCATACATTTAAAACTACGGAAGGACCATAAAGACGGAGGTTTAAAATAAAAAGAGGTTAGATCTGTTATCTAACCTCTTGATTCTCAGTGTCGGGATGACAGGATTTGAACCTGCGACAACACGCCCCCCAGACGTGTACTCTACCGGGCTGAGCTACATCCCGAAATGCTGCACAAATGTAAAAGTAAAAAATGGGATTTACAAGAAAGATAACGAAAAAATATTTAACTTGCCATCCTAAAAAATGATAGCATGATGAAAACATTAGCACTATTTTGGGTATTCGTTTGTATTTTTGTAGGATTGCGGGCCCAGGAGTTAAATACGATTTTGTTGCATCTTCCTGATGTAAAGCGGGGATTGCCCGTAATGACGGCGCTGGAGCAACGTCGTTCAACGCGGGAATATTCGGAAAAGAGATTAGAATTGCAGGATTTGTCCGATTTGTTGTGGGCTGCCGTTGGAGTCAACCGTCCGGAGTCCGGGAAGCGAACGGCTCCGTCTGCTCTGAACCGGCAGGAGATAGAGGTATATGTTTGTTTGCCTGAAGGAGCATACCGGTATGATGCTAAGTCACATGCCTTGCAGCCTGTGGTTAAAGGGGATTACCGGCCGGCTGTTGCCGGCGGGCAGGATTTTGTGAATCGGGCTCCCGTTTGTTTGGTGATTGTGGCCGATACTGATTTATTTCAAGGGGAAATTTTGATGCCGGCCGTTGATGCCGGAATTGTTTCACAGAATATTTCCTTGTTTTGTGCTGCTACGGGTTTGGTAACTGTGCCCAGGGCTTCGATGGATCATGCACAATTGAAAAAAGTATTGAAATTAAAAGAAGGACAGCGTCCTTTAATGAACCATCCGGTTGGATATGCGAAGTAAATATTTCGGAATGCCGGAGCGCTAAAGATAGAATAAATGAACTTACTTGGAAGATTAGGAATACTGCTATGGGTGGTGATGGCAGTATGCAGTTGCAGCAAAGAAACGGAAAAAGTGGTGATTCTGGCTACTAATGATATGCATGCCCAGATTTCCAGATTCCCTCAACTGGCTGCCTTTGTGGAGCAAAAGCGTGCAGAAGGGGGAGAAGTGATTGTGGTGGATGCCGGGGATCGTTTTTCCGGAAATCCGTATGTAGATAATGCCGGGGAGCGGGGTGAACCGATGATTCAGTTGATGAATAAGGTCGGTTATGAAGTTGCTTGTATGGGGAATCATGATTTCGATTACGGACAGCAAACTCTTAAGAAGAGATTGGAAGAAGCAAATTTTCCGGTGCTTTGTGCGAATATGGTTTCGGAAAATAGCGAATTGGGCGCGTTATCTCCCTATTATATATTGGAAAAGGGCGGGTTGAAGTTTTGTTTTTTCAGTTTGATTCAAACGGGGACCAACCATATTCCGGCTACTAATCCCGGGAATCTGGAAAATATATCGTTCCGCTATTATAAAGATGTGGCCCGGGAATATAAGCAGTTGGCGAAGGATTGTGATGTGATGATAGGGTTGACACACCTTGGGTTTGCACATGATTCGTTGTTGGCGTTGGTGATGCCTGATTTTGATGTGATTGTGGGAGGACATTCCCATACGGTTATCCGGGAACCTCAGTTGATAAACGGGGTTTTAGTTACCCAGACAGGCTCTAACCTGAATTATGTCGGAGTAACGACATTGGAATTTAAGAGGAAGAGGTTGGTGAGTAAATCTTATACGTTGGTTAGTCTTAAAGATTTTGAGACAGCAGATGAGGAGGTTGCTTTGATGGTAGAGAAAATCAACAATCGTCCTGAGTTTAAAAAAGTGGTGGGACAAGCCGGTGCTGACCTGTCAACTAAGGAAGAGGTAGCGTCTTTGATGACTGATGCTATGTGTGAAGCAGCTGGTTGTGATTTTGCTTTTTACAATAAAGGAGGAGTCCGGTTGAACTCTATTCCCAAGGGCGATATTACAATGGAGATGCTCTATAAATTGGAACCTTTTGCGAACTATATTGTGAAGTATGAATGGAATCTGGAGCGGATGAAGGAATTTATCTTAAGAGACTATAATCGGGTAGCAGAGCCGGAAAAACGTTATATCAATTACTTTATATCTGCCGGGAGGTATGAAATTGTCCGGGATGCTGCGGGGAATGGAGTGGATGTTCGGTTTTACGATAAACAGGGAAAGCTCCTGCGGAATGAAAATAAATATAAGGTCGCGGTTAGTAATTACGTGGCTTCTGCCGGTAAACTGGGAGAAGAGGGCGTGGTAACGCATATTCCCATTACGGAAGCTGTGGTCGGTTATCTGGGAAGGCAAGGGTGTGTGGCTTATGAAGGGGGTAGGACCCGAATAAAATAAAACTGCAAAGTTTTAAAGGGACCTTGAACGAGTGGGGAAGCGAAGTTCAAGGCTCTGTATTTTTAGAGATACTGAACTCTTCAATTCCCAGAAGTTCATAGACTTTGCGGAGTTCAGTTTCGTTGTCGGAAATAATCAAAAGTTTGTCGTTCGGAAATAGTTGGGAATGTCCGTTGGGTACAAAATAGCGATTGAATCTTTTGACTAAGACAATCAGGGTGTTTTCCGGAAGGGGAATATCAATCAGGTGGTCGCCGGCAGTAAGCATATCAGTATTCACTGTGATTTCTGAAAATATGGATTTTATTTCTTCCGGCAGGTCCATGTCAAATTCCCGGACAAGTTTTCGGGTTTTAAAAGATAGTTTGAGTTTACGGGCAACGAAACTTACGGTAGCGCCTTGAAAAACCAACGAAAGCAATGTAATGAAAAATACGATGTTGAATATCTGGTAAGCCCCCTGGATTCCGGCGATGAGGGGATATGTTGCGAAGATGATGGGCACGGCTCCCCTTAATCCTATCCAGCAAACGTATAACCTGCTTTTGAAAGTCATTTTCCGGAAAGGAGCCAGACAAATCAACACACTGACGGGCCGGGCTATCAGGATCATGAAAAATCCAATCAGTAGTCCGATCCAGGAGATATGGAATAATTCTTTTGGATTGACTAACAGTCCCAGAGAAAGAAACATGATAATCTGAAATAACCAGGCGGTTGCATCAAAGAAGTTGGCTATGTTTTTTTTGTAAACAATCCGGCGGTTACCGACAATCAGACCTGCAATGTAGACTGCTAAATAACCGTTGCCTTTCAGGGCTTCGGTGAAAGAAAAAATAAAAAATACCAAAGTGAGCAGGATAATCTGATATAACGAAGAATTGGGTATCTGAATGTGATTCAGGATATATACGGTAAAGCGGCCCAGTAAATAACCTGCTAAGGCACCGATGCAGAACTGCCGGACAAAGGAAAGCAGAATTTGTCCGAAATGCATCTCTCCCGATTGTATAATTTGGATGAACAGAATAGTTAGCATATAGGCCATGGGGTCGTTGCTTCCGCTTTCAAGTTCCAGTAAAGGACGTAAACGGTGTTTGAGTTGTAAATCCTTGGAACGTAGTATGTTAAATACGGATGCTGAGTCGGTGGAGGACATGACTGCGGCCAGTAGCAAGCAGCCCGCCCAAGTGGCTTTCGTTGCCGGAAAGGTCCAGTGAGAAATGAAATAAACGAAACTGCCCGTCAGAAAGGTGGTCAGTAAGACGCCTAAAGTGGCTAATGTAATTCCCGGACCAATAATGGGTTTGATTTCTTCTATTTTAGTATCCATTCCTCCGGAAAAAAGAATGATGCTCAGAGAAATGACACCAATAAATTGAGCGGTGGCCGGATTGGAGAATTGGATGCCAATGCCGTCTTGTCCGAATCCCATTCCCACCAAAAGGAAGAGCAATAAGACCGGTATACCAAGCCGGATGCCGGTTTTACTGATGACAATGCTGATAAACAACAAAACAGAACCTATCAGCAGTATATTTTGAGTGGTGATAAACATGTGCGTTCTTTTGGCATTAAACGCAGTTCAACCGGTAAATGTTTTTTCAATATTTTTTTCTGCTTGTCTCAATTGTCATTGTAGATCGTATCATCTCTCCTTTCGGGGTGATGCCTTCCAGTTTCACGGTGAAGGGCCCTTGCCGGTCTGTGGTGTAGAAACGCAGCGTGGCCGGTTCTCCTTTTCTCAGACGTACATCCGGGTTCCAGTATAGCGTTGGACGCTCGTTGGGAAGAGGGTTGCTGCATTCTTCTTTTACCTCGTATCGGGGTACATAAAACTCTGCAGGCTGGTGGTACCCCAAAGGTGTAAAACGGTAGAAATCCAGTCCGCGCAAAGTAAAATCCGTACCTTTTTTAAACTGGAGAAAAATATACATACATTGGTCGTCAGCGCTGGTTGTATATTCTGCCCGGTCAATACAATTTATCGGTATATTGGCGAGTAAGTATGACATATCCACGGTCCCGAAATCTTCCGGAATATTTTCTAAAGAGATATGAACTTCTTTTTGTTTTATTTGACCGTAAGATATGATTTTTTTGCCAAGGGTATCTTTGGTATATATTCCCGGAATGGAAAGAACCCAATCCAAAGCCTTTTTGAATTTTTCTTCTTTCAAATCATGTGCCTCCAATGCTTTCAGAGGTTTTGTTCCGGAGAGATATTTCGGTTTTGGAATTACAGCTTCCTCCAGCCGGTATATTTTCTGTCCGTTCACATAGTAATACCCCAATGTTCCGACTTCCCGGTAAACGGAGTCTTCTTCTTCTTCTTTTTCTTTTCCGTTTTTCCATCCGTGCCGGAGCATTAAAGGCATCTGCAAATCCCGAAGCTGGTCTTTGTTGAAGTTCAGCTCCACCCATTTTCTTCCGGAGCGGGTATAGGATTGGAATATAAATTCCGTACTGTCGGGATATTCCACACAGAAGTCAAACGAGCTTGTACTGTCAATGGGAATTTCCCTGATCATTTTTAAGCGTGGCACGATGGCAAACAAACGTGGTTGCTTGGCCGGTCTTCCCCAGAAGTTTTTCAGTTTTCCGGAAAACCCCTGTGTGAGTTCTAAGAAAAAAGGGAGTTTGCTGTATTCTTTCCGAACAGCTTTGGTGACGTCAAATCTTTGCCACCCCTGTGTCATGAGTAGAATATCCATCATCCTGGAGCGGTATGCCTGTTGAATTCCGGGGTCAAAATACCATCCTGGGTCTTCAATGTGTCCTTTTAGATCAGAATCGAGCAGAAAATAACTGACAATGTTGTTGTCCCACCGCCTGTCACCCGAAAGCAGGGAATCTGTCACAGCCACAGAACAGCTGATGGAGTCCTCTCCCGTGCATTCAACTGTCATCAGGATGCTGTCTCGCTTTGCGTACTGCTTCCGGTCAGTCGATAACGTCACCTCCTTTGCTTCTTTCGGGTATACGAATGCCATCCTGCTGCTGTAGAGGTTTCCTTCTCCATCGGTGAGCACTCCGTGAATGATGCCCGGCGTCAGAGCATGTAGTGGTAAGGAACCGCATATGCCTTCGCCGATGGGCAGGACGGAGAGTAGTTTTCCCCTGCAATGGACCAGCAGATACAATTCTCGTTCCTTTAGGTATCCCGGATTTGCCAGGCACTTCCACTGCATCGTAGCGGAATCCGTGGTGACCTGTAATGCCACCCCTTGTTCTTTCACGTCTGGTAGTTCCACTCTTTTCTTTCCCCCTCCGGGTAGTATGACTTCAGCGTAATAGCTTCTTCCTACCTCCGGCTTGAGGGAGAAATGCCCCATTCCCCGGTGTGCCGCTACGAAAGGAACCACCGGAGTGTCGTCGTCTCTGAATACTTCCCCTGAAACCTGAACCCCGAATCCGTCTGTCCCGACGGCCTTGAATCCTACCCGGGAGGTGATGCCTGCGATAAGGTTTCCTCCTTCCGGGAAGAACCGGATATCCGTTTCGGAATCAGACATCCGTACAGGTACCTGCAGAATCCAGATGTATTCGAACGGCTCTTTGTTCAGGAACTGTAAACGAACTGTTGAGACGGAGTCTTCTTTTCTGATTCTCAACTGCATTCTTCCGTTTTTTTCCACCCTTGTGACAGAGCGGTCCACTTCTTTTTGGCGTGTGTACTGCCTGCTCTCTACAAAGAGTTTTTCGAAGGGGAATCCGTTCGCTGACAGAATGCGGAGTGATAGCAGCCAGTTCCCGTTGGCAGTGGTGTCCCACAGGGGTTCGCGTCTGACCTTCCCTGAAGTGATGTTTTCTACGGTGATTTCCTTTCGGAAATAGAATTCTTCGTGGAAGTTCTGCATCCAGTATGTGTATGCCCGCAGGTTGTACTTTCCCGAGGGAATATATTCGGGGATAGGGAAACTGCCTGCAAATACCCCGTTGCGTTCTATGACCTTGATACGGCTGACGAATCGGTCTCGAGCGTCGTATAGTTCCACGTAAATGAATCGGCTGTAGAGGTTTGGGAGGTGTGAGGATGCGTCTGTCCTGTATGCGCGGAACCAGATGTATTCTCCTGTCACGTAGAATGCCTTGTCTGTTTGGAGGTATACTTTTTCCTGGAACTCGTGTTGACAGAAGGAGGAGAAGTGTTGCCGGAGTGTGGCGGGTCTGTCCGGAGCCTGTGCATGCAGGTTCCAGACAGAGGTGAGCAATACGAGCAGGAGAGTCGGGTATTTTATCATGACGGGGGAGCTAAAAGGTTACAATACGGTTTGTTCACTTTGCAGGTATTGGTCTCCGGGCAGGCTGTGTGTTAAGGTATAAACTCTCTGGCTGACGATGTGGCTTGTAAATATGGAATGCCAATCCATGTTTGCGGTATCGTATGCCGAAAAGGGATGTTAACAAATATAATCACTTCTTTTTATAAAACAAATAAAGTTGGAATATTTGGATAGAATGGTGCATTTTTTGAAGAAAGTAGGGCGTAAATTCATAAAAGTAGGGTAAAAAGAGAGTGAAAAGTAGGGTAAAATTCTTATCTTTGTCAAAATATTTGTTTATGAACGAACTTGAACAATTGATACAACAATACTATGAACTTGGTATAGACCGGCAATTGGACTATGACAAGTTTTATCTTTATTCCATTATTACTCATTCGACGGCTATTGAGGGATCGACAATCACGGAACTGGAAAATCAGATTATGTTTGACAATGGTATTGCAATCAAGGGTAAAAGCCTCATAGAACAAAATATGAATCTTGACTTGAAGAATGCATATGAACGGGTATTGGTTTTTGCACACGATCATTGTGATGTCACGATGGAACGGTTAAAAGAACTCTCGGCTCTGACGATGAAAAATACTGGGGTAGAGTATCATACTACACTCGGTGATTTTTCCTCGGCACATGGCGATTTGCGTTTGGTAAACGTATCGGCAGGAGCTGGTGGTAAGTCTTATATGGCATTTAATAAGGTTCCACAAAAGTTAAAGGAGTTTTGTGATAATTTAAACCGCTTTCGCCGGGAGGCTAAGGGATATGATTTGGTAAATCTTTATAATCTGAGTTTTGATGCGCATTTTCATTTGGTTACTATTCATCCTTGGGCAGATGGGAATGGGCGTATGGCCCGGCTTTTGATGAATTGGTTGCAATTTGAATATGGACTGATTCCTTCGCGGATTCTTGCTGCAGACAAGGAGGATTATATTAAAGCACTCGTTGCGACACGTGAGGAAGATAATCTTCAAATATTCCGTGACTTTATGCACACCACATTTATAGTCCACTTGAAGAGAGAAATAGAGCTGTATAAAGAATCTGTTGGTGTTAGTGACTCCGGAACGGTATCATCCAAACTCAAGACAAATGAGCGGATTATTTCTTATCTTGCCTCGCATCCGAGAGCTTCTGCCAGGGAGTTGTCTCAAAAAATAGGTATCACTGTCAAAGGCATAGAAAAGCAATTGGCCTCTTTGAAAGCTGCCGGGCGTATTTTGCGCATTGGTCCGGCCAAAGGCGGTTATTGGCAAGTTGATTAGATTTTAGCAATATCTATTCATTTCCAATCCTTATTGTAGATCGTATCATCTCTCCTTTTGTAGTGATGCCTTCCAGTTTCACCGTAAAGGGTCCTTTCCGGTCTGTGGTGTAGAAACGCAGCGTGGCCGGTTCTCCTTTTCTCAGACGTACGTCCGGATTCCAGAATAGCGTTGGCCTTTCGTCGGGAAGGGGATTGCTGCGTTCTTCTTTTACCTCGTATCGGGGTACATAAAACTCTGCAGGCTGGTGATATCCCAAAGGTGTAAAACGATAGAAATCCAGTCCGCGTAAAGTAAAGTCCGTACCTTTTTTAAACTGGAGAAAAATATACATATGTTGGTCATCAACGCTGGTTGTATATTCTACCCGGTCAATATAACTTATCGGTATATTGGCAAGTAGGTATGTCATATCAACATCCCCGATATCTTCCGGTATATTTTCTAAAGAGATATGAACTTCTTTTTGTCTTATTTGACCATAGATTATGGATTGCATTCCTCCGGTATTCTCAATCCGTATTCCCGGAATGGAAAGGACCCAGTCTAAAGCTACCTTGAATCGTTCTTCTTTCAAATTATGTGCTTCCAATACTTTCAGAGGTTTTGTTCCGGAGAGATATTTCGGTTTTGTTATGACAGCTTCTTCCAACTGGTATATTTTCTGTCCGTTCACATAGTAATACCCCAATGTTCCGACTTCCCGGTAAACGGAGTCTTCTTCTTCTTCTTTTTCTTTTCCGTTTTTCCATCCGTGCCGGAGCATTAAAGGCATCTGCAAATCCCGAAGCTGGTCTTTGTTGAAGTTCAGCTCCACCCATTTTCTTCCGGAGCGGGTATAGGATTGGAATATAAATTCCGTACTGTCGGGATATTCCACACAGAAGTCAAACGAGCTTGTACTGTCAATGGGAATTTCCCTGATCATTTTTAAGCGTGGCACGATGGCAAACAAACGTGGTTGCTTGGCCGGTCTTCCCCAGAAGTTTTTCAGTTTTCCGGAAAACCCCTGTGTGAGTTCTAAGAAAAAAGGGAGTTTGCTGTATTCTTTCCGAACAGCTTTGGTGACGTCAAATCTTTGCCACCCCTGTGTCATGAGTAGAATATCCATCATCCTGGAGCGGTATGCCTGTTGAATTCCGGGGTCAAAATACCATCCTGGGTCTTCAATGTGTCCTTTTAGATCAGAATCGAGCAGAAAATAACTGACAATGTTGTTGTCCCACCGCCTGTCACCCGAAAGCAGGGAATCTGTCACAGCCACAGAACAGCTGATGGAGTCCTCTCCCGTGCATTCAACTGTCATCAGGATGCTGTCTCGCTTTGCGTACTGCTTCCGGTCAGTCGATAACGTCACCTCCTTTGCTTCTTTCGGGTATACGAATGCCATCCTGCTGCTGTAGAGGTTTCCTTCTCCATCGGTGAGCACTCCGTGAATGATGCCCGGCGTCAGAGCATGTAGTGGTAAGGAACCGCATATGCCTTCGCCGATGGGCAGGACGGAGAGTAGTTTTCCCCTGCAATGGACCAGCAGATACAATTCTCGTTCCTTTAGGTATCCCGGATTTGCCAGGCACTTCCACTGCATCGTAGCGGAATCCGTGGTGACCTGTAATGCCACCCCTTGTTCTTTCACGTCTGGTAGTTCCACTCTTTTCTTTCCCCCTCCGGGTAGTATGACTTCAGCGTAATAGCTTCTTCCTACCTCCGGCTTGAGGGAGAAATGCCCCATTCCCCGGTGTGCCGCTACGAAAGGAACCACCGGAGTGTCGTCGTCTCTGAATACTTCCCCTGAAACCTGAACCCCGAATCCGTCTGTCCCGACGGCCTTGAATCCTACCCGGGAGGTGATGCCTGCGATAAGGTTTCCTCCTTCCGGGAAGAACCGGATATCCGTTTCGGAATCAGACATCCGTACAGGTACCTGCAGAATCCAGATGTATTCGAACGGCTCTTTGTTCAGGAACTGTAAACGAACTGTTGAGACGGAGTCTTCTTTTCTGATTCTCAACTGCATTCTTCCGTTTTTTTCCACCCTTGTGACAGAGCGGTCCACTTCTTTTTGGCGTGTGTACTGCCTGCTCTCTACAAAGAGTTTTTCGAAGGGGAATCCGTTCGCTGACAGAATGCGGAGTGATAGCAGCCAGTTCCCGTTGGCAGTGGTGTCCCACAGGGGTTCGCGTCTGACCTTCCCTGAAGTGATGTTTTCTACGGTGATTTCCTTTCGGAAATAGAATTCTTCGTGGAAGTTCTGCATCCAGTATGTGTATGCCCGCAGGTTGTACTTTCCCGAGGGAATATATTCGGGGATAGGGAAACTGCCTGCAAATACCCCGTTGCGTTCTATGACCTTGATACGGCTGACGAATCGGTCTCGAGCGTCGTATAGTTCCACGTAAATGAATCGGCTGTAGAGGTTTGGGAGGTGTGAGGATGCGTCTGTCCTGTATGCGCGGAACCAGATGTATTCTCCTGTCACGTAGAATGCCTTGTCTGTTTGGAGGTATACTTTTTCCTGGAACTCGTGTTGACAGAAGGAGGAGAAGTGTTGCCGGAGTGTGGCGGGTCTGTCCGGAGCCTGTGCATGCAGGTTCCAGACAGAGGTGAGCAATATAAAGAGGGCAATAGCTTGTTTTATCATGTTGTACGGGGTAAACATTTGCAATTACCGGAAAGGCAAGCCTGACATGAACAATTTCCTAAATACCGGCAGTTACATCCTGATCCTCCCGGACAATAAATGTTGGTACATTTACATTTTCCATCAGGCGTGGGACTTGAGCAAGAACATGGATTTTGTTGGCAGATTGTACATGCTATTGTGGGTGGGTCTGGAGGAGTTATTGGAGTTATTCCTGAACACATACAGTTATGCATTGGCTTTCCACAACTTTGACATATTGTTTTACAAAGACATTCAGTTCTTGGTTTATTGCAAATATGACAGGAATTACATGTACAAAGAGATGGAGTTAGATTACATTCTGGACATCGGTTACACGTGCAATATTCAAATGGATGAAGACAAAATGTACAAAATAGTTCAATAGTAACTTCATCATCATCTCCCGCTCTTGTCAATGGCATCCAGTCATCTACTTCAAAGCAAAAACAGTAGAAATCCTCTTTTTGTTTTTGTAATTCTGCATTTCCGGCCAGGATTCTTGTCATTTGACCATTGTGTATTTGGTAGGTGGAGCCGCTTTCGCCTTTTAAGTCGGACAGAATGACAAAGCCTTCCCATGAGGTCAGATTATCTGCATGTGCACCTTCTGTATTTTTTCCCAAGAAAGTCCATATTTCACCGGATATTTCATCCGATTGTCCATTTTTCCGGAACAGCATGTGTTGCTGAACATGAAGTCGTGAAGATTGAAATAATTCCCCGTTCTTTCTTCCTGCCATCATGGCTGTACGATATCGGGAAACCATAGGCACTTCCCAAATCACTTCATTGTCATTGTGGATTTCCCGGACTGCACTCCAATCCAACCGGTAGACATCCGGCTGATGTTGTGAGGAACGCATGTAATCGAAACCTGTTAACCGGGCAGAACTCACTGTTCCATTCAGTTGTGCCTGAATTTGTGTACGGTTCAGATTTTCAGTTTCTTGTTCGGGAAGAGGTTCTGAAGTACCCAGACACCCTGCAATTCCTATTATAATAAGAGTAAAAATTACTGTCGGATAAAAAGATTTCATAACTGTAAAGTTTAGGTTAACAATTTAATACCATTTTTGAATTTTGCGATAATTGATTTTCCGGGCAATCTCTTATTTAAATGGAAGAAATCCTTATTGACGACATTATTTTGTAAAATGGAATGCCAATCCATGTCTGCTAAACAGAATGTCTGAAGGAATATTAACAAATATAATCATTTATTTTTATAAAACAAATATAATAGCGATATTTTTGTTTGCTATTCTCTCTGTGTAAAACAATGGAGGTTCAAAACGGCGGCTAATCCGAAAATTATCCATAACTTTATACCCGGAGTTCAGGCTTTTACGCTTGGTGGTGTGTGGACAAATATTTTTCATCTTTAATAAAAAAACAGAATAAAAACAGACATGAGAAATTTACATCGTTTTTGGTTGGTGGTGGTTTGGTGTACCATTACCGTTTGGTGTTCGGGAACCGGAGTACATCCAAAACCTTTTGTGATACCTGAGTTGAAAGAATGGAAAGGAAACACGGGTTTTTTTGTGCCTGCTCAGTTGAGGATTGTTTATCCGGTAAAGGATGCGGAATTAAAACGGATTGCCGCACTTTTTGCTGACGATTACGAAAAGATGTTCGGGAAGAGACCGGAGGTAGTGTCCGGGAAGGCGAAGCCCGGGGATATTGTTTTCGGAATACGGAAAGACAAGGAATTGGGGAAGGAAGGTTATGATATCCGCATCTCCGATCGGGTGGTTGTGACGGCTCTGCAGCCTATTGGGGTATATTGGGCAACCCGCACTTTGTTGCAGATGGCAGACCAGACAGAAAACCAGACGTTGCCCCGGGGGGAAATCCGTGATTTTCCGGATTATGCCTTACGTGGATTTATGCTGGATTGCGGCCGTAAATTTATCCCGTTGGCTTTTTTGCAGGATTATGTCCGGATGATGTCTTATTATAAAATGAATACTTTTCAGATCCATTTGAACGATAATGGCTTCAAGCAGTATTTTGAGGATGATTGGATGAAGACTTATGCTGCTTTCCGGCTGGAATCTGATACTTATCCCGGTCTGACGGCCCGGGACGGTTTTTATACCAAGCAAGAATTTATTGAATTGCAGAAGCAGGCGGAGGAGTGTTTTGTGGAAATCATTCCTGAGATAGATGTTCCGGCCCATTCACTGGCTTTTACACAGTATAAACCGGAAATAGGCAGCAAGGAATATGGCATGGACCATTTGGATTTGTTCAATCCGGAGACCTATCATTTTCTGGACGGTTTGTTTAAAGAGTATTTAGAGGGAGAAGAACCGGTTTTCCGGGGGAAACGGGTACATATCGGAACGGATGAATATTCTAATAAGAAAAAGGATGTGGTGGAGAAATTCCGTTATTTTACTGATTATTATATTCGCTATGTGGAGAGTTTCGGGAAACAGGCTTGTGTTTGGGGAGCTTTGACGCATGCTCAAGGGGAAACTCCGGTCAAAGCGGAGAATGTGGTTATGAATGCGTGGTATAATGGTTATGCCGATCCGGTGGAAATGGCTAAGCAAGGGTATCGACTGGTCAGTATTCCGGACGGATTGGTTTATATTGTTCCGGCAGCCGGATATTATTATGATTATCTGAATACGAAGCATCTGTATGAAAATTGGACGCCCGTTCAGATTGGGAAAGCGGTGTTTAAAGAAAAAGACCCGTCTGTTCTGGGAGGAATGTTTGCCGTGTGGAACGACCATGCCGGAAACGGAATTTCAACGAAAGACATTCATGACCGTGTTTTTCCGGCCTTACAGACTTTGGCTGTTAAAATGTGGACCGGAAAAGAAGCCGTTGTTTCTTATGATGAGTTTAATCAAAAGCGGGTGGGAGTGATTGAAGCTCCCGGAGTAAATCAAGCCGGTAAGTTGGCTGCACAGCCCGGTCTGGTGTATGAAAAGTCTGTTCTGAAACCGGGCGAACATACCCCTTATACTGAAATCGGATATAACTATCGGGTGTCTTTTGACGTAGAGGGAGAAGATGAACTTCCGGGAACGGAACTGTTCCGCTCTGAAAATGCTGTATTTTATTTGTCTGATCCGGTCCGGGGGATGTTGGGATTTGCCCGGGACGGTTATTTAAATACATTCCGTTTTAATATCCGGAACGGAGAGAAGGTGAAAATTACGGTGGCGGGAAATGCCCGTGAAACAAGTTTGTATGTGAATGACCGGCTGGTAGAGACGCTGAATAAACAAACGTTGTATTTTAATGAAGGTAAAGCAAAGATGAGTTATGTCCGTACTTTGGTTTTCCCTTTGGAGAAGGCAGGTCATTTTAAGAGTAAAATTACGAATTTAAAGATAATGCAGGAATAAGACATGAAACCGGAAGTATATCTGGCACGGGCAGAGCGGTATGATTCGATGGAATATCGTTATTGCGGGCGGAGCGGTTTGCAGCTTCCCCGTATTTCCTTAGGATTGTGGCACAATTTTGGGAGTGTGGACGTTTATGAAAATTATAGCAGGATTGCTTTTGAGGCTTTTGACCGGGGTATTACTCATTTTGATCTGGCGAATAATTATGGACCCGTGTATGGTTCTGCAGAGGAAAATTTTGGTCGGATACTGAAAGCCGGTCTGGGAAGATACCGGGATGAGCTGGTGATTTCCACGAAGGCCGGTTATGATATGTGGCCGGGACCGTATGGTGTCGGAGGCAGCCGGAAATATTTGACGGCCAGCCTGGAGCAGAGCTTGAAGCGGATGGGCTTGGATTATGTGGATATTTTTTATTCTCACCGTCCTGACCCCAACACTCCGTTGGAAGAAACCATGGGGACTCTTTCAGATTTAGTCCGGCAGGGAAAGGCTTTGTATGTGGGTATTTCAAACTACGATCCCCGGTTGACCCGGGAGGCGGTTCGGTTGTTGAAGGAGAACGGGACGCCTTGTTTAATACATCAGGCCCGTTATTCCATGTTGGAGCGTCAGGTGGAGTCCGGGTTGCTGGATGTGCTGGAAGAAAAAGGTGTCGGATTTATTGCTTTTTCGCCTTTGGCTCAGGGGATGTTGACTGAAAAATACCTGAATGGTATTCCGGCAGATTCCCGGGCTGCAAAAGCAAGCGGGCGATTGCAGCCGGAACAGGTTACTGAGGATATCAGAGGAAGGGTGGGTAGGCTGAACGAGCTGGCCCGGCAACGGGGACAATCCCTGGCTCAGATGGCTTTGGCCTGGCTGTTGAAAGATCCGCGTGTTACGAGTGTGTTGGTGGGGGCGAGTTCTGTAGTGCAATTACGGGATAGCTTGAAAGCTTTACAGCGGTGCGATTTTAGTCCGTCTGAACTGAAAGAGATTCATACCGTTTTAATGGAATAATAAAAATCCGGGAATTTTCCCGGATTTTTATTATGGATATGCTTTTATAGCATTAACGGGCACTCATGAAAATGACACCGATGTTGAAGGTAAAGGATTGGATTTCCGGTATCCTACCGTTTGCTGCTTTGGTAGCATAGTTGTAGCGAACGCCTGCATTAAAGCCAAACTGGTCGTTGACCGGAATATACATTCCCAACTCGGGGGCCACGGCAAATTGCCAGCGGGAGATGGTGGAGGAGAATTGGCCTACTTCTAAGTGTTTTTCTGTCCAACTGCTTCCGATGCCTACACCGAAGAAGGGACGAACAGCTGTTGTGTTGTCTGTGAAATAGTAGCGTCCTACGGCTAACATGGGTACGGTGTTGATGTATCTGTACTGATTGCCGGTGATGGTATAGATGTTGTCGTTACCGGAAAAGGTAAAGTTACCGGATGTGTGTTTTTTGTCTTGATAATAGACATTCCAACCGATGGCTGCACCTACTGAGAAATGCTCTCCCAGAAAATGATGATATTCGAGGTCGAAACCGCGAAAACTGGCGTTATCCGTGAAATCTTTCACTTGGTTCATCGGCAAGCTGATCTGGTAGTTGAGATTAAGCATCTGAGCTTTCAGGAAAGGGCTCAGGCCGAAAAGACAGATGGCAATTATAAATAGCTTTTTCATAATTTTTGTAATTTGTAAGACATTGTAATTTATTCAGATCGTTCTCATTGGGATAGAGAAATCATTCTGAAGCATTCATTTTTGTCAGGTAAGGTGATTGCACGAAACATTGGTCTAATTGTGATTTAATCCGCCTTAAAATAAATGCATCCGAACCTTGTAGCAAACCGTCTGCAATTCCGGTCCAGAGTACATTTGCTTTGTTGTCTTTCCGCTGCTGGGTAGAAATCATTTCTACGACCACGGAGCCTGTACGATAGGAGTAAACACTCACCGGATACCAGGGGTAGTACGGGTTGAAAGGGCCGTTCCACCAGCCGCCCCAGTACCAATCCCAGTTGTTGTACCAGTTATCAACAAAGTAGGAGTAGTTTACGTTAGAAAAAGCTGATACGGTAACAATAAAAGAAGGAAACTGATCAACAGGGGTTTCTGCAGTCGGATCGGCTACTTTGGTATAACCCATTGCGATAAAATTGTTGGTTACGACATCCAGAATTTCAGCATCAAAGGCATGAGAGGGAGGAGTCGCATTTTTGTCATTGCTGAAAAAGACCACAGAGTCGGGAATAGAAAAAGTGGTCAGTTCATTAAAGTTTGCGCTTTTGTCGTAATTGGTGATAGCTACATCATAGTCTTCAATGTTATCTGCGCCTTCCGGATAACAGGATACCATCAGTTGCGCAAACAAACCCGTGAGTAATAAAAATAGTAAACGTTTCATACTTAGTTTGTTTTAGTTTAACAAATACTTTATTGCCCCCACAATCATGATGTGGTAACAATGGTTTAAATAATTGTACGGTGTTATACGTTTACAATTTTAAATGGGTTGCAATATTTTAAAGCAGATTTTTAGGAATCGGAAGGAGCTATTCCGGGTCGGTTGCCAGAATGGATTTATAGCCGTAAGTTTTGGCTATGTTCATGACTCTGACCACTTGTTCGATGGGGACGGATTTTTCTGCTTCTATTGAAATGCAGGGGTCTTCGCTGTTTTTCAATATTTCTACAATTTTACTTTCCAGTTGTGAGAAAGGAATTACCTTGGTGTTCAAATAGAAGGTTTGTTTTTTGTCAATGGATACGACGACGGTAGGCTGGGTGGAGGTTTGATTGGTGCTTTTAGGCAACAGAAGCTTCAGAGCATTCGGGTTGATAAGGGTAGAGGTGACCATAAAAAAGATGAGCAACAGGAATACGATATCCGTCATGGAGGACATGTTGAAATTGGGATTTGCTTTACGTGCTCTTTTGATGGCCATGGCACTTTGGGTTTAGAAATGAAAGTTATTTTTGTTTTTTTAGTTCATAAATGATTTCCATGAATTCTGCACTTGTACTTTCCATGTGATTGACTATTTTATCAATGCGGGCAGTTAAGGCGTTATAGGCAAAATAAGCAATGATTCCTACTATTAAACCGGCAACTGTGGTGATCATGGCCGTGTATATGCCTCTGGAAAGCAGGGTGATGTTAACATTGTTGCCAGCCATAGCCATGTCATAAAAGGCTTGTACCATTCCGACAACTGTTCCTAAGAAGCCAATCATCGGGGCCATGCCGGAACAGGTGGCTAAAGTGGATAATCCTTTTTCCATGCTTGAGACTTCCAGGTTGGCTGAGCTTTCAATCATGGCTCTCAATTCGGAAACCGGGAGATTGGTATGAAACAATCCTTTTACCAACATGCGTGACATGGGAGTATTTTCCTCCTGGCATATCTGAATGGCTCCCCGGATGTTTTGGGCATAGATGCAATCCTGGATCTTATCCAGGAAAGAAGAGGATGTGCGGGTGTATTTCCGCAGAAGAAGATAACGTTCAAAGAAAAGATATACGGCGATGATGGAGAGAATAAAAATGGGTATCATTAACCATCCGCCTTTGATAATCATTTCCCATAAAGTCAGTTCGGTTTCCTGTGGGACAGGCATTGCAGTTGCAGTGAATAGGAGCATTTTATTCATCTTGTTCGGTTTTGCGTCTGCGAAGATAATATAAAATTTACTTTTTATGATTTTCTATGAAAATTTTGATTCGTGTTATTTGAAGAAAATGTTGTTCCTTTGTGATAATAAAAAATTAGTTTGATGTTATATGAGATTAAGTGAAAAAAGAAGCAATATGCTTCACGGTATTTTGTTGATTGCCTTGTTTTCATGTGCAGCTTTTTATATTGGGGATTTTCCGTTTTTTAAAAAGTTGTCTGTTAGTCCGTTAATAATCGGTATTGTTTTGGGTATGTTGTATGCCAATAGTTTGAGGAACCGTTTGCCTGAGACGTGGGTTCCCGGAATATTGTTCAGTTCCAAACAGTTGTTACGTTTGGGAATTATATTATATGGGTTTCGGTTGACTTTTCAGAATATTATTGATGTGGGTGGGCCGGCTATTTTAGTAGATGTGCTTGTTGTGCTAACCACTATTATGGGTGGGGTATATGTCGGCAAGCTCCTGAAAATGGATAAGGAAGTGGCTTTGTTGACCTCCGTCGGCAGTGGTATTTGCGGGGCTGCTGCCATTTTGGGCGCTGAAGCGACCATTAAGACCAAGCCTTATAAAACGGCTGTTGCAGTGTCGACGGTGGTTATATTCGGTACAATTTCCATGTTTCTTTATCCGATTTTATACCGGAACGGTATTATTGCGTTTACTCCCGATCAGATGGGGATATATACAGGAGCTACTCTGCATGAAGTGGCACATGTTGTGGGGGCCGGTAATGCAATGGGAAAAGAGATTTCCGATGTTGCCGTGATTGTGAAAATGATTCGGGTGATGTTGTTGGTTCCTGCTTTGTTGTTTATCAGTCTGTCGGTGGTAAAAAGAGGGAAGACGGCGTCGGGGGAAGGAAAAACTCAGATTGCCATACCTTGGTTTGCTATTGGTTTTCTGATGGTTATCGGCTTTAATTCCTTGGGTTTATTGCCTCTTGTTGTGATCGATTTTATCAATCAGGTAGATACTTTTCTTTTAACTATGGCCATGACGGCTTTGGGAGCGGAGACCAGTATTGAAAAGTTTAAAAAAGCGGGGGCTAAGCCTTTTGTGTTGGCGTTAATTTTGTATGGTTGGTTATTGGGAGGCAGCTATGTGCTGATAAAGTATGTATTACCGGGTTGGGTATAAGTAATAATTATTAATTTAAATCGTTTTAATTCTGATAATTTATTTGTTATTAAAGGTGAAAATATCTAATTTGGAGGCTTGAAAATACAAATTTGGTATGCCTATTGTATAGCAGATATAAATAAAAAGAATTATTCAAAACTAAATTTAAATATGGAAAACAAGTTAGATGTCTTGACGAAAAAGTTGTATGAAGAGGGGATCGGTAAGGCAAACCAGGAAGCGGAGAAGATTTTAGCCTCGACAAAAGAGCAGGCAGCAAGATTAATTGCTGAGGCTGAAGCTAAGGCCAGTGAGATCAAAGCTCAGGCCGAAACGGATGCAGAGAATTTGAAGAAGAAGGCAGATGCTGAATTGGCTTTGAGTGCCCGTCAGGCTATCACTGCTTTAAAGCAGTCCATTACAGATCTGATTGCGGGGAAAGTGGCCGGAGATATGGCAAAAAACGGTTTTAGAGACGAATCTTTTGTGCAGGAATTGTTGGTGAACATTGTGAAGAAGTGGGATATTGCTTCCGGAAATCTGAATCTGGAACTGATTCTTTCCGAAGAGGAAAAGGTGGAATTCCAGCAGTTTGTGGTTGCCAAATATAAGGAATTGTTGGATGGAGGTTTGGAAGTGAAGGTGGGAGATACGGGCGGTGCATTTGTCATTCAGCCGAAAGAGGGGGGGTATCAGATTGTTTTTTCGGAAGAATTGTTTAAAGCATTCTTCGAACAGTATATAAGGAGTTTTACGAAAAGCTTGCTTTATCAATGATTGTAAATTTTAGATTGACGGGAATATTTTTCATATAAATTTAAAGTTTAAGATTTAAAATTAAAAACGTGAGTTATATAGCTTTTATAGCAGGTTTGCCGGAGATAACGTGGGATGACCGGAAGTTGTCACTGACTGTGACTGAATTCCGGCAGCAGTTGAAGGATTATATCAGTGAGCAGGATGAACGTTTGGTGGATTTGTTCTTCTTACCTAATGACAATGCTCAGGTGTTACGGTTGCTGAATAAGCAGGAGCCGGACAGGGCTCTGGAAACCGTATTCCCGTTGAAGGAACTGGAGGATGAAGTGCAGGAACCGGATGAGTTAATTCCTAGTTATCTATACGAATTTATTACGGATTTTAAGGAAGAGCATCTGCGTTATGAGGTATCGCCTGAGAATGTGCTGAGCTGGATGTATTACGATGAAATGATGAAAACAGAACATCCGTTAGTAAGAAAGTACGCTGAGTTTTCCATGAATCTGAAAAATCTGGTAACTGCTCTCAACGCCCGGAAATATGGATTGGATATTGCCGGGGAGGTGGTGGGGAACAATGATTTTGCTATGGCTTTACGGACATCTAAAACGAAGGATTTTGGTCTGGCCATGGACTATCCTTATGTTGAGCAGGTAATGGCTTTGATGGAGAATGACAATCTGGTGGAACGTGAGCGTGGACTGGATCTGCTTATCTGGAATTTTCTGGATGAGGCAGTTACTTTCGAATATTTTTCGCTGGACCGGGTAATTAGTTATATGCTGAGACTCATGATTGTAGAACGTTGGAGCAAGATGAGCCCGGAATCCGGCCGCAAGGTGTTTATGGAAATGATAGAAAGGTTCCGGCAGAGTTTTCAATTTGAAGAACAATTTAAATAATTAAATAATGGCTAAAACATTAGGAAAAGTTCATAGCATTATTTCCAACTTGGTACTTGTGAAAGTCGAAGGCCCTGTTTCCCAAAATGAAATTTGTTTTATTGAGGAAAATGGTGAACGTCTGATGGCTGAAGTAATCAAGGTCGTTGGAGAGCTTGCTTATGTACAGGTATTTGAAAGTACCCGAGGATTAAAGCCGGGAATGCCTGTAGAATTTGAGAATCACATGCTTGAAGTAAGTCTCGGCCCCGGTTTGCTGTCGAAAAATTTTGACGGATTGCAGAATGACCTGGATAAGATGACAGGAGTTTTTTTGAAGCGTGGGGAGTATACCAATCCGTTGGAAGAAGATAAGAAGTGGAGTTTTACTCCCTTGGCTCAGGCTGGTGATAAGGTGAAGGCGGCTGATTGGCTGGGAAATGTGAAAGAAAACTGGCTGGATCATAAAATTATGGTGCCTTTCAAGATGGAGGGGGAGTATACGGTGGTTTCCGTAGCCGAGGAGGGAGAATATACGATTAAAGATACCATTGCTGTTTTGAAAGATAAAGCCGGCAAGGAGTTCCCTGTTACTATGGTACAGAAATGGCCTGTAAAAGTAGCTGTCCGGAATTATGTGGATAAACCCCGTCCTTCCCGTCAGATGGAAACAGGAGTCCGTGTTATTGATACGATGAACCCTATGTTAGAGGGAGGGACTGGTTTTATTCCTGGCCCTTTTGGTACCGGTAAAACGGTGCTGCAACATGCGTTGGCCCGTTTTGCGGATGCGGATGTCATTATTATGGCAGCCTGCGGAGAGCGTGCCAATGAGGTAGTGGAGATTTTTACGGAGTTTCCGCAGTTGCAGGATCCGCGTTCTGGACGTTCGCTGTATGAGCGCACTACGATTATTGCCAATACCTCCAATATGCCGGTGGCAGCCCGTGAAGCTTCCGTATATACTGCTATGACGATCGGGGAATACTATCGGGCGATGGGTATGAAAGTGTTGTTGTTGGCTGACTCGACTTCCCGTTGGGCACAGGCTTTGCGTGAGATGTCCAACCGAATGGAGGAGTTGCCAGGACAGGATGCATTCCCGATGGACTTGTCAGCGATTATTTCGAATTTTTATTCCCGTGCCGGAATGGTATACCTGAACAACGGGAAAACAGGTTCTGTGACTTTTATCGGTACGGTGTCTCCGGCAGGAGGTAACCTGAAAGAGCCGGTGACGGAATCCACCAAAAAAGTAGCCCGTTGTTTTTATGCATTGTCCCAGGCTCGTGCTGATTCCAAACGTTATCCGGCAATAGACACTTTGGATTCTTATTCTAAATATTTAGAGTATCCCGAGTTTATCGAATATGCCCGGAAAAATTTGTCAGATACCTGGATTGCGGATGTGAATGAAGCCCGCAATATGCTGGTCAGGGGACGGGAAACGGCTGAACAGATTGATATTCTGGGAGATGACGGTGTGCCTTTGGAGTATCATCTGATTTTCTGGAAATCAGAATTGATTGACTTTGTGATTTTGCAGCAAGATGCTTTTGATAGCATAGACGGTTCAACTTCTATGGAACGCCAGCAATATATGTTAAATATGGTACTGGATGTGGTCCGTTCGGATTTCGACTTTGATTCTTTTGAAGAAGTTAATCCTTACTTTAAGCGGATTATCAATGGTTTTAAACAGATGAACTATGCTGAATTCCAGTCTGATAAATTCAGGAAATTTGAGACTGAAGTGAAGGAGATTATCCGTGAGAAAAAAAGAGTTAATTGACGTTTCAGGAATGAAATCAAAAATCAAGAATAACGTATGAACACTGCTTTTCAGAAAATATATACCAAGATAACCCAGATTACAAAAGCGACTTGTTCACTGAAGGCACAGGGTGTTGGTAACGACGAGTTGGCTATTGTGAATGGTCGTCTGGCCCAGGTTGTGAAAATTTGGGGAGAGGACATCACATTGCAGGTGTTTTCAGGCACCGAAGGGATTCCGACAAATGCAGAAGTGACTTTTTTGGGTAAAGCGCCTACGTTAAAAGTGGGCGATGATTTGTGCGGACGTTTTTTTAATGCTTTCGGAGCTCCGATTGACGGTGGCCCTGCTGTTGACGGAGAAGAACGCGAAATTGGCGGTCCGTCGGTAAATCCGGTCCGCCGTAAACAACCTTCGGAACTGATTGCAACAGGTATTGCAGGTATCGACCTGAATAATACCCTGGTGTCCGGGCAGAAAATTCCGTTTTTTGCCGACCCGGACCAGCCGTACAATCAGGTAATGGCTAATGTGGCTTTACGAGCCCAGACCGACCGGATTATTTTGGGCGGTATGGGATTAACCAATGACGATTATTTGTATTTTAAAAATTTATTTGACAATGCCGGTGTGTTGGATCGTATTGTCAGTTTTGTCAATACGACGGAAGCGCCTCCCGTGGAGCGTTTGCTGGTGCCTGATATGGCTTTAACGGCAGCAGAGTATTTTGCGGTGGACAAGAATGAAAAGGTGCTGGTATTGTTGACTGATATGACGTTGTATGCTGATGCCCTGAGTATTGTATCTAACCGTATGGACCAGATTCCTTCCAAGGATTCTATGCCAGGGTCATTGTATTCCGATTTGGCAAAAATTTACGAGAAGGCGGTGCAGTTCCCGGAAGGTGGTTCTATTACGATTATCGCAGTGACTACTTTGTCGGGCGGGGATATTACCCATGCTATTCCGGATAACACCGGTTATATTACGGAGGGCCAGTTGTTTTTGCGGAAGGACACGGAAATCGGAAAGGTTATTGTAGACCCGTTCCGGAGTTTGTCCCGTTTGAAGCAATTGGTGATTGGTAAAAAGACCCGGAAGGACCATCCGCAGGTAATGAATGCTGCGATCCGTCTTTATGCCGATGCTGCCAATGCCCGGACCAAACTGGAAAACGGTTTTGATTTGACGGATTACGATAAACGAACCCTTGAATTTGCCAGGGACTATTCTAACGAGCTGTTGGCAATTGACGTGAATGTGAGTATTACTCAAATGTTGGATACGGCCTGGGCTTTGTTCCGGAAGTATTTCAACCGTTCGGAGCTTGGTATCAAGAAGGAAATTGTGGATGAATTCGGGAATTTCTCTGATTGAAAATTTAAAGTCTGCCATATAAAGTTTAAAGTGGATGATTAAGTTTCAATATAATAAGACTTCTCTTCAGAATTTGGATAAGCAGCTCAAGATGCGGGTGAGGGCTTTGCCTACCATTAAAAATAAAGAATCTGCGCTGCGGTCGGAAGTGAAGAAAGCCAAGGAAGTGGCTGATGAATTTGATGGGAAATTAGATGATATGCTCAATAGCATTCATAGTATGCTGCAGCTTTATGATGAATATACGCCGGATATTCTTACCGTGAAAGATGTGGATATGTTGGTGAAAAAAATTGCAGGCGTCCGTACTCCTGTGTTGGATAAGGTGGAGTATGAGGTAAAGAATTTCAGTTTGTTTAATGCTCCGGGGTGGTTTCTGGATGGGATACAGTATGTGAAAGAGGTTGTGAATATAGCTCTCGAACGTGAATTTTATATGCGTAAAATGGATCTATTGGACCGGGCCCGGAAGAAAACGACCCAGAAGGTGAATTTGTATGAGAAGGTACAGATTCCCGGATTTCAGGAAGCCATCCGGAAGATAAAACGTTTTCTGGAAGATGAGGAGAATCTTTCCAAATCGGCTCAAAAGATTGTGAAAACCCGTAAAGCAATGGAGGACGAGGCATGATAGTACCGATGCGAAAATTATCTCTGTTGGTCTTTTATAAAGATTATCAGCATTTTCTCGAAGAACTTCGGGATAGGGGAGTGGTTCATATCTATGAGAACAGGCAACGTTCATCTGAAGATGAGACTTTACAGGGGAAGTTGCGTTTTGTCAAGCGAATTGGTGAGACGATCCGTGCGTTGGAGAACCGCGGGGTAAAGGATGAAGGGGGAAAAGCGGAAGTTGCGGAGGAGGAGTTGTTGTCCTATATAGAAGGACTGTATCGCCGACAGGAGCAAATAGCTGCCCGTTTGGGTGAATTGGAAAAGGAGGTTGCCCTGTATGAACCTTGGGGGGCGTTTTCTATGGAACGTATTAACGGACTGGCGGCAGCCGGTTGGGATTTGCGTTTTTTTACTGTGCCTGACAGAAGATATATGCCGGAATGGGAAGAGCAATATCATGCTACTGTGATTAATGAATTGAGAGGCCAAAAGTATTTTGTTACGGTTACACCTGCCGAAATGCAGGAAAAACCCGATGCTGATGTTTTTGTCTTTCCGCAAGAATCGGAAGAAAAACTGCGGGGGAGTGTGAAGCAATTACAGGATGAACGGGAGAATCTGGCTGCTCATCTGGATAAGATTGCTGTTGATTCTATCCGTCGTTTGAAACATTATCGGGAATCTGTCAGTGAAGTGACGGATTTTATGCAGGTTGAAAATGCTTCACAGGAATTGGTAGAAGAAAAAGTGATTGCTCTGGAAGGGTGGTTGCCTGACAATCAAGTGACCGATATGAAGGCATTTTTGCAGGAACATGAAGTGTACTACGAATTTTCTGTTCCGACTCCTGATGAAGATGTACCAGTATTGTTAAAGAATAATCGCTTCACTAAGCTTTTTGAACCCATTACGGAGATGTTTGCTTTGCCCAATTACCATGAATTGGATCCAACGCCTTTTTTTGCTCCTTTTTTCATGTTGTTTTTTGGGTTGTGTATGGGAGATGGGGGGTATGGTTTGTTGATTTGGCTGGTTTGTTTTATCCTGGCCCGGAAAGCGACTCCTGTTTTGAAAGGGTATTTAGTTTTGGGTGAATACTTAGGCATAGCGACTGTTGTGGTCGGACTGTTAACGGGCTCGTTCTTTGGAGTGGCTCTGGATGCAGTTGAATGGCCCTGGTTGAAAGGAGTGAAGCAGTATTTTGTGACTGAGGCGAATTACGGGAAATATCTGAATGGTTATAATCCGATGATGGTCGTGGCCGTGGTCATTGGTATTACCCAAATTCTTTTTGGAATGTGTCTGAGTGCTGCAAAATTGACCAAGCAGTTTGGTTTTAAGTATGCGATGTCGACAATAGCCTGGGTGGTTGCCTTGATTTTGTTGGGGGTAACATTTGGTTTACCTGCCTTGGGTATTTCATTGCCTCTCGTGTTCGTGTATCTTCTTTACGTTTTATTGGCTGTTTGTGCATTTTTTATCGTATTTATGAATTCTCCCGGTAAAGGAATTTTGATGAATTTCGGTTCTGCTTTGTGGGGTACTTATAATATGGCTACGGGATTGCTTGGAGATACGCTTTCCTACATCCGTTTGTTTGCTTTAGGTTTGACCGGAAGTATTTTGGGTGGAGTGTTTAATACACTCGCTTTTGATTTGACAGCCTCATTGCCAGTATCAGTTCGCTTTATTGTGATATTGCTGATTCTGCTGGTTGGGCATGCTATTAATTTCGGATTGTGTATGATTGGGGCTTTTGTACATCCTATGCGTCTGACCTTTGTGGAGTTTTATAAAAATGCAAGTTTTGAAGGTGGTGGTAAGAAGTATTCGCCTTTCCGCCGGAGAGTTGTTGTAGAAAAATGATAATAAACAAATAAAATTTGAAATTATGGAACCAATTATTTTAGCTTATTTAGGAATTGCATTGATGGTAGGTTTGTCCGGAACCGGAAGTGCTTATGGTGTGACTATTTGCGGAAGTGCCGCAGTGGGGGCTTTGAAAAAGAATCCGGGAGCATCAGGTCAGTATATTGGTCTGTCTGCTTTGCCGTCTTCTCAAGGATTGTACGGTTTTGTGGGTTATTTTCTGTTGAGTGCTTATTTAGTGCCGGGAATTAGCTGGTATGCTGCTGCTGCCGTATTTGGAGCCGGATTGGGACTGGGACTGGTTGCTTTGTTTTCAGCTATTCGTCAGGCGCAGGTTTGTGCCAATGGTATTGTGGCTATCGGTAGCGGTTACAATGTATTTGGAACGACTATGGTCTTGGCTGTCTTCCCTGAGTTGTATGCTATCCTGGGTTTGTTGGTATTGATTCTGATATCTGGATTGATTCCGGCTTAATTATTAAGTAATAGCATCTATATATTGGGTGCATTATAAGGAGGTGTGTTAAAATCTGCTTCAAGATTTTGACACACTTTTTTTGCTTTTATAAATTCTTCTTCTTTTTTCTGTTGTACTTGGATTGATTTTCAGGACAGGTTTCCGTTGTTGTTCTTATAATTTCTTCTGTGTATCCGTGTGCCTAAATCTTCTTTTATTAAAGGTTTGATAATGAGTTATTTTTGATTGATTTGTAAAATTTCTCAAAAAAAACAGAGAGTTTCTTTGTTTATAAAAATTATCGTATTACTTTTGCATCCGCTTTTGGATGTGGGGGTGTTTGCATAATGGTATGTAAAGGAGTCTTCCGGAGATGTTGGTGTGAGTGGCGGGTTTATCCATAGCATTTCGTTCTGTTCATATATTG
>ERZ778504.532-NODE-532-length-39024-cov-6.275732_pt1 | contig 39024 bp, 45 predicted proteins | sample MGYA00510046_ERZ778504 | MGnify/ENA primary metagenome ERZ778504 (study PRJEB29527, sample SAMN07138964) | mouse gut metagenome | material: feces | host: mouse | place: China:Nanjing | collected 2016-01-25 ...
ATATATGACATAATTCATGTATATATGTAAATAACGCATCATAATAGCCATCTTTCTGAAAAACAATTCTTTTCAAATAAATCTCACTTATATCATACTTTATTGTAATTCCCCTGCTATTATAAAAATACTTATTCTTTTTATATACTTTTGCCATTCCATGATAAGATGCATTATCGTTTTGTATAATTCTTCTCTCTGGCATCTCTTGTCCCAGTTGAAAAAAATCGCAATGCGAACCATGCCTTTGCCTGTCCCCTTCTGTTTTTGTCCCTAATTGCACAGAAGATTTCTATATTTTTTACAAAACTGTTCTGCTGTTTCTGGCGAACTGGCAACTTTTTCAATTAAATTAGAAATTGTTCCGCTCCACGAATGAATGTCAATACGCTTTTGAGGTACAGAATTCCAATACCGCCTCATTTTTTCTAATACACGCATTGCCCCATTAGGAGAAATATAGTGGGAAATACTTTGAAATATATTTACAACCTCGAAAGAATATAGTGTTCTGCGTTCACGATCTTCTTTTTTGTAATTATGGAGACAGACAGCCAAATGAAACGGATTCGACCCCAGCATCTGATATGAGCAAAATACTGTGCCTTTTCTTCCAAAATCCCGTGTGTATGGCAGGTAATCAGAATAGGCATTTTCGTTGCATAAGTACACAGCTCCTTCTTCGCTTTCCCATATCATTTCTCCCAGAAGAGGATTTCCATAGTAGTAAAAACTCAATATAACATTTTTGAATAACTGAAAATCAGCATCCTCTACAGGATATAGCTCTAATTGGCTTATACTTTGTCGGTCTTTGAATTTCACGTCATAAGCCAGCATATCAATTTCACTGTCATCAATCATTTGCTTTATGCTTACGACCTCTAATTCCCAATCTCCAGAAGCCATTTTGACCTGCCATTTCAAATCCCTGACGGCGCACAAAGATGCAATCTTAAAGCCTTCACCAAAATATCCAGCATTATGAAGTGAGTCTGAAGTTTTCATATTTATATTTAAAGCGTTTTTTCCAGTGTTGAAACCCGGCAGCATCATAGAAATTTTGTTGAAAATCCCTAATTATTTTATATTTATTCCATCTGACAGGATAGGTCATTACAATATTCAAAGGTATAATCTTATTTTTCATCCTTATCTTCCTCACTTGTCACATATTTTTACCATACTTAAAATCGTTTTCTCCTTCCGAAACATACGAACCATTATCTTAACTTTGATTCTTTTCCCTGATTTATCAATAAATATTATATCTCCAATCATTGATTTATGCATTGGACAGTTAATCCAAAAAAGAAAAAGCATTATGACGTGTGGAAGCCGGCGGATAGTACAGACGTAAATACCACATTTTTCAGAATCCGATTGCCGCTGCGGCGCCGGTCGTGGTATACTAAGTAAAGTGCGAGCGGAAGAAATTCTGCAAGCTTTGGCAAGCTGATAACAATACAGTAGGAAAATCCTATCAGGTAAGGTCTAACCAACCGCCTGTACCGGGTCCTTGGAACCGAAACGGCAACGTCAGGCTTGGATGTAGGACAGGGAGCAACAGAGCCGAAACGAAAGTGAAGTGATTGAGATGGGAAATTATTATGAGGTTGGAAATGGTTGATGTGTTCTTATTCACAGTAGAAAGGAAACAAGAGAGGAAATTAAATGGATAGCAGGAAGTCCGAGTGTTCATAGATATGCCGCCGTCAAACATCCGGACAGTGGCGGAATACCTGCAGCTGATGCTGGACAGGGGAAAGAATTGCTGAGAATGGAGTTTTGGGCAGAAGGAGTTATTATGACGAAGAAAAAAGTATTGCATATATTCTTATTTTTATTCGTTTTTTTATTCATTGCTTTTATTTTCAGCATTCCGTTTGTGATTGTAGTACAATGGCATTTGCGGATGACAGATTTTAAAGAAGGAACGGTTGAAGAGTATGATTCTTTTGACGGACGCTACACTTTGCGTTTGTCAATAGAGGAAGATGATTACAGTAAGGTGCATTATGCCAATGTATTTCTGCAGGACAACACCACAGGAGAGGATGTATTCTATATAAAAAACCAATATAGGGCATTTGATTTTCAATGGGTAATATGGGAAAATGACAGTCACAATTTCTGGCTGAAATCAGGAGATCTTGGAACTTTTTATTATGAGTATCAGTGTGATAATGAGGGATGGATCAAATACGGAGTGGTAAAAACAGAAAAACAATATTATGTATTGCGGGATAGGATGGGGGGAATCGAAAAGAAAGCAGATATCGAAGAGCTCGAGAAAAGGTTACCTGAGGGATATAGTTTATGATAATTTCAAAACTTTCATTGCAAAAACTGTCATTTTTCTATACAATTAATACAAATGGAATTTGATGAATCTCTTTGATCTAACCAGAAAGGCAGGGAAACAATTTTTGAATAATTCAGCTCACAGGGAAATTTTCCATGTACATACATACAGATGCAGGCATGCTGCCAATGTAGCAGATGAAATGTATATTTTAAAAGCCATAGAGCTTGGAGCAGTGAGCATCACCTTCACAGATCACGCACCATTTCCAGGAAATCCATTCGGAAACCGGATGGACATCCAGCAGCTTTCGGAATATCTGGACTCCCTTAGCAGATTAAAAGAAAAATATCTTGACAGATACCCCTTTTTTACGGTGCTCTCAAACGGTTTCAGCATGGAGCGTCTCTGTTCCATTTTCTGCTCTGAGATCAGAAGGCTGATCGTCTTCTCGGGGATATTGATCTCTATGGGATCGCCGTTCTGCACGAGCGCAATGTTACCGCCCACGGCAGCTTCCGGGGAAACATGACCGATCGCTGCGCCGCGGGTAGCGCCGGAAAATCTTCCGTCTGTAATGAGCGCCACACTGTCTCCCAGACCGCTTCCCATGATAGCGGACGTCGGGTTCAGCATTTCCCGCATACCCGGACCGCCTTTTGGCCCTTCATATCGGATCACCACGATATCACCCGGCTGTATCTCATTGCCGTAAATGGCTTTTAATGCGGTTTCCTCATTGTCAAAGACTTTGGCGCTGCCTTTATGTTTCATCATATTTTCGCCAACAGCCGATCGTTTTACAACACAGCCGTCCGGCGCAAGATTTCCTTTTAGAACAGCGATCCCGCCGTTTTTACTGTATGGATCATCAATACTTCTGATCACTTCGCAGTCTCTCACTTCATGCCCTGAGATATTTTCGCCTACGGTCTTTTCATTGCAGGTAATACACTCTGTATGGATAAGCCCTGATTTATTGATTTCGTGCATGACTGCGTAAATGCCGCCTGCCCTGTCCAGGTCTTCAATATAGTGGTTTCCTGCCGGGGCAAGGTGGCAGATGTTGGGGGTCCTGTCGGATATTTGGTTTATCTCTTGGCTTGATCTCTTTTTTTACAAGTTCCATGATCTGCATACCGGTTTCTTTTGCAAGCCGGAGCCGCTCTGAATAGACTGCGGGGATCGTTCCGTTTCCGCCAAGTGCCATACCTAAAACTTCCGTAAGGCAATTCATGCTGTTTGCAGTAAACATACCGGAACAGGAACCGCAGGTAGGGCAGGCTTTGTTCTCATACGCACACAATGTATCCAGATCGATCTTTCCCTTTTGATATTCACTGACCGCTTCGGAAATATTGGAATAGCTTATTTTCCTGTCATTCAGTTTTCCTGCCAGCATTGCGCCGCCGCTGATCAATATGGAGGGGATATTTAATCGGGCGGCTGCCATGAGCAGGCCGGGAACATTTTTATCGCAATTCGGTATCAGAATCAGACCGTCAAAAGGGTGCGCTGTTGCCATCGCTTCTGTTGAGTCTGCGATCAGTTCTCTCGTTACAAGTGAAAATCTCATGCCTTCGTGTCCCATCGCGATACCGTCGCAAACTGCGATCGCAGGAAAGACAAACGGAATCCCCCCGGCTTGCAGAACGCCCTGTCTGACTGCCTCTGCGATCTTATCAAGATTCATGTGTCCGGGTACGATCTCGCTGTAGGAACTGACGATCCCGATCAATGGTTTTCCTAATTCCTGATCGGTCACACCTAAAGCGTGGAGCAAAGCCCGCTGTGGTGCGGCAGAGAGCCCTTTTGTAATTTTGTCACTTCGCATGTGTATTACCTCCATGTTTTTAAAATTTGAACTGATATGCCCATGCCATTATTATACACTATAGTTGTATGATGTCAATATGTTGTATGACAACTAAGAGAAAAAAGAATACCTGCCAAAACAGGTATTCTTCCTGATTACTGAATATCTAATTCTTTCATGGCGTGCATGATGTGTATTTTCATCGCATTTCTTGCACCTTCGGCGTTCCTCTGCTCTAAAAATTCCATGATCATTCTGTGATCTGTAACAGTATCTTGGATCGCCCTGTCACTTTGCAGGGACAATACGACACCTTTTGAAATAGCCTGATATAGGATAGGCATCAGTTTGTTCATAAATTCGTTGTGGGTAGCCTGGGCGATCGCTTTGTGAAAAGCATGTTCGTTGTCTGTCCGGTCTTTGTGTCCCAGTATTTCATCTTCGATTTTACTGCCATAGTCCAGGATCCTTTTTATTTCTGCGTCCGTCCCCCGCAAAGCTGCAAAATATGCGGCTTCCGGCTCAAAGATCAGGCGCATTTCATAAAGGTCTTTTGCATTTACTTTTATACTGGATAACGGGGCGAAGTCCTGTGGTTGTTTCAGCGCGTTTTCAGTCACGAAAGTTCCCTTGCCGCGCTGTATTTCCAGTATATCGTAGGCAGCCAGTATCCTGATGGCTTCCCGCAATGTCGTCCGGCTTACATTCAATTCCTCGGACAGATCAAGCTCGTTCGGCAATTTGTCTCCGGCAGAAAACCGTTTTTCAATGGTTATCATAGACAATATCGTATCGGCAACGCTTTGAGAGAGCATTTTGTTTTTCATGATTCATGACACCACCTGTGTTTTTCTGATATTATACTACGGTTTGCCTGTAACTTCAAACAGATCATGCTGTCCTCTGTGAAAAAACGATCGATTTTTGGTTGCCATTTTCAGAAGAATTGCTATATAATAGTAAAAATACAGATGAATTCAGGATTGTTGCATTTGGGTGGCGGAGAAGAACTGGTAAAGGGAATTACGGTCTGCTATGATCTGCTGCCGCGGGAGGTTTGGGAATAGATCATGGGTAGGGCAAGTTTATCTAAGGATTTTACAAAAGGGAACATTGTGTGGCAGCTTCTGATGTTCACGCTGCCTTTTATGGCGTCCAATGCGCTGCAGGTGCTCTACAGTACCATTGACATGGTGATCGTGGGAAAATATGTGGGAACGCCGGGACTGTCCGCTGTCTCTCAGAGCAGTCAGATCCTCAGTTTTGCCACTATGGTGTGCCTTGGTTTCTCCAATGCGGGACAGGTATTGATATCACAGGCGCTGGGGGCGGGAAAACGAAAGGAGATCAACGAGATCATAGGCACGCTGTTTGGTCTGATCCTGGGCATGGGCCTGCTGCTGTCCTGTGTCATTTTACTGGCGCGGCCGTGGATCATGAGTGTCATGAACATTCCTGCGGAGTCATGGGACATGGCGGCGGATTATATGATCATATGCGGCGGCGGGCTGGTCTTTACAGCGGGTTACAATATGGTGTCGGCGGCGCTGCGGGGAATGGGGGATTCCAGGCGGCCTTTTCTGTTCATCGGCATCGCGTCCGCTGTGAATCTGATCCTCGATATCCTGTTTACAGGGATAATGGGCTTTGGGGTTGCGGGGGCGGCATGGGCGACGATCATCGGGCAGGCGGTGTCGTTTCTGTTCTCGATCTATTATCTCTACCGCAACAGGGATGCCTTTGGGTTTGATTTTAAGCGCAAGAGCTTTATACCCCGCAAGAAATACGGAAAGATGATCGCGGAACTGGGCACGCCCATGGCGGTCCAGTCCGGGTGCATCAATCTTTCCATGCTGTTTGTCAACGCCATGGTCAACAATGTCGGGGTGGTGGCATCTGCGACCTTTGGCGTGGGCGTCCGGATCGACGATATTGTCAATAAGATCTCGCAGGGGCTGCAGTTTGCCGCCATGCCCATGATTAGTCAGAACATCGCGGCGGGAGAGCGGCGCAGGGCCAGGCAGGTCGTGTGGTTTGTCTGGTTGTTTGCCTTTGTGCTGATGGTGCTTTTTATGACTGTGTATTTCGTGTCTGGCAGGCAGCTGTTCATGCTGTTTTCGGATGATACGAAGGTGCATGATATGTCCGCTACGTTCATCAGGGCGATCCTGTGGATGTTTCCGGCGATGTCGGTCATGCGCGGCAGCAACGCTTTTATCCAGGGGATCGGCAATGCGAAGCTCAGCATGGTGCTTGCCCTTCTGGATGGCGTGGTGCTTCGGATCGGTCTGAGCTGGCTCTTTGGCATTGTGCTGGACTGGGGCTTTTACGGGTTTGTGCTGGGGTATGGGCTTGCGCCATATGGCTGTGCCGTGCCGGGGATGATCTATTTTCTGTCAGGAGTCTGGCAGCGCAGGAGGGTGCTGGCGGAGGATATATAGTTTTTGATAGACTAAGCTGCAAAAATCCGGTATACTCTATATAATGGAAGGCAATGGATTCATGGAAAGCGAGGTATGAAGTATGCGTTACGATGTGATCATAATAGGGGCAGGACCAGGGGGGATCTTCTCGGCGTATGAGATGATCCAGAGGAAGAGCGATCTGAAGATCGCGGTCTTTGAGGCAGGGCATGCGCTTGACAGGCGGCACTGCCCGATCGACGGCGACAAGGTGAAAAGCTGTATCAAGTGCAAGAGCTGCTCGATCATGAGCGGATTTGGCGGCGCGGGCGCCTTTTCGGACGGCAAGTACAATATCACAAATGATTTTGGCGGGACACTCTATGAATATATCGGCAAGGCTAAGGCGATCGGGCTGATGGAGTATGTGGATGAGATCAATATGAAATACGGCGGGGAGGGCACGCGGATGTACTCGACAGCGGGCACGCATCTCAAAAAGCTCTGCCTGCAGAACAAGCTGAATCTCCTGGATGCGTCTGTGCGTCATCTGGGAACGGATATTAACTATATCGTGCTGGAAAATCTCTATGCGGAGATGAAGGACAAGGTACACTTTTTCTTTGATACGCCTGTCACGGATGTGGAGGTGACAGGCGGGGGATACCGCGTACACTGCGGGGAGGATAGCCATGAATGTGACAAGTGTGTCATCTCTGTCGGCAGGAGCGGGAGCAAATGGATGGAGAGTATCTGTGCCAAGCTTGCGATCCCCACGAAGTCAAACCGTGTGGATATCGGTGTGCGCGTCGAGCTGCCGGCAGTGATCTTCTCGCATCTGACGGACGAGCTGTATGAGAGCAAGATCGTGTACCGGACCGAGAAGTTCGAGGACAGGGTGCGGACATTCTGCATGAATCCCAAGGGGATCGTGGTGAACGAGAACACGAACGGCATTGTCACTGTCAACGGACACAGCTACGAGGGGGCGGACAAACAGACGGAAAATACGAATTTCGCGCTCCTGGTCGCAAAGCATTTCTCGGAGCCGTTCAAGGACAGCAACGGATACGGAGAGAGCATCGCCAGGCTCTCGAACATGCTGGGCGGCGGCGTGATCGTGCAGCGGTTCGGCGATCTGGTGCGCGGCAGGCGCAGCAACACGAAGCGCATCGAGGAAGGGCTCGTCACGCCGACGCTCGCGGCGACGCCCGGCGACTTAAGTCTCGTGCTGCCCAAGCGGATCCTTGACGGCATCATCGAGATGATCTACGCACTGGACAAGATCGCGCCCGGGACGGCAAACGACGATACGCTGCTGTACGGTGTGGAGGTCAAGTTCTACAATATGGAGGTCGATATCGACGAGAACCTTGAGACCAGATACAAGGGGCTCTATGTGATCGGCGACGGAAGCGGCGTGACGCATTCCCTGTCCCACGCATCGGCGAGCGGCGTGTATGTCGCGCGGCAGATCTGCTAGGAAAAAGCAAAAAGGGCACTTAGGAGAGATCCTGCGTGTCTTTTTTTATGCGCAGACCCGTGCAGAGGAAAAATGTCAGCATGTACCGGCTGATATACTTTAATATAACAATATACCTTGACAGGCGAGGTATATTGTTGTATAGTGTATGCTAAAGGAAGCGGCGGACCGGATTTCCGGCTGGCTGGAAGGACACAAGGCAGATGACGGTTCCGGGAGTCCTGTCGGGGAGACTGTCAAATGGAAAGGAGGAGGATCCTATGTCTATCACATCGGACATTCTCAGGGGGCATACAGAGGCGATCATACTGGCAAATCTGCTCGAGCAGGACAGTTATGGTTACCAGATCAACAAGGATATCATGAAGAAGACCAACAACACCTATGAGCTGAAAGAAGCGACACTCTACTCGGCGTTTCGGCGGCTGGAGCAGGCGGGCTGTATCAGAACCTACTGGGGGGATGAGACGGTCGGGGCAAGACGGCGGTATTATGCCATCACAGAGGACGGCAGGAAGGCATATCAGGGATACAAGCAGGAGTGGCAGGAGGCGAAGGAGATCATCGACAAACTGTTAAAGTAATCGTCTCCCGGAGTCGTCTCGCAGCATCAGGCAGAGAGAGACTTAAAAGGACGATCAATATTATGAGGAGGATAAGCAGATATGGATGAAAGGATCAGACAGCATTTCAATACGATTTTTGCGGAGGCACCCAAGACAAGGATGGCGCTCGACTTAAAACAGGAGATGACGCAGAGTGCCATCGACAAGTACAATGACATGGTGGCGGACGGATATTCTGAGGAGGACGCATATCAGAATGTCATTGATTCCATAGGAGACGTGACAGAGCTTTTTCCGGAGGTGGAGGAGAAGAACCTGTTCGCTCTGCCGGAGAAGGATCGGAAGAAGAAGGCGATGCTGACAGCGTGTGCGGTCGGTCTCTATATCTTTGCAGGAGCAATCTTTCTCGCCAGTGGGATGCTCAGTGAAGGTTTCGGATTTGATGAGCATATCGTGATGACGTATGGGTTTGTGCTGGCGATCATCATCTGCATACCGCCGACGGTCATGCTCGTCTATGCGGCCAATATGTACCCTGGGTATACGAAACGGGAAAAGCAGGATATGGTCGACCAGATTAAGGAAGTAAATCATCGCACCAACAGGGAAAAGGCGGTGCTAAAGACGATCCGTTCCCTGATCTGGACGATCGCGCTCATCATTTACTTTACGATCAGTATTTCGACTTTTGCATGGAATATCACATGGATCATTTTTCTGATCGCGGCGTGCGTGCAGAAGATCGTCCAATTGATTTTTGAATTGAGGACAGAGGAGAAGCATCTGTAGATGCGGGAGGGAACAATGAATATGAGAAAAATGAAAATGGTCACGCTTGTGCTGCTGTGCGTCCTCACAGCCGGTCTGTGCGGGATCTTTGCGTATGGCATGTCGGGACGCGGGATCTATATAGGAGACCAGTCTTATGAATCTTACGGCGCTGATCCGAAGCTGGTGTTCGAGAAGGAGGTCCCGCTTGACGGGATCGACACGATCCTGGTGCAGTATGACATGAACAACAATGACATCTATCTCTATGAAGGTGAAAAGGATGTTCTGACGATCCGGGAGTACAACGAACTGGATCTGAAGGAGGGCGACCTCTCGACTGTGACAGTGACGGACAACAAGGTCGAAGTCCGGGGAAAAAGACGGAATGGGAAGGAATTTCAGGTGAAGCTTGGACGGTTTGGTTTCAGATCGGTCATTGGCTACACGGAGGTCATTCTGCCAGCTTCTTATAAGGGACAGCTCTCGCTGCTGACAGCAAGCGGTGATATCAAAAGGGAGACTGCGGTCGTGCTTGACAGGGGCTTTCGCGCGGAGACGAGCAGCGGCGACATCATGATCCCGGAGATCACGGCGGAAAATGTATCATTAAAATGTGTCAGCGGTGATATCCAGGTCACATCGGTCAAGGCAGGCAGCAGCGACCTCGCGGGAAAGATCAGTATCGCGACAAGCAGCGGTGATATTGATGTGGATCAGTTAACGGGTGAGATGGACATCGAGAGCACGAGCGGGGAGATCACGCTCAAAAATCTTGCCGGCGGGACGAAGATCAAGAGCAGCAGCGGCGGCATTGAGTCCGAAGTGATCACGGGTAACACCTGGCTTGAGACGACCAGCGGCGATGTCACGGTGCAGCGCATCGATGGAGATGTCCGCGCCGAATCATCGAGCGGCAATATCAGGATCCTGGCAGGCGGCGGAGCGCGGACAGTCGGGACGACGTCGGGGGAGATCAGGCTGGAGGACACAGCCGGTGCGTGGGAGGCCAGATCGTCCAGCGGCGACGTGTCGATCAGGGCACAGGAGGGCAGCGGCAGTATCACCACGACGAGCGGCGACATCGATCTGGAGCTTGGGAAGCTCACGGGCAGTCTCGATATTGACAGCAGCAGCGGCTGGGCGAAGATCCGGATCTCCGCGGACAATGCATTTGATTTCAGGGCGGATACTTCCAGCGGTGACATCGGAACCTTTTTCGATGATGATCTGAATTTTTCCAGGAAGGGAGACAGCGCCCGCGGGACCTACGGGGATAATAAGGCGGGCAGCAGTATCGTGGTCAGGACGACCAGCGGTGACGTGCAGGTGACGGAGAAAAGATAAAAAATGATCTTCAAAAATTCTTCTTTATACAGAGATCGATATGTGCTATAATCGGTATCGTGGTTTTTAAAAAGTTATAGAAAGGACTAGGTATTGAGATGTACATAACATGTTTGGATTTGGAAGGTGTGCTGGTTCCCGAGATCTGGATCGCTTTTGCCGAGGCGAGCGGCATTCCGGAGCTGAAGCGGACGACGCGCGATGAGCCGGATTATGATAAACTGATGAGATGGCGGCTGGGCATCTTAAAGGAGCACGGGCTTGGCCTGAAAGAGATCCAGGAGACGATCGCAACGATCGATCCGATGCCGGGCGCAAAGGAGTTTCTTGACGAACTCCGCTCCATCACGCAGGTCATCATCATCAGCGACACGTTCGCGCAGTTTGCGACGCCGCTGATGAAAAAGCTTGGCTGGCCGACGATCTTCTGCAATTCGCTCGAGGTCGCCCCGAATGGTGAGATCACAGGGTTTCGGATGCGCTGTGAGCAGTCGAAGCTCACGACTGTGAGAGCGCTACAGTCGATCGGATACGAGACGATCGCCAGCGGCGACAGCTACAATGACCTGGGCATGATCAAGGCGGGCAAGGCGGGCTTCCTGTTCAGGAGTACGGACAGGATCAAGGCGGATAACCCGGAGCTTGCGGCCTATGAGTCGTATGATGAGCTGATGGATGCGATCAGGAGAGCGATGGTATAGCAGGATCCGTCCGGATCAGTCCGTCGGCGGTCAGTTCATATATCTGGTCACAGACTTCGGCGATATACTTGCGGTCGTGGGACACGCTGATGATCGCGCCCCGGTAGCCGGCGAGCATGCGCCGTATGACCGGATTGGACAGCGGCGAGAAATTGCGGCTCGGCTCGTCGAGCAGGAGGACATCGCAGCCGGAAGTGTCGAGGTAGAGCAGCATGATCTTTGCCTTCTGCCCGCCGGACAGTTCCCGCATCGGATGCGTCATCTCGTCCGCGGTGAATTTCATGCTTCCCAGATATGTGCGCATCATGGAGATGCTCTGTCTGCTGCCATCGGACAGAAATTCGACGGGGGTCTGCTCCAGCGGCAGAAGCTCCTCATAATTCTGCGGCATGTAGGCGGCTTTGATGTCTGTGCGCTGCAACAGCCCGTCCGCGAGGATGCGCATGAGCGTCGTCTTGCCGCAGCCGTTCCTGCCGGTGATACAGACGTGCCGCGCACCCTGTATAAAGAGGCGGATACCGCGTGCGAGGACGGGACATTCCTGCGTGCCAAAGGCAGCCGGTACACAAAGTGCGTCCAGCGTGAAATCCAGCACGACCTTTCCGTTTGGAATGGAGGCCTGGTTTCCGAACCTGGTGAACATCGCCTCCTCGTACTCGGGCATTTCTGTCATATTCTCAAATTCTTTTTCAAAGCGCGCTTCGTATGCTTTTACCCGGTGCATGGTCTTTTTTAACAGCGCTGCAGTGTGGGGATCCTGTCTGCTGACAGCATTTTGCTGATGCTCGACTTTCTGCTGGATCCGGCGGAACTTCTCCTGCTGTCTGTCATAGGCGCGGCGTTCATTGCCGGCTTCCTGCGCCTGTTTTTCAAACTGCCGGAGCCTGCCGGCGATATAGCTTCGGTAGTCCGCGTAAGCCACGGTACAGCGCGGGGCGGTCTTGCGCCTGAGCTGTTCGATGTGGATGATCCTGTTTGCCGTCCGCTCGAGGAGTGTCTCATCGTGGGAGATGTAGAGCACCGGGATCGGGCAGTCCTGGATAAAGCCCTCCAGCCATTCGAGCGTTTCGAGGTCAAGGTCGTTTGACGGTTCGTCGAGCAGGAGCATCGTCGGCTCTTCGACCAGCAGGCGGACGAGCTGGACTTTGATCTTCTCGCCGCCGGAGAGGATGCCCAGAGGCTCCTCTGAGTAAAGGCGCTCCAGGGAGAAGCCGATCTTCGCGCACAATTGTGAGAGCTCGCGCGGATCCTTGTCGTAAAAGCGGTCTGCCGCGGTGAGATATTCGTAGATGGTGCGCTGGCGCTGCGTCTCGGGCAGTTCCTGCGGGAGATAGCCAAAGCGCTCCCCGCTTCGCTGGATCTCACCCTCATATTCTGCGTATGCCTCTGCCATGTCGGGGGCATAGATCAGTTTGAGCAGCGTGCTCTTGCCGTTGCCCTCCTCGCCGATCAGGGCGCATTTGTCCCCGGGATTGACGCACAGGTTAAAGTCTTCTAACAGGACACGGTAATCTTTTTTGTGACGTATGGTTAAATGTCTGATCTGTAACATGGAAATCCCTCCGTTTCGTGTATGATCTTTTTTGGTTCTCGAAATGGGAAAACACGAGGGATGTTAGAATGTGTGTCAACTGTTTTGAATGCATCTGTATGCAGATGGTATGCGGAAAAATGCTGCATGGTGCGCAGCAAAAGCCAGAGACGATGATCTCCGGCCCGCATTGATGCAGGAAGATGACGGCACACGGCTGCGGAACAGCGCAGCTATGTGGGCACAAAACAAAATCACACAAAAACGGACAATGCACGACGATGTGCAGCTGTCCTGATCTAATATCTTGACTTGTGTTTTCTGTTTTGTTATCTCGTCATCTTCCCACCGCCTTTCATGTGAAATGTGAAATTAGAATCTGCATTTATTTTATGAAATAATTGCAGACTTGTCAAGCCCTGTCTATATTGCAAAAAGTTGATAGATTCAAAGTTTTATGAATAAAAATGAAAACATTGAATAAAATGACATAAAAAACAACAGAATTTCACATGTTATTGACATGTTGAAAGAAAGGTGGTAGCATAAACATGGAGGTGCGGAAGATGTTCACGTATATAAAGCTAAATAATTTTATGTCATTTAAAGATGTTACTTTTGATTTGAGGAACGGAAGTAAAGGTGCCAAAAAATTTGTCTCAGTATATGGAGAAAACGGAAGTGGAAAATCCAATTTTGTTAACAGTATAAATTTATTAAGAAGAAGTATTGATTCTTTTGAAATGCTTGTTAATACAGATAAAATTAGAGAACTGGCTCAAGATAAAGAATTGCCTGAAGGCTTATTAGAAATGGTTATAGGGGGAACCAACATATTAAGATTAACTGATAGTTGCAGGATGATAGAATGTGATGAAGAAACAAGTGTTGAGTATGGATTTCAGATTGATGGGCATGAAGGTTACTATATATTAAGTTTTGGAGAAAGATTCATATATGAAAAATTATATTATTTTACGGGAAAGCAAAGAGGTGTTTTATTTGAAATCGAGATGAATGAGGGAAAAATATCACCTGCATTTTCCAATAAATTGTTTATCAATAAAAAAGTCGAGGAAGAAATTTGTGATGAAATTAATAAATATTGGGGAAAACATACATTTTTAAGTATTTTGAATAAGGAAAGAAATGAAAAAAACGAGCAATATATAAAGGATAATTATCTCTTATATGTTTTTGATATATTGGACATGTTACAGGAGATAACTGTGCATTATAAGAAAACATCATATTCTGGAAGTGAGGTCAGGACAGGAAAACCCAATAATATATTACACAGTTTGGATGTGGGAAAGGTAGATATAGTATATGAGTCATTTTTAGATCGTTCTGAGCGCATATTAAAAGATTTTTTCACACAAGCCTATGCAGATATTAAAGATATTTTTTATGAACGTAGATATGAAGGAAAAGAAATTTCTTATAAGCTTTATGTGAAGAAAATAATAGGTGGAAAAATTAGAAAAATTGATTTTAAATATGAATCAGCAGGAACGCAACATATACTTGAAATTATCCGTTCTTTATTAGGTGTATTGTGCGGGGGGACGGTTGTATATGATGAAATTGATGATGGTATTCATGATCTGCTTTTGAAAAATATATTGGAATCCATGATGGATGATATTTCAGGGCAATTAATCATTACCACGCACAATACTTATATGTTGGAGAGCATTGATATTAAATCAGTTTATTTGATCACTGTTGATTATCAAGGAAATAAGGAAGTTAAATGTTTGGACAGATATCCAAGAATTCAAGGAACGAATAATCCCAGGATTATGTATTTAAAAGGTTTGTTTGGCGGCGTTCCGATTGTAGATTCGATAGACTATGATTTGATTTTGAATGAATTGCAGAATGGCGATATGGATGTAAAAGGGGGAAAACGAATCTTCATCTTTCAGTGAAAATTATATCAAAAGATAAAGGAAGAGGAAGTATTCAGATAAATGGACTGAAGGAGCTGCTAAATAAAAAATGTCATAGAACTTTAAGTGCATTTTCCAAGGAATATTCAGTGGAGTATGATAAAAAGGAAAAGAAGCTAAAAAATTTCAAGTTGTTCATTATTATGGATACAGATGATTGTAGTGAGAAAAATAAAAGTGAATTTATATCTGGTGAAATGTTTAGGGGTCATCCATTACAAGAGTATATTGTACCAATATATAATATAACAAATCTCGAGGATGTGATGATAAAAGCAGGTATAATGATAAAGCGTATATCGGATTCAGAAAAAGGAACTTATTACAGTAAAATTTTTCCTATTAATACGGAGCCTGTTAGTAATGACACGCTTAAACAGATAAGATTGTTTGCATCAAAGATTAAAGGTGTCAAACAAACAAATATGTTGGAATTTGTGGAGTATTGCTTTGAACAAATTCCTGATGAAAAATTGTGGGAAGAAGGAGGGGAAGATTCGAAAGAGCAGATAAAGTGAAAGGCTGAAGCATTCGATAAGGAATAAGGGTTTGGTCATTTCTCTTGTGGCATATATCAATCGGTAATTATGCTGATGTATTAAGTTTACCCTAAAAGGAGAGAAGAAGATTGGGTTCATTTGTAGAATTTCAAAATGTGAGTAAGATCTATAAGACCGGAGAGGTGTCGATCCAGGCGCTGCACGACGTGAATTTCCAGATCGAAAAGAGCGAGTTCTGCGTGATTGTGGGCGCGTCGGGCGCAGGGAGCTTGCCGATGCGGAGGCGGAGATCGCGGAGAACCGGCAGAAGCTGCTGGACGCGGAGGCGGAGATCGCGGACGGCTGGGCGGAGTACAACGATGCCTATGCGGAGTTTGAGGACGAGATCGCCGATGCAGAGCGGGAGATCGCGGAGGCGAAGGCGGATATCGCCGCGATCGAAACGCCGGACACGTACGTCCTTGACCGGGATACCAATATCGGCTATGCCTGTTTTGAGAACGACTCCAGCATTGTGGAGGGGCTCGCCAATGTTTTTCCTGTCTTCTTCTTTCTGGTGGCGGCGCTGGTCTGCATGACGACCATGAACCGCATGGTGGAGGAACAGCGCACGCAGATCGGCGTGCTCAAAGCGCTTGGCTACGGCGAGGCGACGATCATGGGCAAGTATCTGTTTTATTCGGGAAGCGCCGCGCTGACAGGGTGCATCGCTGGATATTTTCTGGGAATCCATCTGTTTCCGTATGTGATCTGGCAGGCGTACGGCATGATGTACGAGATGGGGGACATCGTGTTTGTATCCGACGCCGCGACGGCGCTGCTGTGCCTTGCGTGCGCGCTGCTGTGCTCCATGGGGACGACATGGTTTTCCTGCCGCCGCGAGCTGCGGGAGGTGGCAGCGGATCTGATGCGCCCCAAGACGCCGCGAGCCGGGAAGCGCGTCTTTCTGGAACGGGTGCCTTTTGTCTGGAATCGTTTAAAGTTTCTGCATAAAGTGTCCGTGAGAAACATTATCCGGTATAAGAGGCGCTTTCTCATGATGGTGATCGGTATCAGCGGATGTACGGCGCTGCTGGTGACAGGGTTTGGCATCAGGGATTCTGTCACGGACATTGCGGACCAGCAGTTTATGGAGATCCAGACATACCAGATCGGCGTCACCTTAAAGAACGGCGTGCAGGGCGCAGGATCCGCTTCCCTGGACGGGATCAGGGAAGCGCTTGCTGTGTATGGCGGAACCTGCATTGCCTCATTGGAGACGACAATGGACATGGAGACGGCGGACGGTGTGAAAGCGGTGAATCTGATCGTCGTGGAGGACCCAGTACAATTAAGCGGCTATATCGATCTGCACACGCCTGCAGGGGGAGGCACTCGCGTACCCGCAGGACGGCGAGGCGGTCATCTGTGAGAAGCTGTCGGAGCGGTATCGCATCAGGATCGGCGACACGATCCATCTGGTTGACGAGGACCGCAGGGAGATCGAGGCAGTCGTGAGCGGCATCTGCGAGAATTATATTTACAATTATGTATATCTGAATGCCGGGACATATGAGAAAGCACTCGGTGACCTGTCCTACAAAAATCTCTATGTTGATCTGGCGGAGGAGGCGGATGTCCACGCGGCGGGCGCGGCGCTGATGAAGGCGGACAACGTGACGGCAGTCTCCGTCAATGCGGATATGCTGACACGCTTTTCGAGCATGATGGGCAGTATGGATTACATCGTGTTTGTCATCATCGCATGCGCGGCGGCGCTTGCGTTCATCGTGCTCTACAACCTGAACAACATCAACATCACGGAGCGGATCCGCGAGATCGCGACGATCAAGGTGCTGGGATTCTACAAAAACGAGACGGCCTCCTATGTGTTTCGTGAGAATACAGTGCTGACAGCGATCGGCTGCGCGGCGGGACTCCTCCTTGGCAAAGCGCTGCACCTGTATGTGATGCACAAGGTTGACATCGACCTCATGTCCTTCGATATCCATATCAGGGCGGTGAGTTATCTGTTGAGCGTTTGCCTGACATTTGTGTTTACATGGGTGGTCAACCGGATCATGTCCGTGAAGCTCGACACGATCAATATGGCGGAATCGCTGAAGTCGGTGGATTGAGGGATAAGATCATGACGGGGTGTGAATTGTAACGGGATATAATCCAAAACGTGTTCGAGATTCTGCAAACGGTTGACGAACCAGCAATTATTTTATATAATATAAAAAATTGTACGGGAAAAAATACAAAAAGGGGAAACGGATGGAAAAACTAAAATGCAAGGCAAGAGCAAAGATCAATCTGGCGCTTGATGTGTGCCGGCGTCTCGAGAACGGATATCATGAAGTCCGGATGGTCATGCAGACGGTTGATATCTATGATGAACTGGAATTTCAGAAAAGAAAGGATCCGGATATCATACTGTCTGTAAACAGCAGGGATTATCTGGGGGATCTGGAGAATAATCTGATCTTTCGCGCGGCAAAGCTCATGAAACAGCGGTACAACATACAGCACGGCGTGGAGATCAGGCTCAGGAAAAATATCCCTGTTGCCGCGGGAATGGCGGGGGGCAGCACGGATGCGGCAGCTACGATGCTCGCCATGAATGAGATGTATGATCTGGGTCTTTCCAGAGAACAGCTGATGGAACAGGCGGTGGGACTTGGCGCTGACATCCCGTTCTGCATTATGGGAGGGACCGCCCTGGCGGAGGGGATCGGGGAGAAGCTCTCACCGCTGCCGGCGCCGCCCAGTGCGACGCTCCTGATCGTCAAACCGCCGATCATGGTGTCGACGCAGTGGGTGTATGGACAGCTCAGGCTGGATATGCTGGAGAGACACCCTGACATTGACGGCATGATCAGGGCGCTGGAGCAGGAAGACCTGAAGGGGATCGCAGACCGCATGGAGAATGTGATGGAAACCGTGACAGAGCGTGAGTATCCCATCATTACAGACATCAAGAGGATGATGATGGGAAACGGGGCGGTGAACGCGCTGATGAGCGGGAGCGGGCCAAGCATCTTCGGCATCTATCTGGAGGAGGACGCGGCGCGCGCGGCAGCGGTCTACATCGATCAGACACTCAGGACAAAGGGGATCAACGCACAGGTAAACGTAACGGGATTTCATAACATGGATTCGTGATTGGAGGGGCAGATATGAGCATGATGAAGGACGAGGAATATTTACCGCTCAGGGATGTGGTGTTCAATACACTGCGGCAGGAGATACTCACCGGAAAGCTCAAACCCGGAGAGCGTCTGATGGAGATCCACCTGGCAAACAAACTTGGCGTGAGCCGCACGCCGATCCGTGAGGCGATCCGGAAGCTGGAGCTTGAAGGGCTGGTGATCATGATACCAAGGCGCGGCGCCGAGGTGGCGCAGATCACGCTGAAGAGTCTTCAGGATGTCATGGAAGTACGACGCGCGCTGGATGTGCTGGCGATAGAGCTCGCCTGTGAGCGCATGGGGCAGGCGGAACTGGACAGCATCTATCAGGCATGTGAAAATTTCAAGTCTGCTGTCAGGAATGGGGATACGCGGCTGCTTGCGGAGGCCGATGTCGCATTTCACGACAAGATCGTCCTGTCGACTGGAAATACCAGATTGATACAGCTGGTCAGCAATCTGTCGGAGCAGATGTACCGCTACCGGTTTGAGTATCTCAAGGATGCCTCCTCTCACGGCATACTGCAGCAGGAGCATTTGGAGATGTATCACAGTATTTTGAAGAAGGACAAGATCACGGCGGCTGATGTTGTGCGAAAGCATATCAACAATCAGGAGGAGGCTATCATCAAGCAGCTCCAGCTTGAAAAAGAAGATCGAAAAAAAAGTGTATAAACATCATATATATGTCCATACTTACGGATAGGAGAAGGTCGTTGCAGAAAATGGGAGGTATGGACATATGTTTTTGCGAAAAAAATATTTCAAAAATGTACTGATGGCATTGGGCGTCGTACTGTGGGTTGGTGCGTTAAGCCCGGAGATCTTTATGCAGCTGGGGATTGGCTGTATCCTTGATGAGAACGGGGACGAACTGACAGCAGAGGGTGCAGAGAAATTCATGGATTCCTATTTTTATGCAAATACAGATGGGGATCAGGATGCCAGGGTGGAGATTCAATATAGGTTTGCGCTGCTGGAACTGTTCGAATAAGGGACTCATACAGCGCGGGAGGTGATGAAGTGACAAAGGAAGTATTAGTATCCATACGCGGGCTTCAGTTTGTTGACAATGAGGTGGGGCAGTCGGCCTCCGATGAGGAGCTCGACCAGATCGAGACGATCTGTCCCGGAGAATACTTTTATAAGAATGGTGCACATTATGTGCGATATGAGGAGATCATGGAGGATCTGCCAGAATCGATCCGGAATATGATCAAGGTGCGGGGAAAAGAATTCTCACTCTGGAAAAAAGGACCGGTAAATGTACAGCTGGTGTTTTCCGAGGGTAAAAAAACCATGACGGATTATTTTACCCCATTCGGAAATATCCTGGTCGCGATGGACACTAGGGAAGTCCAGGTGACGGAGAGCGAGGACTGTCTGGAGATACATATAGCCTATGGGCTTGAAGCGAATTACCAGTTCATAGCGGACTGCAATATCACGATCGAGATCAGGAGCAGCAGTCCTGCAGGCGGCCGGTAGCCGAACCGGGCTATTGCATCGGTTCCTGCGGATTGTCCCTGCGGATCTCATCGAGCAGGTGCTTCATTCGCCGTTCCATCTCGGAGAGTTCCCCGGAGTAGTTGCGGAAGGCGTCGGTAGTCTCATCGGGCGTCTCGCCCTTGTAACAGATGCGGTGCTCCATACTGGCCCACAAGTCCATGGCGAGTGTCCGAAATTGTATTTCGACTGGATAGTACTGCATCCCTTCGATACGATATACCGGGATGCCGAGCACCATGTGATAGCTCTTGTATCCGCTGTCCTTGGGATAGTGGATATAGTCGCTTTCCTTTAGGATCAGCAGGTCGGTCTGTGCCTTTACGAGCGAGAGGATGCTGAAAATGTCCTCCACAAAATAACAGATCACACGGATGCCTGCGATGTCTGTCAGGTTATCTTTTGCAGTGTACGCTGTGACAGGGAGATTTTTGCTGGAAAGTTTTTTCTCGATGCTCTTTCTGCTCTTGATGCGTGCCTGTATATTGTGGATGGGATAATCCCTGTACTTTTTCCGGTAGTCTTCATTTAGTCCATTCATACGTACTTCGAGCCTCGTCATGGCTTCGCGGTAGGGTTCTACGAGCTGGTCATACTCCTCCTGAGGGATACGCTCTATTTTAGAAGGTGATATAAAAGAGAGAGCCTTTGGCGGTTCATAGATACCTTCACTGTTCATTTCCTTTAGTATATCATTTTGAAATTCGTTTTTTCTTGCGATCAAAATTTCCGCCCCCTGATACATGCAGCTATGGTGATATGAGTGTATGGACCCTTTTCCACTCTAATATATTATGCACAATTCAGCGAATGTTTCATACTAAAAACAGGAAACAATAAGAATGTGCGCGAAGCTTCTGCATGTGTTATTGCTTCATACATTCAATATAGCTCAAAATGACTCTGAAAGCAATGAGAAATGTATAAAATTAACAAAAAAATTATGAAATGGTCACACTTTTTGTTAAATATGTGTTAGGGCAAAATCGATCATAAAAGTTTGGGCATGATCGCATCGGCAGTGGCAGAGCGTGCCTTTGAGTAGACCTCAGGGTTGCGCTTGCAGAATACATAAAACAGACATTCTATGATAAAAAGCTGGCCGATCTTGGCGGCAACAGAACCGGACTGCAGCGGGCTTTCGTTGTAACCACACAGAAGGATGACATCCGCGTATTTGGTAGCGCGCGAATTTGGAAAATGTGTGACCAGCACAACGGAGACATGCCGTTCCACAGCGATGCGCATGATATCCTCCATGTCCTTGGTGGAGCCGGAGTAGGAGAAGAACAGGATGACATCGTGTTCCGTGGCGAGGGAGATGTTCATAACCTGCATGTGGGAATCCTCGATATGGACAAAGCGCGAGGTTGCGATGGAGAAGCGTGCCCAGGCTTCCATGGCCATGACCATACTGCCGCCGTTTCCCAGACAAAATACCCTGTCAGCGGAAGAGATCAGGTCAACTGCCCGCGAGATCTCGGTCTCATCCAGCAATTCCATCGTCTCATTTAAGGAGAGGACGTTGGAGTCATAGAGCTTGTGAAAGATACTGTTGAGCGTGTCTTCTGAAGTGATCGTCTCAGGGGTGTCCGAGGGATCCCCGATATCTGTCACGTATGCCGCTTTGGCAAGGGCGAGTTTCAGGTTGTTGTAGCCTGAGAGTCCCAGGCTGCGGCAGAAACGTGTGATGGATGCCTCGGACACGCCGCAGTTCTCCGCAAGGCTTGAGATGGACATATACTGTGAATCGTGGGTGTTGGCAAGGATATAGTCAGCCAGTTTCCGGCTGGAACGGGTTAGTGAGTGGTATTGTTCTGTGATCAGTTCCAAAATATTTCCGGTCAATGGATCATCTCCTTCGCAAATTTGTCAAAAGTGGTCAGCGTGTCAGCGCAGCGGCGCCCAGCATACCTGCACGGTTGCCCAGCGCGGCCTTTTCGATCTGTACATGTCGGAAACTTGACATGATATTGGGATACAGTTTTTCGCGGAGCTGTTCCAGCACATAGGGCTGTTCCATGATGCCGCCGCCGAGGATCACGCATTCGGGGTTCAGCATATGGATGATGGAGGTCAGGCCATACACGATCTCCATGACCCAGCGGTCAACGAGCGCTCTGACTTCCGGCTCATCAAGACGCCCGAATATTTTGCGGCCGTTGTCCAGCGCGGGATCCATCTGCACTGCATTTTTCACGAGTGCGGTGACGGAGGCGTATTTCTCGTAGCAGCCGGAAAACATATCACTCCCGATGTCGCGGTCTTCCGGGTGCGTGATGACTGCGCCAAATTCGCCGGCGGAATAGCTGCAGCCGGAGTAAAGCCTGCCGCCGGCGAAGATCGCACCGCCCACGCCTGTCCCGTAGGTCAGGCAGACGAATTCTTTGCGCCCCTTTCCGGCGCCGAAGACAGATTCACCGATCGCCGCGGCATTGACATCATTCTCGACTGCTGTCGGCACATGGAAGGCCTGTGTGAGGATCTCGCCCAGCCGGGTGCCCGTGTAGCCGGGAATATTTTCGTTTGCGTAGATGATCTGTCCGCGGACAGGATCTACCTGTCCTGCGGTGCTGATGCCGATGCGGTCAAAGGAGCAGCGCTGCCGGTAGGAGTCGATGATGTCTTTTGCACGCTGTACTACATGTCCGCCGCCCATTCCGGCCTCGGTGGGCGTTTCCCGGATGTCCGACAGGGTTCCGCCGTCAAAAAGCCCTGATTTGATCGCGGTTCCTCCGATATCAAGTACCATGGTAGCCATAATCTGTCCTCCTTTTTATCATTCGACCGGTGAGGCGTGGTGAAATACTGTTTTCAGCGCCAGATCTTTGTCAAGTATCACGATATTTGCATATTTGCCGGGTGTGAGGCTGCCGTAGTCCGCATAGATCCCGACTGCCTTTGCCGGGTTGACAGCCGCACATTTGACCGCGCTGGCAAGCGGTATGCCCATGTCGCGGACAGCGGTGCGCATGCAGTCCATGAGGTTCGTCACGGAGCCTGCGATGGTGCCGTCATCCAGCACTGCCAGATTGCCTTTGACATTGACGTTCTGTCCGCCCAGGTCGTACTGCCCGTCCGCGAGACCTGCCGCCCGCATGCTGTCGCTGATCAGGAGGATCCGGTCGTCGCCAAAGATCTTAAACGTTGTGCGCACAACGGCGGGATGGATGTGTATGCCGTCGCAGATGAGTTCTGCCCTGCAGTGTGCATCGTCGGCGGCTGCGCCGATGGGGCCGGGGGCGCGGTGCGTGAAGGGCGGCATGGCATTGTACGTGTGCGTCAGCTGTGAAGCGCCGCAGGCGATCGCCTCCCTGGCAGTATTGTAATCTGCCGCGGTGTGTGCGATGGAAATGTTGATGCGGCTGCCGTTTTCGCGGATAAAGTCTATGGCGCCTTCCGTCTCGGGGGCGATCGCCACCGTGCGGAACATGCCGCCTGAGAGTTCCTGCAGGCGGTCAAGCATGGAAGTGCTGGCGGCGGTGATGTATTTTCCGTTCTGTGCGCCCTTCTTTGCCATGTTGATAAAGGGTCCCTCCATGTAGAGCCCGCAGAAGTCCGCCGCGTCTGTCTCCGCCGCGTCGTGAAATTCCCTGGCGGCGCGGCAGATCTGTGCCAGCACATCCTCCGGCATCGTCATGGTGGCAGGGGTGATCGAAGTCACGCCCTTACGGACCTCATAGCGCGCCATCGTGCGCAGCGCCTCCACGGTGCCGTCGCAGCAGTCGCTGCCCATGCATCCGTGGAAATGGATGTCGGTCAGGCCGGGGATGACGTAGCATCCTGCGGCATCCGTCACGGTCTCCTCGCCCGATGCACCCAGGTACTGTTCCTCCGATACGATCTTTTCATCGCACATATATACTGTGCCGGGAGCAAAAGAGCCGTCTTCACCAAAGACTGTACCGTTAACGATCTTTCTCAAAGTCATGTTGTCCGCCCTCCTTTTCTGGCCATTCTGTCACTCAGCACTTTGAGAGTGCCGCTTCGTCAGCCACCAGTGTCACATTGCGGTGGAGCTGCAGGATGGAAGCCGGCACCTGCGGTGTGATGGGACCGAAAAATGCGCGCTTTACGATTTCTGCCTTATCCTCGCCGGATACGATGATCAGGATCCGGCGCGCGGACATGATCGTCTTGATGCCCATCGTGTACGCCTGACGCGGCACTTCGTCCAGGGTTTCGAAAAAGCGTGCGTTGGCATTGATCGTCTGTTCCGACAGGTCGATGCAGTGTGTCTCTGTGGAGAAGCTCTCTCCGGGTTCGTTGAATCCGATGTGGCCGTTGTGCCCCAAACCGAGAAGCTGGAGGTCCACGTCGCCCACTGCGCGGAGGATCTCATTGTAATTTTCGCAGGCAGTATTGCTGTCCGGCTCCGTTCCGTCCGGGAGGAAGGTTCTGGTCTTGTTGATGTTCACCTTGCCGAAGAGATGTTCATTCATAAAGTAGTAGTAGCTCTGCGGGTTCTCGCGTGTCAGTCCCTTGTACTCGTCAAGGTTTACGGTCATGACCTCCGAAAAATCGAGATCGCCCTTGTCATACCACTCCACGAGCTGGCGATAGGTGCCGACGGGGGTGGATCCGGTGGCAAGTCCCAGCACACAGTTGGGTTTCATGATGATCTGCGCCGAGATGAGGTTGGCGGCCTTGCGGCTCATGTCGTTGTAATCTTTTGCTCTGTAAATTTTCATTAGGATACCTCCTATTTTTGGATATTTTTTTGTATAAGGTTAATATATCATATTATATTTGCTGTGGCAATTGTATTGAAAGAAAAATGAAAAAAAATTTCAAAAAAGAAAAAAGCAAAAAATCTTTTTCAAAAATGTATTGACAAAAAAACAAAACGAAAGTACAATGATGTCAAACCGAATTATGGTTACACTTTTTTTACATTTTTTTAAATGTTTTTTAACATTTCCATCAAAGGAGGGCTTATTATGAAGAAGCGTAAAGTTATGGCACTGGCATTGAGCTGCGTTATGGTATGTTCCCTTGCTGCATGCGGCGGCAAAGATGCGGGGGCAGACCAGACAGCTGCAGATCCCGCACCGGCACCTGCAGAGAAGACAGAAGCGCCTGCAGAGAACACGGAAGCGCCTGCAGAGAAGACGGAGGCATCGACAGAAGCAGTGGCGCCTGCAGACACTGCACAGGCAGCAGATATCACACTGTGGACCTATCCGGTCGGCAAATGGGGCGATTCCGCTGTGGTTGACGGCCTGATCGCAAATTTCAATGCGGTCTATCCTGACATCCATGTCACGGTCGAGTATCTGGATTACACCAACGGCGATGACCAGATCAACACCGCGATCGAGGGCAAGCAGGCACCGGATCTCGTTCTGGAAGGACCGGAGCGCCTGGTGGCAAACTGGGGCGCGAAAGGGCTGATGGTGGATCTTGGAGACCTCTGGACAGACGAGGCGAAGTCTTTGATCTATGATTCCGTACAGAGCGCGTGCATGGGCAGCGATGGTGTATTTTATGAGTATCCGCTCTGCATGACGGCACATACGATGGCGATCAACAGGGACATCTTCGAGGCGGCAGATGCGCTTCAGTATCTGGACGAAGAGACCGGTACATGGACAACAGAGGATTTCCAGAAGGCAGTTCAGGCGGTGTATGACAGTGGCCAGACCAATGTAGGCGCAGTGTACTGCAGCGGGCAGGGCGGCGACCAGGGAACACGTGCACTGGTGAACAACCTGTATGGTGGAACGTTCACAAATGCGGAGCACACAGAGTACACGGCAAACAGCGAGGAGAATGTCAAGGCGCTCGAGCTGTTGAAGAGCATGGACGGTATCAACTTTGACGCTTCCATTGCCGGCGGCGACGAGGTCAATATGTTCTGCAATGGTACATTTGCAATGGCATTCTGCTGGAACGCAACACAGGAAAAGAATAATCAGGATCAGGGAAATATCAATTTCGAAGTCCTGCCGATGGCATTCCCTTCAGAGGATGGCAGACCACAGCTTTGCGGTGGTATCTGGGGATTTGGTATTTTCGATAACGGCGATGAGGCGAAGATCCAGGCAGCAAAGACCTTTATAGATTTTATGGCAAACGACGAGAAGCAGGCTGTGGAGAGCGTGAAGGCATCCAACTTCTGGCCTGTAAAGGATCTTGGAGACATCTATGCAGGCGACGAACTTATGACAGAGTACGCAAAATTTGTTGAGTATATGGGCGACTACTATCAGGTAGTAGGCGGATGGGCAGAAGCTCGTACAGCATGGTGGAACATGCTTCAGCAGATCGGCTCCGGCGCAGACGTCAAGACAGCAGTCGAGGAGTTTGTGACAACAGCAAATGCGGCGGCGACAGCAGCACAGTGATATTCAGCATGCTGTAGAGCAGGCAGGATCGCGCCCCTTCCAGAAATGATGTGGGAGGGGCGCTTCTTAATAAGATTTTGGAAGGAGGAATCCTCATGGCAAAAAATAGTGGCAGCAGCATGAGCAAAGCACTGGTGCGCCGGGAGACGATAGCGGGGTATGCATTTATGCTCCCGAGTCTGCTCTTTTTTCTGGGATTTGTCATCTATCCCATGGTGCAGTGCGTGTTCACAAGTTTTTTTGATGCGACGATGAACCGCGAGGACATCTTTATCGGTTTTGCCAACTATGTGGAACTGTTTCAGGATAAGGTGTTTCTCGGTGCACTGAAAAATACGGTGATCATCGTGGTGGTCTCCGTGCCGGTGACCTGTATCTTCTCACTGTGGGTGAGCTCGGTCATCTATGACCTTGCAGGTCCTGCCTGTTCAGCATTCCGCTGTATCTTCTATCTTCCGGTCGTGACAGGTTCGGTTGCTGTTGCAGTGGTATGGAAGTGGATGTTTAACAATTATTATGGTATATTTAATTACATAGGAACCAGCACGGGTATGATCGAGAAGAACATCAACTGGCTGGGTGACGAGAAGTTTGCGCTGGGGTGTATCATACTGATCCTGCTGACAACCTCGGTAGGACAGCCGATCGTGCTGTATGTATCGGCGCTCAACAATGTGGACCAGTCGCTCGTGGAGGCGGCGGAGGTGGACGGTGCGACCAAGTTCCAGTGCTTCTGGAAGATCAAGTGGGCACAGATCATGCCGACCACGCTGTACATCCTGGTGATCACGACCATCAACAGTTTCCAGTGCTTCGCGCTCATACAGCTGTTGACAAGCGGCGGACCCAACCACAGCACGGACACGATCATGTACTATATCTACTACAATGCGTTCAAGCTGTACCGCTATGGTTACGGAAATGCGATGGGCGTGGTTCTGGCGATCATCATAGCCCTGCTCTCCGCAGTGCAGTTCAAGATGACAGAGAGCAAGTAGGAAAGGGGGAAATGCATATGAAACAGAAGCAGTTTAACCGTTCGGCCTGTTACAAGATCATATCGGTCATCATCATAGCGATCCTGGCATTTACATTTGCCTTTCCGCTCTACTGGATCATCATCGGATCCTTCAAGACATCGGCAGCCATCAATTCCACGACGCCGCAGTGGTGGCCGCAGGAGTGGGTGCTCGACAACTACAGGAAGCTGTTCAGCAGACAGGTGGCAGCCCTGTGGGAGATCAATATCCCGTTTACCAACATCAGCCTGGCAGGACCGGATGTGCCGGCGGCGATCCGCTGGCTGCTGAACACAGTGTTCATGGCGGTGGTGGCGATGCTGCTCACCTGTATCACGTCGGCTATGGCCGGCTATGCGCTCGCCAAGAAGCGTTTTGTCGGACGCACGGTCGTGTTTTCCCTGATCGTGTGCGCGATGGCGCTGCCAAAGCAGGTCATCCTGGTTCCGCTGCTGCGCGAGATGGCATCGCTGGAGCTGTACAATACGATCTGGGCGGTCATCTTCCCGATCGTGGGCTGGCCGTTCGGCGTGTTCCTGATGAAGCAGTTCTCCGAGGGCATTCCGGGCGAGATGATGGAGGCTGCAAAGATTGACGGCGCCAATGAGTGGAAGACGTTCTACACGATCGCGCTCCCGCTGATCAAGCCGGGTATCGGCGCGCTGGCGATCTTTACCTTCATCAATTCCTGGAACGACTATTTCATGCAGTTGATCATGCTGACCAGCACGAAGAACCTGACCATCTCCCTTGGTATCGCGAAACTGCAGGCGGAGAACGCGACGGATTTCGGCCTGATCATGGCGGGCGCATCGCTGGCGGCGATCCCGATCATTGCGATCTTCCTTATTTTCCAGAAGTATTTTACCAAGGGGATCACGATGGGTGCAGTCAAAGGATAGGAGGTTTGAGATGATCTATACAGAGATAGCGAATATAAAACATTACCGCGGTCTGGGCGAATATCTGGATAAGGCGGTCGATTATCTGGCAAGTCATCCGCTGGACGGCATACAGGCGGGACACTATGACATTGACGGCAAGATGGTGTACATGAATGTGTTTGACTACGAGACGATCCCCGAGGAGGAAGGTTTTTTTGAAGCGCACAAAAAATATGCGGATATCCATATGACGGTGACAGGCGATGAGATCGTGGGCGTATCGGATATGGCGAGAGTGTCCGTGAAAACCTTTGACGAGGAGAAGGATCTGCTGGAGGTGGAAGGACCCGTGGAGCACTATATCAGGCTGACGCCGGGAAAGGCGCTGATCACCCTGCCGGAAGACGCGCACAAGGTCAAGCTGGCGGCGGGCAGTCCTTCTGCGGTAAAGAAAGCAGTCATTAAAGTGTATGTAGGATAAAAAATAAAGGGCGTGCCGCGGCGCGCAGAAAGGGGCAGAAATGAGAGACATCAGCAAATATCAGGGAATCATTCCGGCGTTCTATGCCTGCTATGATGAGAAGGGCGAGGTCGACGAGGGGCGCGTGGAACAGCTTGCGGAATATATGGTGAGGAAGGGCGTAAAAGGCGTATATGTGGGCGGTTCCTCGGGTGAGTGTATCTATCAGAGCGTGGACGACAGGAAGCGGACGCTGGAGCGCGTGGTGCGCGTGAGTGGCGGGAAGCTGACCATCATCGCACATGTGGCGTGCAACAACACGGCGGAGAGCATGGAGCTTGCAGCGCATGCGCAGAGCCTTGGCGTGGATGCCATCGCCGCCATTCCGCCGATCTATTTCCATCTGCCGGAGTATGCTATCGCGCAGTACTGGAATGACATCTCGGGCGCGGCGCCGGACACGGATTTTGTCATCTACAATATTCCGCAGCTTGCGGGTGTCGCCCTGACGATGCCGCTGTTTCGCGAGATGATAAAAAATCCGAGAGTGGCTGCCGTGAAGAACAGCTCTATGCCGACACAGGATATCCAGATGTTCAAGGCTGAGGGCGGCGAGGGATTTGTCGTGTTCAACGGTCCTGACGAGCAGCTTGTGGCGGGTCTGGCGATCGGTGCGGACGGCGGGATCGGCGGTACATACGGTGTGATGCCTGAACTCTATCTCAAGATCATGGAGCTGACAAAGGCAGGAAAACTGGAGGAAGCGCAGCAGGTTCAGTATGCGGCGAACGAGATCATCTACGCGATGTGCGCATGCCACGGAAACCTGTACGGCGTGATCAAGGAGATCATCAAGATCCGTGAGGGACTGGATCTTGGCGGTGTCCGCAGACCGCTCCCGGCACTCATTCCCGAGGATATGCCCCAGGTGAAGAAGTGCGCGGAGATGATCGATCAGGCTATGGAACGCTTTATCGTATAGAAAGGACAGGGATGAGCAGTATGACAAAACAGGAATTATTTCAACAGATCAAAGGCAAAGTGATCGTATCCTGTCAGGCCGTTCCGGGGGAACCCCTGTATGTGGAGGAGAGATCGATCATGTATCTGATGGCGCGCGCGGCAAAACAGGCGGGAACGCCGATGATACGCACCAGCAGCATCCGAGATGTCGTGGCGATCAAGGAGGAGACAGGACTGCCCGTCATCGGTCTGATCAAAGTGCAGTACGATGGGTTTGAGAGCTATATCACGCCCACGATGAAAGAAGTGGATGCGCTCGTGGAGGCGGGCTCGGATATCATCGCACTGGACTGCACGGATCAGAAGCGCGGGGATGGAAAGAGCATCAGCGAGTTCATCACCGAGGTGCGCACAAAGTATCCGGACGCAGTCCTGATGGCAGATATCTCCACCTACGAGGAGGGTGTGAACGCGTGGAAGCTCGGCATGGATCTCGTGGGGACGACAATGAGCGGCTACACTGCGCACTCTGTCAAACCGGACGGACCGGATTATGAGCTGGTGAGAAAACTGTCTGCCACGGTGGACGTTCCGGTGATCGGAGAGGGAAGGGTGCACAGCCCGGAACAGGCGGTGGAAATGCTGGATGCCGGCGCCTACGCCGTTGTGGTCGGCGGCGCCATCACTAGACCGCTCGAGATCGCACAGCGTTTTATCAAGGCAGTAGAAGGCAGGTAGGATATGAGAAAGCACATCGTATGTTTCGGGGATTCCAACACGCACGGATACTGTGCCGCCACTGGCGGGCGGTTTGATGAGACGCAGCGCTGGTGCTGCCTTCTCCAGGAAAAGCTTGGGGACGGATATCTTGTGATCGAGGAAGGGCTGAGCGGCCGCACGACCTGTTTTCAGGACCCGATCCACGAGGGACTGAGCGGCCTGGAGTACATCTATCCGTGTCTGATGAGCCATGAGCCGGTAGACCTGCTGGTGATCATGCTCGGGACGAATGACACCAAGGAGCGGTTCGGTTCCTCGGCGGCGTGTATCGCACTGGGGCTGAAACGGCTTGTTGCCAAGGCGGTCGCGACGACGGACTGCTGGAGCGGCGGGAAGGCTAATATCCTGATCGTGTCGCCGCAGAACATCGACGGGCGGTACATCACTTCGGACGTCGGTGCGACGATGGGGTGCGGCTGTGCAGAGAAATCGGAGGAGCTTGCGCAGGAGTTCGCAAAGATCGCGGAGCTTGCGGGCTGTCATTTTATGGACGCGGATGCTGTGATCACGGCGCCCGTCAACGATATCGATTTCATGCACCTGACGATGGAGGGGCACAGACAGCTGGCAGATGCGCTGGCGGAGAAGATCGCCGGGATCTTCCAGGATAAGGAATAAGATCAGTAGAAAGAGAGGGCTGCTTCTGGCAGCCTTCTTTATGCACACGGGCACCCGGAGGAACCTGCTCGATTAAGTTTTTAGAAACAGTGGAAAAGACAGGCGGGTTGGTGGTATACTGTATTTATGCACTAAGGCAGTGCAGACCGTATCAATGTATATAAAGTATATAAATAAGAAAGGATGGACAACAAATGAAGATTGCACTGATCAACGAGAACAGCCAGGCGGCAAAGAACGCCATGATCTGCGAGACGCTCAAAAAGGTCGTGGAGCCGATGGGGCATGAGGTATTTAACTATGGGATGTACGCTGCGGAGGATGAGCATCAGCTGACGTATGTGCAGAACGGGATCCTGGCAGCAGTTTTATTGAATTCCGGAGCGGCGGATTTCGTCGTGACAGGCTGCGGCACAGGCGAGGGCGCGATGCTCGCGTGCAACGCATTTCCCAAGGTGCTCTGCGGACATATCGAGTCGCCGCTTGACGCATATCTGTTCTCCCAGGTGAATGACGGAAACTGTGTGGCGCTTCCGTTTGCGGAGAATTTTGGCTGGGGCGGAGAGCTCAATCTGGAATACATATTCGAGAAGCTGTTTGGCACACCGGGCGGCGGCGGATACCCGAAGGAGCGCGTGGTGCCGGAGCAGAGAAACAAAAAGATCCTCGACGAGGTGAAGACAGTGACGCATACAGACCTGTGCGATATCCTGCCAAAGCTTGACAGGGAGCTGTGCAAGGGCGCGCTGAGCGGTGAGAGATTCAGAGAATATTTCTTCGCAAACTGCAAGTGTGACAAGATCGCGGCGGCTGTGAAGGAAATCATCAGGGAGTAGTGCATCATGCTGCTGGATAAGATTTATTACACGGTCGACAGCCTTGAGGGCGACTATGCGTATCTGCGGAAGGATGACGATGCGCCGGGCGAGACAAAGTGTGTCGCGCGTGCGCTGCTCCCGCCCGAGATCGCGGAGGGCTCGCGGCTCGTCTACGAGATGATGGAGTACAGTCTGTCAGAATAAAAGTGTTAATGGGATCAGGAAAGGGACTGTCGGCAGGAGGCAGTCCCTTCCAGTTTATGGGGATGGGATTAGGGATGAGAAATGAGACGGCGGAAAATATAGTGAAGGAGACTCTGCATATGGCGTGGCCTGCGGTCTGCGAGTCCTTTTTTGTATCACTGGCGGGTATGATCGATTCGCTGATGGTGAGTTCCATCGGTTCGTATGCGGTGGCGGCGGTGGGGCTTACCACGCAGCCGAAGTTTATGGGACTGGCACTGTTCATTGCGATGAATGTCTCCATATCGGCGCTTGTCGCCAGACGGCGCGGAGAGCAGAAAAAGGACGAGGCGAACCGGATCCTGCTGACGGCACTCCTGTTTATCCTGGGATCCGTGGCGGTGGTGTCCGCGCTCTGCGTGCTCTTTGCCAACCAGATCATTCGCTTCTGCGGATCGGCACAGGACACACATGACACGGCTGTCATTTATTTCCGGATCATCATGGGCGGTATGGTCTTTAATGTGATCTCGATGGGGATCAACGCGGCGCAGAGAGGGGCTGGAAATACCATTATTGCCATGCGGACAAACATCACGTCCAATGTCGTGAACGTGATCGGAAATTACCTGCTGATCAACGGACATCTGGGATTTCCGGCGCTCGGGATCCACGGGGCGGCGATCGCTACCGTATTTGGCACAGTGGTGGCATGCGTCATGAGCGTCTGCTCCCTGTTCCCGAAGGACAATTTTGTGAGTATACCGTATATCGTCGGCACGCGGATCAAGGCTTCCGCAGCGACGCTGGGGCACATCATAAAAGTGGGGTATTCCGTCTTTATCGAGCAGGTGCTGATGCGCGTCGGCTTCATGTCCACGGCGATGATGGCGGCGGGAATGGGGACTGCTGCTATGGCGGCGCACCAGGTCGGCATGAACATCCTGGGACTGACATTTTCGTTCGGCGACGGGATGCAGGTGGCGGCGGTGGCGCTGATCGGCAGGAGTCTCGGAGAAGGGCTGCCGGATAAGGCAAAGGAGTACGGAAAAGTCTGCAGGCGTATCGGCATGTGCATCTCGGTGGCGCTCGCGGTGATCTATCTCTTTGGCGGGGAGACGCTCTACCGGCTGTTCTTTGAGGAAGATCATATCGTGGCATACGGTGTGCAGATCATCCATGTGATCATCATCATCGTGCTCTTCCAGGTATCACAGGTCATCTATATGGGGTGTCTGCGCGGTGCGGGAGACACGACTTACACGGCGATGGCGTCGACGGTCAGTGTCACTGTGATCAGGACGCTGTTCTCCTATGTGTGCGGTATTGCGCTGGGCTGGGGGATCACAGGGATCTGGCTCGGTGTGCTGGCAGATCAGATCTCGCGTTTTCTGTTCGCATCCATACGGTTTCAGGCAGGGAAGTGGACCGGGATCAAAATATGATCTCACAGTTTCGTCAGAAGAGCTGACGGGCTATCAGGCCGTCGGGGAGTTCCGTCCCTCTGTGGTTCTGGGGTGTGATTTTGTGATGGTGTATGGAATTGACGATACGATGCCGGAGCGGATCAGCCAATACAGGGATCAGGGGTATGTCGTGCATTTCATGACAGGCATTGCCTGGGGGGAGTATCAGGATTATCTGGAAGGCGGGGTGTCCGGTGTCGGCATCTTTATGTCGGACAGCGGGCTGTTCCAGCAGACTTTCCCGGACAGGATCGTGACCGGGGAATCGATAGAGGGGCGGCTTCGGGGGATAATGCGCAAAAATTCCGGCAATGCGGTGGATGAATGGCAGGAGAGGAACCTTATGGAGGAGATCCGTGAGGATGTATCGATGATGAACGATTTTGTGCAGAGCCCTGCGTTTCCGCAGTTTTTTGGCATGGCGCTGCCTTTGCTGAAATACGGACTGCCGGTCAGACCAGTCCAGCTGGATAATGTGCGGCGGTTTGCCGGTTATCTGGATGACAGCCGCTTTCTGATATTGAGCTACGAATATATCAAACCGGAAGTGCCGGATGTGAATGCATCGCTGGTCTCATGGGTGCGTAAGGGCGGAACTTTGCTGTATATCGGGGACGGAAGCGATCCGTTCCACAAGATCACCTCATGGTGGAGACAGTCCGGCTATGAGAATCCGGCACAGCACCTGTTCGAGATGGCAGATATGGAGCGCGCGCCAAAGGACGGCTCTTATCCGGTGGGCAGGGGAAAAATCCTGGTCTGGAACATGCTGCCGGCGAGGCTTTGCCTGGACTGTTAGGGGGCTTTTGGAAGCTGGCCAGTGGCGGTTACAGTTATACGGAGTATGAATTTAATGATTTGGACACAGGGGCGGTTTCAGAGGCATTTATTTGTATAAAAGATCAGGAAAACAATGGCGGCAAATATTTTGATATCGTAGATATTCCCGCAGAAAGTCTTCAGGAGCTATCGTATATCGAAAGGGAATATCAATTTGAGGCTTTTTTGTGGAATGATTCAGAAAAAATTACGATTTGGTTACAGAAGGGAAAAAATCAAATTCTCAGGTTGCAGTAAAAAGAACAGCAGAGGGATATGAAGTAAAGTTATATGACAAGGCATATAATGAGGTCTTCTCGATGACTTATGCCAAGAAACCATGGATTGTGGACGTGACAGAAAACGTTTTAGAGAACGGATATAGCACAGGTTCTCCGGCACGCAATGTTTTTATTTAGACAAAGATTCCGGCGGTCGATCCTGTGATCAGTATTGAAATGCCTGATCATGAGACGATACTTTTACAGTATTACAAAGGAAGTCTGGTGACCACATATATTTTCTGATCGATGGGGACTGGGATGTCAATAAACGTTACATTGTTATGGCAGATATTAGAAAGGGCGAAAATGCAGAGATCGAACTTGGGAACGAATATGCATATAATTCAGGACTGACATGGCATTCCTATAAAGAATATTATGATGGAATCAGAAAACCGGAAATGGATTATAAGATTGATGGCGGTTCGGTTATGTCCGGCGGCGGGATGTTTGACAGTATATACGAATCTGCCGGTACGTATGCCATGTATGCCTATCTTGACAGTATAGGGGAAAAGAGCCGTCGGTGGGAAATAGACCGGAACAGTGCCTATATCGGCAGCGGATTTATCGCGGATGTCAGTTTTACGTCTGGCAGCAGGAGAATAAGCAATGCGGCTTTTGCTGTTTTGGATGAAAGTATTATCTCCGGTGCAGGACAGTAAGAGTGCCGTTTTTAAAAAGGTATATCGGATCCAGAAAGAGATTGTATTTATTATGAACCGGGGGAATTGACAGATGGGAGGACTTATTTCATTGATGACAGATTGGAGGATCATATGGTATGAAGACAATTTAAAAAATCGTATTGATTCTAATATGCATTATACTGAACGGTATCGTATTACCCGGAGATCAGATACAATCAGAGCCTCAGAAAGATAAGGAGGCAGCTATTAAGACATACCTTACTTGGCAAACCATTGCGGGCAAAATTCACTGTATGTGTATCAATATGATAATAACAGTGTGTCCTCTTATTTGGATATGATTGCAACTCCGGATAAGATGTCATTACATTAATAGATTACAAGAACATATCACCTTACATGGATATCGAGTTGGCTGATGCATATGTCAATCAGCAAAATAAATACAGATATCTTTCAATAGACTGCTCTGGTATTGGTGGTGTGGAACAGATTTATTTATATGAAACAGTGTTAGAAGATGATTTCAGACAGGAAGAGCCTGCCAGGATCACTTATTATAGTGAAACAGATCAATCAATGAAGCTGGGGAAACTGTTATTCCATGCAGATATGATGAGGTGAGAAATTTTAGCGAAGGATTTGCGGCAGTTCGGATCGGGGATAAATGGGGCTTTGCTGACAATTATGGGAAAATGGTCACGGCATTTCGATTTGACGCAGTCCGGGATTTCCATGAATCTTATGCGGCAGTAAGCCAGAAAGGGAAATGGGGATTTATCGACAGTGAGGGACATGGCCGAAAAGTGTTGAATGGAGATGGAGCTTACATGAAAATGTTAAAATACAGACTTTCGGTTCTTGCCATACTGGGGATCTTTCTGGCAGTGGGGATCAGTATGTATCTGACAAGAATACCGCGGGACATGAAAGTATATGGCCGCATAGCCGACTATACATATTACGACAGAAAATTGTCTGTCAGCGATTTTGAGCAGTTTGATCATGACAGTACCTACGAGGACATTGTTGATCGCATCGGCGCGGAAAACGGAACGATAGGGTCCGGGATCGCGCGCCCGTATTATGAATTAAAAGACGGCAGCTTCGTAATACTGAATCGCACTTTTGAAAGATCATCGCTGGTAGTGGTCAATGATAAATGTCGTGAATATTATATACTTCCGCCGGAACTGGAACAAAAGAGCGACAGGATAAAAAGCAGGGAGATGGAGACAGCACGGCAGTCGGAAATGAATGGCATACTATGGATGCTGGGACTGCAGGAGCTGGAAATAAAAGATTTCATTAATGGGTCGAGTCAGGGGAAAAACGCGCCGCTTGGGGAATACACAACCGATCTGTTACAGCAATATACAGACAGGGATATTACGGCAGAGATATCATATTATTTTGGCAATTACCGTGAGCGCGGGGCACAGCCGTTGATCCAGATCTTTTGGCTGTATGAGGGGTCAGAACCGGCCGGGTTTGGATATGTATTGTGGGATACGGATACATATTGGTATATTTTCTATGGCTGGGATCAGGAGCCGGAGGAAGCGGGGGAGGACTGCATTGCCGGTGCAGAGCAGTATGAACTGAAAGGGCTAAGGGAGATATTGCATCTTGAAAATAGAAGTACAGAGCTGGATACGATCGATCTGTCGCCGGAAAAGATCGCCAATTCGCTCACGGATTTCCTGATAGAACAAAAAGTGATTAAAAATAAAAGAAATTCGTGTGTAGAATTCTGGGGTGAGAATGGAGATGGAGAATACGTATGTCTGATATCGGCAAATCCATGGGAGCGTGGAGAGATGATCGGCGCAGACAGCAGGGCGACAAAATATTATTTCGTCTCAATGGATACGTGGGCGGATAAGGTCGTTTCGATCCGTGTCATGCTGCTGGATCGCAGTTGAGGCGGGAGAAGAGCAACAGGGATTATCTGATGTCCCTGTTAAATAAAGATCTGCTCTTTACGTACAATGTCGAGGCGGGGCGTTACTCTGGGAGAGGGATCCAGACGCAGGTGCTGGGGGATGGAAGCGTCCACCTGTCACCAGAGGTGCTTGGCTGTGCGAGAGCCTACGAAGTGTTCGGCGGGGAACGGTGGATTGTGATCGTCAGGGCATACTGGAGATGTGCTGTCACCGACTGTGGATACTATGTCACTGGAGGATAGATACAGGGCGAAGTGTGGACACCGAAGATACGCCTCAAAGAATGTCTGGGCGATAAGAATCAGGAGCACTGCACGGTGTTCAACATGATGCGCCTGGTGGAATTTTTGTTCCGCCACACCCGGGAGCCGGAATATCTGCAGTATATGGAATACAATCAGTATAACGGACTCATGACGCAGACGTACTGGACCGGGGAGGATGTGGAAGGAAATCCGAAAAAAGGGCTGTTCACCTATTGATGATCCCGCACAGCGATCCGGTGGAAGAGCTGTCCGTCTCCTGCGGACGGCAGTGTGGAAGTGTTCTGACAAAATACCGGATGGAGAATCAGGATCCGGGAACCGATTTTGTAAAGCTCAATGAGATAGGATATGAGCCGTATCAGATCTATTTCAAAGTCATTCCGTGACACACGGGTCATCGCGGCGTCTCAGAACAGATTTCATCTCCGCTAAGCGGTTGACTTTTGGGAATATCATAGTAAAATAGTGCTAATTACATATGGATTGTGTGAGAAGGTATACAAAGCGTATCTGGGAGAAGACTGACAGCTTCTGGGGAAGGGGAATGATCATGTTTCAATTTGTCATCTGTTTTATCGCGGGGATCGGTGCAGGGCAGGGCACGGGATTTGCAGGGATGAGTGCGGCGGCTGTCATCAGCCCGATGCTGATCACGTTTCTGGATCTCCCGGCGTACGAGGCGGTCGGGATCGCGCTGGCAAGCGATGTCCTGGCGAGCGTCCTTGGCTATGAGCTCAAAACGGCGGTCGGGACAAGCGTCTTTAAAGTCCAGGATCAAATGCTTTGTCAGCCGGAATGATTTTGTATGCCCTGTCATTATATAGATCCTTATATCGAACCAAAGAAAGAGATGATTTTCCAGACTGTGGTAAAGATAAGGATGAAAAAAACAGTTTTTAAGCGGTTTGCAGCAATTTTACCTTTATATAAGTGTTAAAGATCCGATAAAAAATGAGGACACCGAAGCATCCCCATTTCCTAAACTTTTCACTTGAAATTACACAGTGAATCGTTTATAATCAAAGTAGAAACAATCAAAGGATATTTGCTGTGTCCGATGATTGCCACCGGAAGCTAATAAACAGAGTTTACGAGTTACACAGGCTATCTCCTAGTGACGTAGGAGGTAGCCGATTTACTTTTTGTGGTGATTGTCAAGGTATGATAAAGCTGCAAAAATGACTAACAGCAACGTCAAAATTTCTAACGCGTTCATATGTAATTCCTTTCCGTTTCCGGGTAAAACAATCACCAGACTATCCCTGCGTTGTTCTAATCTGACTGAAGATATTTTATCATATCTGACAGGATAAGACAATAAAGTAATATTTTATAAAATCCCAATTTCAGTGTTCGTACAAAAGATGCGTTTTAACTTAGATTCAACGAAAGCAACATATTTTATGATGCAATATATAATCAGTTTATTTCTTAAACTTTATGAATCCGTATTATATAATGGATACAT
>ERZ778504.547-NODE-547-length-38271-cov-6.190915_pt1 | contig 38271 bp, 29 predicted proteins | sample MGYA00510046_ERZ778504 | MGnify/ENA primary metagenome ERZ778504 (study PRJEB29527, sample SAMN07138964) | mouse gut metagenome | material: feces | host: mouse | place: China:Nanjing | collected 2016-01-25 ...
AAAAATCAATAATATTTGACTCATCAACTTTACAAAGTAGAATTTCATCACATCTTATGTTACTATTATTTATTTTATCTATAGCATTGGCAAGGAATTCATCCTGCGTAATAATCATCATTTTATAAATTGGTTTAAATTGTATGAAAGCAGACATAAATGTACCCAAAATAGTTGTATCTGCATTGTCTCCACGAATTTCCAAAATGCCGGCTTCCTGCATTTTTTTGAGATTACGCAATCCCTCATCCTTCCTTAAAATACAGTTTTGTACCGTATCCATTCCCATACTCTGAAGACAATCAATAACAGCTTTGGGAACTATTATTTTCAATGATTTTGGTGTGTTCATAATTTCCGAAATAAATATATCTAAAATATTTTTTGTATTCTCCTCACACAATGTACCTGCATCAATAAAAATGTGATATATTGAAAAAAACTCTTTGGCAGATTTAACACCAGTTCTTTGTACCAATTTATTTAAAACATTCTTGGCAAAATCACAATAATAGTTAACCCTTTCATTCCATCTCTCAATAATAGAATCTATCTTTTTTACAATTTGATCCATCACAAAATGACTGCTTAAATACCTGTTAAAAAATGGGGTAAAACGAATAACATTACAAATAGAATGAATCTCCTGAATGGTAAGGTTTATTTCTCTTTTATTGAAAACTTCATCACTGCTTTTTTCCGGCTCACAAATCACCACCGAAGCGGATATATATGAAAATATTCCCTTTAACCTTTCTACAGATATCCCAGATAATAAACTGAAACGATCTAATACCTCTTCGGATTCGCAATGGATGCTGTCCCATAACTGTCTCAATAATACAAGCACATCCTTTTCGAGTTCCTGAAGTACTTTATTTATACGAGCATCAATAAAATCTTGCATATATCCCCCATATTTATGCATCTAATATATTAGAAAACTATGCCTCCCCGTATAAGACTGCAGCTATCCATATTGGTAATACAGTTAATCACTACATCAAAAAACAATCTTCCTACAGGCTATGCCCCTGCCAGCCATCTGTCTTTCTGGGTGCACACAATCAGGAAAAGACCAAATAAAATGCACAATATTCATTCGCAATGATCGGACAGGCAATAAGTAATTTTACATAATCCTTAAAATATATATACTATTTTTAAAGTAATTATACAAGGGACAGAATTGACCAGTACTATCGGTCCGTTCTGTCCCTTGTATTTTATAGAAGACACAAAAGCTCGCGATTCCTATAAAATAATCATAAAAACAACGAGCATCTTATTAACATTAGAGGTCAATAAAAAGAATACAAACCTAAATTGGTAAATTTTTCTATCGTTTCGTCCAGTATATCAATAAAGTTATCCACAAAATCTTACCAGAATCAAAATATTTGTACTCCAAAATTCATTGTCCAATTTGTGCACATATAACTCTATCTCTTCTGGCAGCACATCAAAACATACTTATGCTCTCCCTCGTTACACCAGTTTAAAACCACTAACATCTGCATTTTTATACATCTACCCGTAAACATGGTATCATCTGGCAATTCAATTATTTTTCAACATTTTTTTCTGACAACAACTGGAAATTAGATGCATAATTTTATATCTAATTTCATAATGCTGTTCACCTTTTGCGATTCTCAGTATCACATTTTATCCCCAAAGTCAAGACTTCAGTCCAGATGAAGCACTGTCTTCAGATCAATGGAAACCGGACTGTTGTCCGGGTTGGTCTCCATGATGTCCGCCATGTAATCCCACCACTTGCGGTTGATGGCTGTGTCGGCGCCCTGCGCCCACTTCTCCTCGTCCTCGATCTCGATATAGCCAAACAGTGTCAATGTCTCCCTGTCCAGAAAGATTGTATAATTCTTTCCTCCATGCTCGTGGATCATATCCTTCATTTCCGGCCCCAGGAGATTGTGGCGATCCTTTTACCATATTCGAATCTTCTTCAGATTTCGTCACATATCCTGTATTTCCGCAAGCGCTATATCAGATTAAATTCAGAAAAATCAATCTCAAAATCCTCATAAATCCCAACCTTTACCCGATCGGAAAAAGAATACTCCTCGACCGTCTCCTGCTCAAAATCATACACGGTGATCCGCTGCTTTTTCGCGTCGACGATCCAGTACTCCCGAACCCCTGCGGTGTCATATTTTATCAACTTCTTAAAATAGTCCATAGAGCGGCTTGACGGGGAAACGATCTCAATGATCCAGTCTGGCGCACCCTTGCACCCCTCTTTTGTCAGTTTATTCTTATCACAGACCACAGATATATCCGGCTCCACATAGATCTCGTCATCTGCATTCAAAAAAACAGCAAACGGAGAAGGGTACACTTCACAATCCCCGTCCCTGCCGTGAATATAATTATATATCTCATTGGACAACACCATAACCAATTTCTGATGAATCCTGTCTGGTGCCGCCATCATATACATCTCTCCGTCGATCAATTCTGCTCTCTGACCTTCCGGGAGATTGTAAATATCCTCAATCGTATCACAGGCAAACTGTTTTGCAGTATCCATTTCACCACGCTCCTTTTTTATATGCACACGGCAACCGAAGAAAAGGCTTTTCCCCTGCTCGGTTTATACAATTATACATTACATCTCCCCGCACCGCAAGCGCTATCGGATTTTAAAGTCATACAGTCGCTGACATGGAGATCCCGCACATAGCCGCCGCGTATTTTCGTCCCTTTGATCTCCATGCATCCGTCGCCGTCCACATCGGCAGTCGAAAGGCTGTGGTTTGTCAGTTCTGATGAGATTGACGACAAAGAGGAACAGCCAACGCCATTCCCCTCCATAAAATCAACACCACTGCGCTTATCAGTCCAGATGAAACACCGTCTTCAGATCAACAGAAACCGGACTGTTGTCCGGGTTGGTCTCCATGATGTCCGCCATGTAGTCCCACCACTTGCGGTTGATGGCCGTGTCCGCGCCCTGTGCCCACTTCTCCTCGTCCTCAATCTCGATATAACCGAACAAGGTCAGCGTCTCCCTGTCCAGAAAGATCGTATAATTCTTCCCGCCGTGCTCATGAATCATATCCTTCATTTCCGGCCACAGAAGATTGTGGCGTCTCTCATACTCCTCCTCCTGTCCTGCAAATAACTTCATTTTAAATCCCTTTACCATCATTCAGTTCTCCTTTCTGAGTCTGCCTGCTTCGCCTTCAGCATCTGCCACAATTGGCAGAAACCCCACCTTTACTCCCTTACTTTTTCTATCGCACAGCTGTGCAGTTTATTAGGATTGTCTTTGTCATAGCTGATGCCGACAAGCAGGATCTCGCCCGTATAGCCCTCGAGCGCCTGCGTGTACTGTCGATCCCTGATCTGCCGGATCGCTGTGTCAGCTGACTTGTCATATTTCAACTCGACCACCAATGCCGGCTTTGCAGTATGCGGAAGCGGCAGAAATACCACATCAGCAAAACCTTTTCCCGCCGGAAATTCCCTGATAAGCCTGTAATCCCTCCGCGCGCTATAATATGCCAGACCAATTAAAGCACACAAATCCTTGTCGGAAAGTGCATCCGCCAAGGATTGCGAATTTTCATCGTTGTATGTCAGTATGGAAGCCACCTCCATGTGTGTCCTGTCAAGTCCCTCCGCAACACAGCCCGCATTTCCGTCCAGCGTGTCCTTCAGCAGCTGCTCAGAAGCTGTCAGAACATTCATTACGTTCGTCCAGCCGCCGACACTCATGGCATTCTCAAACTCCTCGATAATCTCTTTATTTGGAATAAATGTCTCTCGTGTATCAAAATCATACGCGAGATACCCCAAATGAATCATCAATGTGAGCAAGTCATCCTTCGTCTTAAAACTGCGCATGTCATTCTGAAAACTTCGCGTATTGACTTTGACATGTCCCCCGCCAAGCATTTGTACAATATCTGTCCGCAATCCATCAAAATCCATGTCCATATATATTTTAAGCGCCTCATAAGTTTCTGTTGATGTCCAATAATTTGAAAACTTCCGGCGGCGCATTGCCTCCACCACCGACTTTGGATTATAGATATGCTGATAACCGGTAAACATATAACCATCATACCAGCTGCCCATCTCCGCAAAATCCATGTCAAATTGCACGCACAGCGTTTTCACCTCATCCTCTGTAAAGCCTGTATATTCCTCAAAAACGCCCTGATCAGTCATCGAATATTCCAAAAACATATTCAGCGCGGAATGCTGTCCGTACTTCTTAACCGGCAAAATCCCTGTCACATACGCAAGCGCGACATAAGGCTGGTCTTTTAGCAGATCGCGCAGAAAATCCAGATACTGCCGCTGCAGCTCCTCCGATTCCTGCCGCTCGCGCATCACACAGTCCCACTCATCGATCAAAAAGATAAACTGCTTGTCCCCATTGTCATAGAGCTGTTCCAGAACGGATACAAGGCTCGTCTCCCGCTCTGGCAACAGATCGCCATACACCTTATATAGCTCCGCCTTGACTACATTTTCCAGATAATCTGTCACATTCATCTTTTTGGCACGGATCAGAAACCGCTGCATATTCAGATAGATGACATCATATTGGTTCAAATGTTCTTGAAACGTCTCGTGACTTTCTATTTTCCGCCCATGAAACAACTCCGCCGAATCACAGCCGGCACTGTAATAGGCCGCAAGCATCGCCAGTGTCATGGACTTGCCAAAACGGCGCGGCCTGCTGACACATACATACTTTTCATCCGTATTGATCATCTGATTCGTACACGCGATCAGGTTTGTCTTGTCCACATAGATTCTGGAGCGGACTGCCTCCCAGAAACTCTTATTGCCCGGATTCAGATAAATACCCATAACTGCACCCCCATATATAGTAAACGGCAAATACTTTTGTCGTTTACTATATTATATGGGAGATGCTCCAAATTAACAAGCCCCTATATCTGCCGGATCTCCGTATCAAACGCCTCAAGCCGCACATGCTCCGTCCCGCATTCTGTATGGATCTTACATTCCTGCACTGTATCGGCATTGTTGATGACGACCAGTGTCCGGCTCTCCGGGTAAAAAGCGCACTCCATCTCAGCGTTATCGGTCAGGTAAAGCCCGTTTGGCGCCTCGCCGCCCGCATCCAGGATCAGGTTCAGCAGCATCCTGGTATTGGCATTGTTCACCTCAAAGCCGGACAGATAGATCCCCTGTCCTTTGCCAAAAGCATTTCTGGTCAGCAGCGGATTACCGTCGTGCGCCGCCAGTACCGAAGCTTTACCGTCTGTCAGATGGCACTTTGACTTCTCAGGAACCACAGCCACCGCCGGCATCACCCTGCATGCAGAAGCCTCATCCACCTCGAACGCCCATTTGCCATGGCACACCCTCTCCGGCGTGTCCTCGTCGACGCCGAGCACATGCGCCATTCTGAAATAGGTATCATATCCTGCCACCGCCGAAGGCTCACCCACACCGATCAGCGTGCCGCCCTCGTACACCCACTTTGTCAGGGCTTCGATGACCGCAGCGTCCTTCCACGCACTGCCGCCGCTCCACGCCGTTCCCGCGGCGCCCGCGTTGATCACCACGTCCACATCTGCCAGCGCGCCGTTCTTCACATCCTCAAAACCAATAAACCGCACGTCCAGCGGAAGCCCGCTGAGCGCCTCGTTGATGTGAATCAGATCGTGCATGTACGTCTCATGAAAATGACCGGACAGCGACCAGGAACGCATCCTTCCCCAGAAATGCAGCACCGCCACCCTTGTCCCGCAGTTGTACGGTTTCCCTGCATGATGGAGCGCCTTGAGCGCCCGGAATTCATCCGCGATCTTGGCGATATACGCCACAAAGTCCGGAAAATCCTCGACCAGATGCAGATACCCGCCAAGGCCGATGCGGTCGATCGGGCAGCGGAGCAGCGCGCGCCGCACGCTGTTCCAGTACTTTTTCGCATCCAGCGTCGGATCGCCGCCCTCCGCAAAGGTGGGCGCGCCGCCAAGGCCCACCGGAAACAGATACGGGTGCAGCCTGAGCTCATGCGTGCCGACCTCGACGCCGGAACAGAGTCTTGCCTCATATCCGGAAAAGACACACTTGATCAGGCCGTCAAAGCCAAATTCCTGAAAGGTCGGCTTGTACGGCTCGATGCCAACCCAGCTATCGTCGTAGAATACATACGCTTTTTTGCCGTACTGATGTACTATGTCGATCAATCGTCTGCCGAAATCTACCACAAACCGGTTTACAAAGTCGATCCAGTCCATCTTCCTGCGGTCACACGGCATATGTGTCACATGCAGCTTTCCCTGGTTGACAAAATCCTCCGCCGTCATGCCATAACCGTATTTCACAGCAAAATCGTCCAGCATCTTCGGGCTGACTGTAAAGTCATACGAAGCCCAGTCCGAATAGAGCTGTCTGTTTCGCGCACTGCTCCCCCAGATCCAGACAAAGTTGTAGAACATGGAAGTAAAGCGCACCACCGTCGTATCTGGGTGCGTCTCACACCAGTTTTTCATCCAGTCCAGCATGTACGCCTGCGTCTCAGGATAGACCGGGTCGATCTGCATCAGATGCTCTTTGTCCCAGTTGTTTGTCGTGTGGTTGTACATGGAGATCTCTTCCCAGATGCGGTACGCCAGAAAGCTCACCGTGTAGTTGTGCCACGGCGTGACGCCCTCCACGGTCACAGTCTGTTCCTTCTTATTATAATGCCACTTCGACGCATCAACTTCCGTGTCCGTCGTCCTGTCATAGACCTGCCAGTATTTCATCGCCTCCGCACTGTCATTCACCCGGAACTGCTCCTCGAAGAAATCCTCCATCAGCGCGACCGTCAGCCAGCCGTCAGCCGCCATCGCCGGGTGCGTCATCAGAAATGTCTGCTGGAGCTTATCCGGATTCTGCTTTGCCCACTCATTGTGATCCCTGATGATGCAGATCGTCGAGTAGATACCATAGCCCGCCTTTGTGATCTCGTCGGAGAGCACTGTCCCGTCGCTGTCGCGTATCACGTCCGCTCCCCATTTCTCTGCCAGTTGTAATGTCAGCTTCTCATACCCTGCCTCGCCCGGCAGTGTAAAACTTCCCTTTTCCATTTTTTTCTCCTATTTAAAGTCCCGCACCCGCCCTTTCTATCGACAAATGGCTGATACGATTTTGATTATAATGCACCGTCTTTTTCCAGCTCGTCTGACACCAGCACCTTGTCAAAGAAAGCAAGGGCAAGTCCCTGTCCCCAGCCCTGGATCCAGTCCCTCGAAATGTTGCGGTAGCCGTCCGCATCGTTCATCACGGCAGTTCCGCCTGATACATTGAGCACCCTGCCATCGGGGCTGACATTGGCAAGCATCCCCCTGATCGATCTGTTGATATATTTCGAGTGCAGGGGATTTGCCCTTGAGACCATCGCCGCCGCGATTCCCGCGGACGCCGAGATCTCCTCATAAGAACTCTCGTCATCCAGTATCGTCCTCCACAGACCGTTCTCTGTCTGGAGCAGCTTGATCGCGGACAACTGTTCATTCAGGGAACCTGCCACATCCATGTACTTCGGATACAGATAGCATTTGGGAAGGATATCCCCCACCTGCGACATGGTAAACGCCGCCCACGCATTGGCACGCCCCCAGTAAAATCCCGACATGTGGTCCTTCGCGATATTGTCATATCCATGATAGTACAAACCGCTGTCCGGATCCTGCAGATATTTGATATGCCAATAGTACTGATTCAGCGCGTCCCCGATGATCTCCTCGTCGGCGAGCTCCACACCGACCCGCAGCAGGAAGAATGCCGCCATAAAGAGCGTGTCCGCCCAGCACTGCTCGGGAAAATCATTGTTGGCGGACACCGTGTGCTGCAGTACGTTGTCCCCGAAGCGGAGCGCATCTTTTCTGATATAATTGATCTTGCTCATCACGATATCCCAGTACTTCTGCTCGCCGGTCGCCTTGTAGATCGTGATCAGACAGTGCCCCATCGCGCACGCGTTGACTGTCCACACTTTCGGAAGTCCCAGGTCGATCAGCTCATCCACCCTGTCCTTTAAAAGTTTCAGATACTCCTCATTTCCAGTCTTTTCATAGGCATCGGCAATGCCAAAGTACGCCACCCCGCACGGCCAGTCCCATGTCAGATCCATTTTCATCGTCCGTTTTACAATCTTGTCGATCACCTCCAGAATTTCCTGTTTGTCATACGCTAATCTCAACATCGCAAATTCCTCCTTGTATATTCATTTTATCATTTTTTACCATACGCTGCAGATTTTTGCACGAAATGTTTGCCAGTGCCCATCAACTGTAATGCTCTGCTCATGCCTGTCTGATCCGGGCACATGATCCCCGCTCCGTTGAAGAACAGGTGAACGATCCCGATGAAACACTTTCGAAAATGCTCCGATGAAAACACCGGAATGCTTTCGAAAGCGCTCAATCCGGCCAGTCTGTTTTCAAATACAGCCCCCAACATATGCTGGGGGCTATATTCTCTGTTCCTTATGCGGTCGTGTGTCTCGCTACGATCACTGATCCCTTACTGAAGCTTTGTGGACTGTCCAGCCTCATAAGCTTCCTTTCTCTCATCAACGATCTCCTGGAAGCCTGCGTCCGCGTACTTCTGTGCCAGCTCGTCATACAGTGCGTCGAACTCCTCCGGTGCGCACATGGTCAGCTGGTCTCTGTATTCTGTATAGAGCTCAAGCAGGGAAGCCTGATACTCGCCTACGGAATCCAGCACCACTGCAAAGTTGCAATCGCTGACTGCGCGGCCGTTCTCCGCCAGCTTCACTTTCCTGTAGTAGTTGTCGATCAGCTGCTGTGTCAGGTCTACCGGCAGGTTCTTCGGTGAGCTTGCCTCGATGATCTCCTCGATCGTACCGGCATTTCTCGCCTCGATCGTCACACACCAGTAATCCTTGGAATTGTTGAAGCCCTGCTTGCAGTCGCCGCTGTAGTCTGCCACCGGGACAGGAAGTCCGTCGTCACCCATGTTGTAGTTCTCGCCCTCGATACCCCACTGCATCGTGAAGAGGTTCTCCTCCTGCGTCATCCACTCCATGTACATCCATGCGGCCTTGATCTCATCCTCTGTCGCCTGTGAAGAGAAGCCGATCATCATACCGAACGGATTGTCCGCGCGGTAAGCCGACACCGTACCGCCGTCCGGATCGTCGATCTCCGCCTGGAACTGAACTGCTACCTCTGCATTGGGTTCCTGCTCATAGAGCGCTGTCAGGAAATCCACATCCGCAGAGATATACCCTGCAAACTGGAAGATCTGCCCGCTTACGAAAGATGCCTTCTCCGTCTCGAGATCTGTTACATAGTACTCCGGATTCAGGAATCCTAACTGGTACTTCTCATTCTCTCTCCTGATAAACTCTTTGTTCGCCGCATCGCCGAGCGCCGGGATCGCATAATCGCCGTAGCATGCCCAGTTCTCCTCGTCCAACGGATATGTCCTGAACGCATAGTTCTGGTCAACGCCCGCGCCTGTCACCATGTGGCCGCCGAGCGGGTGCTCGCAGATCCCCTCATCGATCAGCTTCTGGTACATCTCCTTCTGCTCTGCCCATGTCTCAGGATACGCGTCATAGCCGATCTGGTCTAACCAGTCCTTGCGATAGAACGTCACAAATGTATACCCTGTATCATAGTACGGTCTCTCAGCCAGCACAAAGTATCTGTCGCCGTTCATCTCTGTGTAGCCAAGCTGATCCAGATCTACCATTCTCTGGTAGTATGTAGGCGCAACCTTCGCAAACTCATCGATATCATAGGTGGTCAGATATCCGTCCGCCGCCCACTGCGCCTGCTTCGGATAGTCGTACTCCATCAGGATCGTCGGGAGATCCTCCGCCGCTGCCAGCAGTGAGTAAGATGTCAGTACATCTGTACGCGTGATCGGCACAAACTCTACAGTGATATTGTACTTGTCGCCAAAGTTCTCCTGGATCCATTTTGTCCAGTAGTTGTCGCTCACGTTGGGAACGCCCTCCGCGCCCCTGTCATACACCGGGATCTTCAAGGTGACATTCTCCGCAAATGCCTCCCAGCCCTCAATACCGGCTACGCCGGAATCGTCCGTCGCGGGCGTCTCTGTCTTCGCCTCGTCTGTCGAAGCTGACGCGCTGTTGTCTGTCGAAGACGCGCTGCTGTTGTCCGCAGGAGCTGTCGTATTGTCCGCAGATGTGCTGGCATCGTCGCCCGAACCGCCGCAGCCTGTCAGTGTGCCCATTGCCATAACGCCTGTCAGTGCCAGTGCTGTCATTCTCTTAAAAGCCTTCTTGTTCATAATGATTCCTCCTTTAAAAATCTATAGCATAACCCGCCTTGTGGGAATACTATCATTGATCGTTTTATCCTTTTTTATCCTTTTACCGCGCCGACCATCGTTCCCTTTACAAAATACTTCTGCACAAAAGGATAGATACAGATGATCGGTATCGTCACGAACATGATACATGCCGCCTGCAATACCTCCGGGGTACTCGTCACTGCCGCGCCCTCCGAGAGTGTCGCTGTCTGCGCGTCGGAAGCGGACGAGACAAGCTGTGACAGTTTGTACTGGATCATTTTCAGCTCCTCGGACCGGATATAGTACTTGTTGTCCGCATATGCATTCCAGCGCCCCACTGCGTAGAACAGGGAGAGCGTCGCGAGGATCGGCTTGGACAGCGGCAGCACGATCTTCCACAGGATCTGGAAATTGGTCGCACCGTCGAGGAACGCGGATTCCTCCAGGCTGTCCGGGATCGAGGACTGCAGGTTCGTCTTCATGATCAGCATGTTGTATGGCGAGTAGATCAGCGGCAGGATCAGCACCCACATCGTGTCGAGCACATGCAGATCCTTGAACAGCAGGTATGACGGGATCAGACCTGCGCTGAAATACATCGGGAACATCAGGATAAAGGTGAAAAACGTCCTGCCCTTCAACCGTTTCTTGGAGAGCGGATATGCCGCACAGGTACAGACAAGCATGCCGAGTATCGTGAAGATCAGTGTGACATAGATGCTGTATATCATGCTCGACACCATGCTTCCATCCTTGAAGATGGACACATACGCGTCAAAGTTGATCCCCTTTGGAATGAACGCGACCTGTTTAGCGATGACAAAGGAATTGCCTGAGATCGACTTTGCCAGCAGGTGGACAAAAGGCATCACACAGGTTGCGCACAAAAGCACCAGTATGACCATGATCACCGCATCGCTGACCCTGAACTTGTTGATCGCCCGGTTACCGTCGCTGTTTACCTCCGCACCGCGGACGACTTCTTCTTTTTTTGCCATGATATCACACCTCCTATAACAAACCTTCTTCGCCAAGTCTCTTCGCGAACCAGTCAGACAGCAGTACCAGCGCCAGGCCTACGACCGACTGGAAGAGACCGACCGCGGTCGACATGCTGAACTTGTTTCCCTGGAGACCCTTCTCATATATGTAGATCGCCAGCTGATACTGGAAATCCTTCACCTGCGAGTTGCCAAACTGGTCGAGACGCTCGAAGTTGCTCCCCATCACACGGCCAAGGTTCATGATCAGCAGTGTCACGATCGTGCTCTTGATGCCCGGCAGCGTGATGTGCAGCATCCGCTGCCAGCGGTTCGCGCCGTCGATCATCGCCGCCTCATACAGATCGCCGCTGATGCCCGTGATCGCCGCGAGATAGATGATCGTGCCCCAGCCCATTCCCTGCCATACGCCGATCAGCAGATAGGTCACTGCCCAGTGCCACTTCTCCGTCAGAAACGGGATCCCCTCCTCGATCAGCCCCGCGTTCATCAGGAAGATATTGACGAGACCTGTCGAGGGACGGAACATGGTGTACGCCACGCTTCCGATGATGACCCATGAGAGGAAATGCGGCAGATACAGGATCGTCTGTGTCACTTTCTTGAACTTTGGATACCGCAGTTCGTTCAGCATCAGCGCCAGTATGATCGGCATCGGGAACCCCACTGCCAGATCCAGCAGATTGAATACGATCGAACTCTTCAGCGAACGGTGAAAATCCGCATCCTTAAATACTTTGATGATCGTCTCCATGCCAACCCATTTGCTGCCCGCATAGCCCTTCGCAGGCTTGTAATCCATAAAGATCATCCGCATGCCGGGATACGATGCATAGTTGAAGAGCACCACCATCACGATCGGAAACAACAGCATCAGATAAAGCTGCCAGTCTCTCTTGAAGCTGTTCTTCCAGGTTGTATGCACGGCAACTTCTTTGCCGCCGGCAACTTCTTTGCCGTTTTTTGTTTTACCCATACCAAAACCTCCATTCCTGTAATCCTTTCGTTATTTTGTCTAAACAATTATAACTTATAAATACATTTTCGTGCATTTTACCGTTTATTTCTAGCCAAAAGAAAGAAAATACTATGCATTTACGACCATTTATGTTATACTTTTCTTAACCGCAGGTCGACGAAATGCATAGTATTTTGTTTTTTTCTCTTTTTTCCTTATACAGAATGACTATGTTTTTCCAGTTTTTACCGGCAAGGATGTCCCGAACCTGCGGTAAAATCTGGTTATTTTTGATTCGTATGGACATAAAGTCTATCCAAAAATTTCCAGTGATTATGTAAAAATGACCATAATCATCGAAATTTCAGGAAAAAGCGGGAAATATAGTGAAATATACATTAGAAACATAAAAAAAATACATTAAAATAGATAAAGAAAGAAAAATCAGACTGGAGGTAAATAACGATGCCGAAAACCAAGAACGATGTCGCCGAGTACCGCAGCTACTATCTGCCATCCGACTTTCCGGTACTCCTGCTGTCAGGAGAACACTGGAAGATCTCGAACATCCCCAGCAAACACCTGCATTTTCACAATTGCCTGGAGATCGGCATGTGCCACTCGGAGAGCGGGTATATGGAATTTAACGGAAAGGAAAGGCTCTTTTTCAAAGAGGGGGACATCACCTGTATCCCGCGCAATATCCCCCACACGACATACAGCTCCCCGGACACCCAGAGCCATTGGTCATATCTGTTTTTGAACACACAGGAGCTGTTCAAGAATATGGCGCCCCAGATCCGCGGGTTTGACCTGTCGCTGAGCGCTTACAAGGAATACAGGCACATTCTGAGCCGCGAGGAGTATCCCTATATCTACGATCTCACGGCGATGATCATACGCGAGATCGAAGACCAGCAGCCCCAGTACCAGGAGAGCGCCATGGGGCTCCTGTTGTCGCTGTGCATCCAGCTCGACCGGATCCAGAGCAAGGGCGGCCTCGAGGCCACGCTCACGAGCCGGCCTCCCGAGAATGCCATGGTACTCTCGCCGGTTCTGGACTACATAGAAGACCATTATGCCGAACAGTTTGACATGAATTATCTCGCTGACATCTGCTGTCTGAGCCCGACGCATTTCAGACGGCTCTTCCACTCGATCATCGGTACCAGCCCGCTCGATTTCCTGAACCACACGCGCATCACCAAGGCGTGCAACCTGCTGCGCAGCACGGAGCACTCGATCCTTGACATCTCTGAGATGGTCGGCTTCCGCTCCGTGTCCAGCTTCAACCGGCACTTCATGGAAGCCATGCAGATCACGCCCAGGGACTACCGCAACGAGACGCTCCAGACCAAGGCCAATCAGGAAAAAATGGCGATCATGGACTACACAGGGTGGATGTACCCGGAGAAGTAGCGACTTCTATGCCTTCTTTTTCCTATTACGCTGCGCTATGGGACATCTGAATGCTTTGTACATTGCAGGCGACATTTCTGGGAAATCTTCATCAAACTGAATTTCCCGTTCTGCCGCCGCCCTGACTTCCTCCACAGGCTTTATTCATCGTTTTCGTCAAGCAGTTTCTTCAAATCTTCAATATCCGGCAGGGCTTTCCGCACCAAAGGCATCCAGGTGATACTGGTTGCGAATAAATGCAAAGTCTTTTCCGAAAGTCAGAATGAAATTCTTTACATTATGAATAATAGCATTTTCCACGACCTTTTCATCAATATCAGCTTTTTCCCTGACATTCAACTCCTCCACATTGATATAGTCAAGCAAATATTCATCTTTGAATACTCCTATAGCTTTTAGTGCCTGCTGCCCTGCGGGAAGTGTCCGCGCAAAGTTGTTTGACAAATTCCCCTGATGATGGTAATCATCTGCGGTAAGACTACTTTTCAATGCTTCCACAGTAAAATGCTCATTGGCACACCGCCTGATATAAAAAAGACGTTCTTCCAAATTTTTTATTTTTCCAAGTATCACTCTGTGATGAGTGAACCCTATATGCAGAAATGCGTCTATCGGAAAATCCTGGCAATTTGGAACTTGCAAGTTCCAAATTAACTGAATTGCAGTTTTTTCTTCAACATTCTTTTCGGATTGTCCAATAAAATCCAGCATTTTCCATTCTTCATAAAATGTCCGCATATACCGAAGATTTCGAGATGTAAATCCCCGAAGCCCAGGCATCTCTTTATCCAATTGTTCACTGATAAAGTCAATCGCGCCTTTACCCCAGAATCCGTTCCGGGAATTTAAGGATATGTATTTGCCAATGCCGTAATAGAGCATCAGCTGTTTCTCGTTCACGGCTCTTGCAGCGTCATATTGGCTTTGTAATATTGCCGTTTTTATTGCCTTGACGGCTTCATCATAATTCTGTTCCCCGCTCATAATTTATCTCCCTTTGAACAAAAGTTGTCATTTATGCGAATGGTATAAACCATAGTTTACTGCTTCAAGTATAGCACATCTTTCCGCTGAAAACAATTGCCCAAAAGGCCTATCTAGATGTAGTACTGTGCCTGTGCATCCCACAGTTCCCTGTACAGACCTTCCTGCCGCTCCAGCTCCTCGTGCCTGCCGCGCTGAACCACCTTCCCCTTGTCAAATACAAGGATATCCTCACAGAAGCGGCACGAGGCAAGGCGGTGGGAGATATAGATCGATGTCTTGTTCCCGACCATCCTGTCAAAACCGGCGTACACCTCGCACTCGGACTCCGGGTCGAGCGCGGCAGTCGGCTCGTCCATGATGACAAACGGAGCATCTTTGTATATGGCGCGCGCGATCGCGATCTTCTGCTTCTCGCCGCCAGAGAACGCCACGCCGTTTTCGTCAAATTCCTTTCCAACACTGGTATCCAGTCCATCCGGCAGCGCGCGGTACCGCTCCCCCACTCCGGCTCTGTCCAGCGCATCGACTGCGCGCGCGCTGTCCACGTCAGATCCTGCCGCCACATTCTCCCCAAGCGGAAACGCAAACACCTGGAAATCCTGGAACACCACCGCAAACAGGTCACAGTACTCTGCATAATCATATTTGCGGATATCGATGCCGTTCACCCGGATACAGCCCTCCGTCACATCGTACAGACGGCAGAGCAGTTTGATGAACGTCGTCTTTCCCGAACCGTTTTTGCCCACGATCGCCATCTTCTCCCCGATCTCGAACTTAAGGCTCAGATCCCGGATCACATAGGCATCACTGCCCGGATACCGGAAGGACACATGGTCAAACTCCACCAGGAAACGGTTGTCCCTGCGCTTTTCCAGCGGTATGCAGCCCTCGCGCTTGCGCTGCGGCAGCGCCATATAATCCAGATAATCTCCCGCAAACGCCACATTCCCGCCAAGCCAGCTCAGCACATACACGAGCCGTCCCATGCCCTCCGTGAATTTGAGGATACTCGCCGCATACGTGACGACACCGCCGACGCTGATCATGCCCGCACAGGCGAGCAGCCCCGCAAACGCATAGACAAGAAACCCCGTCAACGCCGCGATCGTGCGCTGCGAAAAGATATTCAGGGTATTAAAATGCGCCATTTTGTCCACAACCGTCTTGATCCCCGCCGCCGACTCCTCAAACTCCCGCTCATACAGCCTCTGCTGTCTGCAGCTCCTCAGATCTTTCTGTTCCTCACAACCAGATAAGATATCCAAGTAATACTTATTTTTTGCCTCACAGCCTGCCATCTCCTTCCTGGCGTCGGCCTCCCTCTCATGGAGATAGATCCCCAGTCTGAACTCGACAAACACCAGCGCCAGTATGACAGCGACCAGCAGCACCGACAACAGCCACGAGCCTACAAATCCCTCCGACAGCGGATGGCTGCTGCGGACAAACATCGGAACGGCCACAAACACTGCCATGACCACCGTAACTGTAGCGTTCAGTATTTTATGCATCTGACTCAGCACACGCGCTGTGAGACTCCAGCCGCCCATGCGCTCGATCCTCTGGCGCATCTCGTGGACGTCGGAGTCCTCCAGATACTCGTAATCCATCTTCATGCTCTTCTGGTTCAGCGGACGAGCCTGGATCTCCTGCATGTACTCGAGCTTTCTGTTAAAGAACATGGTCAGTACACCGTCAGCCGCCGCCAGCAGAAAGATACCGCCTACACCGGCTGTTATATCGTGCAGCATTTCCGAGAATTCCACCCCCGCATATGCCGCATCGACCAGCATTCCCATCAGGATGACGGATATAAATGGACGGATTCCCTTCACGACGGACAACCCGACCATGCTGAACAGCACATCCTTATGGTTTTCTGCCAGATTCCCAAGCAGGGAACCGATCTTTTTCCAGTCTTTACTCATCGAACACACCTCTTCTCTCCGCCCTCGCCTCATAAGCGTCATCCATCAGCTCACTTCTGCGTTTCCGCTCACTCTCTTCCTTATAGTACTGGCTCTGTATCTCAAAAAGCTCCGCATAGCGCGTCCTGCCCGCAAGCAGGCTCTCGTGCGTTCCCTCCTCGATGATCTCCCCGTGCTCGAGCAGCAGAATCCGGTCGCAGAACCGGGTGCTCGACAGGCGGTGCGAAATATATATGCTCGTCCTGCCCTCCATCGACTTGCCGTAATTCAGATACAGCTCGTTTTCCGCGATCGGATCCAGTGCGGCTGTCGGCTCGTCGAGAATGACCAGAGGCGTATTTTGATACAATGTTCTTGCAAATAACAGTCGTTGTTTTTCACCGCCCGAGAAATCCGCCGCCGTCTTGTTGATCTCCCTGACCAGCGGCGTCCTCCCCTTTTCCGTCAGTCTTTCGTAGACGGACTCAAAATTCGAGAGCTTCAATGCCTGCTCCAGCTGTTTCCTGTCGATCTCATCCGGATCCTGTCCTGTCAGGTTTTCATCCAGCGACAGTGCCATCATCGTGGAATCCTGAAACAGCACAGACACCAGACTGTAGTATTCGTCCTTGCTAAACTGTTCGATCGGAATATCATTGAGCAGGATCTCCCCCTCCGTCGGATGGTAAAATCCGCACATCAGTTTGACCAGCGTCGTCTTTCCGGCACCGTTCAAACCGATCAGCGCGATCTTTTCACCCGGCCGGATCACGACACTGATATTTTTCAGAGTCGGCTGCCCACTGCCCGGATATGTAAATGACACATTCCGGAATTCCAGCTTCACCGGATCCTTCCGGATCTGCTCCATCCGCGCCGCGCCGATGCCCTCACCGCGGTTCCAGCGGTCCTCCACCTCCAGAAACTCCCTGAGATAACTGATGGATGCACTTGTGTTGTTAAAACTCATCACCTGGCGCAGCATCTCTTCGAAGTAAAGGGAAAATCCACTCACCAGACCGATGTAGAACACAAACTCCGCCGCCGTGATCTCTCCGACTGCAAGCATGTGTGCCAGCAATCCGAATGCAGCGCCGTCCACGAGCAGCTGCAGCAGCGCGTGCGACAGGTTGCGGAACGTATACCAGTCGTGGATAATCCCGTAAACCCTGCCGATCTCCTGCAGCGCTTCGTCATATTTTTCCAGAAACCAGTCCATCAGGTGATAGATGCGGATATCCTTGCCCGCCGCGCTGTCTGTCGCCTGCGCCGTGATATAGCCCGACTTTTTCGCGGAGAGCGCCAGTTTCTCATAATACTGTGCATGCTTCTTCCGCGCGACGGCGAGCAGCCAGAGACTCACGCTGACAGAGAACATCGTGATGAGGAGCAGGAGCACACTCCTGCGCATCAGCAGGATTCCATAGACCACGACGCCTGTCAGGAAGGACAGAAACTGCGGGAACGCCACGACTGCGTTCGACACCCCCTGCCCAAAGCGCGCCACGCGCCAGGCATTTCCCGACACCTTCTGAAACGCCTCATCCTCGAGATAGTCATAATCCACATCCATGATCTTGCGGACAAACTTTTTCGCGTAATGGTTGCAGATGAAGCTTCCCTCCAGTTCACAGTACTCGAGCATCACCTCGAACGCCGCGTTGCCGAGCCACATGACCACGCAGATCACCACCAGCTCCAACATCAGCCGCGATATCCCGATCTGCGCCGTCAGATCAGACACTAACCTCGACGGGAGATACGTGCCCAGAAGCGACGCCGCCACATTCGGAACCACCATCAGTAGCTGCGCCCAGAATAGCTTCTTGTCCCACTCCTTTGCCGATCTCATGCTGTAGATGAAATTACTGAACAGCCCGTATTTACGCCGTTTCCTGTCCTCGAAAATATGTCCCATGTAGAGCATTGTACCCCAACCTCCGTTTCTGCTTTATTTTTATCAGTATAGCACACCGGGAGGTACTATTTCATTTTTTGCACGAATGGTGGCTCTCTCTGCACAAATGGAAAACATTAAAGAACAAAATCCTATCCTCAAAAAGGTACATATTCTCTAAAACCAAAAGAGCTCGAAATGGAATTTTACTCCCATTTCAAGCTCTTTTTGCTATCGATCATGCTTAGACAACTGCCTCTACGATCACCTTATCCCCGATCCGAATCTCGCTGACTCCTGTTTGCTTATTCCTGTTAAAATTAAAACTGAGCAGATACCCTCTCTCTTTATGATAATATTCCAGATAATCCGTGAGCTGTTTTTCACCTCTCTCATTGTACTCTGCACCATGCCATATTTTTAGTTCAATGACAAACTGCTCGCCGAGATAATCCACGATCACGTCCGTGCGCCGCGCATCCCTGGTCTGCGCCTCAATATAGTAATTGCCTGTGCCGTTGATGATCGGCCTCAAAAACATCAGGAAAATCTTCCGCCCATTGGCTTCCAGAAACTGATCATCATTTGCCCCATAAATGTCCACAAAATACTCCGCAAATTTTTTCAGTGTCATATCCATATCAAGCCGCCCGTCATGGACAAAATAGCTCTTGTCACGCTGTGCCATATTTCCGATCACACTTGACAGTTCCTCCTCCGAAAGGAAATAATTGTAGAGCCGCGTCTCAAAGATGCGGTTTGCGATCCGCACTTTCCCCTTTCTGCCAACCGCATAGCCAAACATACACGCAAGATTGATCTCCTTCGTATCCGGATTGTACGAGAACTCCGTTCCCTGAAACAGCATCGCATGAAACATCTGCTTCATGGACGGGTACTCGTCCAGATGCCGGATCATGCTCTCAAACAACGGAGCATTTTCAATTAACATCTTTTTTACAGCCTGTTCTACTCCTTCTGCCGACCATGCCTCCTCTATATGATCAAAACTGTCTGGATCGGAAATATCCTCATCGATATATTTGCAGATCCCTGACACGAGAACCGGATACCCTGATGTATACGCATAAATCTCCTCCGCCACCGCCTGCAGGCGCATTCCGGTATGATGATCCGTCTCGTACTCTTCAAGCATACCTGCAATCTCATCTGCCAGAAAATTCATATCTACTTTGAAATCCGCCGCAATATTCCACGGGCTGTTGTACTGGTGCTCTGATTCGGCATGCAATTTTAACTTCAGATTTTTAATATTATATACTCCTGCCAGAATTACGGAATGAAAAATCGGCATCGTATCCCGCTTCAGGTAATAACCCCTTAACTGTGCCAGAAAGTCGATAAACACCTGATTGTTGCTCGCACTGTCAACCTCATCGATCATCAGTACGATTGGCTGCATACTGTTTTCACACATACTGCAAAGGCATTCAAAAAGCTTATCTAACCCACCATCTGGACTATCCTGTCTAAAATCCAGCAGCATTTTCTGCAGCTGCTCTTTGCCTTCCGCTTCAATTCCACGAAACGCTATGGATAACTTTCTGGCAAAAGACTGCGAAAAAACTGCTCCGTTTGCAAAACTAGCTGTCTCAACTTCCTGAAAATCCAGCAGCAAAACAATATAATCCGCTTTTAAATACCGCTTCAATGCATTTAATACCGTAGTCTTCCCATACTGCCGCCCTTTATTGATAACAAAATACGCCCCCTCGTCTACGTACTCTTCCTTGATCCTTTTTAATCTGTCATCAAGCTTGACCATGTAATGACGCTGCGGATTGCAGGAACCTGTGACATTGAACTTGCGCCTCATTTTCCTTCCCCTCCAAAACTGTATTTGTATAACCATTTTAACATTGCTGCAAACATATGTAAACACGCAGACAGTTCCGCCTGCGCATGCAGGTACATTCAGGCACCCATATGCCTGAAAGAATTACCCAGGAACCAGCGGCAGCATCACCTCCGTCGCAAACACCCCGTCGTCTGCCTTTCGGTTGAGATATCCGCCGTGATGCGCCACGATCTCATCGATCCGCAGCAGCCCGAAACCGTGATTTCCCTGCTTGTCAGAGAGAAAAGAACTCCCCCTCCGCCGCGCCATGCCATCCATGGAATTGGTGACGCAGATGTAGAGCTGTTTCTTGATGACATCGATATAGATGCGGATAAATCGCTCCTCCTCGGGCAGCTTCATGCATGCTTCCATCGCATTGTCCAGGAGGTTTCCGATCAGAACGGACAACTCGATATCCGGAACCGCGATCTTACCCGGCACTGCGGCAGTGGCATCTACACGGATCTGCCTCTCCCGCATCAGCGTCAGCTTGCTGTTTAAGATCGCGTCCACCATCACATTGCCCGTCCGCAGCAAGGTATCCACCTTCGCCAGATCCTCCGCCAGAAGTTCCAGGTATCCGGACGCCTCCTCATACTGTCCCATGCTCATATACGCCGCCAGGGTCTGGATGTGGTTGTGGTAATCGTGCCGCCAGCCCCGCATCGTGCGGTACATCGTCTCCACCTCGTCATAATGCCTGTTGACCAGCTCATCCTGAAATCGCGCGATCCTGTGTTTCACATATCTGGGCATCGCAAAACGCCACAGCATCAGATTGACGAGGATCAATGCCAACAATATGATCATGATTCCTGCTATTTCCCACATCATCCCATCATCCCTTATACAACTCGATAAACACCCTGCCGACCTCCTTCTCCGCGCTCCGGCTCACCGGGATCCTGCGCCCGTCGTCCAGAACCAGCTCCGGCTTCACGATCGCGGAGATGTGCTGCACATTCACCAGATACGAACGATGACAGCGCACAAACTCCCGCCTGCCGCACAACTGCCTGACCATCTCGCCGATCGAACTGCATAACACATGTGATGTATCCTCTGTGTACAGAATACACTGATGCGCCATCGCCTCAATATACCAGATCTTTGACGCCGGCAGGGACAGTGGTCCCTCCTCCGCACGGAACAGGATCTTTTCCTCCTGTTTCTTCCGCATCCTCATTTTTTTGAGCTTATCGAGCACTGTGAAAAGCTTCTCTTTGCGGAGCGGCTTCAGCAGATAGTGCAGCGCCGCCACCTCAAATCCCTGCGCCATATAGCTGTCGTAGCCTGTCACGAACAGGATGGGAATGTCCTCGTCCTTCCGGCGGATCCCGGCGGCAAGCTCCATCCCATTCAGCTGCCCCATCTCGATATCGAAGATCAGCAGGTCATAACTGCTGTCATCCTCCCATGCAAACCAGAAACTCTCGCCGCTGGCAAAGAGCTCCGTCTCCAGCGCCACCTTATTGTCAGCCGCCCACGCCTCCACGTATCTCTGGATCAGCAGGCGCTGCGCCTCCTCGTCGTCACAGATCGCGATCCGCATTGCCTGTCACCCCGCTTTCATGCCATGCAGCCATCGTCCACTCTGAAAACGCCAGCAAAAAATGACCGCCCTGACTGTCCAGTCCGCGAACATGCCGATCCACACCGCCATCGGCCCGAAATGATATACCCTGACGAGAAAGATGCACAACGCCACCCTGCAGCACCACATCGTGATCGTGGATACGATCATGGAAAAACGCACATCGCCTGCCGCGCGCAGTCCATAGGCTATGACAAACGATCCTGTCCACACAAGCGGCTTCATGATCGTGATCGCCAGAACCATCTCAAGACACATCGCTGCCGCCTCCGTCTCCATGCCGGCAAGCCAGGTGACCGGCTTCGTGATCGCAAAGACGAACAGACACGACGCGAGGATCCCAGCCCATGCGATACCTGTCAGCTTCACGATATAATACTTTGCTTCCTCTCTCCTGCCCGCCCCGATGCACTGCCCGACTACCGTCATCAGCCCGATACCGACGCCGACGCCAAACACGCCGTTCAGGCTCTCCATAATATTAGTCATCGCCTGCGCCGCGATCGCCACCGTCCCCATCGTGGAGACCGTCGACTGGATCGCCAGCTTTCCGAACTGAAACATGCCGTTCTCGACACCCGACGGGATACCGATCGCCATGATCTTCCAGACCAGCGGCATGTCTGGTCTGATCTGACCGTAATCCCTGATCACGATCACCTGTCTGGGCTTTCTGAGATGATAAAATATGACCGCCATAGAAAAAACACGTGATATCAATGTGGCAAGCGCCGCCCCTGCCACACTCCAGCGAAATACATAGATGAACACCGCATTGCCGGCGATATTCAGAATATTGGAGATCACTGACACCTTCATCGGAAATCTGGAGTTTCCTCCAGCCCGGAACAGCGCCGCTCCCACGCTGAACAGCGCCAGAAACGGATACGAGAGGACTGTGATGAGAAAATAGACCAGGCATCCTGCCATCACCCCGTCCTCCACCTCGCCAAAGATAAACCGCAGCAGGCGCTCCCTTCCGAGCAGGCAGACCAGCAGAACCGTCAGCGCGATCACAGCCACTGTGAGCACGACCTGTCTGGCCGCATTGTTGGCAGCCCGCTCATCGCCGCTTCCAAGATACTGCGAGCAGATGATCGCAGCTCCTGCAGCCATCGCCGAAAATACCTGAACCACCAGGTTGTTAAAGGAATCCACCAGCGAAACGGCGGAGATCGCCTCACTTCCGACCGTTGACACCATCATCGTATCGACCATTCCCATAAAGGAATTGAGCAGCTGCTCAACGATGATCGGAACGAGCAGTAAAAATAACGCCCGATTGTTAAATAATATGTTGTTCCAGTCTATTTTCTTTTTATCATACAATCTCATCTGTCTGCCCCGCTATTCCTGCCGCACAGCTTCCCCTGCACAGGTCTGCGCATAAAAACACAGTACCGCATGCTTTCTAACATTTGTTCATACGTGACAAAACGCCTGTTATTTCCATAGGATCCTCCACAAACGTTATCGCGCCGTGTTCCACCAGAAATTCCCTGTCCCGGAACCCCCACAGTACACTGATACAGGGAAGTCCTGCATTCCGTGCCGTCGCAAGATCCACATCGGAGTCCCCGACGTAGACAGCCTCCTCCCTGGTCCTGCCAAGCTCCTCCAGCGCGAGAAATACACTGTCCGGCTCCGGCTTTCTCTTCAGGTTCTCACGGTCGCCGATCGCGACATCAACCTGCGGAAAATATCTGCTGTTCAGATCCTGTACCGCCGAATCGATCTTGTTGGACACGATCGCCATCGCATAACCAGCGCTTTTTAATTCCTGCAAAAGTTCCGGTATCCCGTCATATGCTTTTGTCGCATCATTGCAGTGCTCTCCATAATACGCCTTAAAGATCCCAAACGCGCGCTCGAAGTCAGGATTCCGCTCCCCCTGCGGCACTGCGCGGATCATCAGGTTGCGCACGCCGTTTCCCACAAACTGCCTGACCTCGCTCAAGGTCCGCTCCGGCATGCCGCACTGCTTCAACGCATAGTTCGTTGCATTCTTCAGATCTTCCAATGTATCTAAAAGTGTTCCGTCCAAATCAAAAATTACTGTTGTTATCTTTCTCTCAGACATTCCTTTTCCCTCAACCTGATATCCCTGTTAAGCTCCGCGAACACCCTGTGGTACGCTTCAGGAAACGGAATGCCCTGTTCCCTGCAGACCGCTGCCAGCGCATCGTACTCGGGATATACCCTGTCACCGCACACCTTCACTTCGATCATTCCCAAACTAGTGCTATCTACACGCTGTTCGCGTTCTAACACGGTCCGCTCCATCTCCACTCTCCTGATGCCGATCGTCGTCGTCTCACGAAAGATGATCTGCTCCAGTCCTGAGATATCCTGCTCTTTACAGATCACATTGATCTGGTATGCCGGCCTGTTCTTTTTCATGTATATCGGCGTATAGTACACATCTCTCGCCCCCGCATCAAACAGCCTGTCCATCACATAGCCCAACGCCTCCCCCGGACAGTCGTCAATGTTGGACTCAAGCTTGTAGATGACATCTCCCCGTTCCTCCAGCGCCTCCACGATCATCGCACGCAGGATACTCGCCTTCTCATAGTTTCTCTTGCCAGCGCCAACACCGCCTGCCAGCACCCTGAACCTGCCCGGCAGATGATCTGCCGTCCTGACTGCCGCGGCGATCGCCGCACCCGTCGGCGTCACAAACTCTCCCTGCATCTCCATAAAGTGTACTGGCAGACCGTAAGTCTCCATGATATTTGCCGTCGCAGGCACCGGAACAGGCAGAATGCCGTGCTGACAGCGCACACTGCCGTGCCCCTCGTACAGTTCCGACACCGCAACATCTGTTATATTATATTTTTCTTTCAGGGAATCCAGACACACGGCTGCGGACATGATGTCCACGATCGAATCCACTGCCCCAACCTCATGAAAGTGCACCTCGTTTATCGGCTTATTGTGCGCCCTGGACTCCGCCTCGGCAAGAATGCCAAAGATCTTTACCGCCAGGACTCTTGCGCCGTCCGTAAGCTTTGCCTTATTCAGAACATCTGTTATTTCTACAAGCCCCGTGTGCGTGTGATGGCGCTCATGGTGATGCCCTTCCCCATGTCCATGCTCCTCATGCTCATGGTGATGCCCTTCCCCATGTCCGTGCGCTTCATGCTCATGGTGATGCCCTTCTCCATGTCCATGCTCATGGTGATGCCCTTCTCCATGCAGATACTCCATATCATGGTCATGATTTTCATGTTCCCTGTCCAGTATCACATGAAAGTCGCAGGCGTCAATGCCTGCCTTCTGCACCCTCGTCACCGCGACATCAAATCCCGGCACAAACGGCCTGATGCTGTCGACCGCCCTGTCAACTGCCTCTCTGTCCGCCCCCAGATCCAGCAGGGCGCCGACTGTCATATCCCCGCTGATCCCAGAATAGCATTCCAAATATAGTGTTCTCCTCATTGCCCTGAATCTCTCCTGTTCCCTTTTGTATCCTGCCCCTGCGCAAGGCGGTTGATCTGTGTCGCCATATAACCTGCACCATACCCGTTATCGATATTCACTACCGCGATACCGTTCGCACAGGAATTGATCATCGTCAGCAGTGCGGACAGGCCATGCATACTCGCCCCGTACCCTATGGAAGTCGGTACCGCTATGACCGGATTGCTGACCAGTCCCCCGATCACGCTCGCCAGTGCGCCCTCCATTCCAGCCACTGCCACAACACAGTTTGCCTCCTGTATCACCTCAGCATGTGCCAGCAGACGGTGCAGGCCGCTCACACCCACATCGTAAACCCGATCAACATAGCTGCCAAAATATTCCGCGGTCTGCGCCGCCTCCTCCGCTACCGGGATATCTGCCGTACCTGCCGTGCAGACCGCGATCCTTCCGATCCGCTTCGCCGCCTTTTCCTCCGGGTCCTTTTCTATCCTCAGTATTCTTGAGACCGGGTCATACTGTACCTGCGGAAGCTCCCTGCGCACCAGTTCATACTGCATTTCAGTCGCCCTCGTTCCAAAAACCTCACCGTATTTCTCATACATCTTTCGAAAGATCGACACCAGATACTCATCCGGCTTTCCCGCACAGTAGATCACCTCGGGAAAGCCTGTCCGTACCTCCCTGTCCGTATCGAGCTTTGCAAACCCCATCTCCTCATACATCCGCCTTACTTCCATTCTGCCTCCCTCTTTATTCTATATTCACTGATCTCAAAAAATGTGACCATCATGATCATGGTGTCCGCCCGCTTTCCGATGACCTTCACCGTCATCCGGTACCAGATGTCAGCCGCAAGCTCATATTCCATCGGTCCGCAGAAGTCCCCGCGCACGATCTTTGCAAAAGCCTGACTCAGAAGTTCCCTCTCCGCCTGCACCCTGCGGGCGTATTCCTGCTCGCTGATATCCTTGTCAAACACGATGTCGCTGTCGTATCGAACATTTGTTCTGAGCAATTCAAGTTTCCCATGCCTGTACTCATAAACTGCGATCGGTGTCTCGAGCAGATCAAAAAGCCTGCTGGTGTTCGAACGTGTATTCCACAGTTCATTGATGATCGCGATGTTCTCGTCCGTGCCGGCCTTCGCCCCCATCGCCTCCTCCTTTGCGATGAACGCCTCATAATCAGCCACTGACATCGGCTTCGCATAGTAGTATCCCTGCGCGTACTCGCAGCCGATGCATTTGAGAAAATCCACCTGTTCAAGTGTCTCAACACCCTCGACGATCGACGGCAGATGCATCCACTTCGCCATGCGGATCACAGAGGTCAGCACCTTCTCACCCTTCCCGTTCAGCTCCTGATCCTGCAGGAATTTCATGTCCACCTTCAGATAATCGACCTCCATATCCTTCAGGACATTCAGCGACGAATAACCGCTTCCGAAATCATCCATCATGATCTTAAACCCCAGCTGGCGGAGGCTGCTCATCGTCCTCATGATCATGTCCTGGTCTTCCATAAACGCGCTCTCTGTCAGCTCCAGATTTAGCAGTTCCGCCGGGATCTGATACTCTGTGATCAGCTTCTTGAGGATCTGTACCAGCCGCGGATTATATATGTTCACCCTCGACACGTTCACCGAGATCGGGTTCGGATGCCTTCCCTCATCGAGCCACCTGCGCAGCAGCTTACAGACCTGGCGCCACATATACTGGTCCAGCCTGCCGATAATGCCGTTGCGCTCATAGACCGGTATGAACTCGCCCGGGGACATCATTCCCTTATCCGGGTGGTTCCAGCGCACCAGCGCCTCCGCCCCATACGAACAGTCTGTCGCCAGGTTGATCTTTGGCTGCAGATAGACTTCAAACTGTTCCTCGTCGATCGCGCGGTTCACCTCATTGATGATAAACTGCTCCTGGCGCATATCCTCGATCATGCTCTCATCGTAGTACACAATACTCTGGACAAACTTCCCCTTACAGCTCTTTGCCGCCAGATACGCCCTGTCGTACATCTCAGACACATCCAGCGTGTCATCATTGATGACATACACCCCGCATGACAGCTTGATATTGTAGTCCTTGTTCACTTTCCGCAGATTGATCTGTATCGCATTCACCAGCAGATCGATATTTTCCTCCCGGAAAGGCATGCACACCGCAAAGACATCATTTTCCATCCGCCCATAGACAAACCTGTCAAAAACCATAGAGATCCTGCGCAGCTCTGAAGCGACACTCTGCAGTACCCTGTCACCCTCCCTGGCGCCGTAAAAATTATTGATCATCTTAAAGCGGTCTATGTCAAAGCGCACAAGCGCAAGTGTCTCCTCGTTCTCCTCCGACAGCAGCAGCCGCACTTCCCGGTAAAATTTGAACCTTGTAAAAAGCCCCGTGACAGCGTCCCGCTCCGTCATGATCATGCGGCTCTTGTCGATCGCATTCCGGATCCGAAACTGCAGAAGCACCGGATTGTACGGTTTCATGACGAAATCCCAGACGCCCGCTTCCAGACATTTCTTCTCAGAGTGCCAGTCCTCGTTGGATGTGGCAACGATCACCGGAATATTGTCATACTCCTGATGCCTGCGAAACTCGTCCATGAACTGAAAACCGTCCATGACCGGCATGATGAGATCCAGCACGATCACCGCTACTCTATCGATATTTGCCGCCAGGATCTCCAGTGCCTCCTGCCCGTTTGACGCATCCAGCACTTCATAATCATCCGCGATCACATCTCTCAGCCTCCGCTTGATCATTTCCTCATCGTCCACCAGTAAGATCGTACTTTTTCTATACATAAATGTCAGCTCCTTTACGCCAGAGCGGTCCAGCCGGACTGGCGGTTATTTCCCAGACAACAATACATTCTAATCTTACTTTTTCAGCAGGTTCTTGTCAATATAATCGAGCAGAGAAGATTTTATATTCTCCCTGCTCCCGCGCGACCCGTGCGCCGCACTGGCGGCATATTTCCTCTGCACGGGTCTGCGCAATCGAGTAGGGAAGAGTCCTCTTCCCCTACTCGCGCGCCGGGCACCCGTCAGCGCATGCTGACAATCTTCCTCTGGGTGCCCGTCATACTAAAAAGAGGAATAAGCTGCCGCTTATTCCACTGAGATCACTTTATAATCCTGATCCTCCACTGTCTTTTTCAGGATCTCATCGCTGACTTCCGCATTCAGCGTGAGTACCGCAGTCCCCGCCTCATGGCTCACCGCGGCCTCCGTCACCTGCTCGAGCGCCTCCAGGCACTTCTTTACCCTCGCCTCGCAGTGTCCGCACATCATACCCTCGATCTTCATTGTCTTTGTCATTTTCTCTTCTCCTTCCTTTACCATTCCCTTATCACCAGGACGTTTCCTGTCGCGCTTCGTACTGTAGATATCAACCAGATTCAGCCGCAGCGCATTGGTCACCACGCAGAAACTCGACAGACTCATCGCCGCTGCGCCAAACATAGGATTGAGCTGCCACCCAAACAGCGGGATCCAAACCCCCGCTGCCAGCGGGATCCCTATAACATTGTAGAAAAATGCCCAGAACAGGTTCTCATGAATGTTTCTGAGCGTCCGGCGGCTCAGCCGGATCGCCGCCGGCACATCGCGCAGACGGCTCTTCATCAGCACTACATCTGCCGCATCGATCGCGATATCCGTTCCTGCGCCGATCGCAATGCCGATGTCAGCCCGCGTCAGTGCCGGGGCGTCATTGATCCCATCTCCCACCATCGCGGTCCTGCCCTTTGCCATCAGATTCCTGATGACACTCTCCTTCCCATCTGGCAGAACGCCCGCGATCACCTCGTCAACACCTGCCTGCCGCCCGATCGCATTGGCTGTCCGCTCATTGTCGCCTGTCAGCATGACGACATGGATCCCCATGCCCTGAAGCTCCTCCACCGCCTGACGGCTGTCCTCCTTGATGACATCCGCCACAGCGATCATTCCCACAAGCACATCTGCCGTCCCGTTCTCTCCTGTGCCCCCCTGTGCAAAGAACAAAGGGGTCTTCCCCTCCTCCGCAAGCCTCTCCGACCTGCGCACAAACTCCTGGGGAATGGCCTGCCTTGAGTTTATAAACTTAGCGCTCCCGCCGTACAGCACCCTGCCGTTCACCACGGCTGTCAGCCCGTTTCCGGGAAGCGCCCTGAACTCCGACACCTCCGCCGCATGCTTTTTGCCATCTTCCTTATCTGCAAAGTACGCTCTGGCATACTCATTGACAGCGCGCGCGAGCGGATGTTCACTCTTCTGTTCCAGCGCATACGCCATGCCGACAAGCTCTTCCTGCGTCACTCCGTCTGCCGGTATGACATCTGTCACTCTCGGCTCCCCACTCGTGATCGTGCCCGTCTTATCCAGCGCCACGACCGACACTTTGCCGGTCTCCTCCAGCGACACCGCCGTCTTGAACATGATGCCGTTTTTGGCGCCCACACCGTTTCCGACCATGATCGCCACAGGCGTGGCAAGCCCCAGCGCGCAGGGACAGCTGATCACGAGCACGGAAATTCCCCTGGCGAGCGCAAAACCAGCTGTCTGCCCGGCCGCAAGCCACACCAGAGCCGTCAGCAGGGCGATCCCGATCACCGCCGGTACAAACACGCCGGATACCTTATCCGCCACTTTTGCGATCGGTGCCTTCGTCGCCGCGGCGTCGCTCACCATCCTGATGATCTGCGAGAGCGTCGTGTCCTCTCCAACCCTGGACGCCCTGCATCTGATAAAGCCTGACTGATTCACCGTCGCGGCGGATACCTTGTCGCCAGCCTGCTTGTCAACTGGAATACTCTCACCTGTGAGCGCCGCCTCATTCACGGCGCTCGCACCCTCCAGCACGATACCGTCAACAGGAATGCTCTCGCCCGGTCTCACCACAAAGATATCCCCCACTGCCACTTCCTCGATCGACACCTTTTCCTCACTGCCCCCGCGCTCCACTACCGCTGTCCTGGGCGATATTTTCATCAGCCCCTTCAGCGCGTCCGTCGTCCTTCCCTTGGAGCGCGCCTCCAGCATCTTTCCGACCGTGATCAGTGTCAGTATCATCGCTGCCGACTCAAAATAAAACTCATGCATATATCCCATGACTGCCGCATGGTCATTTCTCATCTGCGCATCCGTCATGGCAAACAGTGCATACGTGCTATAGACAAAAGCCGCCGTCGAGCCGAGCGCGACCAGCGTATCCATGTTGGGCGCCCTGTGCCACAGGCTTTTGAAGCCGCTGACAAAGAACCTCTGATTGATGACCATGACTGCGGCTGTGAGCAGCAGCTGGACCAGCCCCATCGCGACATGATTGTCCGCCAGTGCCGACGGGACCGGGAAGTCCCACATCATATGTCCCATCGAAAAATACATCAGCACTGCCAGCAATCCAATGGAGTACAACAGCCTGCGCCTCAGCGCCGGAGTCTCCTTATCCCGCAGCATCTCCTCCTGTTCGCTGAGAGTGGAGCGCGCACCGCCGGATAACTGCGCACCGCCCTTGACCGAGGCGCCGTATCCAGCCTCCTCCACCGCCCTGATCACATCCGACGCGGCGGCAGTACCCTCCACTCCCATGGAGTTGGTGAGCAGGCTGACGGAGCAGGAGCTGACTCCCGCCACCTTCGATACCGCCTTTTCCACCCTCGCACTGCACGCGGCACAGCTCATGCCTGTCACCGTGTATTGCTCCATCTCTGCGCCTCCCTTCTCCATCCTGATCTGCTGTGAAGAACACAACCCTTTTTCACTTCATAAGCTTTTTGAGCGTCTGGATCAGCTCATCGACCGTCTCCTCCCTGCCATCCCGGATATCCTTCGTCACGCACGTCTTGATATGGTTCGCCAGGAGCACCCTGTTAAAGCTGTTGAGCGCTGCGTTTACCGCTGCCACCTGCACCAGTATGTCCGTACAGTAGACATCCTTCTCGACCATTCCCTTGATCCCGCGGATCTGCCCCTCGATGCGGCTCAGCCTGTTGATCATGTCCCTGTACTCTTTTCCTGTGCGCTCCTTCGTCTTCTGTGTACAGTCCTCGCACGCTGTGCCTTCTATTTCCACAGCTTCTGCTTCTTTTGCAGCTTTTTCCACAGCTCCGACAGTTCCTTCATTTTCCGTGTTCTCTGTGTTTTTTGCGTCTTCCATGTTTTCCAGTTTCTCCAGATTTTCGTTGCTCATTCAATTTTCTCCTTCTGTACAATACAGTGTATTTTTATACTATACCCTTGTAGGGTAAATGTCAATATCTATTTTTCATTTACCGCAAAATTCAGGCATCTGCTCCATCGCGTCCCGCGCCCCCTGCAGGCAGTCCATCAGCTTCGGCGAAAATGTCCCGCACTCGCCGTTCATGATCATGTCGAATGCCCGTTCCCTGGTACATGCCTTCTTGTAGCACCGCTCACTGACCAGCGCATCATACACATCTGCAACCGCCACGATCTGCGCTTCGATCGGGATCGCGTCGCCCACCAGATGATCCGGATATCCCCTGCCGTCAAAACGCTCATGATGATGCCTGCAGATCGTATAGGCATATTTCCTGTAGTGCTCGTCCCAAACACCCTCAAGGTGATCCAGAACCCCGCAGCCGCGCACCGTGTGCGATTTCATGCACTCGAACTCCTCCTCCGTCAGCTTCCCGGGCTTTAGCAGGATATTGTCCGGTATCGCGATCTTTCCGATATCATGCACCGCACTCGCCGACTCGATGATATGCACTTCCTCCTCCGTCAGCCCGTATTCCGGGTACCGCCTCATAAGCTCCCGTGCCAGGATCCTTGTGTAGTATTTCACGCGCTTTACATGCTCCCCGCTCTCGAGATTTCGGCTCTCCACGACCTCCGCCAGAATATCCGTGATCTGCTCATTGCGCTGTTTCAGCACCTCCGCCTGCTTACAGATCATCTCGTACTGGCGCTTCAGCGTGATCGTCTGGGATTCCACCCGCTCCTCCAGGCAGTTTCTGTACGCAAACAGATCGACCATGTTCCACACACGCCGGAGCACGATCTCATTGTCAAACGGCTTCTTGATAAAGTCCGTCACGCCGCAGTCAAAACACCTGCGCTCAGTACCGGCCGCAGTTTCCCCACTGATCACGAGCACCGGTATATGTTTCAGATATCCTCTCTGTTCCATGATCCGCAGCACTTCAAAACCGTCCATAACCGGCATGACCAGATCCAGCAGCACCACACAGACCTCGCTCTCATGTCCCGCGAGCAGGCTGATCCCCTTCTGTCCGTCCTCCGCCGTGAGGATCCCGTATTCCTCCCCGAGTATCTCCGCCAGCATCTCGCGGTTAACCTCCGCGTCATCAATTATCAATACCTTATTTCTCATCTTCATTCCTCTTGCCAGTTTTATTGAGTAACGTATGCTATTTTATATATGTTTTACATTGACATTATCTTAACATATCTGACAGAAGCTGCGCAACATGAAAATATCTGTAATAGCTTCCCCATTTACAGTCGACTTTCATCATATTTAGGATTGATTTTCATAAAATAAAGTGCGATACTAAAAATATCGTGTCAGACAATAAAATCATATAATCGCAAAAAACTTGACAAATATAAGGAGGAAAACCAGCAATGGAAAATCTTAAGATTCCTGAAAACTACCGTTCTGAGCTCAATCTGCATGACACACAGATCGCCATCAAGACGGTAAAAGACTTTTTTCAGAACCAGCTCGCGCATCGGCTGAACCTGACGCGCGTGTCGGCGCCGCTTTTTGTCGATCCCCTGTCCGGACTCAACGACAACTTAAACGGCGTGGAACGCCCTGTCAGCTTCGACATCAGGGAGCAGGGCGGACGCATCGCGGAGGTCGTACAGTCGCTTGCCAAGTGGAAGCGTTACGCCCTGCAGAAATACGGATTTGCTGTCGGCGAGGGCATCTATACCGACATGAACGCCATCCGCCGCGACGAAGATACCGACAACATCCACTCCATCTTTGTCGACCAGTGGGACTGGGAAAAGATCATCAACCGCGGGGACAGAAATCCCGACACGCTCAAGGCAGTCGTCCGAAATGTATACAGATGCCTCCAGAATACGGAGAAATACATGGCGATCCAGTATGACTATATCGATGAGATCCTTCCCGACGACATCTATTTCGTGACCACGGAGGAGCTGGCCGAGATCTTCCCCGACAACACCCCGAAGGAGCGCGAATACTACATAGCGAAGGCAAAAGGCGCTGTGTGCATCATGAAGATCGGTGACAGGATGGAGAACGGAAAACCCCACGACGGACGCGCGCCGGACTATGACGACTGGTCCCTGAACGCCGACATCGTCGTGTACTATCCGGTTCTCGACATTGCCCTCGAGCTGTCAAGCATGGGAATCCGCGTCGACCGCGAGGCGCTGCTCTCACAGCTCGAGAAGGCAGGCTGCCCTGAGCGCGCACAGCTCCCCTATCAGAGAGCCGTTCTGAACGAGGAACTGCCGTTTACCATCGGGGGCGGTATCGGACAGTCGCGCATCTGCATGTTCTTCCTCAGAAAAGCACACATCGGCGAGGTCCAGTCCTCACTGTGGCCCGACGACGTGGTGAAGGCCTGTGCCGAAAACGGGATCAATCTCTTATAAACACCTTACAGAAATATAAAAAGACCGGATACCGGTCTTTTTATATTTGCTTTTCGTATTTTCTGAGCACGGAACACTCCAATGCTCCGACCGATATGTAATTATGCTCCACGGCATAAAAGTCTGTATGTTCTCCGGCGATCTCGCACTCTGCGTCCTCCAGCGCGTACTCCCATTCATTTTCTGACACGCATGACACTTTGTATACATCTTTGTAGCGCGGAAACGGCGCCGGGATCGTCTCCCTGATCCCCCTGCATTCCTCCGGACTGCACGCCGGGAAATTGATATTCCAGATCTCATGCGGCAGCATCTTCCTGTCAATGGCATCTCTCAATATCTCTTCAAGATACCTGTCCACGAGCGCATGCTCTTCCCGCCAGGTGGAGACCGCTATCCCTTTGATCCCCTGATACACCGCCTCTCTCGCCGCTGCTACCGTTCCGGAATACACAGAGTCGTATCCCATATTATGGCCGTTGTTGATCCCCGAGATCACGACATCCGGCCTTCTGTCAAGAACCGCCTGCACAGCCACTTTCACACAGTCCGCCGGCATACCGCTGCAGCTGTACGCTGCCTTCACCTCCACAGAAAACGGCACGCGCCGGATCCGGAGCGCCTCCGCGACAGTGATACTGTGTGACACTGCGCTCCTCTGCCCCGAAGGTGCCACGATATAGACTTCATCCGATATCTTTACGGCGATCTGTGCAAGCTTTCTGATGCCTGCTGCATCGATCCCGTCATCATTCGTTATCAGTATCCTCATTTTTCATCCTCCTGCAGATCATATATGAAAGCGCCTCTTCAGCTCCACGCGCGCCCTCCTGCCGCCTATGATCAACGTGCCGAGCAGCAATATCACAGACACATTCAGCGCGATCACTGACAGCATCGAATCCGTGATGATCTGCACCAGGCTCAGAAGGATGGTCACCGCGCTGCAGAGTACCATAAAGATCTGCACCATCAGATAACTCTGCCAGTTCTTGCGGTTGATGAACATGCACACCACGATACCCACATCGATCAGCAGGATGCCGGACGGAAACACATAGTTGACCGACCAGCCGTTGTAGCCCACCGAAAAGTCGACCGCCACCAGCATGATCACTGCGATGATCGTGAGTACGACTGTCTTCGCGATATAGCCGCTCGTCCCCAGAATCGCATACCGGATCACAATGTATCCAAACAGGAGCACCAGCCCGCCGATGATATACACCAGCGACTGCACCTCGGTAAGCATGCATATATTCACGAAGATGATCTCCGTCACCACCGCCAGAAACAGGTAGAGCCTGGAAATGAACACCAGCTTCCTCGACCGGACCCGGATGTCAGGATACATATTCTCCACCTCGACAGTCGGCTCCAGGACCGTTCCGCACAGCGGGCAGCGTTCCGCCTCGTCAAGCACCTCTATCTTACATTGTCTGCATCTACTCATAGTTCACCCCATTACTCTCAATCTCCACGCTGACACCGTCCTCGGCGATCTTTCGGAAAAAACCGCGCTGCACTGACGCGTCAGCAAGATCATAGCTGAAACTGAATACCAGTGTGCTTCCATAAGAACATATGTTTCCCTTGATATGCTGCCCCTTTGACATGGCAAGGCACGAATGGAACATCTCCACATATGGCTTATACACATCGTCGACGGTTATATTCCCTATGTTTGTGATCGTCGAAGTATTCGCGAGCGCCGACTGGGTATACACGGCCCTCATGGCGATATTCTTGATCAGCAGCGGCGCCGCCCGCGCCACCAGGATCTTTTCATTCGATACATTGTATGAAAAGAGCCGCTCCAGATTCTCTTTGTTGATCTGTTGTTTGAGGCTGTCCCTGACAATGGCGAGCACCTCCTCAAAAGCATACTCCTCCTCGACAGGATGGAACTCTGCCGACACCATGACAAAAAAGTTTTTCGTGGTGATGGAATTGAAATACGGCCGCAGATTGACAGGCACCGCCACCCGGACCGGCTTGTCGGACGGCATGCCGTGCATACACTCCCTGTACACACTCCAGACAAATACCCCCACCAGATACTCATTGATGCTCACGCCATACTGATGACACACCTTCTTCAGCTCAGGCACCTGCATATAGCCGTGCATGATCCCAAACTCACCCGGGCTAAGCCGCTCGCCCTTGATGAGATATGCTTTTTGGGTCTGATAGCCCTTCTCAGAACTTTTTCTGTAATTTTTCAGGAAGCTGTCCTCCCTGTTCAGGGAAGTGCTGCTGGCGAGCAGATCGCCCTTCTCTCCCTTGAGCTCAGGATGAAGCAGTCTCAGATACTGATACGTCAGCTCCTTTAAGAAATTGATACCGCCCATGCCGTCTGTCAGCACATGAAACACCTCCAGATTGATGCGGTATCTGTAATATGTGACGCGGAACAGATAACTGTTGTTCCTGTTCGGGTAAATGTATCTGCACGGAAATGTCGTCTCCTCCCGGACCTTCGGCGCCGGCTTGCCATTCTCCTCAAAATAATACCAGAACACGCCCTGCCGCAGCCTGAGATTAAAGCCGTCAAATTTGGGCAGCACGATGTCAAGCGCCTGCTGCAGCAGCTCCGGATCGATCTGTTCCGTGAGTGTCACACTGATGCGGTACACATTGCTCATGCTGTCGCCGGCTATAACAGGAAAAAGATGGGCCGTGTTATCCAGCTTGTCCCATCTGATATCCCTCATCGTACTCTCCGCCTTTACGGGCTTTGTCTTTTTTCCTTCCTTCTCTTTTCCATGTCCCTGCACAGGATCCGTTGATCTTTTCTTCATACACAGCCCCATTTCTCAATGATATCATCTATAGTATACTCTCAAATGAAGACCGTATCAAGAAAAATTATCAGTCAGTCCCTAGAGCGTGTTTGAAAAATCATTCCCGCCATCTATACGCCCCACTTTGCGTGATATTTGCACCGAATTCAGTCAACATAGCCCGCTATGCCTCCTTCATTCGGCACAAATCTCCCACAAACTGTGACGCACATCTGACGGAAAGCATTTTTCAAACACGCTCTAGTTCAGTGCCGCCTTCCTCACGCGCGCACGCACCTGGGAGCCGACGAGCAACGTGAGTGCCATCTTCGCGAGATCGCCCGCGATAAACGGAAGCACGCCCGCGGCGAGTGCCGCGCCAATGCTCAGATCCGCCTGGTACGCAAGCCACACCGTTCCAAATGCATACGCCACTGCAGTTCCCGCAACCATGCCGGTAAAGCTGATGCCGATCTGCCCGTTCCATCGGTCGATACAGTAACCGCAGATCAGAGCCATGAAGATAAACCCGATCAGATACCCGCCTGTCGGTCCAAAGAGCTTCGCCGGACCGCCCGTGAAAGCCGAGAACACCGGAAGTCCCGCCAGCCCCAGCAGCAGATACACCAGATAGCTGATCGTGCCGCGCCGCATTCCCAGGATGTAGACAGAAAAATAGACCGCAAGATTTGTCAGCGAGATCGGCACCGGACTGAACGGCAAAGGCAGCGACAACGGTCCCGCAATACATGTGAGTGCCGCCATCAATCCGATCAGGGTGATCTCTTTTGTCCTCGTATTCATTCGCATCAATCCTCCATTCAAAATGTTAACCATTGTTTCATTTATAGTTTACATTCAATGTCTGAAAATGTCAATACCATAATTCTCCGTATCGTCCTGAAACGCCATACCCAGCAGTTGCAGGTTTTTCGGACACAAAAAAATGGAAGCAAGGGGGCTCGAACCCCTGAACAAATGCTTCAACCCATAATACTATTATTTTCATTACTGTACCTTTATCGAAAATCCATCATAAATTCCAACAGGTACATCCTCGCCAAAAGAATACTCTTCCATCGTTTCTTTTTCGAATCGATACACCATCACTATCTCTTTTATCGGATCGACTATCCAATACTCCCGAACTCCAGCAGCCTGATATTTAAACAGTTTTTTGAAATAATCCATCTCTTTGTTTCCCGGTGAGATGATTTCTATTATCCAATCAGGAGCACCGTGACAACCCTTGTCTGTAAGCTTATCTTTGTCGCAGATAACAGATATGTCTGGCTCTACGTAATTTTTATCATCTTTGTTTAAAAATACAGCAAATGGAGCTGGAAGTACTTCACACTCACCATTATTTTTGATAATATAATCCTTAATTCGATAATGAATATCTGATATTATTCTTTGATGTCTTGTGCTTGGCGGTGCCATATAATAAATTTTTCCATCAATCAGTTCTGCCCGCTCTCCATCAGGCAATGCATAAATATCTTCAATTGTGTAAGACTCTAATGTTCCTGCT
>ERZ778504.550-NODE-550-length-38178-cov-7.727723_pt1 | contig 38178 bp, 38 predicted proteins | sample MGYA00510046_ERZ778504 | MGnify/ENA primary metagenome ERZ778504 (study PRJEB29527, sample SAMN07138964) | mouse gut metagenome | material: feces | host: mouse | place: China:Nanjing | collected 2016-01-25 ...
TTGCAAGGTATATGTCTGTTGGAATGACACAGGGTGAAATCAAAAAAATGTTCTGTGTGGAGGCGCTTACCATAGCAGGGCGTCCGATTTTAATCACCCTTCCGCTTGCAGTTGTTACAGTGGGGTATATGCTGAAAATAAGTTATGTTGAGGTGGAAACCTTTCTTGCCGAAGCGCCATTCATTCCGATTCTGATTTTTATGCTGGCTATCTGGGGAATTGTGGCATTTGCATATTATCTTGGCTGGCGTAATATACGTAAGATCAACTTAGCTGAGGTTTTGCGGGATGATACAATGATGTAAAATGCGATGAAGATGAAGAGCCGATAAACCTGTGAGTAATTGTATCGCTTCAGCAATCAGGGAAAAGTGTCAGCCCAGAGCGTGTTTGAAAAATGCTTTCCGTCAGATGTGCGTCACAGTTTGTGGGAGATTTGTGCCAAATGAAGGAGGCGTAGCGGGCTACGTCGACTGAATTTGACGCAAATATCACGCAAAGTGGGGCGTGCAGGTGACAGAAATGATTTTTCAAACACGCTCTAGCGGCGGCCTCGCTGCCGGGTTGACAGATTATGATGGATTTATTTGTTTCTTGATGATGTGTTACATTCCTTACCAACCTTTTTTTGTGATAACCTGTTTGGGCGCCTTCGCTGTCTTTGGTACCACGCTCTTCTTAGCAGTCACCACAAAAACAGCGGAAACCAGCAGAGCGACCAATAGACTGAACATACAGAACAACGGATTCCAGTGTACAGCCGCATCATAGCTGCGGTATCCCACCAGTCCCATGCTTGCGGTTACGGGATACAAATTTGCCAGGGTCATGTTCCCTGCCGCGAACATCCCGCCGTAGCCGTAGACAAAGGCGGCCACCGCCCCGATCAGATGCCCGTTTGGAATACGGGCGGCAATGGCGATGACCGGCAGAACAGCGATATAGAGGAACAGGCAGTTCAGCGTAATCTGTGCCGCGGCTTGTAAAATTGCCGGCAGCTCACCTCCAGGAAAGCCCAGCAGGAAGGACGCGGCCACAGTAAACACAGTGCTGGCAAGCCCCAGAAACAGTGAGAGCAGGCCGCAGACAACCAGCTTGCCCAGTAGCAGAGCTGGGAATGACACGGGTATCGTGAGGATGCTTTTCAGTGTGTCATCCGTCCCCTCACGGTTAATAATATATCCGGTGATCAGGGCGATGCACATGGGGAAGATCGTGGTGATATTTTCCTTCATCACCTGCTCCGCGAAATGGGAGAAGGTCCAGACGGTGCCGTCCAGGGCGGTGGTGGTGAAGATGGTGAGCAGGACGGCGAGCAGCATCAGCAGGACGCCCGCCCAGATCATGTGATACCGTTTCAGCTTCCAAAGCTCGGTTTTTATCGTAACCAGCATATTAATCGCCTCCTCTCTTTTTATACAGATAGTCAATCAGCAGGACGGACAGCACGGACATTACGCCCAGAATCAAAACTGTCTGCGTGGTGGTGGGAACCAGGTACTGCAACTGTCCCACGCTCTTTCGAGTTCCGTGAAGAACCATATCCCCGGCGCACCAGAGGTTTGTGAGGGGAATCGGCATCAGCCAGCAGAGGAACCTGGGCATGACCTCGTAACAGCCCTCGGCGGTCAGGCTCAGCACGCTGTAAAAAATGCACAGCAGGATGGAAAAGATATAGGTCTTGCTGAAAAAGACCACCAGCACCACCAGCGGCAGGGTGCCCGCCGTGACGAACACCCCCAGCTCCACAGCCAGCCACAGCTTATAGCCCAGTCCGCCTACTTCAGCGATCAGACTTCCGCAGAGGATGGCGGCAATGGCAGAGGACAGGCTGAAAATCAGCCCGAACAGAAACAGGACGATGATCTTGGCAAAAATCATCTGGGTGCTGGTCACCGGGATGGTCCGCAGGTTTTTGAAGGTGTCATTGTCCCGCTCCATAAAGAACAGCATGGCGGCAATGACGCCGATGACGCAGGGCAGAAGCAGTTCCACCCCATAGCCCAGGACAAACTGGTAAAAGTCATCAAAAAGCTCTGCCTTCGTGTCGTACCGCTCCATCATGCGGGGCGTCAGCATCATCAGTGCCACTGGGGGCGGGAACATGAATGCGGAAAGAATCACAAAGGGAATGAACTTCTTCCGCTTCAGCTTCGCCAGCTCGCAGGAGATTAGTTTAAGCAATTCCCTCACCCCCAGTCACTCGCTTGAAGTAATCCTCCAGACTTTCCTCCACGGTTGCGATCTCCGACACCTCCAGTCCCTGCTGCACAAAGGCGGAAACAATTTTTGCCACGGGAACCCTGGTAGAATCCATCCGCAGGTTATGGCCGTCCTGCGTACTGAACTGCGTTTCGTGAAAAATGTCCCGTAAAATTTCCGCCGCCCGATTTGTGTCGGAAACCGTGAAATGGACATACTTGCTGCTCTTGGCCTCTAGGTCTGCGAAGCTCTCCTCCTCCAACAGCACGCCGTGGTCGATGATACCGATGTCGTCCGCCAGCAGCGCCACTTCGGATAGAATGTGGCTGGAGATCAGGATGGTCTTGCCCCGCTCATCGCACAGCGCCCGGATAAAAGAGCGCACCTCTGCAATGCCAATGGGGTCCAGGCCGTTGATGGGTTCGTCCAGAATCAGCAGCTCTGGGTCGTGCATCACCGCCAGGGCAATCGCCAGCCGTTGCTTCATGCCCAGGGAGTATTGGGAAAAGAGTTTTTTGTCCCGGTAGGGCAGGCCCACCAGTTCCAGGGCGCTTTGGATGGCGTTCTGGTTTTTCAGCCCCCGCAGGGCGGCGAAAATGCGCAGATTCTCCGTTCCTGTCAGATTGGGATAGAAGCCGGGGGACTCGATCAGGCTGCCAATACGGGGCAGCAGTTTTTTCTCGTTGCCAGACAACGGCTTTCCCCAGATCTCCACTTCCCCGGATGTGGGCTGGGTTAAGCCCAGGAGCATCTTCATGGTGGTGGTTTTCCCCGCTCCGTTCCGGCCCAGCAGACCGTAGATGCGGCCCCGCCGGACATGGATGTTCAGCTCCGCCACGCTCTTTTGTGTCCCGTACTGCTTGGTCAGTTGTTTCGTTTTGATTACTATTTCGTTCATAGCGCCTACCTCCTTTATAAAAGCAGTATACAACGCCATTCTTGAGCGATCCTTGAGGGAACCTTGAGATAACCTTGAGATTGCGCCGGCAGCATATATAATTTGAGGGTTTTGTGTTATAATGAGTGCAGACAGGAGGTGTTCCTATGTTGGACAAAGAGATACTTGTCGTAGACGATGATAAGGATTTGCGGATGATGATCCGTTCCATTTTTGAGAGCGCCGGATACACGCAGATTTGGGCAGCGGCCTCTGGAGAAGAGGCACTGGCGCTGATTGCGAAAAAAACCCCCGGTATCATTATTCTGGACGTGATGATGCCGGGCATGGATGGGTTTGAACTGCTCCAGGAGATTCGGGCCGTCAGCAAGGTCCCTGTCCTCATGCTCACCGCAAAGGGAGAAGCCGAGGACCGTTTCGCCGGGTTCGAGCTGGGCGCGGACGACTACCTGGTCAAGCCCTTTCTGCCCAAGGAATTGCTGCTGCGGGTTCAGGCAATTTTGAAACGGGCCTATCCTGAAAAGAATCGGATCGTTACGCTGGATGCAGCTGCAGTGGATCTGGATCGGGCGGAGGTTATCAAAGAGGGGCAGCGGATACCCCTGACTGCCAGGGAGTACAGCATTTTCGAAAAACTGGCGGAGAATGCGGGCCGGATTGTCACCATCGGCGTCCTGTGCCAGACACTGTGCGGGGACATCTGGCAGGGATATGAGACAACACTGATGACTCATATCCGGCACCTGCGGGAGAAGATTGAGGAAAATCCGTCAAAGCCCGTGTCGCTCCTGACGGTGAAGGGATTGGGGTATAAGCTGGTGGTAAAGGAGCCGGAGAAATGAAACCTGTGGAACGCTTCTTTCGGAAATACTTTTTATCTATGGTGGGCATCATCGTGCTGTTCCTGCTACTCAATGTTGTCCTGTTTTTCTCTGTGCTGATCTGGGCCTGGCAGACCTCGGAGACACCGGACCTCTCCATGAGCGAAATCTGTGACAGGATTACTCTGGACGGAACAGGACATTTGACGGCGGCTGGGGAGCTGGCCGAAATGTTGGAAGAACATCACGCCTGGGCCATGGTTTTGGACGATACCGGAACGGTCATTTTTCAGAGCAGACTGCCGGAGGAACTGCCCCGGCGGTACACGGCAGCGGATGTGGCAAAATTCAGCCGGTGGTATTTGGGGGATTATCCGGTCTATGTGCAGGAGCATCCCCAGGGGCTATTGGTAGTGGGCGGCGAAAAGGGCAGTCAGGCGAAGTATTACTTTTCTGTCAGTGAGAGCTATGCGAGAAAACTGCTTGTCGGGCTGGCTGCCGTCTTTCTGACCAATATCATTGTAGTGGTTCTGCTGATCTGGCAGAACACCCGGCACATTGAAAAGGCAGTCACACCCATTTTGCGGGGGATTGAAACAGTCTCCTGCGGCCAGCCGGTCAGCCTCCCGGAAAAGGGGGAATTGTCGGAGATCAACAGGCAGCTCAACAAGGCAGGGGCTTTTATTGCCAGAAAGGACACTGCCCGTGCCGAATGGATCAGCGGCGTCTCCCATGATGTGCGGACGCCTCTGTCAGTCATGCTGGGCTTTGCCGGACAGCTGGAGGATGATCGTGCCCTCCCGGCATCCGCCCGTGAGCAGGCGGCCTGCATCCGAAAACAGGGAGAGCGGCTGCGGAGTTTGATTTCCGATTTGAACCTCACATCAAGGCTGGAATATTCCATGCAGCCCCTCCGGCTGGAAAAAGTCTATCTGGTGGAACTGGCACGGCAGGTTGTCTGCGAATTTCTGGACGGTGGTTTGGAGGAGCGATATGGGATAGCGTTCTGCGCTGACCAGGAAAGCGAGTCGTTGCTCATCCTGGGTGATGAGGCTTTGTTGAAACGTGCCCTGGGTAATTTAATCCAAAACAGCATCGTTCATAACCCACAAGGCTGTCGGATTTCTGTCTCGATTCTGTGCAGAGAAGCCGGTATAACGGTCGAGGTTACAGACGATGGTGTGGGGGTATCGGCTGAAAAGCTGAAGGAGCTGGCCACAGACCACCGCCGCCTGGAGAGTACGGATGAAAAACTGAACCTGCGGCATGGGTTAGGTGTTCTGCTGGTAAGGCAGATTGTGGAGGCTCACAAAGGTACCATGACCATGGAGAGCGCACCGCAGAAGGGGTTTAGAACTGTGCTGACATTTCCGGTATAAATTGTTTGGATTTTTTCAAAAGTAGATAAAAAGTTGGAATTTATGTTTTAAAATATCCTGATAAACTAAGATATAAAAACAGAGGTGACAAAGCAATGAGAATATATCACTGCCTGGGTGCTTTATTTATCAGCCTGCTGCTTTGTGCCTGCAGCGATACAGCAGGTGCAACAGGTAGAACGGATATGGAACTGCAGAATCCAACGGAAACGGTCCAACAGGTGTCGTTATCAGAGGAAATCCTGTTTCATTCCCCGGAAATCGAGCGCAGAACGCGGGAACTCCTGGAGAAGCCCGAAGGCGCAATCACAAAATCAGACGTGCTTGCAATCACGGAATTTGACTTTGACGGATACGAAGAAATTTCGTGTGGTAAGCCGTTTTTGGATCTGCAGTGGTTCTGCAATCTGGAGAAGGTAAGTCTGTATCACTGCGGCGTGCAGAGTCTGGAAGGTGTGGAGGCTCTTACGGCACTGAAAACGCTTTGGGTAAGTCGCAATCACATAACAGACATTACACCGGTAAGCAGTCTGACGAGGCTTGTGAGTTTTCACTGTCTGGGAAACGATATTGATGATTACACGCCTGTCAGCGGGCTGGTCCACTTGGAGGACCTTGAAATCGGGAACGTCTCTGAAGCGAAAGTGGACATAACATTTGTTACAAACATGACAAACCTCAAATCGCTGTTCGCACGGGACTGCGGCATTTCGGACATATCTGCGCTGGGCGGCCTTGCGCAGCTTGAGGAGCTTAGTCTGGGATACAACCGGATTTCAGACATCAGCCCGTTAAAAAATTTGCAAAACCTGACGAAAGTCTATTTAAACAATAACAGAATTGACGATATCAGCCCGCTGGAAAACAAACAAAAGCTTACGAGCTTAGAGCTTGAAAATAATCGGATCAGCGATATAGCGCCGTTGTACGGGCTGCACGCTTTAAAACATATAGAGCTGAAAGGAAACCGGATTTCGGATAGCGCCTTTGAACAGTTTTTCGCGGAAAGAAAGGATGAATTGATTACGGTAACGCAGACAGGGAAGCTCAGGGAAGACATGCCGGAGTTTACGTTTCGGCTAACCGCGTATGATGATTTGCGTCGCGAGTGTTACGCGCTGCAGACCATTGATGTTTACCAGGGCGATACACTGCTGCAGGCCATTTCCATACCGGAGCTTACATGGGAAGGTCAGACCTTGCAGAGCACGCTCGAAATTGTTATGGAGGACGTAAACTTTGACGGATATCAGGACATACTCGTCTTCGATGTATTAAATGGAAATTACCGGACGGAATGGATTTACCTTGTATGGAATGTGGAAGAACAAAGGTTTGAGAATGATATCCGCTTAAATCAGATCTCGCTTGCTGTCTTTGATCAGGAAAAACAGCTTATTTACGGCATGGAATGCGGAGGAGCGGCGTATCATTATTATTCAACGTACCAGTATATTGACGGTGAAATTGTGAAAATCCGTTATTATGAGGAAGAAGGGATTTTCATATTCGATGAAAAGATTAGACAGTACTATGACGCTGCTTCCGTAGAAACCGGCGGCGTGACATTTGACGCGTGGTATGCACATGTCATGGAAAGAAACGCGGCAAGCGGCCAGCTGGAAACGGTTTCCGAAGAGTACGTTTTTGAGTCGTATGACAGCGAAGGGAAAGCGATTGAGGAAGAACAACTGCGCATAGATGTATCGTCCGAGCTTGGGGCACAGATCAGCGCGGATATTATTCCGAGATAAGGAACTGCAGGAAAATAAGTGATGTAGCTTGCGCAGTCCAAATTAAAGCCTGACTGGTGAAGATCATCTGCCAGACATTTGCCTATATAGGCAAATGCGGTCGATGATCAAAATAGAATGAAGGAGACAAAAGCGATGTACAGCAATCAGATTTTATGTGCGGAAGGGAAAGCAAAGAAAGAGGATTTAGACCGTATTGAGCAGAAATTTCATGTAAAAATCCCTGCGGATGTGCGGGAACACTGTCTGGCCTATAACGGCGGCTATCCGGAAAAGCCCATTTTTACGGACAAAAACGGCAACGAATACTCTGTGGACTTGTTTATTCCTGTACGGGACGGAAAGAAACGGCCCATGGAAAAAACGCTGGAACTTTTAAGAGCGGATGACGATGTCATTCCGGACTGGTTGATTCCCTTTGCCGAAGAAGATGGGGGAAACCTCTTTTGTTTCAGTGTAAGGGAATCCGACCTGGGCGCCATCTATTATTACGATCACGAGTTTGAATACGGCGAGGACCCGGAGGAGCATATAACCTGGCTGGCGGAATCCATCACAGCGTTTATTAATGCCCTGACCGAGAATGAGGATGACGAGGACGATTTGGAGGATGATGAAGAGTAAGCGATTCAAATACATAGCTGGATTGGCGGCGCTCCTTCTGGTGATCTGTCTCTTTCGGAGCTGCTGTGACGCTTTGTTTGTGGCGAGCCGGGAGGTCTTCGTCTCGCCCCAGGGGACAAACACCATCATCATTGAGTACGACCATGTATGCCGCCCATATGTCTACCAAAAGACCTGGTACGGGAAAAGGGAGATCTGGACCTATCCGAGCGCCGGCTTTATGGAGACCGTATCTTTTGGTGTGGAATGGCTTTCGGAAAATCAGTTCCGAATGACCTACGATGATAAAGACGATGAATTTGATGAAGAATATATCATTACGATACCAGAATGAACAACAGGAGGAGATGCAGATGGAGCAGAAAATCCTTGCATTTATGAAAGAGAACGGCATCGCCGTCTTTGCGGAGGTGAACCGGGCAACCGGGGCCGTCCACATGGAAAAGCTGGGAGACATGGAAAGTTGGGACTTGTTTCAGCAGTTGGTGCTGTACTCTGATGTGGAGGCCCTTTGTGACAATACCCGTAGCCACTTCCCTTTCCAGGTCTGGGGACAGGGAGGCACCGGATGTCTGCTTTCCTGGCTGGACGGCGGCAGGGCCGTTGCGCTGTTTTTTGACAGCGAGCTGTCGGGACCGGCGTTCACGAAGTGGGTCAGGGAGCTGGACCAGAAGGTGCGCACGCTTTATTCATGAGTAAAACAGGCAGTCATACGTGTTGCTGCATTGATACATTAGCAATTTCACTAATTCTGGATTGAACCGCAGTTTATTAGTGAATATATAAACTGGAATTTGAGGAGGTTGAGTATATTGGTTGGAAGAATAGTAGCTCTGGTATGCTGCTTATTATGTGCTTTTCCTTTCTTTGTTATAAGTGTTTGGGGGAAGGATAGTAGTGAGCCTATAAATTTTTGGAGTGGAGACGCCTCACTAAAAGATAAAGTTAAGAATGTAAAAGGCTATAATACGGAAATGGCTGGATTATATAAAAAGTGTGCGTTATTCTTCTTACTGACAGGGATTTTATTTGTAGTTTTTCCTATTGCTGGAATTGGGTTGTTAGTGTTTGATTGTTCGGCGGGGATTTATTTGGCATATCGGTTTTATAAGGGGGTTTTGAAAAGATGGTCTTAACTGAAAAATTCGATTTCTTTTGGACGACGATGGAACTGTGCGATTGGAGCAAGGAAGGGGATGATGATAAGGTACTGAATCCGCTGATCAAATATCTCTCAAAGCAGGATGACTGTATTATTTTTGAGTTTGACGATCTCATGACAGAACTGCTGTATGATCTGGATACGGAAAAGCTGGCAGATCAATGTGAGAAGGTTGACCCGCTGATGTGTGACGACACATTTTTATATTCCAGGTGTGCCGCTTTGATCAATGGGCCGGATTTCTATGAGAAGGTCAAGCGGGGGGGAATGAAAAAGGTATGGGGTATGGATTTTGAAGCCCTGCTCTATGTTCCGGGGAAGGCGTGGGCATTAAAACACCGGCGTTCTGCTGACGATTATCCCCACATTTCTCCATTGAGCTATGAAACCGGAAGCAATGAGGAAGGCTGGAATAAATAGCTTCTAACTTGATGGAGCCGTTGCCAAGTTGCGGGAGGATGTATACGATGGACAAAAAAACTACAGATGCGGAAATCAAAATGCGTTACCAGTACAGCGTCAGAGTGCTGAAAACCTGTGTCGATGCTCCAGATCAAGTCAAAGAAGCTACTGAGATTTTGAAGGAACTGGCTGAAGGGGGGTATGTGGAGGCACAGTGCAGTCTTGGTGATTACTATTCTGAGGGCTGTTATATAGAACCGGATCAGGCCAAGGCGGCTTATTGGTATGCGGAAGCCGCAAAAAGAGGAAGCATAAAAGCTGCTGAGGCCCTGACAAGTCTGTATTGCTGTCGCGCTCTTGATGGGATGTCCCCAGAACAGGCGTCGGAGCTGGAGCTGGAGTGGCATAAAAAATGGTTTTCCATGCTGGAGGCGAAGGCCGGAAAAGGCGGCATCGAGGAAGCCGAAGCCCTGATGAACTCCTATATGTACCAGCCTCCCACCGACATGGAGGGAGAACAGGCCACAGCACTTGCCCGTAAATGGTATGAAAAATGGATCGCGCTGTTGAGAGCCAAAGCGGAGAAAGGGAGCGTCCGGGCCAGGAAGAAGCTGGCCGATGTCCTGTATTCCGGCGACGGTGTTCCGGAAGAGCTGCTGTCGGAATTTTCCGACGAGGAGGATGACCGCAGCCTGGAACAGTCTGTGGAACTGTACGAGCAGCTGGCCGCCCAGGGTGACGCGGAGGCATATTTCTCCCTTGGGTGCGCTTACGACTATTTTGAAGCGCCGGAAGAGGATCTGAAAAAGTCTTTTTCCTATTTTATGAAAGCCGCCCAGATGGGTTATGCGCAGGCGTATACATGTTTGGGCTCGGCATATTTCCAGGGCAAAGGCGTGGAGAAGGACTGGGTAAAGGCCAGAGAAATGTACCAGACAGGCGCGGCTATGGGGAATCCTTTCGCTATGCTTCAATTTGCAAACTGCCTCAAGCGGGGAACCGGAGGAGAAAAAGACTATCCGGCGGCGAGAAAGCTGTATCTCCAGTTGGCAGAGCATCGAAATGATGATGCCTTATATGAGTTGGGAGATATGTACTTAAAGGGTCTGGGAGTAGAGGTCGATTTACAGAAAGCCTTTGACTGCTTTACAAAGGCGGCAAAGCATGGCAACCGTGCCGCCGAAAATGCACTGAACAGTAAGAAATTCAGGGATTTCAAAAGGTAAAATTTTATTTGAAAGAGAAATAAAGGAGAATCCAAAATGATACTTAATATGAGTCAAACTGATGTATTGAAAGATTTTTGTGCCCTGTTACTTTGCGGGCACCAAGAAAAAGCGTTTCGTCGCTGTAAAGAATGTATGGAAAATGCGGCCGACGAATATGGCGGCATTCCTGATATTTTATATGTGCTCTCCGGGAACGATGTCGATCCGGATGATCCATTTGGAAATATGGCCAGTGATGACAAACAATCCGTAAAACCGCAATACTATCTGATCTCTACTGACGCCGGCGCACCAGATTTAGAGGACTTTTTCTGGTTCGTTGAGAACCTCAGGACAGCGCGGGGACTTGATTTTACCATTGATGAAGAAAAATTCTCAGACGATGACTGTATCGTGGAATGGCTGGCAGAGCTTGCCGCACAACTGGAGAACTTATATATTGTTGATTTTGACGGGGCCAGTGAAGATTATCATTTTACGATTATGAGTAAGAATGACTGCAAAAAGGCAATGGACTTGTTCCAAAAGATGACGTCTCATATAGACGGTTACACATTTAAATCTTTTGTAATAACAAGTGATTTCCAGGGATAACAGATAAGCCATGCTCACGGGCAAGGGACAAAACTTTTGAAAAACAGGAAAGGACAGATCGTATGACAGAGTGTAAAGTGATGATTAAAGCACCCATGAAAAAGGTAAAGGCCCGGTTCTCGGACTATGAGGATATGGAGTTTGAAAAGCGGGGAGACTGGACGCTGGTGGAGGATTACTCCGGAACCCAGTTGTTTGGCTGGGGAATCTCTAACTGGGTGAAACTGGCCGGAGAGGATGAACTGATCTACGCTTACTATGACGAGGACATGAATGCGGAGTTTATTCACGTAAGGGATGGTGTCTGCCTGCGGGCCTACACGCAGTATGACGACGAGGTAGATACCGATGAGGGAGAAGACGCAGAGACTTCTGTCAGGGAGTGGTCGGATGTAGGTGATTACATGGATAAACATATGGTTTGATTTTTGAACCTGATGGACAGGATACAGGAAGGGATTGTATGAGAAAGGCAGTCATTTTATGTGTGGTATTTTCCTGCGCAGCCGTTCTGACAGCGTGTGCGGGCAATGGCGGCAAAAATCGAGTAGGGAAGAGTTATCTTCTCTACTCGTGCGCCGGGCACCCGTCAGCGTATGCTGACACTTACCTCTGGGTACCCGTGTGCATAAATACAACAGGCGATGCCGGGGCAATGCCTGAAAATGTATTACTGTTAGAGATTGGGGAAACAGATGCACCGGAAACAATGCTGCCATTTGATCCAAAGCTTCCCATACAGTATTCTCCTGATGGGAAATCGGCGCTTATTACCGAGTATAACCATACAGATCAGGTAAAGAGATTGTATCAGGTCAATGAACCAAAAGGATGCATGGAAGAGACGCGGTGGTGGAAGCTGCAAAAAGAGACCGGGCAGCTTGAAATCTGGGATGCTCTGGAAAATCAGAGTATATTTGAAGGCCCCGTGTCTCTGGATGAAACCGGGAATCTGGTTAATGAAAAGTATTATGACAGGCTTTTGTGGGAAGGTTTGTGTCAGCTTTGGGATTACACGGAGGAGACCACCATTCGGACATGGGTGGACAGCAGCAGGACAAAAGATCCCATGAGGGAGTATGAAAGTCAGGAAGCTTTTTTGTCGGAGGCGGGATTTGAGAACACTGTCCCCATGTATCAGCATTATGACAGGTATCATAATCTGCGTCTGGAATTGTACATGGATGAATCTGCAGAACAGCTTTGCGGGCTTGTATATTGCTATTATTTTAACAGTAACAGAGAAAAATGTGTGGACAGATATGGATTTACGATTGACGATGTAGGAGAACGGGACTGGGAAGAAGATACTGTATTTTCTCTGAAATCAGTATATGGAACAGATGGAGCAGATGCTGTGGAGGATTTTGAGGAAACCGTGGAGTACACAGAGGCCGGAAACCCTGACTTTAATAAATCCCAGGGACTTATGGAACACAGGCGGGATGAGGACGGGGCTCTGGAACTGGCTCCTGTTTCTGTTCTGGAGCTGGATTATGTATACCGGGATGACGGAACCTTATATTGCCGGGATTATACCCATAATCCGTCCATATTTGGGACAACGCTCTGTTCGCTGGAAAGCTATTATGACGAAAGAGGGAGAGTGGTCTATGAAAGCGGATATATTACTCATGGGCAGTTGGAATATTTTTATATTTATGAAGATGAAGGGGAGAAACCGGAATATCTTCTGACGGTTGACTATGGTGGGGGCTATGCGATTCCCACAATGGAACGATATCGCTGAAAGCGGATGGGAGGTCATATCGGGTACATTGTGGAAGACAGTATTCTGAATGATTCCGCTGATTTATATTACTGTATCGGCCAGCGGGGATCAGAGATGGGAAATCCGGAAAACCGTTATATTGAGGTGGAAAAGTGATGGACAGGCTGCTGATAGCGGATGACGAAGCGGATATTGTGACAATGCTTACCACCTTTTTTGAGGGGAAGGGGTATGATGTCATGACCGCTTCTGACGGGATAGAAACCTTAAAGCAGGTAGAAAAGAGGCCGGATCTGATCCTGCTGGATATCAGTATGCCGGGTTTAAACGGTCTGGAGGTCTGCAGGCGTATTCGGGATCACATTGACTGCCCCATCCTTTTTCTTACCGCAAAAATAGAAGATATGGATAAGGTAAAGGGGTTTTCCGTCGGCGGGGATGACTATATTGTGAAACCTTTCTCCCTTGCGGAGCTGGAGGCAAGGGTAAGCGCCCATCTGCGCAGGCAGGCACGGCACAGCATGGAAACTTTTGTGAAATTTACCGGGGATCTGACCATAGATTTTGCCCAGCGCAGCCTGTTTTATGGGAAAGAGGAAATTTCCGTGACGAAAAAGGAATTTGACATTGTGGAGCTGCTGTCTCAAAATCCGGGGCAGGTGTTTGACAAGGAACGAATTTACGAGAAGATCTGGGGCTATGACAGCGAGGGGGACAGCGGTGTTGTTGCGGAGCATATCCGCAGGATCAGGACAAAAATTGCCGCACACACAGATCGCGCTTATATTGAAACAGTTTGGGGGTGCGGGTATAAATGGAGCTGTTAAAACGCCGGTGGCGCGGTCTCTCCCTTCGGAAGACCCTGGTGGTCTATATTACCGCCGCCGCCCTTCTGGCTCTGGTCCTCTGTGGGATGACCAACGACCTGTGCGGCATGGGGATCAGGGAGATCCACGCCGGCTACCTGGACAGCATGGAAAAATACTACCTCACCAACGAGCGAGGGGAACGGCTGGGGGAGGGAGCCTACATCGGCACCGATGCGATCCCCTTGTCCCCTAAGGACCAGCGGACAGTGGACATTCTCCGGGCTCTGCCCACGGTGACGACGCCGGTGTGGTCCTCCCTCTGCATCCTGGGGGCGGCGCTGCTTTTCTACCGGAACAAGCTGAAACGGCCCCTGGCAGAGCTGCGGCTGGCATCGGAGAAGATTGCGGAAAATAACCTGGATTTCCGGGTGGAGTATGAAGCGGCGGATGAACTGGGACAGCTGTGTAGCTCTTTTGAGATCATGCGCTCTACCCTTGCCGCAAATTTCTCTGAAATGTGGAGGCAGATCGAGGACCGCAGACAGCTGAATGCCGCATTTGCTCATGAGTTGCGTACCCCTCTCACGGTTCTGAAAGGCTATGATGAAATGCTAAAGGACAGCGGGGATGAGCGGACAAAGGGGATCGCGGACACCATGGAAAAACATATCATGCGTATGGAGCATTACGTGGACAGCATGGGAAGCCTGCGGCGACTGGAGGATCTGAAACCCCAGAGGGAGAAGATTTCCATGAAAGAGCTGGCATCCGTCCTGTATGACAGCGCATTCATGGAATGCAGGGCACATGGGAAAATGCTCTTTTTCAAGAACCATACCCAGTCCAAAGAGCTTATAGCTGACAGGGACAGCATCTTACAGGTGGCAAATAATCTGGCGGCCAATGCCGTCCGTTATGCCGAATCTGCCGTTACCTGTTGTATGGAAGAAACAGAGGAAGGGCTTTTGCTGAAGGTAACAGATGATGGGAAAGGGTTTTCGGAAGAAGGGCTGCGCCAGGCAATGAATCCTTATTTCACGGAAGAAAAGGGAAACGAAAAACATTTTGGAATCGGCCTTTATCTGTGCCGGATACTCTGCGGGCATCATGGCGGGTGGTTGAAAATTGAAAACCTCTTCCAGGAAAATGTTCCGTCCGGGGCACAGATAACCGCTTTTTTTCGATGTAGATAAAAAATAGGAATTTATGTTATAAAATCTCCTTACAGAATAAGAAAAGGAGATTTTTTTATGTCTATCTTACAAACAGTTGATCTGAAAAAACACTACAGGCAGGGTGACAGTGTGACAAAAGCCCTGGATGGCGTGAGCCTTGCCATCGAAGAGGGAGAGTTTGTTGCTATCATGGGAACTTCCGGTTCCGGAAAATCCACGCTGCTCCACATGATGGGCGGGCTGGACACACCTACGTCCGGAAAGGTGCTGATTGGCGGAAAAGAGATTTCTTATAAGAATGAGGAAAAACTGGCCGCATTCCGCCGCCGCCATATCGGTTTTATCTTTCAGAACTATAATCTTGTTCCGATCCTGAATGTGTATGAAAACATGGTGCTGCCACTTCAGCTGGACGGCCGGAGGGCAGACCGGAAGCTGCTGAAAGAGGTTGTCCATTCCCTGGGGATTCAGGATAAGCTTCAGAACCTTGCCAATCATCTTTCCGGCGGACAGCAGCAGCGGGTCTCCATTGCCCGTGCGCTCCTCACAAAACCGGAGATCATCCTGGCAGATGAGCCCACAGGAAACCTTGACAGCAGGACCAGTGCGGATGTGCTTTCCCTGCTGAAGGATTCCAGCAGGAGGTTTCATCAGACCATCGTGATGATCACCCATGACAAGGGGATCGCACAGATGGCTGACCGGAGTATCCGGATCGAGGATGGGAAAATAATGGACAGTCCGCTACGTGAACGGCCCATGTATTTGATACAGAGCAGGGAGGTGGAGTAAGTGTCAGGAAAAAAGAAAGATACTGGAAAAAGTCTGTCGAAAGCAGCGATCAGGATGCTTGGAAGACGAAGTTTCCAGGCAGGACGCACACAAAATATTCTGATCTCCATGGCCGTGGTGATCGTGACCATCCTGATCACTGCCGCCTGCAGCGTCTTTTATAATATCCAGAGATTCGGGCAGATGCAGGAATTGAAGGAGACTGGTGCCATGACGGATGTTGTACTGTCAGGCCCGGATGGGCAGCAGCTGGCATTGCTTTCGGAAAGCGCCCTGGTACAGCAGCCGCTGTTTGTATCCCATAAGGTGGGGCGCCTGGTGGGGAATCCAGGGCAGTCAGGGTTAAGCCTTTACCTGTACGCAGAAGAGAACTGGGATACCTGGAGCCGTCCGCTTTTTACGGACATCCAGGGGAATTATCCGGTAAAGGAAAATGAAGTGATGATGTCGGTCTGGCTGTTAAAAAGGCTGGGGATAGAACCGGTGATTGGCAGCGAGATCCCGCTGTCGATTACATGGGAAGACCGGGACGTGGCGGAGGAGGAAACCTTTGTCCTTTCCGGCTGTTATACGGATACCTCTTATATTGATACAGCTTCCAGGCAGAAGGTTCTTGTCTCGGAAGAGGCGCTTAAAAACCATAACGGACAGGCGGAATTTGTGGGTTTTTCCCTCACTGCAGGGCAGTTTCAGAAAAAGCTGGCCAAGCTTCGGGAAGAATTACAGATATCCGGACAGCAGAACTTCAAGGTTCTGGGCGGGCAGGGCTTTCACCTGTCACTTAAGGATATGGGAACAGCCCTGGCCGTAATCCTCTTTTTTATGCTGGATGGCTTCCTGATCATCTATAACATCAATACGATCTCCGTTACAAAGGATATCCAGTTTTACGGTCTGCTCAAAACCATTGGAACCGCGCCCGGCCAATTGAAGCGGATGATGTACTACCGGATGGGGAACATCCTTCTGACAGCCATGCCGGTGGGACTTCTGCTGGGCGGCGTCATGACACAGTGGATCGTTCCGTTAATCCTGGGTGGTATTCTGGAGGGATTTTCGGAGACACGGTTCCATCTGATCATTTCACTGGCAGCAGCATTCTTTTCGGGTTTGATGATCTTTGTAAGTTTTTTTATGACAGCCAGGAAGGTGGCGGCTGTTTCCGCCATTGGCGCCCTGACATTTGCGGAGGGAAGTAGCGCACGGAAGAAGGGCATTCCGGGGAAGACGAGCCGTGGAAGCGATCACACCAGGCTGTTTCAGATGGGGTTTAAAAATGTATTCCGTCAGCCCTGGAAGGCAGGGATGGTCATAGGGACGTTTTTCTTAAGCAGCGTGACTTTCCTGCTCTGCATGACGGTGCTTGGCGGGATGTCTCTGGACGAATTTATTGATTATAATACGGCTCATGACCTTGCCCTTTATAACAGTATGAGCAGGGCATCCTTTTCCCCACAGGAGGAGCAGAGCTTCACGCCGGAGCTTGTGGGACGCCTGCGGAGTCTGGAGGGAGTGAAGAGTTTTGAAATGACAAAGGTTGTGCCAATTTATGAGCATTATTCGGAGGAGGTCTATGGAGACTGGCTGGAGATCAAACATGAATTTGAGCAGGCAAACGGAATGGATCCCACAGATACCGGTATCTGGCTGGACAATCCGAAGGCAACCTTCTGGAGCCTGCTGGTGGGGATTGACAGCAGGGTGATCGAAGATTATAACCTTTCTGCGGAAACGCCTATTGATATAGAAGGGTTTGAAAAAGGGGAGTTTCTTCTCACCACAGATATGAACGGGGGCGGACTGCACAGCGGGAGCAGGATTCCTTTTTCCGTGATGGATACGGATGAGCAGTTTGAGCTGCCCATCGGAGGGCAGATTCCCCTTGAAAGAGACGGGATGAACAGCGGCGCGGCTCCGTGGCTGGTGGTCTCCAATAAAGTGATCGACCGGTACAGGGAAGATGCCATTATTTATTCCATAAAGATTGACAGTGCTTCCGAATATGAGGAAAGCATCCTGAATCAGGCGGCGGAACTGACAGAGGATATCCCTGCCATCTCAAGGACGTCAAAGGTCGAGCTTGCCAGATCCCTGGAGGAGACCAAAAGCGCGCTGTCAAAGCTGTCCGCATTTCTCACCATTGTACTGTTTACCGTGGGTATCCTGAATTTTATCAATACCATGAGCGTCAGCATTCTGGGCAGACAGCGGGAATTTGCCACGATGGAAGCGGTAGGTGCCTCCAAAAAACAGATGCGGAAACTGATTGCATGGGAGGGGATCTGGTATTTCCTGCTGACACTGGCACTGTCTGTTACGTTAGGGTCCGGAGTTGATTTCCTGATTTTTCATGTGATCAGGGAAAATGTAGGGTTTGGGACATTCCATTATCCGTTTTTTCCGATGACGTTTTATATGCTGGTGTCGATGCTTCTGTGCATGATCATCCCGGCAGCTGTCTATAAAAAAGGAGGGATCCGTAGTATTGTGGAGCGGCTTCGGGATAATTAACTGTTCCCCAGGAATTTAACCGGCACAAAGCAGATTCCCTGTCGGCAAGCGCCAAGAAAGCAGCCCTCTTTTGCTTTTCCCATTACAAGAAACAGGAAGGAGTACACGGTATAAAATCCAAAAAGGATAAATGACAGACCATTTGCCCGTAATCTTTTTCCGAAAGATATAGCACAGGTAAACCACCGTGGAAATCACCTGAGAAATAGCGGTGGCAATGGCTGCGCCGGCAACTCCAAGATTCGGGACATAGATAAAAACAGGGTCTAAGATCACATTCAGGACAGCACCGGCCATTAAAGCACACACGGCTGTCTTTGCGGCTCCCTCAAACTTAATTGTACTGGGAATTTTAAAACGGGAATCTTTAAGCGCCTACGATATTCAAAAACTGGAAGAAAAAGGATTCATCAAAAGCCGCATTGAGAAAGAGGGAAAAATGCCGGAAAAAGCAGTCTATTCATTAACCCGGCAGGGAGAGCAGGAATTTGAAAAACTTATGCTGAAAATCGCCGCAAAGTCCATTCACATTTTTCTGGATTTTAATGCTGTGATTGTAAACCTGGACAGCCTCTCACAAGAAAAACAGAATGTATGTCTGGCAAATATTGAGAACAACATCAAGCAATTAAAATCCTATCTGGAAGAAAACTTTCTTGCGAAGGAAAATATACCGGACGTTCCTGAAAACGGAATGGCAGTTCTGCAGCAGCAGCTTATTCTTGCCAGGGCAATCGAAACATGGATTTCTTCGCTGAAGAAAAATGACGGTGATTCCGGCCTGGATGATGCAGAAGGATGATTCTATCAGCGCCAGACAAAGGGAGGCGGAAGGATACAAGAGATGGAGAAAGAATTTTAGACAAGTCAGATTTGCAATATATTTTATTAAAAAGACATCGGGCAATATGAGTTTTGATCTGAATTAAGTTTAACGTTATAATACGGCCTTGTCATGCTTTGTGCTATCTGCTATACTGTCCTTGGTTGGGGCGGTGGCAAGCCCGCCCTTTCCTATTTTCCTTAAAGATTTACTCCGTTTCTTTCGCCCTTGCGATTGTGTCCAGAAGTTTTAGTATTTCGTCCTTTGTGTAGGTCTCTTTCTCTTCCGTATCAATCATCAGGCGGATTTCATAAATTGTCGAGTTCTTTACGATTTTAATCTCATCTTTGTTCATTTCCTCTGCCATTTTTGCTCCTTTCCCCTTGGGGCTTTGCTTGCCCTCTGCCTCCCGGTTATTAGCCCTTTATCTCTTGGACTAATAATATTATACATCATATTTCATGTATTGTCAAAGCGATTTTGCATTATATTTCATGTATTCAGTTTTTATTTTATATTACTGTTCATGTCTGTATTTTCAATGTATTTTAATATATTCCCCGGTTGCATATCTAAGAGCATGCAAATATTATCAAGAGCCTTTGCGCCTATTGGTTTACCCTCTCTTATATACTGTATTGCACTTTCATTTAATAATTTTTCTTTCCGCAGTCTTGTAGTATTATATCCAGCCTCTTTTAATGTTTCTAGTACATCAATTTTATATGCAAGCACTTTTTTTCACCCCCTTTACTGATTATCAATATTTTACACGATATTTCGTTCATTGTCAATAACATTATTTTTCAAGTATTTTGTTAAAACTTAGGGCAACAAATAGAAATATAAAACACGTGTTTAACGTCGAGAATGGTACCGATTTGAAAACTCTGTTGCCGAACGACTAAAAAACTGACAATTGATAACTTTTTTGTTAAACCGTTGCCAAATTTTACTGAACAAACTGTACTATACCCACAGCAATTACAGCGATATATTCTTCCCCTAAAGTAAGAAGCTGCCCGCTTGCACCTAACAGCCTTAAAAGGGGAATGTTCAAAAAGAATATTGCAATAGAATAATAGATCGCGCCGCCATGCCGATCCCAGTGCCCAGCGCCTGAATGACAGCTACGATCGGATAAGCAATATTTACTGCAGAAAGTCCTGCATCACCGATACTGTTTCCCACAAAAAAACGTCTACAATCATATAAATCCCTGACAATGCAAAGGAAAAAGACATCAAAGCCCATATAGCCCGATGCATTATTTTAATAAAATGTTTAAGCTTCTTTCCCCATCTCCTTTTCAAGCAGCGTATTAAACAATGTAATATCGTCAACCATTTGCTGTGCCCTGTCACTTCCCATAATCTGGAGCGCATGACGTTCCATTTCCCGTAAAGGTGTTATCAACTCACTGCAATAGGCAATACCCTTCCTGGTCAGTGTGATCTGTTTTTCCCGGCGGTCCTCACAGCCGGAAGCAAGTTCAACATACCCGTCTTCCTTCAAAGAACGGATCACGCTGTTGACTGTCTGTTTTGCCAGTCCGGTGCACATACAGATCTTTTTCTGCGTCATTGCCTTTTGCCCTTCCAAAGCGTACAGGACAAAAAACAGGTAATAATTAATATTTTTTGAAGCTGCCCAGGAGCTGTATAGTCCATTTGCCTGTCCCCATACTCCCCACAATTTCTGTTCATCCATAGGCATAATTACCCCTCCTATCTTTTTGCTGATCTTATTATAGTATTTACACATACTGATATCAGGATACACAGCACTGAATATTTATCAGTTTTATCTCAAATATTGCGGGTTATATAAATGCGCATGACGAATAGAACAGATTTACATCTGTCCTCTAAAAGAGTATACTTTTAATAGTGATGCGGCTGTTCAGGCGGCGCGGTAACAGAAATATTATGGGTTTTCTGAAATGTGCTGTCTGAATGCGGTTGAATTGGCGGCCGTCACGAACCGGAACCAGCTCCTTCAAAAGCAGTACCCCCTGTCGCCAATAAAAATGTCAGAGATACCCGGCAGCAGGGCATGGGAATCGATAAGGGAGCAGAAAGCCATGTGGCAACCGGTCAGACTGTGTGTGGGGGATGTCGCGGGGAGACATGACGACAATATCGCCCGGTCTGTGGATGGTGACAGTACTCTTATCTTTGAAACATCAATACCAACAGCGTTCATAACAGATACTCCTTTGAATTCCTTACTGGCTGTAAGGGGTATTAACCATAAATACATTGTAGTAGAAAGGAAGAAAAACCATGGCACAAAATATTATCTTTTACTTTACGGATCAACAGCGCTGGGACACCTGCGGCTGCTTTGGGCAGCCCCTTGACATTACGCCCAATCTGGATCGTCTGGCCAGGGAGGGGGTCAAGTTTGATAATGCGTTTACGCCCCAGCCGGTGTGCGGCCCCTGCAGGGCGCTGTTCCAGACAGGCAGATATCCCACGGAGACAGGATGCTTCCGCAACAATGTGATGCTGCCTGAGGGGGTAAAGACGCTAGCCGATTATATTGAGGAGGCCGGTTATGAGACGGCCTATATCGGGAAATGGCATCTGGCCAGCGACGGTGAGGCGGATCAGGCTCCGGTCATAGACCACACGGTCACGGCTATCCCGCGGGAGCTGCGCGGCGGATACACCGGTTACTGGCGCGCAGCTGATGTGTTGGAGTTTACGTCTCACGGCTATGACGGGTATGTATTTGACGAAAATGACCGGCGGGTGGACTTTAAGGGGTACCGCGCGGACTGCATCAATGATATGGCTTTAGAATTTCTGGATGGGTACGACGGGAAGAAGCCGTTTTTCATGACCATATCCCAGATCGAACCGCATCACCAGAATGACCATAAACACTATGAGGGGCCGGAAGGCTCGAAGGAGAAATATAAGGACTTTGTTCTGCCCGGAGATCTGGCGGCACTTGGCGGCAATGCTGCGCAGGAGTATCCGGATTATCTGGGGCAGTGCGCGAGCCTGGACGAGAATCTGGGGCGGCTGGTGGATAAATTGAAGGAGAAAGGGCTGTATGAAAATACGGTTATCCTCTTTGCCTCCGACCATGGATCCCATTTCAAAACCCGGAATAACGACGCGCACTTAAACGGCGGGGACGATTACAAGCGATCCTGTCATGACGGCTGTCTCCATGTACCGCTTGTCATCGCCGGAGGCCATTACAAGGGCGGAATTGCCGTGCAGGAACTGGTGAGCACCGCAAGCCTGCCAAAGACCATCCTTGCGCTGGCCGGCGTGGACGTGGGGGACGCGATGATCGGGGAGAATCTTCTGGATGTGGTGGAAAAAAGGAATCCTGACAGGGTTAATGAGGTTTTTGCCCAGATTTCCGAAAGCCGGGTAGGGCGGTGTATCCGTACGGAAAGGTATACCTACTCGGTATATGCGCCCGGCCTTAATGGTTTTGAGGCGCCGGCGGCGCAGGAATATGCGGATGATTTTCTATATGATCTGGAAAAAGATCCTTATCAGCTAAACAATGTGGTGTCCGATCCGGCGTATGTGGACATCAAAACAAAACTGCGCCAGCGCCTGCTTGACTGGATCCGGCAGGCGGAGGGAGAGCGGCCTTCCATCGTGGATTAGATCAGGGACTCCGGTTTTGCCGGCGGTATTTTCCGGGGCTGATCCCTTCCGCCCGCCGGAAGCACTGGGAAAAGTAGCTGAGGGATGAAAAACCAAGTATTTCGGTGATCGTGGAAAGGCTGTGGTTGGTCTCGCGCAGGAGGAAACGGCTCTCATCAATGCGTCTGGAGTTCAGATAGTTGATGGGGGAGGTGCCGAACTCTTTTTTAAAAGTATGAACAAGGTAATATTTATTCATATGCGCCAGTTCCGCCAGTTGTTCCAGCGAGATGTTTTCCTTGAAATGGTTGTCAATGTAGCGTCGGATCAGGTCGCAGTCGCGGCTGGAACGGGAAGGCGTTTCATCCGAAAAAGAGAGCGTTATCTGGCGCTTCAGGCGCAGCAGCACCACCTGCAGCAAGTGCTGGCAGGCTTCTTCATAGCCGGGATGGGAATCATAGGACTCCTGGAGCATCAGATGCAGACACTGCATTAATTCCTTCCAGCCGTTGTGGAGATGGAGCATAAAGTAGCCTTCCGCACCGGTCATGGCTTCCAGGTTCTCTACACCCAGGACGATGTATTTGAGGGGATTGTCGTCCTGGCTTAGCTCTGTGTGCGGAACATTGGCGTTAATGATAATCAGGTCACAGATGGCGACGGGGAATTCCTCATGTTGCGTGCGGAAGTGTCCGTGTCCGTCCGTGATGAAAAAGAATTCGGCACAGGTGTGGGTGTGGAGATTCGCTTCCCATTTGGTGGAATATTGATCGCTGGTAATATAGTTTAACCGCGGAACTACCTGGTCGGACGGTTCAGATGCCGTCCTGGGGAAAATGTGTCTGTAGCTGTCCAAAATAATCCTCCCGTTCAGCGCAATTTTACAAAAATGTTTTTTTTGGAATTTTAACAGTATTATAAGCTTTTTCGGGCTGTTTTGCAACCATGCATGATCTTCTGGCCCGATTTTGGCACTTTGTTGGAAATATTGACGAATGCCGGATGCGTGAAAAAGAGAAAAATTTTGCTCTTTCCGAAGAAAAAAGGAAGCTTTTTGAGCAATTTGACAAAAATCAAAAAAACAATATCTATAAAGAAAAGAGCAATAAAGGGATTGTTTTCTGTTATGAATTTTTATATAATTGAAATGTAAAGTTCGGGAAAATCGGACTGAAGAGGGAAGCTGCCCCAAATGGCAGCGATGAAAAGAAAGGGAGGAATAAAAATGAAAATGAAAAAAATCGTCAGTTTGCTGATGGTCTCCGCCTTAAGCCTGTCCATACTTGCGGGCTGTGGAAGCACTCCGGCAGACAACACACAGGCTGATAACAGTTCCCAGTCAACCGCGAGCCAGACGGAAGAAACTGCAAAGACAGAGGAACCCGCAAAAGAAGAAACTACTGAGGGAGAAGAAGCTGCAACCGATGGAAAATCGTATGAAGGCGTAGAGCTGACGATGTGGTCCATGTGGACATCCAGCGAACCGCAGGCACAGGTAGTTCAGGAAGCGGCTGACGCTTTTGGCGAGCAGACCGGCGCCAAGATTACCATCGAATGGAAGGGACGTGACATCAACCAGGTTCTGTCCGCATCCCTGGAGGCCGGCGACAAGTTTGATATCTTCGAAGACGATTATCAGCGTATTGCCAATGTTTACGGAGATTATACTTATGACCTGACAGATATGGCAAAGGCTGTGGACTATGACAGCTTCAGCTATCCCTGCCTGAATAATCAGGTAATTGCGTGGAAAGGCAATCTGAACTCTATCGTAGAGCAGCCTCAGGTAGGTGGTATCTTCTATGATAAAGATGCTTTTGAGACGGCAGGCGTTACTGCAGAACCCAAGACTTGGGCAGAGTTTTTGGATGTATGCCAGAAACTGAAAGATTCCGGCGTAGGCCCGATCGCACAGGATACCGCATACTGCGATTTCGCTTTCTATCATCAGTTGGTACGTCATCTGGGTGAAGAAAAGATTGAGGAGATAGCTACAAACGGCGGCTGGACCGGTTCTGATGCCGAGGTGGCTGCACAGGAGATTATCGACCTGATCGATGCGGGCTATTTTGTAGACGGCGCTCCGGATGAGTTCCCCAGCAGCGAGAACAAGATCGGCCTTGGCCTTGCGACGATGATCGTATGTGCAAACTATGTTACCGCCGAAGTAAATAACAATACCGGCACGGAAGTAAACTGGGGTCTGTTTAATTACCCTGCGGTAGAGAACGGTGCGGATGATACTTCTGCATATGCGGGAGCGAACTCTCTGGCGATTACTTCCTACAGCGAGAATCCCCAGGCAGCATTTGACTTTATCATCTTCCTGACGACAGGTGAATTTGACCAGAAGATGGCGGATACCGCACAGCAGATTCCTGCGGACAACCGCAATACGGCTCCGGCTGCTCTGACAGGTACGATTGAAACCCTGTTGTCCGCTGAAGCGCCGATGACATGGTGCAACGCCCTTAACAAGAATGAGGACAAGAAGACAAGTTTCAAGTCCATCATCACTGAACTGTTTGAAGGAAAGTATGCTACCGGCGCAGAATTCTGCGAAGCTATGGATGCTCTGTATTAAGAAATGAAAGGAAAGCAGGCGGAGCCTCATGCACTGCCTGCTTTTATTATACCTATTAAGGCGTCAAAAGACACATTAATAAATATATGATTTTGTTTGCACCTTGAAAGTTTAACACGAATTGAGCAAGGCTCTGCTTATGCATTTGATACATCGTGTTAAGTTTTCAAGGTACAAATGTATCAAAGGCCAAGAGTCTTTTGGTGCCCTTATCCTTATGTGAAATTGCGATAGAATTGCGATAGAATTGCGATAGAAAGGAGAGTAACATGAAAAAAAACAAAGCGATGATTTTCTGGTTTAGCCTGCCTGCGGTGCTGTGTCTGCTTATCATGTTTGTCTATCCCGTGTGCCGCACGGTATTGATGAGTTTCTTTCAGGTGGAGAGTCTTACTGCGGGACTGTCCGACTGGGGATTCTACGGTCTGGGTAATTATAGCAAGATATTTGGCAGTCAGAGCTTCCGCGTCTCTATGACAAATATGTTATTGATTTGGCTGGTCGGGGGTCTGCTCACGCTGGTGTTGGCAATGTTGATGGCAGTGATTGTAACTAGCGGGATTCGTGGAAAGAAATTTTTCCGCGCCGCGATCTATATGCCCAATATCATCAGTGCGGTAGCGCTGGCGACCATGTGGATTCAGTACATATTCAATTATGATTACGGTCTGTTAAATGAAATGGCCAAGGTATTTGGGGGAGATAAAGTCAAATGGCTTGGGAGCGATATGAAGTTCTGGTCTATGGTGATATCGTTTGTTTTCGGCAGCGTAGGCTATTATATGCTGATTTATATCAGCGGCATCGAAGGAATCCCGCAGGATTATTTTGAGGCGGCAACCCTGGACGGCGCGAACAAGCCCAGACAGTTTCTGCATATCACGCTTCCTCTTTTGAAGGGCGTTATCAAGACATCGCTTACCTTCTGGAGTATCAATGCTACCACATTCTTCCTGTGGACGAAGATGTTTTCTCCGATCGACACGGAAGAATCGACAATCGTACCGGTTGTCTATCTGTATGACACCGTGTTTGGCGGCAAGGGCGTCGTTACCCGGGACGCCGGGGCGGGCGCGGCGGTAGGCGTGGTGCTTACCGCGATTATTATCATCGTATATGTCATTACCGAGATGCTGTTCAAGGGCGGCGACCTGGAATATTAGGAAGGGAGGAACTACCATGAAAGATTTTAACTGGAAGAAGGAACTCAAGTTATTGCCGGGTTATATTGTTGTCGTCTTATGGGTACTCTTTACGGCAGTCATGCTGGGGTGGATTCTGGGAGCGAGCTTTTCGACATCCAGGGAAATTTTCACTGGCAAAATTTTTAAATTTGAATCAGGTTTTCATCTGGAGAATTATGTCACGGCCTGGCAGGTACAGAATGTATCGGTATTCTTCGGGAACTCCCTGCTTTATTCTGTGGTTTCCTGCTTTGGCGTGCTGGCAATTTCGGCTCCCGCGGCTTATGTGCTTTCCCGCTGGAAATTTACAGGCGGTACGGCTCTGCGCCTCGGCCTGGTCATTGCCATGAGCGTGCCTGCCATTATGGTTATCATGCCTCTTTATTCCCTCGTTGTGAAATGGGGAATCAAGGGAAGAATACTGTTAATCCTGCTGTACATTATGATGCGGGTACCCTATACAACGATTTATCTGCTGGACTTTTTTGCTACTTTGTCCAGAAGTTATGAGGAGGCTGCCTATCTGGACGGCTGCAGCGCTCCCAAGACATTTTTGAAGATTATGCTGCCATTGGTTCAGCCGGCGGTCGTGACCGTGACAATCTTTAATTTCATGTCCGTCTGGAACGAGTTCTTTATGGCGCTGATCTTTACCTCCAGTGAGAGTATGACTCCTGTAGGCGTAGGCTTGCTGAATATTGTTAATTCCATGAAGTATACCGGCAATTATGGCGGAATGTTTGCGGCAGTCATTATCGTATTCCTGCCCACGTTCTTATTGTACATCTTTATGTCCGAGAAGATTATCGCGGGCGTTACCGGCGGCGGTGTGAAGGGTTAACTGATAGGAGGATTATTTTATGTGTAAGGAACAGAAAACCGGTCGGGTGACCATTCCCACTGATGTGGATGTGGTACCAGAGACCCTGGAACTTTTAAAACGGTGGGGAGCCGACGCGATCAGGGACTGTGACGGTACGGACTACCCGGAAGAACTGAGGCAGGTGGACGCGAAAGTTTACTCCACCTACTATACCACCCGTAAGGACAACGCATGGGCGAAAGCCAATCCGGATGAGGTTCAGCAGTGCTATATCATGACCGGATTTCATACCGCCCTGGACGGTCCGTTGTCCATACCGTTAATGAAGGGGATCAGCCCTGATCTGCTGAAGGCGAACGACCATGATGATATCAGGCGCTGGTGGGAAGTGATGGACCGCACGATCGGAGATCCTGTCTCCGCGGATTCCTGGCGTTACGAGAAAGAGACAGGCTGCGTGGTCATTGACGCGCCGCAGGCTTTTCATGACTATACGGTGAGCTTCCTGGCTTATCTGATCTGGGACCCTGTGCATATGTACAATGCGGTTACCAACGACTGGAAAGACTTCGAGCGCCAGATCACTTTTGACGTGCGTCAGCCTAAGACCCGGAAGTATACGATGGAGCGTCTCCGCAAGTTTATTGAAGAGCATCCTTATGTGAATGTGATCAGATATACGACTTTTTTCCATCAGTTTACGCTGGTCTTTGACGAGCTGAAACGGGAGAAATATGTGGACTGGTACGGTTATTCCGCGTCTGTCTCCCCCTACATTCTGGAGCAGTTTGAACGGGAGGCCGGATATCCTTTCCGTCCGGAGTATATTATCGACCAGGGGTATTACAATAACCAGTACCGGATCCCGTCTAAGGAATATAAAGATTTTATGGCCTTCCAGTGCCGGGAAGTGGCAAAGCTGGTGAAGGAGATGGTGGAGATTACCCATGAAATGGGAAAAGAAGCCATGATGTTTCTGGGCGATCACTGGATCGGCACGGAGCCGTATCTGGATGAGTTTCAATCAATCGGCCTGGATGCGGTGGTTGGTTCCGTAGGGAACGGTTCTACCCTGCGCCTCATCTCTGACATTTCCGGGATAAAATATACGGAGGGACGTTTTCTGCCCTACTTTTTCCCCGACACATTCCATGAGGGGGGAAATCCCGTTCGGGAGGCGAAGGAGAACTGGGTCACCGCGAGACGCGCTATTTTGAGAAAACCGATCGACCGGATCGGCTATGGCGGTTATCTGAAACTGGCCTGCCAGTTCCCGGAGTTTATTGACTATGTGGAGGATGTCTGCAACGAGTTCAGGGAACTCTATGCGAACATCAAAGGGACGACTCCCTATTGTGTCAAGACGGTGGCTGTCCTTAACAGCTGGGGCAGAGCCAGGTCCTGGGGCTGCCATATGGTGCACCACGCGTTGTACCAGAAGCAGAACTACTCCTATGCCGGGATAATTGAGGCTCTGTCCGGCGCGCCTTACGAAGTGCGGTTTATAAGCTTTGACGATATCAAAGCCGATCCGGGCATACTGGACGACATAGATGTCCTGATCAACGTGGGCGACGGGGATACGGCGCATACAGGCGGGGCAGTCTGGGAGGATGCGGAAATCTCCTCAGCGGTGAAGAAATTCGTCTGGAACGGCGGCGGCCTGATCGGCGTTGGCGAGCCTTCCGGCCATCAGTATCAGGGACGTTATCTTCAAATGTCCGCAGTGCTTGGCGTGGAGAAAGAAACTGGCTTTACGCTGGGCTATGATAAATATAACTGGGAGGAACACCCGGATCACTTTATCATGGGAGACTGTACGGGAGAAGTGGACTTTGGCGAGGGAAAGAAAGGGATTTATGCCCTGGAAGGAGCCCGGGTGCTGGTACAGCGGGAAAAAGAGGTTCAGTTGGCGGTGAACGAATACGGAGCCGGGCGCGCGGTGTATTTTTCAGGGCTGCCCTACTCCTTTGAGAACAGCCGCCTGCTCCACAGGGCAGTGCTCTGGTCGGCCCACAGCGAGGAGGAGCTGAACCGGTGGATATCGTCAAACTATAACGTGGATGTCCATGCCTATGTGAAGAACGGTAAATTCTGTGTGGTCAATAATACGTATGTGCCACAGGCTACAGTCGTTTACCGGGGCGATGGAAGCAGTTTCGAACTGGATCTGGAAGCGAACGAGATTCGGTGGTATGAAATTTAGCAAGTTTTATTTTACTGCAAGTTACTGATGGAATGAGAATCAGCAGCTATTACCGGAGGAGGTTTTTCCGGCGATAGCTGTTGGTTTTAACAAGGAGGAAACTGATGAAGCCGAAACTTGAATTTGCGAAAAAGAAGATTCGCATGGCAGTCCTGGGTGAAGAAAGCAGCGTCCCTGATCTGCTGGGTGAACGTATTTTGCAAAATGAACTGGAATTCCGTCTCGAAGAGGATGATGAAATATACGAGGGTTATGGGCGAAAGAGCAGCGCCTATCCCTACAGGCAGTATAATGACTATACGCGGGAACTCTCCGAGCGGGAGATAAGGACGGCCGTATTGGAAAACGATTGCTTAAAGGCCGTATTTCTGCCTGAATATGGCGGAAGGCTCTGGGAATTGTGGGATAAAAAACAAGGCAGAAACCTTCTTTATACCAACGACGTACTCCGGTTTTCCAACCTTGCGGTGCGTAACGCATGGTTTTCCGGCGGCGTGGAATGGAATATCGGTATCATCGGACACTCGCCGCTCACGACAGAGCCGCTGTATACCGCGGAAACGGAACTGGAAAATGGGATTCCCGTGCTGCGGATGTATGAGTACGAACGGATCAGGGGCGTTCCGTATCAGATGGATTTCTGGCTGGAGCCGGACAGCCCGTTTTTAAATTGCAGGATGCGTATTGTAAACGAGAGAAGTGAAGTGGTTCCGATGTACTGGTGGAGCAACATGGCGGTCTGCGAATATGAGGGCGGCAGGATCATCGTTCCGGCAGAAAAAGCGTTCACGTTCGGGGATGGGGCGGTGTACAAAACATCTCTGCCTTTCGTAAAAGGCATTGATATAACGGATTACAAAAAGATTCCTAAATCGACGGATTACTTTTTCGATATACCGGAAAAAAGTCCGAAATATATTGCCAATGTGGATCGGACGGGCTATGGTCTGTTACAGGTTTCCACCGCGCGTTTGAGAGCCCGCAAGCTGTTTTCCTGGGGGAACGGCGACGCTTCGGACCGCTGGCAGGAATTTCTCACAGATCAGGCCGGCAGATACGTTGAAATACAGGCGGGGATCGGAAAAACCCAGTACGGCTGCGTCCCGATGGCGCCCCATACGGCATGGGAATGGATGGAGCAGTACGGCCCTGTGAAAATTTCGCCGGAAACGTTAAGCCTTGGACATCCGGAACGGACCGCATGCTTTGCGGAGGAGCAGGACATTTTGTCCGTCTGGGAAAATATGGAGAAAAAACTGGCGGAAACAAAGCCCATGGCTCGGAATCGAGCGGCGGTAGTTTTCCCGGGAAGCGGTTATGGCGCACTGAAAAAGCAGGGAAAGCTTTCGGAACATCTGGAATTTACGGTAAAAGAGGAGTCTTTGGAAAAGTGGCGGACATTTTTTGAAACGTCCAAACTGCATTGCCCGCCGCCGTCGTTAAGGCCGGACGAATTTCTGATCGACGGGGATAATCTGGACTTTTATCTGATCCGCGCCCTGTATCATCTTGGAAAAGACAAAGAAGCATATGAACTGCTGGAACAAAACGGCGGACTTGAAATGGAAGATATCCGCGAGGGCGAAGATTCCCTCGCACAGTTATGGAGCGGACTATATCAAAACCTGTACGGTGAGAAAAAAGAAATTCCGCACAAATATAATTTTAAAGCGTATTGATCATTCATGCAGAGCAGTTTGCTGCAATCTGATCTGTGGGATGCGGACGGAAAGGCGGACAGATTATGCCCAACATCAGCGTGTTATTAAAGCCGGCTTCAGGAATGTGCAATTTGCGATGTCATTATTGTTTTTACCATGATGAGGTGAAAAACAGGGAAGTGGAATCTTACGGTTTTATGTCGGAGGAGACGTTGGAAAACGTGATCCGAAAAGCCCTGGATTACTCGGATACGGCCTGTTCCTTTACCTATCAGGGCGGGGAACCTTTTTTGCGCGGGCTTGATTTTTACCGGAAAGCAGTCGTGCTGCAGAAAAAATATAATACAAAGGGCCTGCATATCTCCAATGCGATTCAGACCAACGGAACCTGTCTGGACGAGAAATGGGCGGAGTTTTTGAAAGAAAATAATTTTCTGGTCGGAATTTCGCTGGACGGAACCGGATTTATCCATGACCGCTTCCGGGTTGACGGACAGGGAGAAGGAAGCTTTGTGCGGGTCATGGAAGGCATCGGGCTTTTGAAAAAATATGGTGTGGATTTTAATATCCTCACGGTAGTTCATGCGATGACAGCCAAAAAAACCACGCAGATTTATGATTTTTATAAACAGAACGGTTTTACTTATCTGCAGTTCATCCCCTGCCTGAATCCGATCGCGAGGGAACAGGAGCGGTTTGCGTATACGCTTACGCCAAAAGCCTACGGGCATTTTCTGAAAACGCTTTTCGACCTGTGGTATAACGATCTGAAAAGCGGGGTTATCGTACACATACAGCAGTTTGAGGAATATGTTAAGATGTTCCTGCTGATGCCGGCGAACGTCTGCGGTATGAACGGCGTATGCTCCTGTCAGCATGTGGTGGAGGCGGACGGGGAAGTCTACCCCTGCGATTTTTATGTGCTGGACGGATACAGGCTTGGCAGTCTGAACGAAGTCTCTTTTGACAGGATTAATGAAAAAAGAAAAGAAATCCGCTTTATCGAGGAATCTGCCAGGATGCATGAAGACTGCCGGCACTGTAAATACGCACCCATCTGCAGGGGCGGGTGCAGGCGGCATCGGATGCCGAAAAACTGTTTTTGCATGTCCTATTATGAATTTTTTGATTATGTCATACACAGGCTTGAGGAGGCCGCGGCTCTGTTTCAAAATGCATGCGGAGACATTCTTCATCGGTGATTTATGCATAATCCTGTGTTCTTTGTGCTATAATGCGGGTTGAGGGGAAAACTTTCAGGGTGGGACAGCCAGGTTTTATCAGATTCATCAAAGGGAGTTTGTGGAATCCGGGCAGGTAAAGGGCACAGTGCCGGTCGGGCAGTATGCCCTGTTTGATAATATGATAAGGGCAGCGTTGTGAGGCGCTTTGCAGAAGCAAACCGGGAAGATTGCAGTAAATCGAATCACACAAAATACAATCACTAAGACGCATACCCACACGAACCTCAAAGCTGCGGACTTCGACTTTCTTACACAACGAAAGGACAAGCTATTATGCCAGTATTCAGAGTAGAAAAAGTCAAAGATTATAATTGGATTTTCCAACGCAGGGAAAACCAATGCAATAAAGTATAGATATATAAAATACTAAAGAATAAATCACAGAATGATAAATTATCTATTCCTTTCCTATCCGTTCTTTTGATTTTTAATTAGATTATCCCTATTGCATGAAGGGAATGGAAAGGAAGAGAGGTTGAAACGACATAAATATTCATTTATTCCTTAATTACCCTTTAACAATGGCAAACAGCCAAGTCAAGGATTTACCGCTTTAGCGGCGTTTACGTCCTTGACTTGGCTGTTTGGTGTTGATAGTCTGAGAAAGGCATAAAATGGCTTTTTACAAACCTCTATATTCTCTAGGCGAATAGCCCGTTTTCTCCTTAAAACATTTCCCGAAATGGCTTACTTGATGAAAACCCACACAGGCAGAAATATCACTGACGGGCTGATCCGTTTTTTTAAGCAGCTCTGCCGCCTTTGACAGCCGATATTCCATTAAGTATTTATAGGGCGTAGTCTGCAACGTCAAATTGAAACACCTTAAACATTCTGATTTACTCACGCTTGCGCTTTCCGCTATATCTTCCAGTGTCAAATCTTCCGGGTAATGCTGTTCAATACAGCGCAGGAATTTCTGCATACGCATACTGACGGTACTCTCCTGCTGTTTTGGTGGCAACAGAATATTCTTTCTCATAGTAAGCCAAAGAGCAGCCAAAAGCACCAATACCTCATAAGTATAAAATTCTGTTTTGCTTTTTTCCAACTCTGAAAGCCTGCACAAAAGCGACAATGCCTTTTCCTGCCATTCTTCCCCGCTTGCAAAATGAAAAAAGGAAAACTGCTCATTTTCTACAACAACATCAACAAACAGTTTCGCCGGACTATGGACGGTACAGGCTTGTCCCAATGGGAAAGGATTTCCCATGGAAAATTCAAGGAACTGTGCCGGGAATATAAAACTGTTATAGTGACATTCGCCCGTGCGCCGTACAAAATGCACCACATTCTTATTGATAAAAATACCCTCTCCCGCTTGCACAGAAACAGTATTGTCAAGCGTTTTTACTTCAATAGAACCACCTAAAACATAAATAAACTGTAAATCCTCATGCCAGTGCATGACTTGAAAGCCGGGATTGCGGGGATAGCTCCTGTCGTTAATCACATCAAGGACAAGATAAGGGAAATCGGTATCAACGTACAGATTTACAGAGTTGAGATAGGTTTCTTTTTCAGTTTTCATGTTCATATGCCCTTTCATTTGGAGATATATTGATAGTTTCTGACGTTTTACTGATATTATTTATCTGTTTTGTGTGATAAAATCATAGTGAAAAAGGCAAACTTTGTCAAGTTTGATTTCAAAAAATGTCAAGCCGCCTTTTGGCAGACGGGAGGTGCAGGATTGTATTTCAGATACAGCAGTATAGAAACAGATTATTTGAAAAGCAAAGATAAGACTTTAGCGGAGGTTATTGATAAAATCGGACATATAGAGCGTGAAACTGACACAGATTTATTTTCCTCTGTCATACATCACATCATAGGACAGCAGATTTCTACAAAAGCACAGGCTACCATTTGGCAGCGAATGAGTGACTGCTTCGGGGAGGTAAACGCCGACAATATCCTGTCTACGGGTATTCCTAAATTACAGTCTTTCGGCATGACATTCCGCAAGGCTGAATATATCACGGACTTTGCGGGGAAAGTGCAATGCGGCGAATTTGATTTACAGGGCATTTCTGAACTGTCTGATATGGAAGCCATAAAAGAACTTTCTGCCCTAAAGGGAATTGGTGTGTGGACGGCTGAAATGATTTTGCTGTTCTGCCTGCAAAGACCCGATATTTTCAGTTATGACGATTTGGCAATACAGCGTGGGCTTCGCATGGTATATCATCACAGAAAGATAGACCGCAAACTATTTGAAAAGTACCGCAGGCGGTTCAGCCCCTATTGCAGCGTTGCCAGTCTGTATCTTTGGGCGGTAGCGGGCGGCGCAATACCGGGCATGAAAGATTATGCACCAAAAGGAAAACAGCAAAATGAAAAAACAAGAAAAAATAAGAGCGATCACAGAAAGAAACAAACAGTATGACGGCAAATTTTATTACGGAGTAAAGACGACAAAGATTGTCTGCAATCCGGGCTGCCCTGCAAGATTACCATTGGAGAAAAATATCGTGCTGTTTGACACACTGGAAGAAGCAATACAGGGCGGCTACCGCCCTTGCAAAATATGTATGAAAAATAAGGAGGAAACACGAAATGGCAAACGTAACTGTATTGTTTGAGGTAACTATCAAAGAGGGTAAAATGGACGACTATCTGAATATGGCGGCTTCCTTGAAAACGGAATTAGAGCATTCCGAGGAATTGTCAAAGGCAGATGGCTTTATCAGTGCAGAACGCTTTGAAAGCCTTTCCACAAAGGGAAAGCTGCTTAGCAAATCCGAATGGAAAGACGAGGAAAGCGTTACCAAATGGCGCAATATGGCAAAACACCGTATGTGCCAGAAAGCAGGCAGGGAACATGATTTTATTGACTATAAAATCACGGTAGTTACTCCCCTGCGCTGTTATACAATGACTATGCGGGACGAAGCCCCGGCTGACGCTAACCAATATTTTAACTTATAACGAAAGGGGACAAAATGCAGTATATAACTCATTATCAATCGCCAATCGGCGGTATTCTTCTTGCCGCTGATGAAGCAGGGCTGACCGGGCTATGGTTTGACGGGGAAAAATATTACGCAGACCACCTTGACCCGGAACATGACTTCCTCCATCAGCTGATTATAGGGGAGATGATTTTGCTTGCAGTAGATTAAAAGCCATTGTTCAAAACGGCTTCCCTTAAAGCTGGCGCCTTCCTCTAAATCCTGCTTCATTTCAGACAGCCCCAGCAAATAGTCGGTAGTCACGCTGTAAAATTTTGTCAGCTTAATAAGGGCATAGTGGCTGATGTCCTTAAAACTGTCCGCTTCATAACTGCCCAGAGCAGACTTGGAGAGGTTCGTCTGCTCCGCAAGCTGTTCCAGCGTCAAGCCACGCTCTACACGCAGGTCTTTCAAGCGTTCCAGTACTGTTAAGGCCATGCTGTTTCCCCCTGTCTATTGTTCACCACCGGGAAACAAATTCCAGTGTTTTCATAAGTGAATCCATTCGGGCTTTCCGTCCTCGCTCTTTATTTTTCCATCGGTCACCTTTGAAAAACTTTGTCAGCCGCAATTCCATTGGAACAAACAAATGCCCGCCATAATCATAACTCAAATGCTGGTAGAAGTATGGAAAACTATAATCCTGCAATCGCTTCATAACCTGTTTTGCCGCAAGTTCTGATGGCCACATGGTATCCATTTTAGAGGAGATCAGCAGGACAGGGCCGGTAATTTTCTCAACCTGGATAACTGCGGCGGGGTTGGGATGCTGCACAAGAGGGAGGTAAAGGTCATACATGGTTAATTCCCTCGCCCGGACGCTTTTTTGCACCACATGACCGAGAGGAAATTTCTCCAGCCCGTAAGCGGTATAAGGAACTTCTTTCCCATGGAAACTCCAACTACTTCCCGGCGCAATAGAGATACCTTTTTCCATGGTAAATCCCTGACATACGGTATTCATGGGAGCAACCGCAACCACCGCATTGACAAGGCCCGGCAAAAGGCTTCCCGCCGTCAGCGCCAGTTCTGCTCCCTTTGAGATACCCCACAAGTACGAAAATCAATCCTCTTGGGGTACGGAAACTGGACGGACAGCTTCTGGCGAAGATAGCGGAGTTGATGGTGGAAGCCATCAGCCCGGAACAGGTCAGCCAGATTTCCGGCTGCCTCTGCACTTGGAAAGATATATTCTTTGACGACAAGCGGCGGGTGGTGAATTTGATGATTGCCACCGTTGCCGCCACAAGCGACAACTTGAACATTACATGGAAAATCTGACGGGCATATCAGCGCCCGCCAGACCATTACCCTGTGTAGTCCCTTGTAAACTGTACTTCGGCGTGTTTGAAAAATCATTTTTCTGAACAGTTCCTTAACTTTTTACAGGCAGAGTCGTTGATATTATCGTACGGGTCAAGTATAATAAAAGCAAAAGGAGGACAGGGAAGATATGAAAGTAACAACTGTGCACTATATTGTTTTTTTATGCTGTGCAGCAGCAGTTATCTTATCGCTGACGGGCTGCAATCCAACAGCTGGTGCCACAGAGTATGAGATTATCTATCCATCCGGCTATAGCAGGGATTGTTTTACATATGATGAGAAATCCCCCATTGAGGGAAGTTCCTGCTGGCTTCAGTGGGAAGAAGCAGATGATCACAGGAAAACCTATGACTATGATATGAAGATCCTGGATGAAAATGATTCGGTACTACATATTTATCCTGATGTGGGGAGAAAAGCGATGCGCGGGAGCGTACAGGCAGATCATACAGCCTGGATCTGTGCGGAGCACTGGACAGCGCCGCACCACAATGGCTACGTGGAGGGCTGGCTGAAAGAAAGCGATCTGCTCTGGATTGACCTGAGTGACGGCGAGATCCTGTTTCAGGACAAGGCAGGAGAAAATGAATTTTATATCACATCAATTGGAACGCGGTGCTATTTCTATCTTCCCGGAAAAGAAGAAAGCATCAGGATACCTGCGGAAAATGCGGTGATCTACTACCGGGATACTTCAGACTGGACGCAGAAGCATACGGTTTACACGTTTGATTATGTGGCAGAGCCTGATATTGATACAAGTAACGGAGTTTCAACCCGCATCAGATTTTATATATCTGAGAACCAGCTTAAAGTGGCATGGACATCCTATGAACCTGTCGGGAATAAGAACTGGGAGTACCTGGAGAAAAAAGCTTATGAAATCTCACTTATCGAGAATTTCAAAACGGGGAGTGGGAACGGATGATTGGAAGAAGAGGGAGGTATGTGATGATAGGAATATATTTTAGCGGTACAGGGAATACAAAGTTTTGTGTCGATAAATTTGTAGCAGAATATGACAATCGTAAAAATATATTTCCTATCGAAGATGAAGATACCCTGGATAAAATCAAAAATAATCATGAGATCGTGATAGGATATCCAGTGCAATACAGCAATATCCCTAAGATACTGCGTGATTATATTACGTCCAATCAATATATCTGGAAAGGAAAAAAAATTTTTATCATTGCAACAATGGGGCTTTTCAGCGGTGACGGCGCAGGAATATCAGCACGACTGTTAAACAGCTATGGAGCGATTATAGCGGGTGGTTTACATCTAAAAATGCCCGATAGTATTTGTGATGTAAAGGCGTTAAAACGCAGCCCCGAAAAGAATAAAGAACTGGTAATGAAGGCAGAGCAAAAAATACATAAAGCAGTTTATTCCATAAAAAGCGGAAAACCGCCGCAAGAGGGATTGGGGGTATGCTGTCATTTGGCAGGGCTGTTTGGACAGAGATTATATTTTGGGTGGAAAACAAAAAGATATACGAACAAACTAAAAATCGACCACTCAAAATGTATCGGCTGCGGTTTGTGCAAAAGTTTGTGTCCTATGGGTAATCTCCTGATAAAAAATGGTCTTGCTGTTTCAGGCGATCAATGTACGATGTGTTATCGTTGCATTAGCAGATGCCCGAAACAGGCGATTACATTATTAGGCA